>SXGT01160719.1_pt1 | contig 12772 bp, 29 predicted proteins | sample 3176221 | NCBI WGS metagenome assembly SXGT01 (sample SAMN11356862, study PRJNA531348) | freshwater metagenome | isolation source: freshwater sample F1-120 | place: China: Fuxian Lake, Yuxi | collected 2017-12-25
GTATGTATTGGATCAATACATTGGGAAAACTTTTAAAGTTGGTCACCTTTGGTGGAAGAAAAGTTATAATATAAACACTTATATAGATGCGTATGAGTATATTGAAAAACACGATCATGATGCGCTATGTGAATATAACTGGGCAAAAAGTTCGCACCACAGCCTATATACAACCATGAGAGAATTGCAACAAATTTTTAAGTCTTCTTTAGATGTTATGCATATTGATATAAATGTTGATGATGTAATTGATATTGTTAACTGGGAAACGTTTTATAAAGAAACATACGGAACAAATAATGAATAAAATGCTAAAAGATTTGTTACGTGCAGAGGGAGATTTTGTGTTTGAACACGAAGATCAAATTATGGAGAAATTTGTATATGTACCTTATCCAGAACTTCTCAGTGTGTATTTTAACGAAGAAACTGTAAAATTATATTTTTGGGATACTGATACTGGTCAACATTATACTGATGAAATTTCTGCAGTAGACTATTCAAATTGGAAAGAAGAGGTATTGAATGTTAAGAAGTTATGATTATAAATGTGCCGATTGCGGCACTATAGATGATTACATTGTTCGTGGTGACACATTGGATGAAATTTTGTCCATGTCGGTGACATGTTCCAATTGTGGTTCAGTTAATACTGAACGATTAATTAGTGCTCCAGGTGGATTAAAAACCAATGCGGCAGACAAGCCGAAAACATTTGTTAAAAAAGATATGAAACATGTATGAAACCAATTAAGCAAGTATTGATTTGGAATAATAGTGTTAGAAACCATCTTGGGCAAAAAGTTCGCACAGGAAAAATTGGTGCGCAACTTGCCCATGCATCTTTACAATCTTATTTAAATTGTGTATCATGTTCTACCGAACATCGGAGAATTTGTACAGATTGGATGCATACTAATTATACAAAAATTGTATTAAAGGTTGAATCACTACATGAGTTGAATAAAATTTACAAAAAATGTGTATTATTAAAAATACCATGTTATCTTGTAGAAGATGTTGGTAACACTGAATTTAATGGCATTCCAACTATTACTGCATTAGGCATTGGCCCAGATTATTCAGAAGATATTGATAAAATTTGTAAGGGGTTGAGTTTATTATGAATAAAATTGTGCCGGAAGATACCGGCAAAAGATTGTTAATGTACCACATAGAATCGAAAAACCATCGCATAAATGAGTATACAATTTTAGAAGTTTCCCCCACAGGAGAGTATTTTAAATATACAATTAACACAATTTACCAACAATCACCATTGTGGTGCAAAACTGAGAATTATATTGTTGTAGAAAGATTAGTTGACAAATCCTAAAAACGTGGTATCATATGTCAACCTCAACGATTTGGATGTAACATGACCCCAGCACAATTCTACACACTAATGAATGGAGAATTTAATTATACTCCACCAGATGGGAAATATTTGGTTAAATTTAAAAACATTCAATACTATTTGAACGATCATTTGGCACAAGCTCGTAATATATCTGATGAAGTTTTAGCTAGGATAGTTCATTGGCACAAAGCAAAATTGGCAATTTTTGAAAAAATGTCGGGCACAGATGATTCAGTTGAACTGAAAAAACTTGCCCAGATGGTTGAAGATATTGAATTCACTTTACAAGAATTGTGGGGTTTTCCCAGGGATGCAAATTTTCACAGGCCATGGGATGTTCCAAAATGTTTATGCCCAAAATTAGATAATGAAGATCGTTTGGGCACACCGTACAGAATTACTGTACAAAATTGCCCAATACATGGAGAATCAGATGGAAGCTAATTATTACTGGATTAAACCAGTAGACCCAAACAACACTGTTCTAGCATTCGAAAAAATTGTACAAGAAGTTATTTTAGAGAATGGTGAACAAGTTTACTTTATGTTTGGCAGTAATATTGCCTTTAAAAAATCAGCGTTTTTTAAAGAATATACCATTGAAAAACAAATTTTTATGGAAGAGTATTAATGGCCAGTGATTCTATCGAATGGGATTCAATAGAATGGTGCGCATTGTATTGTAACCAATTAATGTCAACCGCATGTGGTAACAAACCTAGATTTCATATTAACGGAATGTATTATGTTGGATGGGTTGAAATACCTTTACCGAATGGATCGGTATACCATTTGCCAATGAAATGGCATAGATATACTGGGATGCCTACGAATGTTGAAGAATATCCAACATATTATTATTACAGATTAGTGGTTAGAAAATGAAAACTATATATGCTCCAAATGATGTTGGTGAAGTATGCCCAATTCCAACAGTGTTTTTAGCTGGTTCAATTGAAATGGGCGCAGCTGAAAACTGGCAAGAGGAATTTGTAAAACATTTTGAAGATGATGACGTTGTGTTTCTTAACCCAAGAAGGTTAGATTGGGATTCTAGTTGGATACAGTCAATTAACAATGCACAATTTAATGAACAGGTGAATTGGGAATTGGATTACATATTGAACGCAGATTTTGTGGTATTTTATTTTGACCCAAATACATTGTCACCAGTTACTTTGTTAGAATTAGGTTTTATGTCACCCAGTATTGATATTGTAGTATGTTGCCCAGAGCCATATTGGAAAAAAGGTAATGTTGACATCATATGTAAAAGATGTGAAATTGCTACTGTTGATACATTGGATGATTTGATACTTGAAACAAAGAAATTTATTAATGATTGGTGGAATAAATGATTTTTAAATTTGGAAAATACAAAAATTGGTTTGGTGTCTACCAACTTGCCGCAATGCTTCGATATATTGGATTCTCAGAATCAACATGCGAAAATGTCGCGGAAAAGTTGGTAGACACCTGGGTAGACAAATTTCTTACATGGTTACATTCCAAAAAGAAACAAAAGGTAGTGGTTAAACTAGACAAATATGATGTATGGAATGCTGATTATACAATGGCTCATATGATATATCCCATGATGGTTGAATTAAAACAACAAAAGCATGGTGTGCCATTGGTTGCAAATGAATATGTGCCAGAACATTTGTGGACAGATGAATCCGACTGGGAAGCTTCTTATTGTCCAGAGAAATGGAATTATGTTATGGATGAAATAATTTGGGCATTTGAACGGATTGTAAAAGATGATGTAGATGAATTGGCTACAGTGGATGGAACATATAATGTAGAAAAATGTTATGAGTTAGAAAAACGGGTTTCAAATGGTACAATACTTTTTGGAACATTTTATAGATGCCTTTGGACATAATTATGAATACGGAATTTTGGATTTCTTTAATTGCACTTTGTATGGTTGGATTGTCTACAACAATGCCAGCATGGTATAGGGTTGTGTTAGTTTGTGTAAATTTTGGAGTTATATTTGCTTCATTATATCATAGAGGATTGTTATAATATGCTTGCACTTTTTTGTTTTTTTACTGGTTTGATATTTCATATGCCAACAACTTGGTGGATAATTGGTTTGTTAGTTCTAATGATTGAAGGGGAATAATTATGATGTTAAAATTTTTGATGTTTACACTTGCGTTGGTAATGTTTATTGGTTGCAAAACCGAAGAAGAAAAGATTAGGGAAAAACAGATTGAAGTATGTGAAGAGGGAATCAAATCTGGGCAGGAACCTACCCCATTTTGTATAAATTTATTACCACAATATCGAAGCATGGTTCCACAGAATGTTCCACAAGTTGCACAACAACCATCTGGCGAATATGTTCCAGAACAGCCTTATGTGGAACAAAATGCGCCACAAGGTGGCTATCCTGTACAACCAGTGGTACAACAGCCACAATATGTACCGGTGCCGGTACAGCAGGCTCCAGTTGTCCAAAATGGGTCAACTACTGCAGATACTATCCGAGATATGGCAATCGGTGGGATGATTGGTCATGCAATGGGTTCAAATAACAATAATAACAACAATGGGTCAAATTATAGGGACGATTATCGTCCAAGATATAATGTTACAAAAAATGTAACAGTTATTAATAGACCAGTTGCACCACCAGTACAAGGGATTAATCCAACGCCAGTACCAAAAAAGAATTATATGGATATGAACAAATTGGCACCATATGGTGCCCGACCTTCTACACCAGTATCTAAACCAACTAGTTCAATGAATATGAATAAATTGAGTACTTATGGTTCACGACCTTCTACAACAAGGCGAAGATAAAAAATTTGCGCTTACTTTGCCGGGATACCCCGGCATTTTTTTGCGCGGAAGTATTCGCAATAAAACCCTTTTGTGTGAGTTCGTTTCCCACAAATAGTCATAGATAATGATGGATGGTTCAAATTATTTTGTTTACAAAATTTTGACAAATTGTTAACTAATATAATATTTCCATTTGGATCAGTTATTTTGTATTTAAATTGTTTAATTTGTTTATGTTTTTTTATTTTTACATTATATGGTATAAAATTTTTATGTGGTGCATCCAATCTATAACATTTAAATCCTTTATGTGCAGTATATTCCCCTTTACATACTCTAAACATTGTACGTTTGCATAAATTGTTATTAATGCAAAACTTAGTCATATTTTTTATTGTAATACATTCCCCAGATGGATATACAATAATATATCTTTTTGATTTTGCTTCAGACATTAATAACTTAGCTTCTTCTGTTTTTGGTACACCAATAAATCTCATTCGTATATCATTCCGTTGTTTTTCTGACATAACAATTTTAGTTTTAAAATTTTGAAATATTTTGGTATTTTTATATGTGCATGATTTATTTAATATTATTGGTGATTTAAAATTATCATATATCAATTCTTGTTCAAACATATGACAATTAATTGGATCAAAAAACATGGCTACAATATACCAATCAAACTCATCGAATATTGGTTTGACAACTTTAGAGCTAGTTCTATATTTTTGTAGGTCTTGTTCTGGTGGAAGTTTTAATTTTTTGGTAGTTCTGGAACCAATATAAAATTGACCAGTTTCACGATGTATCCCGATATAAACATATGGCAATACTTTGGTAGACGTATAAATATTTTTGCTGGACATGACTGTTCCTGTAATAGTTGTTAAGAATGTTTAGAGTGTATGGATGCTGGTAACATCGCGATACACAAATATTTATCAAAAAACATGTTGACAAACATCTGGAATAATGTATAATTTCCCCATACATTCACCAACCGGAGAGACAACATGGCACATGTAACAAACGATTCAAGAGTATGGTTCCCACACGGTACAAATACCCCAGACACAAACAATCTAAATGATTGGGCTAAATATGGTGACATGGCTTTTGAATGTCATTCATCACCAGTCCAATTTATGGACAACATTGGAATGGTTAACCAATACAACGATCAGGTTGTATTGTTCCGCAGCGATAACAAAACACCGTTAAGTGTTGTATCAAAAAAATACAAAATTCACCAACCACTTGACACACTCAATTTTTTTCAAGAATTTATTTCACATAATGGATTTAAAATGTATACTGCAGGGTCGATTGATTCTGGTCGAAAATTTTTTGCTCAAGCAACAATTGGTAAAGAAGGATTTGTTGTAAATGGTGATGTATTACAAGGTAACTTAACAATTATTTCTAGCCTTGATTCATCAACATCTACATTGGTTTCTATTAGTGCAAAAAGATTATTTTGTTCTAATCAAATGGGGTCAATCCTTAGAGAAAATGCTAAGTATGCAGTTAGAATAACTCATAAACAAGAATTTGACCCATATCAAATTAAATTGGACATGGGTTTAATTGATTCAGCGTGGGATAGTTTTATTACTGATATGAGAAAATTGGCTAATACTCCAATAACAGACAAACAAGCCAGAGATTTGTATCAAGATGTAGTGTTTAATAAAAATGTGTCAGTTGAAGAACAATCAGCTCAATCGGTTAAAAAGGTTGAAGAGTTGATGAGATTATATAAACATGGTGCGGGAAGTTCTCACCATTATGGGACAGCATATGGGGCATATAATGGATTTACCGATTATTATACAAACGGTGGAAACTCTCGTTCAATTGATTCCAAATTTTTAATGGCTCACGTAAACAGTAATACTGCGAAATTAGACTTTCAATCCAAACTGTTACAAATGGCCTAACCTTATATAAAACTTGCCAGGGACGGCAAATAATGATATAATAGTTTGAAACAATTTGGAGAAATTTATGAGTATGAATGAGGAATATAAAGTACATCGGTCAATTATTTTGCCAACAGCATTAAGATTGTTGGCAGATGGCGAAGTAATTTGGTGTGACTCACAACAATGCTATATTTGGATTGAAGATGGTATTTTACGAAATGATAGTAAACATGTAATCATCATTGAAAAATTACGCGAGTTATATTCAACCGTTAAGGTTCAATGGTATGACAGTATTCCAAAAGATGGAATATTTTGTAAGGTGTGGGACCTTGACATAGATAATGCTGCATATACAAAAGTTATTGAATACTTTGGGGATAAAAATACATTTTACAAATTCAAAACACGTAACAACGCAAATTCAACTAACACGGAAAACACAATGTCTGAAAATACACACAAATTTGATCGGTACAATCAAGGGTTTGGATGCTTTGGTCCATTAGAACAGTGCAAAGATGGGAAACTGATGTTCGTTGAGGATCATCAAAAAATTATGTCTTCTATGATTTCACTAGAACTGCACAACGAAATTGTATCTGATATGGAATCAAGATATAGTGACTATGTGGGTGAATTGTCAAGAATTAGTAATGGTTGGGAAGATTGTAGCAAAGATTGGAAAAAACTTGCACAATCAAGTTTGAGTACAAATAAAATGGTTGAATCAGTTTTACTAATATCATTGCTAATTAATGGCATATTAGTTGGATTATTGATCACATGACAAGATTTATAAAAATATTATTGGTCGCAATTATTGGGTATACAATCTCGATATCAATATTTTCTCATTCTGATATATTAGAACAAATTGATATCATTAATTATGGAGAGACTGGGGAAGAGTATGACAGATATTAACGAAATGATTACATCTGTACGAGAATTTGAAAAACGTGGTTTGCCAATTGACGATATTTATAAGATTGCAGAAATTGCACTAAAAGAATCGTATAATTGTACTGATTCACTACATGGATCGTTAATGTATCTAATGGCATTAGAATTATTAATGCAAGTTGATGATGGGAAATAATTATGGATAAGGTATATACAAAAGAGCATTTTGCAATTTGTACATCTGGAAATATTGATTCTGTTACATGTGAAGCTGGAATTAAAAATTTAACAAATGAATATAACAGGATTGTTAATATATGCAATCAAAAATACGCAGAGTTGGATTGTACTTATGCATTTGAGCTGGATGCTGGGGAGTATTACTCAGATTTTTTTATTGTTGTAACAAGATTAGAAACTGATGCAGAATACCATGCTAGAATTAAAATGGTATCTGAGAGAGAAGATAGAGAATACAACCAATATCTTTTACTAAAGAAAAAATTTGAACCAACCACTGACCAGTAGGTACACCATGGAACCAATTGTAAAAAGATGGTTAGCAATAAATCACCCACATCTACAATTAGATGAATACTTTTTCTTGACAGAAACCAAAATTAGTGTAAAATGCTCTTATTTAGACAATTCTGACACAAAACATGGGCATGGTTCCTGCCAAATAGTGAATCAGAATTTTATTGTTAACATTTGGGATATATTGGAGTAAATTATGATGCCACGCATACAAGATTTTTATATTGATTTTGAGAATAAAATTCCAAAAGATAATATAAAAATTAAACAGGAAATTGTTGAAGGTAATGTTTATAATATTGTACATTATATCTACAATAATAACGAAACATTTAATGATCCAAAACTGTTAGAAAGTCGTGGTATCGTATTCGATGAAAACGGTAAAATCGTGTCTCGACCATTCGAGAAATTCTTTAATTTTAACGGTTCACAATTCACTTTAGAAAAGGATTTGGACTTCACTGATTCAGAATTTTATTTAAAATTGGATGGAAGTTTGTTAACATTTGTGTCGATTAACGGCAAAATATTTGCCAAAACTAAAAAATCCTTTTATAGTGATGTAGCAATACAATGTCAAAAAGATTTTGGTAATGATTATCGATACAAAAATTTAACATGCAAATTCAAAGATATTTCATTTCTGTATGAATACACATCACCAATGAACCGAGTTGTGATAGATTATGGATCAACTCCACAATTAACGTTATTGGCAGCACGATGGAATAATTCTGGCAACTACCTGTCAAGGTTTGACCTTGAAGATATTGCAATGATTTATAACATTCCACTAGTTACAAAATTTGATTTATTTTCAATATTTGATGCCATTGCCGAATCTCATAATGAGACAAGCCAAATCGAAGGGTTTGTTGCAGTGTTGAAATCTGGTCAACGTGTTAAACTTAAATGTGATCCATATTTGGCCAAACATCGTGTATTGGATGAATTCAATGCCAGAAATCTGGCCACGTTGATTGTAAAAGACTGCTCAGATGATTTGAAACCAGTTCTTTCTCCAGAACGCAAGATTATTCTTGAACATATGGAGAAAATAATTCTAAAAGAGCTTGAAATTTATTCAAGTGTGGTATACAATTTGGTTAACGAGTGGGAAGGAAAGAGTTTGAGAGAAATTGGCACCACTTATAGTAAACACCCGCAGTTTAGCCCAGCTATTAATATTTTTAAGAATTTGGGTGACAGTGATACGATTGTAAAAGAATCTTATTTGCGCCAACGGGTGGAAAAATTTTCAACTAAACCAATTTGGTGATATATGTCACAAGATTATATTAGAGTAGTTCATCCGAATAATCCAAATATTATTGGGTATATGAAATACTATGTGTATTTGGACTATACCGCAAAATCGTTTAATGAATTTGCATTTAGACTTTCATGTGATTGTATTGTTAATACTAGCAATAATAGTATTTTAAAAATGCGTGATTGCATTGAAAATTTTTGCAATGTTAGATTTGGAATTGAATAATGAATGTTAAATTTTCAGAGACTATTGAAGAATATCTAAATGATGGATAAGATGTTCATCTAACAACTGGTTTAAATGGGTTTATTGCAATAATTGTCCATGAATTTGAATATTGTGGCAATACCACCATTATTGAATATAACGAGCATACAGATAAAATTTCAAAAGTTAGTATTCCTAATACTGTATATAAATTTTTTAATAAACCATAACATGTTAATAATTGGATCAACAGCATTAAAACATTTCGGATTAAACAGACAAGAACCAAAAGATTTGGACTGTTTTTGTGTAAACATTCCTGGTGAAAAATGTGATTCACATATTATTCCAAAAGAATTGTACGATATGTTTGAAAGTGTAGAATCCAATGGATTACAATATGTTATTCCAGATCATATTTACACATTAAAATGTTCACATTTTGCTTGGAACATTCACTGGGAAAAAACTTTACAAGATATTTTGTGGCTTGACCACAAGGGTTGTAAAATTGTTCCCGAATTGTATACCAAATTGAAAGAATTTTGGGTTACCATTCATGGTTCAAAAGATTTTCTATGTTTGGATAAAAACAAAAAAGATTTCTTTACAGATGGTGTAAAATATAAGTATGACCATGATTGGTTACATGAATTGGTGGCATATCCTAATCCACCAGTTTATACAAAATGTTTGCGCCCTGGCGCAGATGTTATGATTAGTAAAAAATTGTTTGACAAATTGTCAAATGATGATAAAATACGCATGTTTCGGGAAGAAATAACTGTAATATCCATTGAACGATGGTTGGTACAAGATGGCAACAAACTATCATGGTTAAGAGCTTACCAATATGCTCTTAAAAAGACTATTACAAATTTAACAAAAAATTGGGCGAATGATTTCTTGATAATGAATTTGAAAGAATTTTGTAAGCCTGATTACAAGTATTTTAAACATGCATTGGAGACATTAAACTTATGAATAAAATTGAAACAGTTGATCAATTAATTGATCTGATTTTTTCCTGTATGGTAACAAATAAATTATACAATAGCAGTGTTAGCAGCATTTGTACATCATTATTAGCTGGATATCTTGGTGGAAGATATTTCACAAATTACAACCATGTGTCATTAGTGGACAATGATGATGGTGCGACTTCAACTGGAGTATTCAAGATTGATGACACATATTTTTCAGGCTTAATCGAAACCGATTCATATGGAAACGGGGAGTATGCCATTGTAAGTTCCTTAAAAGTAGTAACACCTGTAACAAAAACTGTAACAACCTTTGAATAATAATTGGAGTATAATATGAACACAGTAGATTTAGAAATTTTTACAAAATTGATTGACGCAGAAGATGAAGACTGTATTGGTAACTTGGGGCATTTTATATATGATTTAGCAGATGGTCATATTGACAAATCAGGCAAATATGGTGGAGATTATTGTTCCAAAGAAACTGCAGCAAATGTTTTGGCTCAAGGATATGAATATATTGAAGGTGAAGGTGGTGGAGAAGGTCAAGGTGAATATTGTTATGGTGTATTCAAGTTGGGTGAAAAATTTTATAAAGCAGAATGGTCATACTATTCATATAACGGATGTGAGATTGGTGGTATTGAAAGCACCTTAAGAGAAGTGGAACCTGTTGAAAAATTAGTTACTGTATATGAATAGGAAAATTTTATGTTATTTAGTCAATACTTAGCCGAGTTACAATCAATTGCAATTAATCATCCAGAATCATTAAACTACCAAGTTGTATCAAGTAGTGATGACGAGGGCAATTATTTTAACACAGTACACTGGTCACCTAGCATTGGTGAGTTTAATGATGGAGAAGTTGATTCTGAATCAACTGATCCAAATGCTATTTGTGTGAACTAATCTCGCACAATTTCTTTAAATCCTCCAAACTGGCATCAGATTTCATTCTGTTCGCCTTCCACGATATGACCCAAATATTATCAGGTGTATAACCAATATTTGGGTCAATTCTGTCCACAGAAAAGCTATTTGGACAAGCTTTACCCCTATTATATACCAATGGTATGTCAAAAATTGGGCACCGAATGGGAAGGTCCATATGTAAAATATCTGATTCAGTTAAGGAAAAATCTATTCCCCGTTTACGGGCAGATTGTTTCAATCTTTGGTATATAATTTTATGATCTGGGATATATTGCATAAAGTTGTTGACATGTTTGGTTAAATCTGTGTAATACTTATCAACAACTTTGGAGATAACAATGGAACAAAAAATTTTAGTATCAATGGGTCTATCCAGAACTAATAGGGATAAAATATACATTTCTATTAAAGATGAGCAATCTAGGACTACATTCCTAGAAATGGATTTATCCCTGGAAGTGTTTGCAAAATTGGTAACTGGATTGCATCAATCAGATATCCCAGTTACTGTAAGAGGTTTGGAATATGTTGGTAAATCCAAAATTTCTGAGAATAGAAAAGTTATATATCCTGGATCAAAATATGATTCAAAAGAAATTATTAAAGAATGGTTGATAACAAATTGCCAAGAAGATGGTTGGATTTTGGATGCTTATTTGGGGGCACAAGGTAGTATTCAGTTAATAGATGATCAACGTTGGGTAAATTATAGGGTGTACAAATATGAATAAAATTTTAATAAAAGCTATTATTGAAAATATTCAATATATGGAACCATGCTATAATTTGGAATTATTCACATATGATTTGTACAATGGTAATTATGTTGATTTGATAGGCAATGCCTATAATATATTTTCAGAACGAATTAAAGAATTGTCTTTAAATACTTGGATGTGCACAGATACTATGGTAGGATTATATGCATATTTTTTTGATGGTCAGTTTGTTGCTATATCATGGAAACCATATCACAAAAGTCATGCACATTTATACTGGGAATCAGAAGAACTTGCGCAATTTGCAAAAAAATTTATTGACTCGCTCTTACAAGAAGAGTATTATAAACCTAAATTAATTGATAACATTGATACAGATGTTAATGAATGTTTAACTAAACTATTGAATTGGAAAAACTAATATGGTAAAATATCAAAAAAGAAAATCAAACGAAAATTGGATGACTGTTCAACAATCATCTAACCATTCTCCAAACATCATTTCCAGTACACTGGACAGTTTGGAGCGATCTTACCGAGATTGCCAAATTCGTGCAATTGATGACAAAAATAACCTATTGGAAATTAGATGAATATAAGTAATACTTATTACGTATATATAGCAGTATTTTTTGCAATATGGATTGCATTGATACAACTGTCATATTTGTACTTAGTACAAATTTATCCAGCCGTAGACAACTTTTTTGCTGGGTTTGTGTATGGCTATGTAGTAACTAAAATTGGGTTAATTTGTTTAAATGGTATATCAGATGAATCCAAACAGTAATAAAGTATCTGTTTGGATAGATTTAGAAGAAACATTGATTAAATCCTGGTTTGATCATTTTCTTACACCAGAGTTTCCAAAGGTTAAAAAATTTGTAGAATCCTTACCCGTTAATCGGGTAAATATTTTTTCATATGCAATTTGGGGCGATGAAGATGAAACAACTTTCGAAGAAACCTTGCAAGGTTGGTTAGAGGATCAATTAGAATATGTAATTGAAAAGTGCCCAAGCGTTAATAAAATGATTACGTCCACTAGGCACTTCCAAGGAATTATATATGTTGATGTTAATGACTACATAAATTTGGTGCCAAAATGGTTA
>SXGT01354973.1_pt1 | contig 12772 bp, 10 predicted proteins | sample 3176221 | NCBI WGS metagenome assembly SXGT01 (sample SAMN11356862, study PRJNA531348) | freshwater metagenome | isolation source: freshwater sample F1-120 | place: China: Fuxian Lake, Yuxi | collected 2017-12-25
GGGTGCTGTCGTGGTGATCCAGGAGATCTTCGGAGTCAACTCACACATCCGCAACGTGACGAACGGCTACGCGAGGGAGGGCTACTACGCCATCGCGCCGGCACTGTTCGATCGCGCGGAGCGGGACGTGGAACTGGGCTACGAACCGCACGACATGGCACGCGGCGTGGGCCTTGCCCGCAGCAAGTGCAAGCGGGAGCACCTGCTGGCCGACCTGCAGGCGACCGTCGATCACGCGCGCACCTTCGGCAAGGTGGGGGTGGTCGGTTACTGCTTCGGCGGCATGCTCACCTGGGTGGCGGCTGCACAGGTCAAGGGCGTTGCGGCCGCGAGCAGCTACTACGGTGGCGGCGTGGCGGCCGAGGCCAGCCTGCAGCCGCAGTGCCCGGTGATCATGCACTTCGGCGAGCGCGACGCGCACATTCCGATGACCCAGGTCGACCAGGTGCGTTCGGCGCACCCCGACGTGCCCGTGCATGTCTATGCGGCCGACCATGGCTTCAATTGCGATCACCGCGGGAGCTACGACGCCGCGGCTGCAAGCCAGGCGCTCGAACGGACGCTCGCGTTGTTTGCCGCGAACCTGGCGTCCTAGGGCCATGTTCACCGGCATCGTGCAGGGCATGCGGCAGGTCGTGGGTGTCGATATCGCGCCAGGGGGCCGAATGCGCCTCGCGCTGCAGCTGGACGACCTGTCCGAGGACGTCCAGCTCGGTGCCAGCGTTGCCGTCAACGGCTGCTGCCTGACCGTCGCCTCGGCCGTCAGTGGTCGGGTCGAGTTCGACGTGATCCCCGAGACCCTCGCGCTGACCAATCTCGGCGGCCTGCGAAAGGGCGATGCGGTCAATGTCGAGCGCTCGGCGCGGATGCAGGACGAGATTGGTGGCCATCGCGTTTCAGGCCACATCACGGGCATTGCCCGGGTCTGCCGGATCGCGGTCAGCGGCGACGACTACCGGGTCCGCCTGCGCGCAGAGGCGGACTGGATGCCTTGCCTGCTGCACAAGGGCTTCGTTGCCCTGGACGGCGCAAGCCTGACGATCAGCGCCGTCGATTCAGCTGCGTGCGAGCTCGAGGTGAGCCTGATCCCGGAAACGCTGCAGCGCACGGTGATCGCCACGAGACAGGTCGGGGATGCGGTGAACCTGGAAGTGGACTCGACCACCCAGGCTGTCGTGGAGACCGTGCGCCGGCTGTTCGCGGACGACAGCAGCCGGCTGCAGTTGCTGGGCACACGCGCGCGCTGACGGACGTCAGTCACTCACTCAATCAGGCAGGCCGGTCACCTTCCCCATTCGCAGGGCCGAGGTCGATCGCACCTGCTTCCTCGCGGTTGCGCAGGTTGCGGATGATCCGCTCCAGCGCGCGGTCGAACAGCTGCCGGTCCTCGAGGATGGTCACCTGGGCACTCGCCAGCTCACGTGCGAGCTGGTTGCGCGTGCGCTCCAGCACCTTCATGCCCTTGCGATTGACGAACAGCCAGCGCTGGCCGTCGTCCAGCACGCTGGACAGTTTCGCGCGCGTCGCGGGACCCTCGCCGTGGCGGAACTCGAGCCAGGTCTCCGGGCGCAGCCGGTCGACGAGGGCGAGGGCGTCCGCGCCGGGCGCAGGCTCGGTCTCGGCGGGCGGCGCGTGTTCGGCGTCGAGGTCGAGCGCGGCGAGGTCGATCTGGTCCTGTACCTCGGCCCCGCGCAGCCGCTGGCGGTCGGCTTCCGAGCGCATGGCGAGCGCTGCATCCACGTCGCGGAGCAGGGCAGCGTCGCCGCCGGTGAGCGACAGCCCGTCACGCAGTTGCGCCAGCAGGCGCGGCAGCAGCCTGTCGCGCTCGTCGAGGTCCTGGTGCGTGCCAAGCGACTGCGCTGCCCACAGCAGCTCGTCGAGGTTCTCGATGGTCTGCTGCCACTCGCGGCCCTCCGCGCCGTGGCGCAGGCTCACGAATATCAGCACCTTGCTCCAGGCGTCGCGGATGAAGTCGCGCACGGGGAGCGGCAGTTCGTGGCCCTGGGCCTTCTGGTCGATGATCCGTGCCACGGCGCGCTTGGCGGCCCGGGCCCTGGACCGCCCGCTCTCGGCATCGCGAATGCGCTGCTCGACGATCTTGTTGCGACGATCGTCCTGCTGCCTGAACAGGCGCAGCTCGTCGAGCAGCGTCTGGAACAGACCCATGTCGTGCTCGAAGCGGTTGAGCACACGGACGACGATCGACTCGATGAGGTCGTAGAGCGCGTCCCGCCGCAGCTCGGCGCTCCCGCTCCAGCCGATGCCGGCGCTCGAGAGCTCGTTGAGCAGTTGCCGCGCGGGATGCGATGACTGGGTGAAGAAGCGGCGATCGAGCAGTGCGACCTTGAGGTAGGGGATCTGCAGCCGCCCGAGCAGCGCCTTCATCGGGATCGCGAGGTTGCGATCGTTGAGGATGTAGTCGAACAGCATGCCGACGAGATTGACGACATCCTCGTCAGGTCCCGTGATGCGACCCGCGTTGCCCTTTGCCGCCGTCAGCGCAGACAGCAGCAGCGGCCGCAGGTCCATCGACGGCGGCACATGATCGAGGTCGAAGCCAGCCGCAGCATGTTCGCGCTGGGTGCTGGCGACAGCGCCGAGCAGGTCGCTGGTGCCATAGATCGGCAGCGACAGGCCATGTCCCGATGGCCCGCCGGGCGCATGCCCCGAATCGCCGCCCTGCTGCCCACCCGAGTGGAACCCGCCGTGTGCATGGAACTGACCTGCTGCGCCAGCGGGGTGGCCCGCGTATCCGCCAGCGCCAGTTGCTCCGTGGCCTTCACCAAATGTGGGAGGCGTGTTACGCAGCGGTGCCATGAGCGAAGGCGAGAGGCCGAGCGCAGAGAGGATGTCCATCGCGAACGCAGCGTCGGCACCCTGGTTGCCATCGAGCCCGACGTCGGAGGTGAAGAGCGGATGGCCGCCCTGGATGCTGTCGGCTGCCCGGTCCTGGGCGCGTTCGCCCTGCGGATGCTCCTGCCCTCGCTGCGGGCCGCGACCCGGCACACCCGGCGCCGGTCGCCGGGGCCGCAACGGGAAATCCTTCATGTTGCGAAGGATGCCGGCATCCGCCAGCAGGCGGTTCGCGTCGTCGTACAGCGGCCCCATCTGCTCGCCGACCAGCCGTTCGAACAGCTTGAGCAGGATGATCCGGACCTTGATGTCGAGCTGCACCGACGCGGTCGACACGACGAAGCAGTCACACAGCTGCACCGGGCCGAGGGGGTTGTCGCGCTCCTCGACTTCATGCTTCGGGCACAGGGCGTCGAGGCGCCGGGTCAGTTGCGCGAGGGTGAGCGAGAAGCGACTGGTGATCTTGGAGACAATGCCGGCGATCGCGACCGTGATCTCGAGTTCGTCGTTGCGCACCAGCGACATCGTCTCGAACGTCGGATCCACCCGCTGTTCAGCGCGCCTGGGGGGTTCCGGTAGCGCAAGGGTCTTCGCCACCAGCTCGTCGAGGAAAGCGCGCTCGACGTTGAGCCGCGCGAGCCGCAGCTCGCGCATCGACTCGAAGTAGATCTGCTGGTCGCTGTCGCTCCGCGAGCGATCTGCCAGCTCGAACAGCGCATCGTCGATGTTGTCGAAGAAGCTCGACAGCAGGCGGCCCAGCCCGATCCTGCCGAGGTCCGCGACTTTCTCCAGCAAAGGGGACACACGCACCCCCAGAGGCAGATCAACAACGTTCGACATCTCAACACCCGTTGCCACGGACAGCGGCCCGTGAAATTCGGCCCCGTGAACTTCCAGCCCCGTGCAGGTCAGCGTAGACGACGATTGGACGCCCCCCGTCCGGTGCTGTCCGGTTCGCGCGATGTGGCGGCGAGATTGCGGGTCAGTGCATGTTTCAGGGTGTCCTGCCGCGGCGAGCGCAAGGGCCGGCGGGCGCGGTCTTCGGTCACAGGCGGCGCGCCGTGGCTCACCGGCGGTTCACGAGCAGGCTCAGGTGGAATTCGCGCCATTCGGCGATGTCGCTGGCGGGTGCGGGCCGCAGTTCCACGCCAACCTGGATGCCGCCTTCCTGCACGCGGTTCCAGCGCACTTCGCCGGCAAGGAAGAACTTGCCGGGATGTGCGTGCACGTCGACCCAGAGGTCCACGGTCGTGCCAACGGGAAACGCCTGTTGCGCGGTGAAGCAGAGTCCGCTTGCCGACATGTCCACAGCCATCGCTGACACCGTCGTGCCCAGCAGGGCCGGCTCTGCGGCGCAGTCGACGATCTGCACGAACAGGCGGTCACTCGCCTTGCGTCGGGGAAACACTCGTTGCTCGCGTGCGGCGCGCCGCCCAATGTGTGCAGGGAGGCGCAGCCGCCGTCGCCGGATGTCGTCGAGCCGGATCACGTTCGGGGTGAGATCGATCATGTGCACGACTCCATCGGTGCGACTGTCCGGGCTCGGCCGGGTAGCCAGCCGGGTGGCTGGTGACTTCCCTTGCGTTGCCCGCTGCAGGTCTGGTTGCGATGTGCGTGCTGAGCGATATCCGTGCCAAGCGTGCGCGGTCTGCGAACATTCGGCTGTGCGCATTGGCTGCTCGTGGCCTGACGTGAGCGGAAAGAGCAATAATTGCAAGGACTTGTGTCGTAGACCTTCACAACCAGTTACGTTCCGATTGCGCCTGCGCAATGTTGCGGATTGCGGTCGTGCGCAGGAATTTCGTTGGCGTGCGCCGACTCGTTCCGCGCAAAATTGACGTGTTGCGTCACCTGCCGGCCGCACCGGCATCGGCGCAGCGTGGTCGGGCGCCGTCGCGGATCGCATCGTCACCCCAGTATCGAGGTACCCAACCGCCATGCGCTCCCCGACGAACTTCGCACAGCGCCTCGCCGGTGCCTGGGATGTTCAGGGATCCATGCTGTGCGTAGGGCTCGACCCCGACCTGCGACGGCTGCCGGCTGCGGTGCTGCGTGAGCCCGATCCGATCTTTGCCTTCCTGCGCGCCATCGTCGATGCGACCGCGCCCTGGTGTGCCGCGTTCAAGCCGCAGATCGCCTACTTCGCGGCGATCGGCGCCGAGCGCTCTCTGGAGCGGCTGCTCGCCCATATCGAGGCACGGCACCCCGCACACCTCCGCCTGCTGGATGCGAAGCGCGGAGACATCGGCGACACCGCGGTGATGTATGCGCGCGAGGCGTTCGAGCGCTACGGTGCCGACGCGGTGACCGTGAGCCCTTATCTCGGCCCGGAAGGCTTCGCACCGTTTGCGGAGGATCCGGCGCGGGGCTGCTTTCTGCTGTGCCGCACCAGCAATCCGGACAGCGACGTCATGCAGCTGCATGGTGAACCGCCGCTCTACCAGCGCGTTGCGGCGCTCGCGGCCGGGGAATGGAATCGAAACGGAAACCTCGGCCTCGTCGCCGGTGCCACCCAGCCAACGGCGCTCGCCGAGATCCGCGACCTTGCAGGCAGCCTGCCCTTGCTGGTGCCAGGTGTTGGTGCCCAGGGTGGGGATGTCGAGGCGGCAGTCCGCGCCGGCCGCGACAGCCGCGGTCGCGGCATGCTCATCAATTCCTCTCGCGCGATCCTCTACGCGAGCGCCGGCGACGATTTCGCGTCGGCAGCCGCTGCGGTTGCACGCCAGACCCACCAGAGCATCCAGGCGGCCGCCGGCGCCCAATGAGCGGATGAACCGAGGAAACGCCACGTGTCCAAGAACCCTGCCCTGAATCTCGCACCGGGTCGCGTCGGCTCCACCCTACTGCGTGCGGGCCTGCTGCTCGTCATCGCTGTCGGCGGCCTTGGCGCTGCTGGCGAGTGGCGACTGGACGCAGCCAACTCGAGCGTCGGCTTTGCGACCATCAAGAATGGCGTGGTCGGCGAAGGACATCACTTCAGCGAGCTTAGCGGCACCATCGATGCCCAGGGGCGCGCGCAACTGAAGATCGGGCTCGCGAGCGTGGACACGGGCATTCCGATCCGCGACGAGCGCATGCGCGGCTTGCTGTTCGAGGTCGCGACGTTCCCATCGGCCACGGTCGCGACCGAGGTACCCCTCGCGGACATCGAGCCTCTGGCTGTCGGCAGCAGCATGCAGGTGCCGCTGACCCTCACGCTCAAGCTGCATGGCAGCGAGACCACGTTGGCTGCCGTCGTGCGGGTACAGCGACTGGATGCCCGGCACGTGCTTGTGAGCACCGTGAAGCCCGTGCTGGTCTCGGCGGACGATGTCGGGCTCGCTGCCGGCATCGAGAAACTGCGCGAGATCGCAGGCCTGCAGTCCATCAGCCCGGCAGTGCCGGTGTCGGTCGTGCTGGCGTTCGTACGGCACTGAGCCTCGGCGCAGGTACGTGCGCCTGTCCGGCTTCCAGCAGGTGGGTCAGTCCTCCAGGTCGACCCAGACCGGGCAGTGGTCGGAAGGCTTCGGCATCGCACGACTGTCGTAGTCGATGCCGACATCCCGCACACGCGCCGCAACGCTGGCCGTGGCCAGGATGAAGTCGATGCGCAATCCGCGCCGCGGCTCCTTCTCGAAGCCGAAGGAGCGGTAATCGAACCAGCTGAACTGCGAGGCGTCGGCTGGGCGTTGCTCGCGATAGAGGTCTGCCAGCCCCCAGCCAAGCAGACCCTCGAACCAGCCACGTTCCTCGGGCAGGAAGGAGCACTTGCCGTCCTTGAGCCAGCGCTTGCGGCTGTCCTCGCCAATGCCGATGTCGAAGTCCGTCGGCGCCACGTTGAGGTCGCCCATCAGCACCACGTCCTGAGCCGGGTCGCAGTGCTCGCGCAGGTAGCGCAGCACGTCGGCGTAGAAGCGCTGCTTGCCGGGGAACTTGACCTCGTGATTGCGCGCCTCGCCCTGGGGAAAGTAGCCGTTCATCACCGTCAGCGTGCCGTGCCGGGTGGGGTAGGTGGCGGCGATGAACCGCCGCTGAGCGTCGTCGCCATCCCAGGGAAATCCGCGCTGCACCTGGGCCGGTGCCGTCTGGCCCATGAGGGCAACGCCGTAGTGACCCTTCTGGCCAAAGTAGCGCGTGTGATAGCCCAGGGTCGCCACCTCATCGACCGGGAACGCGTCGTCCGCAACCTTGATTTCCTGCAGTCCGAGCACCGCAGGTCGATGCTTGCTCACGATTTCGGAAAGTTGATGAAGACGCGAACGTATTCCATTGATATTGAAAGATACGAGTCTCATTGCTGGCCTTCCGAAAGGTCGATGAGTCCCTGGCCCGCGAGGTGATCGCAGATCGCCGCGACCGATGCCTCGAGCGCCAGCCTGCTGGTGTCCAGCCGCAACTCCGGGCTCTCGGGTGGCTCGTAGGGATCGTCGATGCCGGTGAATCCCTGCAGTTCGCCGGCGCGTGCGAGTGCATAGAGACCCTTGGGATCCCGTTGTTCGCAAACGTCTATCGGCGTCGCCACGTGCACCTCGATGAACTCGCCGACCTCCGAGATCCAGTCGCGGATGCGCGCGCGGATCGCGGTGTAGGGCGCGATGGGTGCACAGATGGCGATGCCACCGTGCCGCGTGACCTCGCGTGCGACGAATGCGATCCGCATCAGGTTCGCCTCGCGGTCCGCCCGGCCGAAGCCCAGGCCACGGGAGAGGTGATGGCGCACGAGGTCGCCATCCAGCAGTGACACCGGCCGCAGCGTCCGGGTCATCAGCGTTTCCGACAGCATGCGGGCGATGGTCGACGTGCCTGCGCCCGACAGGCCCGTGAGCAGTACTGTTACGCCCCGCCGACCCGCCGGCAGGTGTGCGGCCCGCAGCGCCGCTGCCACGTCGGGCCAGGTTGCCTCCGTGATCGTTCCTTCGTCGCGCCGGATGAGGGCGCGAACGACGCGTCGATGGGGCGATGGATCGACGTCGGCACCGGGGCGGCGCAACAGCCCGGTCGCGCCGAGGTTGCTCGCGATGCGCGCGAGCATCGGACCGGATCCCGGATGGCCCAGCTCGATTCGTGGCAGGTCCAGCACCGCCACGGGCAAGCCGTCGCGGGATTCGGGATCGCGCGCGGCGACTGTTGCCGCGAGGTGGGCGAGGGCGCGCCCGTTCGCCAACGCGGTCGCGTGCAGCAGGTGGCAGGGCTCGTCGGAACAGCCGGTCAGGCGCAGAAGGAGGAGGGCGCCGCGTGCGGGCAGCGCCTCGGCGAGGAACTCCACATCCGCCCGGTGCAGGCAATCCTCCACGACGTAGGCGGTGGTCATCCGGTCGGGCGGCAGGGCAGCCACTGCGTTCAGCTGGCGCTGGAGCTCGCCGTCAGTTTCGAGGCCCGTGGGCAGCCCCTGGATCCGCCGCAGCCCATCGGCGGCAGGCGTGGGATCAAGCCGCGCCTGGCCCAGGGTCCGCCCCTCGCCATCCTTCATGACGCAGGCGCTGGCACTTGCCGGCGCCTCGACGAGGCACTCCAGTGGCGTACTCCAGGGCGTGCCATCCGCCAGTTCGCCGCGGCTGCGCACCGCGGCTGCCTCGGCTGCTTCCATGGGTGCACGTACAGGTGCGAATACCCCTGCCGCGAGCAGTTGCAGTCGTCGAGCATCGGCCGCCGTGAGCACGACGGTTGCGGGAGTGTCGTTGGCCATGTGCGCATCATAGCCACGCAGCCGCGAACCCAGCACGCGCCACCGCAGCGGCTCGACGCGAAGACCCGACGTCCCCCGTTCGCGCTTCGCTCGGCGAAGGCCGGCAACCTGTACATGCATTACGCAATCTCGCGGCCTGTCCTCGACAGCGAAGGCTGGACCATGGCAATTTGCGACGCGTCCCGGAGAGGCGTCACCGACTGGACTTCGCTGACGATCGAATCGTGCGGGTGGTGCTTGCCCTGCATGCACCGAGCGTGAACGACCAGCCAACCATCGTGTACGACGCCACCATGTCCGAACCAGGCGCAGCAGTGGCGACGATGCAGCCCGAGGCGTCGAGTGTCTGCCTGCGGGCGATGCTGCATGCCCTTGGTGCCGAGCGTCCGCAGATCGACGTTGCGCGCATTCTTGAATTCGACGGCGCATTGCACGCCGCAGTCGCGCGTGCGCTTGGTGTGCGTCCATCCCATGCGGCTGGGGTGTCCTGTGCCCGCGCGCTGCGCGCCGCACTCGCGTCGTCCTCCGCGGCAGGCTTGCGGCGATTGCTGCTCGGCCTGAGCACCGCAGCGCAGCCTGGCCCGGCAGCCCGCGCACCGACGCTCTCTGCGGCCGCGTGGCACGCATGCCTGGACAGCGCGCTGCGCGCAGAGCTGTACGCCGAGACGCTCGGCATCGGCGACCCGGTGGAGATGCGCGTTGCCGTGCTCTGCGGGCTTGCCGGCGTTGCGGGCGCGACCCTGCAGCCGCTCGCGCGATATCGCGGCTATCCCGTCGAGGATCTGATCGATGCACCCTTCGAGCTGCGCCTTGGCGTGACGGCGACCGTGGCGCCCGAACAGCGCCTCGCCAGCGCCGATCGCCTGCTCGGTCTGGACGCCGAGCGTATTGCATGCCTGGAGGATCACCTGCCTGTTCGTCGAGCGGCGCTCCTCGCATCTGCCGGTCTGCCGGAAGGCTGGGACGACGTGGCCGAACGCAAGGCCGCTGGCGACCTGCAGACGTTGCGTGGCTGGCTTGCGCGGGCGCGACTCTGGCGCGATGGCGTCGAGGCTGCCGCGCCCGCGACCACAGGAGCACCGGATGCCTCCGCCGAGGTTGCCGCAGCGATGGCGAGCGCCCTGGGCACCAGGGTCCTGCTGCTGCTGGGTGACCTCGCGGACGTTGACCTTCGCATTTCTGACGGTCTCCCTCCTCGCGAGCATCTACCTTCGGACCGCCTTCCTCCCGTGCAGCATCCGGACGGTACGACAGGCCTGAGGCTGAGCGTCGCCCACGCGCGCTCTCGCATTGCCGACGCCGTGCGTCGCGGCGAGGTCTGCCGCGTTGCACGCTGGGAAACCACGGCGGTGATCGATCACGCGCTCTTCGACAGGCTCGGGGCGGAAGAGCTCCTGGTCGCGAGCGTCCGGACTGCACTCGGACGCCGGGTACTGCTCTCCGCACCGCTGCCAGGTGCCACTATCGAGGTCGCGACGGTCGCGTTGCGAACTGCTGTTGCGGAGTGGGCCGATTGGCTCGATCGAGAACTCCTGCACGCAGAGCAGCTGCGACTCACGGCGGCGAGCGTGGCCGCGGAAGTCGAGCGGTCGGTGCGGGCAACGGTGCATGAGGTAAGCAGCCCGCTGGCGATCATCGGCAACTACCTGCACCTGCTGCAGGGCCAATCGACCGCCGCCCGGGAGGGTGACGGCCCAGTGCCCGCGGCCGGCGCGTCTGCGGCCCGTGACGAGTACCTGCTGGCGATGCACGAAGAACTTGCCCGCGCGGCAACCCTGCTGCACGACATGACCACGCGATCGGCGGCCGCTGCCGCGGGTGCAGCGAACGAACGGGCCGTGTCCGGTGGCGATCCACGACAGCAGAGCTGCGCGCATCTGCTGCGTTCGGTGCACATGGCATTGCAGCCCCTCGCGCAGTCGCGAAGCGTGCACTTCGAGCTCGTCGACCCCGGATACGGTGGCAAGTGCATCGAACAGGCGGATTCCGTGCGTCAGGTGCTGATCAACCTGGCCCGCAATGCGATCGAGGCGGTTCCTGCCCACCACGGGGTTGTGCGGCTGCAGGTGCTCGACGGGCGTTACCGCGATGGGCGTGCGCACCTGGTGTTCGAAGTACGTGACAACGGCGCGGGGGTGCCACCGGCGCAGCGCGACCAGCTCGCAGCGCCGAAGCAGAGCACGAAGGGCGGTGCAGGACTGGGGCTGGCGATCGCGCATCAGCTCGCGCGTGAACGGCTGCGCGGCAGCCTCGATTACGACGGCGGCGGTGACGGCAGCGTCTTCCGGCTGTGGATACCCGAGCCTGCCAATCCGGCTGATGGCGGCGCTGGCGGCCCTCGCGGCAGCTGAGGACGGCGCCGTCGCCGGTACCCGCGGCTGCCTATTCGCTCGTGCGGCGCGGCCCGTTGCGGCGATCCGGACGCTTCTCGCCGGTGTCCACCAGCACGCGTAGCTCACGCCGGCGGTCGTCACTTTCACGGCGGTCGTTGCGCTGCCGGCGTTCTTCCTCGGCCTTTGCGGCCGCTGCGGCGTCCAGCTGTTCGGCTGCGCGCCCAGCATCCGGCTTCTGCGATGTCCGGGCGCGCGCGCGTTCAGCCGCCGTGTCGGCCCGTGCGCCCGGTGGCTTGCCGGAGGACTTGCTGCGAGTCATGGCTTGGCGTTCCGGATCATGTTGCGGGCGAGAACCGTCGGCTGGATCTGGGTCGTCCCTTCGTAGATGCGGAACAGTCGAACGTCGCGAGAGAAGCGCTCGATGCCGTACTCCTCCAGGTACCCCGCACCGCCGTGAATCTGTACTGCGCGGTCGGCCACGCGGCCGACCATCTCGGTCGCGAAGAGCGTGCCGCAGGACGCACGTGTGTTGATGTCCGGGTCGCCCTGGTCACGCCTGCGCGCTGCCTCGAGCACCATGCAACGGGCTGCAAACGCCTCCGCGCGGCTGTCGGCAAGCATGGCCTGGATGAGCTGGAACTCGGCGATGGGTTGGCCGAACTGCTTGCGCTGCACGGCGTAGTTCAGGCTGTCCTCGATGAGTCGTTCGGCACAGCCGACCGACAGCGCGCTGATGTGCAGGCGGCCACGATCGAGGGTGCGCATTGCCGTCTGGAAGCCCTTGTTCACCATGGCCTCGCCGCCGAGAACGGCATCCGCCGGCACACGCGCGCCATCGAACACGACGTCGCACACATGCGCACCTTGCTGGCCCATCTTGCGATTGGGCGGGCCGAGGCTCACGCCGGGCGTCCTGGCGTCCACCAGGAAAGCCGAGACACCGCGGGAGCCCGGCTTGTCGGGATCCGTGCGCGCGAACACCGTGAACAGCTGTGCATGCGGCGCGTTGGTGATGTAGCGCTTCGTGCCGTCGATCACCCAATGGTCGCCGTCGCGGCGGGCTCGTGTGACGAGGGAGCCTGCGTCGGAGCCCGCATCCGGCTCCGTCAGCGCGAACGAGCCGATGATGCTGCCGTCCGCCATCCCCGGCAGGTAGCGCTGGCGCTGCGCTGGCGTACCGTCCATCACCAGCCCCTGGGAGCCGATGCCGTTGTTGGTGCCGATGACGGAACGGAAGGCGGGGGAGGTCCACCCGAGTTCCATCACCACCTTTGCCTCTTCCTCGGTGTTCAGGCCGATGCCGCCGAATTCCTCCGGGATCGTGAGACCGAACAGGCCGAGCCCGCGCATCTCCTCCACGACCTCGGGCGGGATGCGGTCGTTGCGCGCCACCTCGGCCTCGAGGGGTACGAGCCGCTTGCGCACGAAACCGCGCACGCTGTCCTGCAGCTGGTCCAGAGTCGTTGGGTCGAGCGCCATGATGGGCAGGTGCTTCCGGATAGCCTGGCGGGAGCGCGATTGTTGTGTTTCGGGGCAGTTGCCGCAAGGCACGCGGCGTAAGGGCTTGTGATGATGCACCGGCGAGTCGCGGCCTTGTCCGGGAATCGATGCCGATGCTGACTTTGCAGGGTCGCGGTCGACGGCTAGGCTCGCCTGCCTTTACGGCACCCCAAGTGCCGGTGCGTTCGCGCGGCCGGCCCCTATCGATGCAATGCAGTCCCATTGCCCTTGTCCTGGAGCACGCTGATGGCCATTCGCGCACCCTTTCGCTGGGACGATCCGTTGTCGATCGAGGACCAGCTCAGCGATACCGAGCGGGCGATCCGCGATTCCACACGTGAGTTTGCGCAGAGCCGGTTGATGACGCGGGTGCTGGAGGCCAACCGCAAGGAGATCTTTCACCGCGAGATCATGAACGAGA
>SXGT01393435.1_pt1 | contig 12772 bp, 11 predicted proteins | sample 3176221 | NCBI WGS metagenome assembly SXGT01 (sample SAMN11356862, study PRJNA531348) | freshwater metagenome | isolation source: freshwater sample F1-120 | place: China: Fuxian Lake, Yuxi | collected 2017-12-25
GCGTCGGCCGTTCGCACCACCAGGCCTATGCCTACCTCCTGGTAAACCATGAGGAAGGCCTCTCGGCCTCGGCGAAAAAGCGCCTCGACGCGATCCAGAACATGGAAGAGCTGGGCTCGGGTTTTTACCTCGCCATGCACGACCTGGAGATCCGCGGCGCCGGTGAAGTGCTGGGTGAATCGCAATCGGGCGAGATGCAGGAAGTCGGCTTCTCGCTCTACGCCGAGATGCTGGTACATGCGGTGGCGTGCCTGAAGATCGGCAAGGAGCCGGACCTCGAAGCGCCGCTGGGCGTAACGACTGAAATCAACCTGCACGCACCGGCGCTGCTGCCGGACGATTACTGCGGCGACATTCACGAGCGCCTGACGCTCTACAAGCGACTGGCCAGCTGCAAGACGCGCGACGAGATTGATGTGCACATGGAAGAGCTGGTGGATCGCTTTGGCAGGATGCCGGAACCGGCGCAAACCCTGATCGAGACGCACCGCCTGCGTGTTGATGCCGATGCCCTCTCCGTCGCCAAGATCGACGCCAGCCCGGAGGTGATCACGATCCAGTTCAAACCCGGCGCGCCGATCGATGCCGGCAAGGTGATCAAGCTCCTGCAAAAAGACCGGCGCTACAGCCTCTCTGGGCAGGACCGCCTAAAGCTCACGCTGAAGACACCGGGCCCGACTGAGCGTGCCCAAGCGGCTAGAATCGCGCTCCAGTCGATCCAGTGATGTTTCCTCTGACATTTGACCCGAAGTTTGCTCTGACGTTGACCTGCCTTCGCGCCATGAAATTGCCCCATTCCACCGACGCGTTGCAATCCCGGCTTGGTGCCAGCGTGCGCGCCCGGACGCTGGTGCTTGCACTGGTGTTTGTGCTGGGCATGGGGTGGATGCCGGCCGTGCAGGCCCAACCGGCGGTGATCGCCGGCATCGCCGCGTTTGAAGCCGGTGATTACAAGAAGGCACTGGACCTCCTCGAAGGGCCGGGCCTGGCCGGCAATGCCGACGCCGCGTTCCACATGGGCCGCCTGCGCGAGCAAGGCCTGGGCATGGTGGCCAGCCGCGACCGCGCCCTGTTCTGGTACGGCGAGGCCGCAAAGCGTGGCCACGCCGGTGCCCGTGCCGCACTTGAAACACTGGGCGGCAAGCCGGCGCCCAGCGGCGCCGCCAATTCGGCAACCACGCCAAGACCGTTGGTGGGAGCGGCTTCTGGCGCGGCTCGCGCGGCGGGCTCGCCGGCCCTTGCCTCCGCCCCTCTGGTGGTGCCGCTCAACGACCAGCAGCGCCTGCAGGCCATGCTTGATGCCAAGGTTCCATATGACCGCAATCGCGCCGAACAACTGGCCGACGCAATCAAGACGCGCGCTGAAACCGGTGATGCCGAGAGTGCCGCCACGCTCGGCTGGTTTTACGAATCGCGCCCGGGCGGCACGCCGGATTTCGCTGTTGCAGCAAGCTGGTACCGGCGCGCCATCGAATTGAAGCACCCGCTCGCGGCCAACAACCTGGGAGCGCTTTACTACGATGGGCGCGGGGTAGAAGCCAGCCACACCGAGGCCTTGCGGCTCTACCGCCAGGCCGCCGAAGCGGGTTACGCGGTGGCGCAATACAACCTGGCGTTGATGCTGGGTCAGGGCCGTGGTGTCGAGCGCAACTTACCCGGCATGCTTGATTGGCTCAAGAAGTCCGCTGCGCAAGGGTATTCCCGCGCCCAGGCGCAGCTCGGGCGCTTCACGCTCGACGGCATTGGCGTGCCGAAGGATGCCGTTGAAGCCGGCCGCCTGTTCCGCGCCGCAGCCGAGCAAGGCCTGCCGGTGGCGCAGTACTGGTATGGCCACCTGATCTCCACCAGCAATGGCGTGGCACGCGATCTGGCGATCGCCGCCGAATGGATTCTCAAGGCCGCCGAAGGCGATGTTGCCATCGCCGCACATGAGGCAGGCGCGATCTACGAATTGGGTCTGGGCCTGCCGTCCAACAATGCGCGGGCCGTGGCGTGGTATCGCAAGGCGGCGATTGCCGGCGTGCGGGAAGCCGCGAGCCGCCTTGAAGCGGCCTATACCCGTGGCGAATTGGGCTTGAAGGCCAGCCCACAGGACGCCAGCGTGTGGGCCGCACTGGCCAAGCCATGAGCGCGGCACCATCGATGCACACAACCGACTCTGCGCCACCTGTTGCGGCAACAAGCCGCTGGTTCATCCTCGAGGGGCGCAACCTCACCGCAGCGCAGGTGCAGGCCATCGCCCAGCTGGCCGGGGCCGCTGCGGTTGAAAAGGTAGCGCCGCAAGCCTGGCGTCTTGTGCCCGACGCAGCCCTGCCGGCCCCGGCCGTGCTGGCGCGCATGCGCGAGACCGCGGCGCGCTTTGGTGCGGATATCAACCTGATTGCCCGGCCACGCCTGCTCGCCGACTACCGGCTGGCGGTGATGGACATGGATTCGACGCTCATCACCATCGAATGCATCGACGAGATTGCCGACATGCTGGGCATCAAGCCGGAAGTGGCGGCGATCACCGAGGCGGCCATGCGCGGCGAGATTGCCTACACCGAAAGCCTGCGCCGGCGCGTGGCACTGTTGAAGGGGCTCGATGTGAGTACGCTCGACCGCGTGTATGACGAACGCCTGCGGCTTTCGCCCGGCGCCGAGACGATGCTCGCCGCGTTCCGGCAAGCGGGGCTGAAAACGCTGCTGGTCTCCGGCGGCTTCACCTTCTTTACCGACAAGCTCAAGTCCCGGTTGGGGCTCGATTTCACCCATTCGAATGTGCTCGGCATCGCCGACGGCAAGCTCACCGGCGAAGTCGTCGGCCCGATTGTCGATGCCGACGAAAAGGCACGCACCCTGCTTGCCACCTGCGCGCGCCTGGGCTGCGCGCCGGAGCAGGCGATTGCCATGGGCGATGGCGCCAACGACCTGGCAATGATGAAGGTAGCCGGCCTCTCGGTGGCCTATCGCGCCAAGCCGGTGGTGCGGGCACAGGCGATGACAGCGCTCAACCATAACGGGCTGGATGCGGCACTGCGGCTTTTTGCCTGACCGTCGTTACAAGCATGACCAACACCACCATCGGCTGCAGTCCCACGATCCAGCCTCTGCATCGTTCTTAGCCACCATGTACATCATCGCGATCGGCTGGATGTGGGTCGTCCTCATGATGTCCATCACCCAGAAGACGATTCTGGCGGGGGTATCAACCCTGGTGTTCTACGGCATCCTGCCCTGCGCCCTCTTGATGTACATTTTGATGACGCCGGCGCGGCGCAGGCGCCAGGCCCGGCGCGAAGCCGAGGCGGAGGCACAAGCGAAGGCCAACGCAGAGGCAAATGCTGCGGCACACCCGCCTGCCGAAGCGGGCACACAGCCGCCCCCGGGTCACTGAACCACCCACCGACCCAACGTCGCAGCGGCGCTTCGGGCACAATGCGCGTTTTTCACGCGAGAACCCACATGCAACGCCCTACCTTTACCGCCACCGCTGTCATGGATGCACGCCGCAACGGCGAAAACGGTTCGATGGAACTGAACCTGGTCGATGCCAAGGGCAACACCCAGAACCTGGTGCTCGACAACGTGGCAGTGGGCCATGTGCTGGCCGCGATCCTGCAGAAATCGGCCGGCACCGGCGGCCTGCCGGAGTTCTACATGAACGAATCGATCCCCCTGCACAGCATCGGCACCTTCCGCCTGCCCGAACATGCCGGGCTGCGCATGTACATCAACCCGACCTCGGTGATTGATTTCGTGTTTTCGCAGGAGTATGTCGCCACGCTGAAGAACGTGGTGGACCGGTTCGCCGCACCCGCCGCCTGACCACGCTGCCCGCACTGTTCTCATTGGTCATCACGATGGGCGCTTTCGTGATGGCCGGCAAAGGCTGGTGATGTTTTCGTCCTGGCTCAACAAGTTGCGGCGCACCGCGATAGATTCGCCGACCACCCACGCGCCCGACGCGGCAGAGGCGCGCCTTGAGCACGCCATTGAGGCTATTGAGGCGGGCCGCGCACCAGAAGCCCTGGCCCTGTGCGATGCTGTTCTGGCCAACGCTGCCACCAGCAAATCAACCGAATCCCGTGCGCTGAATGTCCGCGGCGTGGCCCTGCTCTCGCTCGGCCGCGCGCCCGAAGCAGAAAGTGCGCTCAGGCAGGCCACGGCCATCGACGAGCGCCAGCACCTGTACTGGTTCAATCTCGGCAACAGCCTGCTGGCCCAGGACAAGCCGGCCGAAGCGGTGGCACCTCTGGAGCAGGCGCTCAGGTTGGTGCCGGATCACATCCCGAGCCTCTTCAACCTGGCCAAACTGCAGGGAGACCTCAAACAGTTCGATGCCGCCATCGACACGTTTACCCGCATCGTGAGCCTGCTGCCAGAGGATGCCGGCATGCGCACCGAACTGGGCATCGCGCATTTTCGCAAGGGCGAAGCGACCCTGCTCACCACCCACTTCAACCAGGCGATGGCGGCGTTCCGGCAGGTGCTGGCGCAGCCGAACCTGCCGGAACCAGTGCGCCACAATGCAAGCCTGTTCCTGGGCGACGCCCTCGCCCTGACCGCCCGCCATACCGAGGCCCTGGTCTACTTTCGCGAGCTGCTGGCCGAGGAGCCCGACAATCTGGACGCACTGATCAAATGCGCCAACTGCCTCAACACGCTGGGGCGGATGGCCGAAGCCGCGCCGCTGTACGAGCGCGCGGCCGGCCTGATGCCAAGCCACCTGCCGGCGCTCTCCTCGATCATCGTGTGCGCGGACTATCGAGCCGAGATCAGCGCCGAGGCCAATACGCGGCAGCGCTTCGCGCTGGGGGCGCGGTTCCACGACCCGCGCCAGCGCACGCACTGGCCCAACCGCCGCGAGCCGGGCCGGCGCCTGCGCATCGGCTATGTGTCGCCGGATTTGCGCGAACATGTGGCAATCATCCTGCTCGAAGCCATCTGGCGTGGCCACGACCGCACGCAATTCGAATGGTACGTCTATGACGCCACCCAGCAACACGATGCCAAGAATGCGCAACTGCGCGAGCTGATGCCGAACTGGCGCGACATCCGTGATCTGGAGTCGGACCAGGCGGTGGCTGCGATCGAGGCCGATGAAATCGACATCCTGGTCGACCTCGCGGGACACACCAGCGGCAATCGCCTCACCGTGTTCGCGCGCAAGCCGGCACCGGTGGCGGCGAGTTGGCTGGCGTATCCGGGTTCCACCGGCGTGAAGGCGATTGACTACCTGATCAGCGACGCCCTGACCTCCCCGCCGGATACAGACCGCTTTGCCTCGGAAGAGGTGTGGCGCCTGCCGGGCACGCGCTTCACCTACGAGCCACCCGCATTCAGCCCTGCGCCGGCCTTGCCGGCTGCGGACGCCCCGATCACCTTCGGCTGTTTCAACAATGTTGCCAAGCTCAATGGCGGCGTGTTCGCACTATGGCAACGGATTCTGGCAGCGCTGCCCACAGCACGCATCGTGATCAAGAGCCCGGCAATGGACGACGCCAGTGGCCGCAGCCTGCTTCTGACGGACCTGCGCGCGGCGGGGCTGGATGAGGCCCGGGTGGAGTTGCGCGGGCGCAGCAACTACCAGGAAACGCTCTCGCAGTACGGCCAGATCCACGTGGCGCTCGATCCCTTCCCGTTCTGCGGCGGCCTCACCTCACTGGACGCGCTCTGGATGGGCGTGCCGGTCATCACCCTCGAAGGCACCCTGATGGCCGGACGGCAAACGCTGGCGTTTCTGCACAACATCGGCCACCCGGAACTGGTGGCCGCCACGCAGGATGACTATGTACGCCTCGGGACCGACCTGGCACGCGATGCGGACCGTCTGGCCCGCTACCGCAACGGCCTGCGCGAAGCCATGCGCGTCTCGCCCTTGCTCGACTATGCGGCGCTGACGCGCCACCTGGAAGAAGCCTACCGGTCGATGTGGCAGCGCTGGTGCGCGGGCCAGCCCGCTTCGGGCCACTGAGCCCCCGCCACCAGCCGGCACCCTTGCTTCTTACTTGCGCGTGAGTTCCGCCCCGCCCATGTAGATGCGGTTCATCACCGGGCTAATCACCAACTCGTTGATGCACACATGCGGCGGCATTTCGGCGATGAAGCGAATCGTCTTGCCCATGTCTGCCTCCTGCACCATCAAAGCCTGGTCTGCGGCACTTGGCACCACCGGCCGCTTCTTCAGGATCGGGGTGGCCACTTCACCCGGACACAGCGCAGTGGCGCGCAAACCGTTGACGCATTCCTCGATATTGAACGAGTGGGTCAGCGCCATCATGCCGGCCTTGCTGGCGGTATAGGCCGGGCCGGTGAGATAGGAAAAGTGCCAGCCGGCGAACGAGGCGACATTGATCACCGTGCCCTCGCGCCGCGCCTGCATGCCCTTCAGCACCGCGAGGGTGCAGTAGGTCGCGCCATTCAGGTTGATGGCCACGACCTCACCGAAAGTCTCGCCATCGGTTTCCTTCCAGAAACGCTTGGGAAAATTCACGCCGGCACTGTTGACCAGAATGTCGACGCGCTTCAACTCATCCTGAATCTGCGCGGCCACTTGTTTGACGGCCGTGTTGTCCGACACGTCGAGCGGGATTGCCGTAATCGCGCCGGCAGGTGCACCACGCCGCTCGGCATCGGCTATCGCCGCAGCCAGCTTGGGCGCTTCGCGTCCCGAAATCACCACGCGTGCGCCGGCCTGCGCCAATTCCACCGCACCGGCCAGGCCGATGCCCGAGCCACCGCCGGTAATCCACGCCACTTTTCCCTTGAGCATCATTTTTTCACCCGCTCGGCCATTTGCTGCTGGTTGGTCTTGCGGTCGGCATCGACCTTCTGCACGTGGGGGCGTGCTTTGATCATGCCCAGATACTCCCGAACCTGCGGGATGCCCGCCAGCGCATCCTCACCCAGCACACTCTTGGTGGCAATCGACACCAGCGGCAGCGTGACGTAGGCCGAACAGTCGGCGTAGGTCAGCTTGTCACCGGCAATGAAGGGCGACCACTTGGCCAACGCCTTGAGTGCCCGCACGCCCTTGGCCAGATCCTTCTTCGCCTGCTCCTTGGTCTGCTCGGTCACGCTGCCGCCGAAAAAGGCCTGCGCGTACAGCGTGCGTGCCGGCAGCTCGATGTGCATGTCGATCACGGCGCACAACTCGCGCACCTTGGCGCGCTGCATGGCATCGGCGGGATACAGCGGGTGCTGCGGGTAGGCGTCTTCCAGGTACTCGCAGATGACCTGCGATTCGCACAGCGTGCCGGCGGCTGTTTCAACGAACGGTACCTTGCCCATCGGTGAGCGCGCCAGCATCTCGTCTTTCTGGGAGGTCCAGACCAGTTCTTCGGTGAATGGCACTTCCTTTTCCAGCAGAGCGATCTTGACCTTGTTGTAGTAGTTGCTGACGGCAAAGCCGCAGAGCTTGAGCATGTTTATCTCCGTGGGGATGTTGAAGGAAGCAGGCGATTAAAGCATGGTGCCGGTGCTAAAATCAATGGCTGGTCGCACACCCTGCATGCGCGGTGTGGACCCTATTTAAAGAGTCGGAGAACATGAAGGACTTTTCACGCGACACCCTCACCATCGGCATCGCCGGCACCGGCGCCCATGCCACGATGGCGCCTGCATGTCGGAGGATCTTCGAATGAAGGACTTTTCACGCGACACCCTCACCATCGGCATCGCCGGCACCGGCGCCATGGGCCGCGGCATCGTCCAGGTGATGGCGCAAGCCGGTTGCAACGTGCTGCTGTATGACGCCATGGAAGGCGCCGCCGAGAAGGCGCGCCAGTACGTGGCCGGCATGCTCGGCAAGCTGGCTGAGAAAGGCAAACTCACGGCAGACGCGGCCACCGCGATGACAGGCAGGATGCAGGTAGTAGGCGAGATTGCGGCCTTCAAGCCTTGCGATCTGGTGATCGAGGTGATCATCGAGAACCTGGCGATCAAGAAGGAGTTTTTCGCCAAACTGGAAGCCGCCGTCAGCGACGATTGCGTGCTGGTGACCAACACGTCTTCACTCTCGGTCACCGCGATTGCCGCTGCCTGCAAGAAGCCCGAACGCGTGGCCGGTTACCACTTTTTCAATCCGGTGCCCCTGATGCGCGTGGTCGAGGTGATTGGCGGCGCACGCACCGCCCCCGGCATCTGCGACGCCCTGACGGCGCTGACCAAACGCTATGGCCACACCGCGGTGACGGCGGCCGACACGCCCGGCTTCATCGTCAACCATGCGGGGCGCGGCTACGGCACCGAGGCCCTGAAGATCCTGCAGGAAGGCGTGACCGAGTTCCATGTGCTGGACCGCATCACGACCGATGCTGCCGGCTTCCGGCTCGGGCCCTGCGAGCTGATGGACCTGACCGGTATCGATGTCTCGCACCCGGTGATGGAATCGATCTACCACCAGTACTACGAGGAGCCGCGTTACCGCCCCTCGGTGATCGGCCAGCAGCGCAAGGACGCCGGTCTGCTCGGCCGCAAGACCGGCCAGGGCTTTTACCGCCATCCGGAGGGCAAACAGGAAGTGTTCCCTGATGCGCCGATCCCCGCAGATCGCCCCGATTCAGTGTGGCTCAGCCGCGCAGCAGCGGCGGCTAATCCGGCCGGGCATGCCGCCGCGATGGAACTGATTGGCAAGCTGGGGGTGCGCCTCGAAGGGGGTGCCACACCTTCTTCCACAGCGCTGATCGTGGTCACACCGCTGGGCACCGACGCCACCAACTCTGCGCTCGACGAAGGCCTGGATCCGGCCCGTACCGTGGCGCTCGATACCCTGCTGCCACTGATCAAGCGCCGCACGGTGATGGTGACCCCGGTCACGCGGCCGGAAGTGCGCGCCGCTGCGCACGGCCTGTTCGGCGCCGATGGCGTGCAGGTCGCGATGATCCGTGACAGCGCCGGGTTTGTGGCACAACGCATCCTCGCTGCCGTGGTCAATGTCGGCTGCGACATCGTCCAGCAACGCGTTTGCTCGCCGGCGGATCTGGACCTCGCGGTAACGCTCGGCCTCTCCTATCCGCACGGGCCGCTGGCCTTCGGTGATGTGCTGGGGCCGAAGCGCATCCTGTCTATCCTGCAAAACATCCAGGCCACCACCGGTGACCCGCGCTACCGTCCCTCACCCTGGCTCACGCGGCGCGCGCGCCTGGGGGTTTCACTTCTCACTCCTGAGTAAAATCGGGGGCTGCCGGAAACCTTGCACCACCGCGCGGCACGATTGTTTCAAGAGGTCAACCGCCTGCGTTGACCGTCCCAGCCTGTAAAACCACTTTTTGTGAAAGACACCCGCCATGCTTGACGCCTACATCTACAACGGTCTGCGCACCCCCTTCGGCCGCCACGCCGGCAAACTCGCCACGGTACGCCCGGATGACCTGGTCGGAGGCGTGATGAACGCCGTGATCGCCGCCTCGCCATTCAAGGCCGAGCAGATCGAAGACGTGATCCTGGGTTGCGTCAACCAGGCGGGTGAAGATTCACGCAACGTGGCGCGCAATGCCCTCCTGGCTGCCGGCTTGCCGTACTCGGTGGGCGGGCAAACCGTCAACCGCCTGTGCGCCTCGGGCCTGGCAGCGGTGATCGAATCGGCACGCGCAGTGACCTGCAAGGAAGGCGAGTTGTACCTCGCCGGCGGCGTGGAGTCGATGAGCCGTGCGCCGTTCGTGATGCTCAAGTCCGAATCGCCTTTTGCACGCGAGTTCAAGATGGCTGACACCACCATCGGTGCGCGCTTTCCCAACCCGAAGCTGGTCAAACAATACGGCAACGACTCGATGCCCGAGACCGGCGACAACGTTGCCAAGGATTTCGGCATCACACGTGAGCAGGCGGACGAATTTGCCTTCGCCTCGCAGGCCAAGTTTGCCAAGGCGCAGAAAGACGGCTTCATGGCCGGCGAAATTGCCCCGGTGACGATCCCCGCCAAATCGAAGAAAGACGAGCCGACCCAGGTGGGCGTGGACGAGCATCCGCGTGAAACCACGATGGAGATTCTCGGCAAGCTCAAATCGCTGTTCGAAGGCGGCGTGGTCACGGCCGGCAACGCTTCGGGCATCAATGACGGCGCCGCCGCGCTCTTCGTCGGCAGCAAGGCAGTTGGCGACAAGGCAGGTGCCAAGCCGATTGCGCGGATTCTCTCCGCCGCTTCTGCCGCCGTGCAACCGCGCATCATGGGCGTCGGCCCGGCCTATGCCGTTCCGAAGGCTCTGGAGCGTGCCGGCCTGACGCTGAAAGACATGGACATCATCGAGATCAATGAGGCATTTGCCTCGCAGGTGTTAGGCTGCCTGCACCTGATGAAGGTCGATTTCAAGGACGCACGCGTGAACCCGAATGGCGGCGCGATTGCCGTTGGCCATCCGCTCGGCGCATCCGGCGCGCGGCTGTCGATTTCGGTGGCGCGGCAGCTGCAGCGCACCGGCGGCAAGTACGCCGTAGTGAGCCTGTGCATCGGTGTCGGCCAGGGATTGGCGATGGTGATCGAACGCGTCTGATCCATGGACGCATCCAACACCCGCGCTGCCGCCACCCAGCTGCTGGAGACGCGGGATGGCCCGGTAGTCATCCTCACCATCAGCAACCCGCCGCAACGCAATGCGCTCGGGCCGGAGGTCTATCGCGGGTTGGGCGCCATTACCGAGCGCGTCAAGTCTGATCCGTCGATTCGCGCCATCATCCTCACCGGCGCGGGCGGCGTGTTTTGCGGCGGTGGCAACCTGAACCGGATTCGCGACAACCAGTCCAAATCGCGCGAATTCCAGTCGCAAGGCATCGATATCCTGCACAACGCGGTACGGCAGATTCGCGCCTGCAACGTGCCTTTCATTGCCGCCGTCGAAGGCGCTGCGGCCGGTGCCGGCTTCTCGATTGCCATGCAGTGCGACATGATTTTCGCCGCGGTGGATGCCAAATTCACCATGGCGTACGTGAAAAGCGGCCTCACGCCCGATGGCGGCGGCTCGGCCATGCTGGGCCAATTGCTGCCACGCCAACTGGCCTTCGAGTTGATGGCTTTTGGCGACGTGATTTCGGCCGAGCGCCTGCACCAGCTGGGCGTGGTGTCGCGCTGCGTGCCCAAGGGCGAAGCCCTGAAAGCCGCTCTGGAAGCGGCTCACAGGCTGGCACAGGGTCCGCGCGGCGGCATCGGGCGGATCAAGCGCCTGTCTGAAAAGGCGGTATTCGCGCAAGATGCGCAGCTCGACCTGGAGCGCGACCTGTTCGTCGAATCGCTGCACAGCAGCGAGGCCAAGGAAGGTGTGGCCGCGTTTCTTGCCAAACGCAAGCCGGACTTTTCGGGCTGCGCATGAGCGACATTCTGCGCGAACTGGCGTCGCGCCCGTGGGGGCAGCGCCGCCGCATTACCCTGCTGCGGCACGGCGCCGTCAGTTACTACGATGCCCATGGCGAGCCGGTGCCTTCCACGGAAGATGTGCCGCTCAACGAACTGGGGCGCAGCCAGGCCAAGGCCGCCGGCCAGGCCCTGCGCGAGGTGAAGTTTGACCGCCTGATCGTCTCCGGCCTGCCACGCACGGTGGAAACAGCCGCGCGCGTGCTGGCGGAGAACCGGCACGGCACGCCACCCACCGAAACCTGGGCCGAGCTGCGCGAGATCAAGGGCGGCAAGCCGGACGACATTGCGCCGGAAGAGGCCGAGCGCGTGTTCACCCAGGTGTTCGGCAAGCCTTCCAATTTTGGCGAACGCTTTCTCGGTGGCGAGTTGCTCGGCGATTTTTCTGACCGCGTGCACGCCGCCTTTGCCCGCATCCTGGCTGACCCGACCTGGCAGGAGTTGCTGATGGTGCTGCATGGCGGCACTAATCGCGCGATTCTTTCGTACTGCATCACCGGAGGACAGCGACAGTTTCTCGGTGCCCTGCACCAAACCCCGGCATGCATTAACCTTGTTGACGTGGGTGACATTGCCAAGGCCGATTTTGTTGTGCGCGCCATCAACATCGCACCACCTGACTTGATGCAATCGGGCACCCGCAAGACCACGCTCGAAGAACTGTTCGAGAAGTACCTGGCCTACAAACTTAAAGACAAATGATGGGGGAATAAGTGGGGTCAGACCCCATTTAATGATCCGTCAAGAGACAATCCATGTTTGAAGAATTCATGGGCACCAAGCCGGTGTCAGACAAGCAGCAGTTCGACCTGGGCGCGCTGACCGCGTACCTCAAGGCCCATGTGGCCGGGTATCCGGGCAAGAGCGCAGACGACCTCACGATCGAGCAGTTCAAGGGAGGCCAGTCGAACCCGACCTTCAAGCTCACGGTGCGCGATGGCGGCGGCCACGTGAACTACGTGATGCGCGCCAAGCCGGGCCCCGTCGCCAAGCTTCTTCCCTCGGCCCACGCCATCGAACGCGAGTATCGCGTGCAGGATGTGCTCGGCAAGAGCGGCTTTCCGGCAGCGCGCATGTATGCGTTGTGCGATGACGAATCGGTGATCGGCCGCGCGTTCTACATCATGGAAATGCTCAACGGCCGGGTGCTGTGGGATCAATCCCTGCCCGGCATGACGCCAGACCAGCGCGGCGCGATCTACGGTGCCATGAACAGCGTGATCGCACGCCTGCACGCGACTGACTACAAGGCGACCGGCCTGGAAACCTACGGCAAGCCCGGCAATTACTTCGGGCGCCAGATCGAGCGCTGGACCAAGCAAGACCGGCTTTCCGAAACCGAAAAGATCCCGGCGATGGACAGCCTGATCGAGTGGTTGCCCAGGAACATTCCCGCCGGTGAGGAAACCACCATCGTGCACGGCGACGACCGCCTCGACAACATGA
>SXGT01938117.1_pt1 | contig 12772 bp, 12 predicted proteins | sample 3176221 | NCBI WGS metagenome assembly SXGT01 (sample SAMN11356862, study PRJNA531348) | freshwater metagenome | isolation source: freshwater sample F1-120 | place: China: Fuxian Lake, Yuxi | collected 2017-12-25
CGAGCATTTCGCCTGCGCAAAATACGCCGGGCATATCTTTCAACATCAAGTTTTCATCCAATGATTCAAAGGTCACGCCGCCCGCAGAACTGATCGCCTCGTCTAATGGACGGGTCGCTATCAACGCTACAGGCAGGTTCTTGATATAGAACGCCAACCGCGCTTCATTTGTGAACTCATCTTTCGGCACGAATTCACGCAGCAAACCAGCTTTCACACCTTTCATTCCCACTGTCTTTTCCAAGTGGCTTGCCATCGACCGCGACCCGCGCGGTTTTGATAATCTTTCTGCTAATTGCGCTTCGGTCTTATCGGGCGCGAGGTCGAGCTGCATCACAGCTTTTCCGTTGGCAGCGATCTCATCACGCATCAACGCCGAAGCCGCATAGATCAAACTTCCTTCCACACCCTCTTTGGTGATGATGAACTCGCCCTGCTGATGAAACGTTCCGAATGACAGCACCACAGACTTGACCGGCTGCCCATCGAACTTTTCTTTGAACACCGAACTCCACGCCGCATCAAATCCGCAATTGGATGGACGTAACGCCTCGACCTTAACCCCGGCTTGACTCAGCCAATCGGCCCATGCCCCGTCCGAGCCGAGTCTTTGCCAACTGCCGCCGCCCAAAGCGAGGACGACAGCATCAGCTTTCACCGTCACCTCACCATCGGGTGTGACGAAGTGTAGAGACTTGCCCACAGGGCTGCTTCGCTTGCCAGCGTGCAATCCGCTCAATTTGTGGCGCAGGTGAAAGGTCACGCCAGAGGCGCTGAGTCTCTTAATCCACGCCCGCAACAACGGACTTGCTTTCATTCCTACAGGGAACACCCGTCCCGACGTCCCAACGAATGTTTCCACGCCAAGTCCGCGTGCCCACTCGCGTAAATCATCGGGAGTGAAAGCACGCAACCAGGTTTCGACATTTTTGTTGCTATACCGCGACACGAATTTTTCGAAAGGTTCTGAATGGGTGATGTTCAACCCGCTTTTACCTGCCATTAAGAACTTCCGTCCCAAAGATGGCATGGCATCATAGACATTCACCTGCACCCCTTGTTGACTTAATACCTCCGCCGCCATTAATCCTGCTGGTCCACCGCCAATGATCGCTACTGTCTTATTCATGCAAGCATTATAAAGAGAAACTCCCGTGAATGCGGGAGTTTCTTTGTTCGTTCTTGATTTTCACTTGTACTTACTAATCGCTATTCAGCATTCTATCGTTCCACGCTCAAGACACTTCCGATCGCATTCAACTTCAATGTCCATTGGCTTCCGAGTTCGAACTGCTGAAATTCAGAAACTGTATTGGGGTTGTATCCCAACTCGCCATCGCTGGTGCTGAAGAACACCTGCAACTGTGTGCTGCTACTGCCTAGCCGTTGGTCTCCGAAAATAGTTGGTTCGGCATATTCTGGATACAAATCCGTTCCATCCAGATCATAGGTCTGAATGGTCTTCCATTCATCCACGGTGTAACTGCAATATTGTTCGGTTTCGGTGCGGCATTCGGTGACTACTTCGGCATAGCCGTTGCCCTTGTCGATGGTCTTGTCTTCGCAGATCTCCTGGCTTTCGGTGCGGCAGGAGACGTTATATGCATCTGAAGGCGGGTTGCCGCGTTCGTTCGAGTAGTTGACAGGTTGCACTTCCTGAACAGGCACAGACGTTTTCCAATATACGCTGCTCACGGTCCCTTCCACAGAACGGGAAGGAAGCACGAACATCACAACCAGGGCGATACAACACATCAGCAAGAACGCGCCGATGCCGCCTGCGATCAGCCAGTTGAATGCTTTTTTCTTCGGTTGAGAAGAGACTGCTCCAGATTGTGCCGCAACAGGTTTGGGCGCAGGTGCCTGAACCTGTTGCGGCAGTTTGATTGGTGCACCGCAACTTGAACACGTTTTGGCTGTGCCTGGGTTTTCAGTGCCGCAGTTCGCGCAGGCAATAACTTTTGGCGCAGCGGGAGCGGCCTGCAAGACCTGTCCCGCCTGACGTGCTTTGCCTTCCTTCAACTCCGCGCCTCATTGTGAACAATTCGTTGCAGTCACCGGGTTGCGTGTGCCGCAGAATCCAAAATGAATATCTGCGCCAGCTTTTGCTGCTGCTACAACTTTTTCATCGGTGATCAGTTTTTCATCCGCCGCACGTTGGAATTGAACATTTTCCGGCTGAGGCGCGCCGCAGTTCTGGCAATTTTTTACAGGGCCCGGGTTGTGTGAGTCACAGTTCGGGCAGACCCACTCCAATTGCACAACCCCTTTACTTCTTCTTTGCATGTTTTACTCCTTGAATCATCTCGAACAGAATTTACTGGGAGAGGTCCACTGGCTTGCCGTCAAATTCACCAGTGACTGTTGCGGTGCCATTTCTGTAATCATACGAGTAGGTGAGGTTGCCGCGCTTATTACCGGTAATGTCGATCTCCATCGAAAAGACACCTGTATCATAATTGAACGTGCCTTCACCAGTGACTGCCAGCCCCGGCATCATGGCGCATTCATTGTAGGTATGCAACTCGCCAGAGGATGTGGGAGCAAGGGTGATTGTGCCGCCAAAATCGCAGGCAACGGTTTTTTCCTCGGACCAGTCGTTGTAATATACGTCTGGCATATAGAAAAAGGTTTCATCAAGCGCGAGCATCATTGCCAGCGGGTCTTCAAAGTCATTGACGCTTTGCGGCAGGTTGGGGGAATAAGGAGTGACAATGGGGTTCTCCCAATCTTGGCAGACGGTCTCACGTTGTTCGGGCAAAATACTATCCACTAAAAAGTCGGTGACATATTGATCCGGGCAGGCTTGACCATAGCCAAAAATGGAATGAAGCCCGCCTTCGACATAAATGTGATAACCATTTGCCAGATTCTCTGCTACGAATTTACCTTCTTCAAACGGAGTGGCAGGGTCGAGTGTGGCATTCAATACGAGGACAGGCACGCCATCCAAGGTCAACGGTTCGCGGGTGACCACATTTTGAGGGGAACTGGGCCAGAAGGCACAATCCAAGCCGGTGTAGACGGAACCGTCAACGCGGGGCACAGTGCCATTCGAGGCTTGACCAGCTTCAATGGTCTGTGCGATGCGTTCTTCCTGAGTCCCGCTGAAGAAGGTGTCATCGGTGCATAGCACGCTCAGGAACATCGTGTCGGAAAAAGTCGGGTCGCCAATATACTCGAAGGTGGCGGGGTCGATGAGCGTATTTTCATACATCAATCGCATGAATGGAATGAAGTTGCCTCGGTTGGCTTCTGCCAGCGCTTTTAGAAAGATCATACGCCCGGTGAGCGAATACATTTGGTAGGCCGTGGTGTATTCGTATTGGTTGAAGGTCAATGTACCTTTGACCTTTGTGCCATCAGGCAATGGGAATTCATATGGAATGGGGTTCTCGGAAATTCGCGCTGCCAATTCATCGTAGACTTGCAAGGCATCACGTCCACCCATATCTGCGCGGCAGACCTCATCTTTTGAGCATTCATTCAACACAGCAACCAGGACTTTATCGAAAGCTTTTTCTTGAGCGAGGGAGCTTTGTTCGCCTGTAAGCGTCATGTTGATGGTGCCATCAAGGATCATTCCTGCCAGCCGGTCAGGATGTGCAGCCGCATAGGTCTGTGACACGGCAGTTCCATAACTGACACCGTACATCCAGAGCTTGTCATCGCCAATGAACGCACGGAACGCTTCGATATCTTCTGCTACCTGATCGGTGCCAAAGAACGCAAGCTTGGCTGGGTCAATACCGATTTCTGCAACGCAATCTTGTACGTACTGACGTGAATCTTCCACGGCTTATTGTTGCTCGGCGGCGGTATCCAACCCTTCAACACCTGCTTTATCGAACGAGTTCAGATACTCTACAAAATCTGCGGCATAGGTTTGGGGGCATTCCAACGGATTCGAAAGACCAAGTCCGCGTTGGTCGAAGTACACAATGTCAAAATGCTCCAGCACGCTTTCGTCGAGATAATCCAAATACGCACTGCTGATCCCTTCACCGCCGGGTCCGCCAGGGAATGCCTGCACGAACATGCCATACCGTTCTCCAGTGGCAGGAGCAACCCCAAAGACCACATTGATGGTTTCAGTGTTCGAAGCATCGAAATGATTCAGTGGCACTTGAAGAGATACACAGGTAAGCTCAGGTTGTTCTTCACATGGGACACCGCCCAATTCTGCGAGCTTTGGCTTTATATCTGCAAGCCAACCCAAAGGGGGTGGTGTTTCACTCTGATCTGTGGAAGGCTGTGTTCCATTGGCTGATGGGGTCAACGCTTTACAGCTCAAAGACAAGACCAATAAGAACGTAAGGAATAAGTAAAACTTTTTCATATTCTCCTAATTAACCGCAAAAGAAATTCAGGATAACCCGTGCAATTTGCGGATTTCTTCAAGACGTGGACTATAGTCTGGCTCTTTATAAGGCGACGCATCGCCCGCCTCATTTCTTAACGGACGGCTGGTCAGTGCATCGAAAACGGCTCCTACGCCGTTAGCGACGTTGTGCGGATCATAGCCGCCTTCCAACACGAAGACGATCTTCCCATTGCAATGTTTACCAGCCATCTCAACCAGTTTCTTCGAGATAGTATAAAACCCGCGAGTGGAAAGTCCCAAAGAGGTAATGGGATCGTTCCAATGCGAATCGAACCCGGCCGAGATCAATAACATCTCCGGTTTGAATGCTTGGACCATTGGCTCGAAGATCTCATCTGCAATGCGTGAGAAAGTTACATCCCCCGCATGAGCGGGCAGAGGCACGTTGACAATGCGTTTCTTGGCATGAGGTGCATCGTCGATCCAGCCGGTGCCGGGGTAAATTCCCCATTGGTGCGTGGAAATGAATCCCGCACGTTCTTCATTCAATAAAGCAGCTTGTGTGCCATTGCCATGATGAGCATCATAATCAATGACCATTACGCGTTTCAGTCCTTTTGCGAGCAGGTCTTGCGCCGCAATGGCAATGTTGCTGAAGAGACAAAATCCCCTTGCCCGATCTGGCTCGGCATGGTGTCCCGGCGGTCGGACGATGGCAAACGCATTGTGTGCATCGCCGTTCATCACAGCCCGGGTGCATGTCAACACGCCGCCAACGGCAAGCATGGCATCTTCATATGAAGTTTGGGTCACGAACGTGGGCGCATAATCGATGACGCCCGGTCCCTGTGTGCAAGCCTCCTGAACCGCCTGGATCATCTCCATTGGGTGGACCAACGCCACATCCGCTTCTGAGGCGCGAATGGCTTGGGTCTGCTCCGCACCGAAGGAATCGAGCATCGGCTGCAAAATATCCAACCTGCCTGGTCGTTCGGGGTGGTCAGGAAACTCATGATCCCGCGAAGGGACAAAAGTGAATAATGTGGTCATTGTTAAATTATATAATACCCTTGCAGGGTAATAGCCCAGTTATATCGTACTGTGTTGATATTGAAGAATTTGTTTCGATTAATGACCACACCCTTTGTTGGAATAAAACTCGTTTTTTACTTTTTGAGTGATCTGATAAAGATTATAAAGATCCCATACGTTTCTTCATTACTGTTTTGCGTTTAAAAAGTTACCGCCGCCTGTCAGCATGGGGGGGGCATGTTGAGCAGAGCGGCGGTTGACACCAGAATACCAGTAAAAGGGAGGGCAGGTGTCGTACAGACAATATACACCTTTTTTATCCAGAAATCATTAAAACGATATAAGACAAAAGTACTACTCTCCCTTTGAGAAAATTTTCATCCACTCTTCCACCTCTTTTGCAGACATTTTCGAATCTGCATTTTCTTCTTTTGTAATCGTTATCAGTGCACTTCGAAGTTGTTTGACGAATTCTTCAGCACGAATGAACTGCGCCTGGTTTACTTTGGCGGCACTTTGCACTTCATGATCTGACGAAACGATTACCCAATTCTTTGCTGACTTGCCCATTTCTTCCAATCGCCTGCGAATGGCAGAATCTGCGGTTTGACCTTGCCGCACGAAATGAGCCTTGATCGTACCAAGTTTGCGTGTGCCAGCCTGTCCCACAGGAGCGCCATCAAAGTAGACATCAACCTGTTGCCGCCGGATCCGCGCAAAGTCCTGTAAGAGGCGCACGAGTTCCATTTCATCGTCAGGTTCATCGAGGCGCAGTCCCAGTTTGGGGATCAGGTTATGTCCATCGATCATGTAAGGCATGAGACCATTTTACTTTTGCTTCAATCAAATTGGAATAAAAAAACCGCAGCCAGCTACGGTCTGCGGTTTATGGTCTCTTATACGGCTTCGACTACTTTGGTCATCACGTCGAATGTGGGTGGGTGCTCAAGCGTTTTCTTTACCTTGCATAATTCCGCCGAGCGGATGAGAGCAGCGTGATATTGTTCAGGGAAGGTGGACGGCACCTGAATTTCAAGATCGATCTTGTCTACCATGCCATTTGCCGGGTTGGAATAGTTGTGTTGAATAATGCGAATACCATCGGTTGGCAGGTTGCGTTGGCGGCAAAAACCCAGCACATAAATGCCGGCACAGGTTCCGATCGATGCGAGGAACAGTTCAAAAGGCATTGGGGCGGTATCGTCGTTGGGTTGGTCTGTCTTGATTGTGTGACCGCGGAAGTGGGCATCTACCTTTTGCCCGCCGGGGAAGTCTATGATCATTTCCATTGGAAAATCCTCCAAAAATTGTTGTTATATATATTTGATGCGATGACCAAAAATAAGTTACAACCAATTTTGAAGGAAGATGCGTGTTTTTTGTCAGTTGTCTTTCTCCTTGCACCCCATTCACACCGATTCCGTATATAAATCTGTGTTCATGCCGATCATGCTTAAATTATGAAAAGATGACGTTTCACAATACCGAATATAATGAACATACAACTCAAAGGAGAACAAAATGACCGAGAAAAAAACCTCCGATATTACCGTCACACAGCAAGGCGGAGTGGTACGAAATCTTATGAATCAACTCAAGCTGATCTTTCGCCTGATGGGCGATAAACGCGTCAGCTTCCTTGCCAAACTGGTTCCGATGGGTGCATTCGCCTATTTGCTGATGCCCGCTGATATTGCGCCAAACGTCGTCTTGCCGGTCATTGGCATGGTGGACGATGCTGCCATTCTTTGGCTTGGCACATATATATTCACAGAACTCTGCCCGCCAGAAGTTGTTGATGAACACATGAAAGCGCTTGCCGGAAACATGAAGCCAAATGACGTGAATAACGATGACGTTGTAGATGGCGAGACCTCTGAAGTAAAAGAATAAATGCGACGACTACTCATCCCTTTATTGGTGACCGTCCTTGCCTGTGGCGGGAATGGCATTGCCGGACCAACCCCTACGCCTCTTTCTCCAACGGCAACGGGTTCCGCGCCGCAGACGGGATCCCAGCCTCAGCCAGAGTCTGCCACTCTTCCCGCAACGGCAGTTCCCTCTGTAAATGCGAGCCAATTTCCCGACCCTAACAATTACGAATGGAGACTCGTTGCCAACGGCTTAACCCGCCCGGTAGACTTGCAATCCTCCTTCGATGGAAGTGGGCGGTTGTTCATCATTGAAAAATATGGTGCGATCCGCATTTTCAAAGATGGATTGCTCTCTCCCCAACCTTTCCTCGCTATTGATGACCGCGTGGACGATGGAAGTAATGAAATGGGCTTGCTCGGTTTGGCATTTCACCCGAACTTTGAGCAGAATGGTTATTTCTACGTCAACTATACAGGCGAAGGCGGACACACCCGCATTTCCCGCTTCACTGCTAGCGGTGACGTTGCTGATCCAAATAGCGAACAGGTGTTGATGGTCATTGACCAACCTTTCCCGAATCACAACGGTGGTGCGGTGGCATTCGGACCCGATGGCTATCTCTATCTTGGTCTGGGTGATGGTGGTGCTGCAGGTGACCCCTTTAAGAACGGGCAGAACACTGATGCACTGCTCGGCAAAATTCTACGCATCGACGTGAACAATGGCGACCCTTACTCCATCCCAACCGACAATCCCTTTGGTAACGAGGTTTGGGCATATGGGCTTCGTAACCCTTGGCGCATGTCCTTTGACCGCGCAACAGGTGATCTTTGGATCGGCGATGTGGGGCAGAACCAATATGAAGAGATCGATTACCTTCCTGCAGGTTCGCCGGGTGGAGCGAATTTCGGCTGGAGTATTATGGAAGCCAGCTACGGCTACGATGGCGTAGCCGAACCCGGTTTGCTGCTCCCTGCGGCAGAATACAGCCACGACTTCGGCTGTTCTGTTACCGGTGGGTATGTCTATCGTGGTTCGATGCCTGAATGGAATGGTATATACCTATATGGTGACTATTGTTCGGGAACGGTTTGGGGGCTGATCCTGGTCGATGGGCAGTGGCAGTCTAAAGTCTTGTTCGAGCCGGATCTTCGCATCACATCCTTTGGCGAAGATGAAGCAGGCGAGTTGTATCTCGTCAGCGATACCGGCAGTATTTACATCCTTGCAAAGAAATAAAGACTTATCACATCCATAATAGGTGCTTTGTCATCCGACTTTATGACGCCTGTCACTGGTGGGGCAGGCGTTTTGCATTTAAACTAACAACATCAGTCAGGAGGCAGTTATGGCGAAAAAGGTTTGGCAAGTTGAAAAAACCAAATACTGCGAGCACTTGCAGGAAACGATCGCCATCGAAGTCGAGGTTGTATACCCGGCGGAACAACTGCCTGAGCAAGCTCCCCGCATTGTAGCAAGGCGCTGTTCGAAAGCGATCGAATGTAATTGCGTGGAACACCCCGCCTGCTCCCTGAGCGGAACAAACCCTGACGTTGACCCTGTTGAATAGAGCAGCAGTAAAACGCTGTTCATCCAAACTCTCTCTCCTCCCTCTGAGTTGGTCTTAAGGCTACGCCGCGCACCGCGCGGCGTAAGCCGTTAAAGGACTAATGCAATAACTGCGACGCACCCGCACATATTACAAGCCGCGCACAAAATCCCGCACGCTTGAGTCGGCGGGATTTTCTTTTATATGCTCCGGTTTTGCTGCCTGCTTTAGTTCGCCGCTGATGATGACCGCCACCCGGTCGCCAAATTGGGCGGCTTCTTTCAGGTTATGTGTCACAAAAATTGTCGTGCGATGGTCTTCTGCCAGAACCCTTGAAAGGTCTTCGAGTAATTTATCGCGCGTCTGCGGGTCAACTGCTGAGAAGGGTTCATCCATCAGGAGAAGTTCAGGATCGAGAACGAATGCCCGTGCCAGGCTGACACGCTGCGCCTCACCCCCGGAGAGTTGACCGGCTCTGCGCTCCAGAAGTTTTTCCACACCCATGGCTTCAGCCCACCTATAAACCCGTTCGTTCGCTTCTTTTTTATCTACATTACGGAAATTCAACCCCAGCGCAATATTCTCGCGGACAGACATATCCATTAACAACGGGTCTTGAAAAACGAAGGCGATCCGTCTGCGATATTCGAGATCGTGCCATTCTTTTTGTGCCTTGCCCTGAAGTTTGATCTCACCTTTTGACGATTTGAGCAAATGCGCCAACGCCAGCAGGAAGGTGCTTTTGCCCGCACCATTCGGACCCACAACGGCGAGTGTCTCTCCTTTTTGAATATCGAGTGCCTCGATCTTGAGCGCATCCCGTCCATTGCGTTTCACAAGCAGGTCTTTGATCTCAATGATGTTTGTCATGATTATTCTTTTCTCTTTCTTCTTTCCTTATCCGTGAAGGAAGAAAGAAGCAGCTATCGTTTTGCCTTCTGTTGTATCCACGTCAAGCCGAGGTTGATGAGATAGGTGATGACCAGCAGCAATGCCGAGAGCGCCAGAGCTCTTTCGAATTCGCCTTTGGATGTTTCAAGCACAATGGCGGTGGTTAGCACACGGGTCTGCCCGCGGATGTTGCCGCCCACCATCATGGATGCGCCGACTTCGGAGATGACAGAGCCAAAGCCTGCCATCAATGCTGCCAGCAAGGGGAGTCTGGCTTCACGCCACAGATGCCAGATCATTTGCGGACGGGATGCGCCCAGCCCCAAAAGTTGCTGTTGCAATCGTGGGTCCAATGCTTCGAGTGCGGCAGCGGTTAGCCCCATGACTACAGGCGCGGAGATAACCGTCTGCGCGATGATGATCGCCCAAGGGGTGTAGATGAGGCGCAAATCTCCAAGCGGACCGCTGCGCCAAAGCATCATCGCCACAACGAGACCAACTACAACAGGCGGCAACGCCATGCCTGTATTGACAATGCTAAGAAGGAAGGAACGTCCGCGAAAGTTGCCAAGCGCTAACCAGGTCCCGATCGGCAAGCCAATGATGAGACTGATGGCTGTTGCAAAGAGGGAAACCTGTAATGAGAGGGTTGTGATCTCGAAGATTTCAGACATGGTGGGGGTAAGTATAAAGGATGTAAGGGTGAGTATATAGGTAGACAAGATAGGCTTGCCTATACCTGTTTTCTTATTCGCCCTCCGCATCGGGGAAGAACAATGGTTCGCCGTATTGTTCCACGCCGAATTCGCGGATGATCTGTTGCCCTTGTGCTGAAGTGATGAAATCACTGAATGCCTTCGCACCTTCTGCATTCACTTTAGGGAAGCGTTCGGGGTTGACGGTCAGCACATGGTAGATGTTCAGCAGTTGTGGGTCACCTTCAAAGACGATCTCAAGATCTACGTTGGGCTTATAGGCAAGGAAGGTGCCGCGGTCGGTGATGGCGTAGCCTTCTTTTTCAGATGCAACTGAGAGTGTGAAGCCTTGCCCTTGTCCTGTTTCGATGTACCAGGGCTGATCAGTTGGGTCGAGACCAGCGTTCTGCCACAATTGCAATTCTTTCACATGCGTACCAGAGTCATCGCCGCGCGAGACGAAGGTGACAGCGGAAGAATAAATGGCGGAGAAAACAGAATCAAGTGTCGGCTGGGTGCGAAGCGCGGCAGGGTCGGAGGGAGGTCCAACAATGACAAAGTCGTTGTGCATCACAAGGCGGCGGTCAATGCCGAATCCTTCTTCCATGAACTTTTCTTCGGCGGAAGGGGAATGAAGCAGAATGACATCGGCGTTGCCATCACGTCCCATTTCAAGTGCCTGCCCTGAACCTGTGGCAATCAATTGAACCATGTAACCGGTTTGTTCTTCAAAGATGGGGAGAAGCACGTCGAGCAAACCTGAGTCTTGGGTGGAGGTGGTGGAGACAAGCAGCAGTGATTTGGTTGAGGATGCGCCACCCTCTGACGGGGATAAGCAGGCAGTGATAGTGAATATCAGCAGGGCGGCAGAAAGGATGCGTTGCATCCCTCCATTATAAAGATGTGGACTGCTCATTTGAAATTAACTATCGAGACCAAGTTCTGCGGGGTCTTTGCCAGCATCGGGGATGAAGAGCGGTTGACCGAACTTTTCTACACCAAATTCAGCGATGACGGCCTGAGTTTCAGGTGCGACCATGAAGTTTGCGAACGCCAAAGCACCCTCATAATTGATCTTGTCGGACTTGGCAGAGTTGACGGTGATGACGTGATATACGTTCAAAAGAGTATTGTTGCCTTCAAGCAAAATTTCAAGCTGAAGGTTGTCTTTGTTGGCAAGGTAGGTGGCATGGTCGGTAAGGATGTAGGCTTGCTTTTCCGAAGCAACGGTAAGCGAAGCGCCCATGCCCTGACCAGTTTCAAAGAACCAAGCCTGCCCAACGGGGTCGAGTTCGGCTTTCTGCCAGAAACTCACTTCTTTCTTGTGCGTGCCAGAGTCATCGCCGCGCGAGACGAAGGGAGCGCCTGCATTGTAGATGGCAACGAATGCGTCTTTGGGATCAAGCCCTTTGATGGCGGCAGGGTCTTCGGCAGGACCGACGATAATGAAGTCGTTGTGCATAACCAGGAAACGATCCTGTCCGTGACCGCCTTCCATGAAGGTCACTTCGGAGGAAGGCGCATGGACGAGGAGCACATCGGCATTGCCTTCTTCTCCCATCTTGAGCGCTTCACCAGTGCCGACAGCGACGGTCTGCACAGTGTAGCCAGTCTGTTCTTCGAACATGGGCACGAGTACATCGAGCAAGCCAGAGTCCTGTGTGGATGTGGTGGTGGCAAGGATGATATTCGGGTTGGCGGGGGCAGCAACTTCAGTTGGCGCTTCAGTGGCAGATTCGGTTACGACAAATTCTTCGGTCGCCGAAGCCTCTGTCGGCGCGGGTGAGGCGCAGGCTGCCAACGTCAGAGAGAGGACGAGAAGAAGAGATAAGAGGATGTTGAGTTTTGTTCGGTTCATACTATCTTTTCCTTTTTTATATTATATTCGATTAAGTAAAAACTTAATCGTTGGAGCCAAAAAAATTACACGGTGACGAGTTCCCCACTGTGATGAGCATCGTATCCGGTCAGAGAAGCCAGCATTTCACGGAAGTTTACAGTCTGAATGTATTCAAGAAGTGGATTGAGGTTGGTTTCCTGTTCGCGCGGCAGGATGAGATCGTAACGTTCTTCAAAGAGCGGGATGAACCCCAATCCATTTTGATGCGCCGCCGCTTGCAGACCAAGTGATACATCCACCTTGTTTTGGATGACCAAATTCGCCGCCTCACTATGTGTTTTGACCTGATTCTCGTACCCCGAAATTTTCTCCACTGGAATTTTTTGCTTGCGCAATTCAGCATCCAGCCATAAGCGTGTTCCTGAACCGGCGTTGCGATTCGCAAAGCGGATATTGGGTCTGGCAATGTCTGCGATCTTCTTAATACCTTTCGGATTCCCGCTGGCGATCATCAATCCTTGAGTGCGGTATGCGAGAGTGATGACCTCCACGTCGCGGTCTGGGAA
>SXGT01917872.1_pt1 | contig 12771 bp, 7 predicted proteins | sample 3176221 | NCBI WGS metagenome assembly SXGT01 (sample SAMN11356862, study PRJNA531348) | freshwater metagenome | isolation source: freshwater sample F1-120 | place: China: Fuxian Lake, Yuxi | collected 2017-12-25
CCACAGCAGGCACGCGCCGATGAAGCTGAGCACCAGGCTGTGCGGCCGCATCGGCTCCGCGTCGTAACCCTTGCGTTTGCCCAAGTAGAGCGCGCACACGAGCGCCGAAACACCGGACGTAATGTGGACGACCGTACCGCCGGCGAAGTCGAAGCAAGGCACCGTTCCACCGAGGAACGCGTTCAGCATGCCGCCCTTCCCCCACACCATGTGGGCCATCGGACAGTAGACGAGAATCAACCAAAGCGTCGAGAACAGGACCATGCCGCCGAATTTCATTCGTTCCGCGTACGCGCCGCAAATCAGGGCGGGCGTGATGATCGCGAACATCAACTGGTAGATCATATAGGTCTGGTGCGGTATGGTGGCGGCGTAGTCGCCGTTCGGAGCCGCTCCGACGCCTTCCAGAAACGCGTAGCGGAGGTCGCCGATGAACGGCGAACCCTCGCCGAACGCGAGACTGTAGCCGAACAGAGCCCACAGGACGGTCACCACCGCCATGCAAATGAAGCTCTGCATCATCGTTCCGAGAACGTTCTTCTTCCGGACCAATCCGCTGTAGAAAAGAGCGAGACCGGGGCCGGTCATCATCAGGACCAGCGCGGCGCTGGTCATCATCCATGCATTGTCACCGGCCGACTGGGCCGATTTCACCGCGCTTTCGAGGGCGGCGATTTTGTCGGGTTGCGCCTGGGCTAACGTGGACACAGGCAAGCAGAGCCCAAGAGCGTAAATCTTCCTCATTCGAGACACATTCTCCTGGTGTGAAATAAGCCTGCCGAGCGGCATGAGTTCATGATTCCACGCCGCCCCGCCAGGAGTCGAACTAAAGCTTTCTATCGGGCTAATCCATTTTTTCTATTGGATTGCAAGCCCTCCCGCCGTTTAGACTCGAACTGTTGCGGATCCGCTGGTCCCAGCGAGATCCGATTCTCAAAAATAAAAACGGGAGATTTCCATTCATGGCATTGTACAAATGCGTTCGCGCGGCGCTCGTCACCGGCTTGGCGGCGGCTGCCGCGTGGGCCCAGACGCCCGATCCCGCTCCCGCCCCGTCCGCGCCCCCCGCCTGGTCCGCGGGACCGATCGACTTCAGTGGCCTCATCGACGGCTACTACAGCTTCAACTTCAACCACCCAGCCTCGCGAAACAACGCGCTCCGGAACTTCGACGTTCGCGCCAATTCATTCAGCTTGAATATGGCCAAGTTCACCGCCGAGCACACCGCGGATCCCGTCGGATTCCGTGTCGACGCCGGTTTCGGCCGCGCCTTCGACGTGTTTCACCTCACAGAGCCCGGCAAGGACGGACTCGCCGTCCACCGGAACATCTTCCAGGCGTACGTCTCGGTCAAGCCCGAGAAAGCCGGCGGCTTCCAGTTCGATTTCGGCAAGTTCTACACGAGCGCCGGAGCCGAACTCACCGAAACGCACTTGAATTTCAACTACTCCCGCGCGCTGCTGTATGCCAACGGCCCGTACTACCACTTCGGCGCCCGCATGACGAAGCCCGTCAATAAATACTGGACGACCGGCTTCCAGCTCATCAACGGCTGGAACAACGTGGAGGACAACAACAGCGGCAAGACCGTCGGCATCACCAGCGCCCTCACTGGCAAGAAGGTCGCCCTGTTCAACAACTACTACGTGGGCCCCGAAAAGAACACCGACGCCGGGCGCCGCCACTTCTTCGACACCGTGCTCACCATGAACCCGGACGATAAGACCAGCATGTACGTGAATCTGGACATCGCCTCCGACAAGAGCAAGATCGCCGGCGACAACAAATGGTGGGGCATCGGCTTCGCCGCCCGCCGCCAGATCAATAGCTGGTTCGCGATGAGCCCGCGCATCGAGTTCTACGACGACAAGAACGGCTTCATCACGGGTACTCCCCAAAAACTGAAGGAATTCACCATCACCGGCGAAGTGAAGATGCAGAAGGGCTTCCTGACGCGGCTCGAGTACCGCAAGGATTGGTCCGACAAGCCGTACTTCGACCGCGGCAACCAGACCGGCAACCACAAGTCGCAAGACACCCTGCTGATCGGTTTCGTGGTGTTTTTCGGGCCGAAATAACTCGCCGGAGAGCGGGAGAGAACGCGATACGAACCCCGGGGCGGCGCCTGCCGTTCCGGGGTTTCGCTTTTAGGCAAGCAGTTCGCGCACCACGTTTCCATGCACGTCGGTAAGGCGCATTTGCCGCCCCCCGAACGGATACGTGAGCCGCTTGTGATCCAGGCCGAGCAGATGCAGGATAGTCGCGTGCAGATCGTGCACGTGGACCTTCTTCTCCGTCGCGAAATAGCCGAACTCGTCGGTGGCGCCGTGAACGTACCCGCCCTTGACGCCGCCTCCCGCCATCCACATCGTGAAGCCGAACGGATGGTGGTCGCGCCCCCAGCCGCGATCCTCGCTGCCCTGCCGCGTCGGCGTACGGCCGAACTCCCCGCCCCACACGAGCAGCGTCTCGTCGAGCATGCCGCGCGATTTCAGGTCGCGGATCAGGGCTGCGATCGGCTGATCGGTCGCCTTGCAATTCATGCCGTGGCCCTTCACGAGCGCTCCGTGCTGATCCCAACGGTCCGCGCCCGGCCGCCTCGGCGACAGCAGTTCGATGAAGCGCACCCCGCGCTCCACCATCCGGCGCGCCACCAGACAGGCGCGGCCGAACTCATCGGTGTCCGGTTGCCCGACGCCGTAGAGATCCAACGTGGACTTCGATTCCCGGCCGAAGTCGAGCAGGTCCGGCACTTCCGATTGCATGCGAAAGGCGAGTTCGTAGTTGAAGATCGCCGCCTCGATCTCGCTCACCGGACCGTACCGGCGCGTCACGCCCTGGTCGAGCTTGCGAATGAAGTCGATCTTGTTCCGTTGCAGCGCCGGCGATGGCTCCCTCGGCGCGATGTCGGCCACCGGATGGTTCCCCTTGCGGAACAGCATGCCTTGGTAGCTCGCCGGGAGGAAGCCCGCGCCGAACAGATCCTGGCCGCCCGGCGGAATCATGCCCGTGTCGATCACCACGAATCCGGGCAGGTTCTTGCCGCTCGAGCCGAGCCCGTACGCGATCCACGCGCCCATGCTCGGCCGGCCCTGAATCGCGAATCCAGAGTGCATCTGGTAGTTGCCAGCCGTATGTTCGGTCTGATCGGCGTACATCGAACGGACGATGGTCATGTCGTCCGCGCAGCCGCCCAGGTGGGGAAACAGCGAACTGACTTCGGCGCCGCACTGGCCCCGCTTGGTGAACTCGAACGGCGAGCCCCAGAGGATCTTCACGTCGTTGCGGGCGTTCACTTTGTCGTCGTCGAACGGCAACGGCTTGCCGTCCATCGCGCTCAGCTTCGGCTTCGGATCGAAGGTGTCGACGTGCGAAACGCCGCCGTCCATGAACAGAAAAATCACCGACTTGGCCTTGGCCGCGAAATGGGGCGCGCGCACGCGCATCGGGTCCGCTGCCTCGCCCGCGGTGGCCGCCAGGCCCCGATCCTCGGCCATCAGCCCCGACAGGGCGATGCCGCCGAATCCGGAGCCGGCTTGGAAAAGCAGATCGCGCCGGGTCATGGAATGAATAGGAACTCCTTCGAGTTGAACAACGAATGCGCCAAGTCCGCCCAGGCAAGAGCGGAACCGTTTTCAGTGTACCCGGCCCGCTGCTTCTCGAGGAACGACAGCGAATCGTCGATCTCGCCGGGCTCGGCCGGTCTGCCGAAGGCCGTGAGAAACATCGCCTCCAGCCGCGCGCGCGGATCGGGCGCCAGCGCCGCCGCGCGCTCCGACCATTGCGCCGCCTGCTTCCGCACGAAGTCGTTGTTCATGAGGATCAGCGCTTGCGACGGCACGGTGGACGAGCCGCGGCGGCCGACAGTGGTGACGGTCGGCGGGTAGTCGAACGCGGTGAGAATCGGCGGCAGGAAGTTCCGCCGCACGCCGATGTAGACGGTGCGGCGCCCGTTCCCATCCAGCGGACCGGTGGGCGGCTTGCCGCGCCCGTCCTGATATTCGCTGATGTGCGGCGGAACGCTGGGGCCGAGCGAAGTCCGGTCGAGCGAGCCGCTGACGGCGAGAATCGCGTCGCGCACCGCCTCGCCTTCCAGACGGCGGACGGGCATCCGATGCAGCAGCCGGTTCTCGGGATCGGCCATGTCCGCGCGAGGCTCGGCGCGGCTCGACTGCCGGTAGGCGGCGCTCAGCACAATCTCGCGGTGAAGCTGCTTGATCGGCCAGCCCGCGGCCACGAATCGCGCCGCCAGCGTGTCGAGCAGTTCCGGATGCGACGGCCGTTCGCCGGTGGAGCCGAAGTTGTCCGTGGTCCGCACCAGGCCTTCGCCGAAATGATGCTTCCACACCCGGTTCACGAACACCCGCGCGGTGAGCGGGTTGGCGGGATCGGCGATGGCGTCCGCTAATTCGGCTCGGCCGCTGCCCTGGGTAAACGCCTTTCCGTTCAGCGCCGACAGAAATCCGCGCGGCACTTCGTCGCCGAGGTTCTTGTGGCTGCCCGAGCGATGCAGGCGGACGTTGCGAGCCTCGTCCTCGACGCCGGTCAGTCCGAACGCCGGATCCTCGAGCTTTGCCGCGGCGTCCGCCAGTTCCTTGCGGAGACCCGCGGAGACGGCCTCCGGATCGGCCGGGCGCGCAGGCAGATCGGGCCGGCTTTCGAGCAGCGGCGCGTAGGCGGCCGCCATCTGCTCGAGCGACCCGTGGTCCTTGTCCAACAGCGCTCGCACGCGGGAATCGATGAACCGTCCTTCGGCGGGTGCGTCCCTGGAATCGGACAGCACAATCTTGTCGACAATCAAATTCCCGGACCGGCTTCGATCGGCGAGTTCGAAGTAGACCAGTTCGCGGAACATCTTGCTCATGCCGGAGCTTTTCCAGGAAGCGCGGCCGTTGGCGTCGGCGGTGATGACGGCGTCCCGCCCGTCGCCGATCAGCGACACGCGGAGTTGGCCGGGTTGGCGTCCGGACGTGGCGTCGGCGGCGCCGCTCAGCCGCACGTGCAGATACTTCCGCTCGGCGCGGAACGTGTTCGAGGTGAGAAAGCCCATCGCCTCTGGCACGGGCTTCGCAAGACGGAACGCGGGCCCGTCGGCGCGCCACCCTTTGGTGTCGAAGACGATCGCCGCCGGATCGGGCGCGGCGGCCTTGGCATCCCACTCGGCCAGTTCCTGGCGCAGCCGGCCGAGCCGTGCCGCGAATTCGAGCCCGGCCTCCGGCTTGCGTGGACGGGCCAGCCGGGCCAGTGGATATAGCGGATGATCGGGCTCGCGCAACGCGGCCAGCAGTTCGCTGTACCACCCCGCCGCGGGATTACGCGCATCGTCGCGATCGGTGGATGCCTGTTCCAGCTTCTTCAGCGCCTCGGCGAGCGTGTCCTTCGGCGGCGGTCTGCGAGCGGGCATCGCGGCATCGATTCGCGCGCGGATGGCCGCGATCTCGCCGATCGCCTGGAGTTGACGCTTCCGCGCTTCCGGCGCATCGAGTTCGGCCTGGATGACGCGCTTGCTCGACAACGCCCCGCCGAGAGCGTAGTAGTCGCGCGTGGGGATCGGATCGAACTTGTGATCGTGGCAGCGCGCGCATGCGACGGTGAGTCCGAGAAACGTCTTCCCCAGCGTGTCGATCTGATTGTCCAGCTTCTCCGCGCGGACTTCGCCGAGGTCGTCGGCCGCGTTACGCTCCTCATAGAGGGCGAAGAACCCGGTGCCGAGCGGGGAGTCGAGCATCTCGCGTCCCGGAGTCAGCCGGGGTTCGGGCATGAGATCGCCGACGATCTGCTCGCGCACGAACCGGTCGTAGGGCACGTCGCCGTTGAACGCCCGGATCGCGTAGTCCCGGTAACGCCAGGCGTTGGGCTTCTCGCGGTCGAACTCGTGCCCGTCGGTTTCGGCGTAGCGCGCCAAGTCCAGCCAATGCCGCGCCTGGCGCTCGCCGTAGTGGTGCGAGCCGAGCAGCCGTTCCACCACTCGCTCGTGCGCGCCAGGGCTCCGATCGGCGAGAAACGCGGCGATCTCGGCGGGGCCGGGCGGCAGACCGGTCAGGTCGAACGTCACGCGCCGAATCCACTCGCGGCGGGTGGATTCAGGCGAAGGCGCGATCCGCGCGGCTTCCAGCTTCGCGAGCACGAAGCGGTCCACCCAGGTCCGCGGCCAGCCGCTGTTCGACACCGGCGGCGGCGGATGCGCGCGGAACGGCCGCAGGGACCACAGCGAGGCTGCCTTCGCCGGACCGGGAGTCGCGGCGCTGTCCCGCGGATCCACCGCTCCTTCGCGGATCCAAGCCCCGAGATCGGCGATCTGCTCGTGTGTCAGGCGGCCCGAGGGCGGCATTTTCAAATCGGCGTCGCGATGAGATACGGCTCGCACCAGCAGGCTGAGGTCGAGTTGGCCGGGAACCACGGCCGGACCGCGATTGCCGCCTCTACGGATGGCGTCGCGCGAGTCGAGCCGCAAACTTCCGCTCGCCAGCTTCGGGCCGTGGCAGGCGTAGCACTTCTCCGCCAACAGCGGCCGGATGCGCGCTTCGAAGAATTCCACGGACGACGGCGCCTGCGCCTGCGTCGCCAGCGGCAACAAGGCGCACAGCACGGGCGTTCGCATTCATCAGGAGTATATATCAGACGGGCGAGTAACCGGAGTGGATGCGCGGACCGGGCGGCTGCGCGGCCAGGATGCGCGCTTCCTCCTCGAGCATGTAGCGCCAACGCGCATCCACGTCGTCCGCCGGCGCCACCTTCCGCGCCAACCGGAGGAACACCTGATAGTGGCCCCATTCGGAGGCGAAGAGACGCCCGTACAGCGCCGCCAGTTCCCCGTCGTTTGCGGCGGCGGCGAGCACCGAGAACCGCTCGGCGGACCGCAGTTCGATGATAGCCGAAACCAGCAGCCGGTCCACCGTGTCTCCGATTTCGCCCTTGCGGACCAGCCGGCGGAGATCGTTCGCGTACGGATTCTTGTGGACCCGCCCCAGCCTGCCGCCCCGCTTCACCAAAAGGCGTGTCACCTGCGCCAGATGCGCGGCCTCGTCCCTGGCCACCGCCGTCATGGTCTCCACCCAGCCGGGCGTCCAGTCGCCGGGCCACCGCGTCATCATGTCCATGGCGTTGTTGGCGGCCTTTTTCTCGAGGAACGCATGATCCACAAGCAACGCCAGAGGATCGGCGAGAACCGATTCCGCCCAGGCGAGCGGGGTGCGCGAAAGAAGAGGCGATTCGATGTAATTCACGGGAGTCACCGGTTCGCGAACAGGAACTTCCCCCCGCTGGCCTTCACCAGCCGGAGAGACTCTTTCCCCACCAGCTTCTCCACTCCGGCAACCCCGGGTCCCTCGATCACCAGGTAGTGGAGACGCGAACTCTTCCAGCGCGCGGCGAACGCCGTATCGTCTAGGAACACGTCCGGCGCGCCGGGCGCGTACGAGCCGTACTCGAGGTTATTGACCCTTCCGTTGCGGAGCCAACCTCTGGCGTTCGCGTAGAAAAACACGGACGAAAACGTGTAGTACTGGTTGTCGAAGACATTCTCTCCGGGCGGCGCCGCCCGCAACGCCCCGGCGAGTTCGCGCGATGCCAGATAAGGATCGAAGGAGACCATCGCGAGACGGGCGGCGTGGAAGAACAGCACCATCATCGCGGTGAAGGCTGGCACGGCGCGATTCCGCCAGACTCCGGCGGCCCCCACTAGAAACGCAACCGCCGCAACCGCGAGCGGCAGACGGAGATAGGCGAACGCGTCCAGCGTGAGATCGCTCATGTGTCCCAGCGACAACGTGTAGGCGTCCGGATTCGAAGTGAGCGCCGTCGAGATATCGCCTGGCGTGGCCTTGCCGCGAACCATCCACAGGATGCCGAGCACCGCGGCGGCGGCCAATCCCGCGATGGAGCCCGCCGCAACCGCGCCCCGCCGGATCCACGGGCCGCCATCGTCGAGCGCCTTGCCGGTCAACAGCGCTAACGCCGGATAGCAAGGCATCGAGTAGTATTCCTGCGTGGTGGAAAACGTGAAGAAGATCAGCAGGAATCCCGTCCAGCACAGCGCCAGCGTCCGCATCCGCGCGGCGCGGCCGGTTACCGGGGCCGCGCGAAAAACCGCCGGAAAGAAGGCGCTCCAGGGAAACAGCCACAGCAGATGAAACAGCCAGAACAGCGCGCGCGGAACCGTGTTGTAGTCGCGCGGATGCCGCATGTTCAGGAACCGGAACAGATGCTCGTTCAGGAAGAAGAACCAGAAGAATCCGTGGTACTCGCCGGGCGCCGGCCGCATGGTGAAGTCGAAGTACGGCGGATTGCGGAGCGTGGCCAATGTCACCCACGGGACCGCGATGGCGATCGAGAGCGCCGCGCCGCCGAACGGGCGCAGACGCCGCCATTCCCTCCAGGTCCGCGTCACGGTGAAGTACACCACCACCGCCGCGACCGGGAACACGACCGCGATCAACCCCTTGAGCAGAAATCCCGCTCCCTGGCTCGCCCAGAAAACGACGGGCCACGCGGAGCCCTCCTCTTCCATCGACCGGAGAAACGCCCACATCGACAGCGCGACCGCGGCCGTCAACGCCACGTCGGGGATGAGGATCCGAGTGAACAGGAAGAGCCCCACCGAAGTCGCCATCGCCAGCCCCGCGTAGAGCCCGGCCCGCGGCGAAAACGCCCAGGCGCCCATCCGCGCGGTGAGCCAGCACAGGAACACCGTGGAGAGAACGATCGGAATACGCGCCGCCCAGTCGTGCACGCCGAACACCGCGAACGACGCGGCGATCATCCAGTACTTGAGCGGCGCCTTCTCCAGGTAGGCGACCCCGTTCAGCCGCGCCGTGACCCAATCGCCCGAATCCAGCATGTTGCGGGCGATCTGGGCCTGCACCGCATCCACGTCGTCCATCAGCGACGGCGGACTTATGGCGCAACCGCCGAACACGACAAGCGCCACCAGCGCCACGATCAGTTCGTAACGCCAGTTCCACTCGTATCGGGGAGCGGAGGTTCCCGCAAACTCCATCTCTCGATCCAAAGGAACAAGGTTAGCAGACCCCACAAAACGTACCCGGCGTTGACGCGGCGTTCGAAGTGGTCGCGCATCAGGCGCTCCACGGCGGGCCAGTGGAAGAGTCCGCTGCGCTCCACCGCGCGGCGCGACACCGTGTCGAGCAGCATCTCCTTGAGGCGCGTGCGAAACCAGTCGTGCGCCGGGATGTCGAAGCCCTCTTTCGGCCGCGTCAGCACCGCCTCCGGCAGTTTCCCGCGCATCAGTTCCTTGAGCAGCCATTTGAGGCGCGAACCGCGAATCTTGAAGTTCTCCGGCAGGGTGGCCGCGAACTCCACCACGCGGTGATCGAGGAATGGCGGGCGGATCTCGATGGAGTGCGCCATGCTCATCCGGTCGCACTTGTAGAGGATGTCCTCGGGCAGGTACAGCTTCTGGTCCAGCCAGAGGAAGCGGTCCAGACCCTTGCCAGGCAGATCGCGGAACAGATCCGCCGCGTGGGGCGCGGCCACGTCCTTCAGCATCGCCGCCTTCGACCTTCGCGACTGCGCGCCGTTCCAGAACAGGTGCGCCTCGGTCTCGTCCAACAGCGAACCCTCGAGGAAGCGCTTGACCTTGTATTCGAACGAGATCTTGTTATCGGATACGGGCAGCAGCGCCTGGGCCACCGCCAGCCCGGCGCGCCGCAGCGGAGCGGGAACGATGCGCATCCACTGCGCGTAACGGTCGGCGAGGTAGGTCGAATAGCCGCCGAACAGTTCGTCCGCGCCTTCGCCGCTCAACGCGACCGTGACGTGCCTCCTCGTCATTTCGGAGAGGAACCACACCGGGAGCGCGCCGGCGTCCGCGCTCGGCTCATCCGAGAAATAGCTCATCCGCTCGATCGCGGCAGGCAGATCGAGATCCGGCGCCAGATCGAGTTCCGTGTGATCGGTCTGGTAGTGGCGCGACACCTCGCGGAAGTAGCGGCTCTCGTCGAACGCGCGGCCGCGGAACGACACCGAGAACGTCTTCAGTTTCCCCGGGAAAGACCGCGTCGCGTAGTGCGTGATGGTGGACGAATCGACGCCTCCGCTCAGCCAGACGCCCAGCGGCACGTCGGAGACCAGATGCTCGCGCACCGCGCGGGCGAGCAACGAATCCAACTCCGCCTTCGCGTCTTCCACGGTCCACGCGCGTGGCGCGAATTCGAGCTTCCAATACGCCGATGACGAGACGCGGCCGTCGCGCCATTCGACCCACGTTCCCGGCTCGAGCTTCTCGATGCCGCGGAGCATCGTGTGCGGGCGCGGGATGTAGTTGAGCGACAGGAAGTAGCTGAGCCCGGCCGGATCGATGACGCGGTCCACGGCGGGATGCGCCAGGATCGCCTTCAGTTCCGAGCCGAAATGGATGTCCTCGCCGCGCCGGTGGAAGTAGAGCGGCTTGATCCCCATGCGGTCCCGCGCCAGCACCAGCCTGCGTTCGGACTCGTTCCACAACGCCGCGGCGAACATTCCGTGCAGGCGGGCGAAGCAGCCGTTGCCCCATTCGAGCCACGCCTGCAGCACCACCTCGGTGTCGCAGTGCGTGTGAAACTTGCGCCCGCGCCCGTCCAGTTCCGCGCGCACCTCGCGGAAGTTGTAGATCTCGCCGTTGAAGACGATCGCCGCGCCGCCGTCGTCCGAGCGGATGGGCTGATCGCCGCCGCCGAGGTCCAGGATCTTCAGCCGCACCGCTCCCAGCGCCACATGGGGCGACACGAACGATCCCTGCTGATCGGGGCCGCGATGGCGGATCGATTCAACCGCCGCCGCGATCGCATCCACCGCGCCGCCGCCCTTCCGGGTGAACCCGGCGATTCCGCACATCTACTCGTACCGGAGCGACTCGGCGGGCGCGATTCGCGACGCGCTGCGCGCCGGATAGATCGTGGCCACGAAGCTCACCAGCAGCGCGCCGGCGCAGATGAGCGCCGCGTCGAGCGCTTTCGGTTCGAAGGGGACGTAGCTCAGCGAATAGATCGCCTCGTTCAACTGGATCAGCCGGAAACGGTTGCCGAGCCAGCAAACGAGGTAGCCGCCCACGACGCCCAGGACGACGCCCGCCACGCCGATCAGAATCCCTTGCAGCACGAAGATGGCCCGAATCTGATCGGATCGCGCGCCCATCGAGAGCAGCAGCGCGATGTCGCGGTGCTTCTCCATCGTCATCATGATCAGCGACGACAGAATGTTCAACGCGGCCATCCCGAGGATCAGGCCGATCACCACCATCGTGGCGGCTTTCTCGCCTTCGAGCGCGGTCAACAACGGCTTGTTCTGTTCGCGCCAGTCGGTGGCGGCGAGCTTCGGTCCGGCCAGTTGCTCGGCCTGCCGGGCAATGGCGCCGGCCTGAAACACATCGGCGAGTTGGATCTCGATGGCGCTGACGACATCCGGCAGGCTCAACACCCGCTGCAACGAATCGAGCGAGGTGAACGCCCAGGCATTATCCACGTCGTAGAAGCCGGACTCGAAGATGCCCACCACGCGAAACGGAAAGTCGTCCAGCCGTTGTCCGAACGCGGTAATCTGCGTCGTCACCACCTTCATGGTTCCGCCGGTTTTAACGCCGAGGGTCTGCGCCAGCCGCGATCCCAGAATCACCGGCATGCGGCCGTCTTCCGCCGGTTTCCAATCGGAGACGGCGCCTTCCTTCAGCTTCATCAGAACGGTGGGGAGCGGCGCCTGATCGGGCGGGAGAATCCCCTTGAGCACGCCGGCCGTGGGCCGCGCTCCGGAGAAAATCACCGTGTCGAACAGCGCGGGCGACACCGAGATGACACCGGGCAGCTTCTGGAAGCGCGGCGCGAGTTCGCGCCAGTTGCCGATGCCCTCCGACACCTCTTTCTCGAGAACCGTCACGTGGCCGGTTGCGCCGAGCAGATTGCGTTGCAACGTGTTCCGGAAGCCGGTGTTGATCGCGAGTGCGATGATCAGCGACGCCACTCCCCCCGCCACGCCGAGCACGGAAATGGCGGTGATGATCGAGATCATCGCCTGCTTTCGTTTCGCGGTCAGGTAGCGGACCGCGACGAAGAACTCGAAACCGCGGTTCACGATCCGCTATCCGGCCGATCGCAACTGCCCGGCGATGCCGATCGGCCCCTCGGGCCGCAGCAGCGGGAACAGGATGACGTCGCGAATCGACTGGCGATCGGTGAGCAGCATCGTCAAACGGTCGATGCCGATGCCTTCGCCGCCGGTCGGCGGAAGTCCGTAGCACATGGCGCGAATGTAGTCCTCGTCCATGCGATGCGCTTCCTCGTCGCCGCGCTCGGCCATGCCGGTCTGCATCTCGAAGCGGCGGCGCTGCTCCTGCGGATCGTTGAGCTCGGTGTAGGCATTGCCGATTTCCATGCCGGCCGCGTAGATCTCGAACCGGTCGGTGAAAGCCGGATCGTCGTCGCTGTTCTTCGAAAGCGGCGAGGTCTCCACGGGGTACTGATAGATGATGGTGGGCTGCACCAGATGGCCCTCGTCCACCCGCTCGAAAATATCGACCAGCCGCTCGCCGGCCGTCGCCTTGCGGGAATGGTTGGACAGCCACTCGGGGTCGCACACGTTGTCGAAGGACGGCTTGCCTTCCCCTTCCCAGAACTCGCACACCGCCTCGCGCATCGTGAAGCGGCGCACATTGCCCCAGTCGATCGCCGTGCCGGCGTACTCGACCACCGTCTTGCCCGTCGCATCGAGCGCCACCTGCTTCAGCAATTCGCCGGAAAAGTCCATCAGAACGCGGTAGTCCGCGTAGGCCTGATAGAACTC
>SXGT01592449.1_pt1 | contig 12770 bp, 8 predicted proteins | sample 3176221 | NCBI WGS metagenome assembly SXGT01 (sample SAMN11356862, study PRJNA531348) | freshwater metagenome | isolation source: freshwater sample F1-120 | place: China: Fuxian Lake, Yuxi | collected 2017-12-25
GCGTTATAAGCGACGCTTCTCCAAATAGACGGGAAGCGAAGCGGCGGTATTGCATAGGAAAATCATGAGCAGTCATTATTTGCAGTCCTTGTTCAACCCGCGCTCGGTTGCTGTATTCGGAGCCAGCGAGCGCGAGGAATCCGTGGCTGGGGTGATTTACCGCAATCTGCGCGAGAAGGCAGGTCAAGGCAGGTTCGCAGGCCCGGTGTATCCGGTCAATCCCAAACATGATCATTTGTACGGTGATCCTTGTTATGCCTCGGCGGCGGATCTTCCGCAGTTGCCTGAGCTTGCCATCATCGCCACCCCGGCCCCGACGATCCCTGCGATCATGAACGATCTCGGTCACAACGGGATTCGTCGCGCCTTGGTCCTGTCAGCGGGGTTCCGCGAAGTGGGGGCTGCGGGTCTGGCCCTGGAAAACCAGGTGTTGGAGGTGGCGCGCGAACACGGTATCCGCTTTGTCGGCCCGAATTGCCTGGGCATTCAGCGGCCGTCCATTGGCCTCAACGCGACCTTTAGCCAAGGCGTTTCTCTGAGTGGCGATCTGGCGCTTGTTTCGCAATCGGGCGCTTTGTGTACGGCCATGCTGGACTGGGCGGAGGCCAATGGCATCGGCTTTTCCAGTGTAATTTCCAGCGGTGCCTCGGCGGATATTGATTTTGGCGAGATCCTTGATTATCTGGCCTACGATACGGCGACCAAGGGCATCCTGATGTACATCGAAGGGATCCGTGATGCGCGTCGCTTTATGAGCGCGTTGCGTGCCACGGCGCGGATCAAGCCCATTGTCCTGCTCAAGGTGGGGCGTCATGAGGCAGGGTCCAAAGCGGTGCAGTCGCATACCGGTGCCCTGGTCGGTTCTGATGCCGTGTTTGACGCCTTGGTGCGTCGTGCGGGCGTGGTTCGGGTGCAGACCATCGAGCAGTTGTTTGCCTCGGCGCGCGCCTTGTCCAGCCACATCAATCCGCGCGGCAACCGTTTGGCCATTGTGACCAACGGCGGGGGGCCTGGCGTGATGGCAACGGATAGGGCCGTTGACCTCGGTGTGAAATTGGCTGATCTGTCACACGATACCGTGCAGACACTGAACGCAGCCTTGCCCGCCAACTGGTCACACGGTAACCCGGTGGATGTCATTGGCGATGCGGGGGCCGAACGCTACCAGAAGGCGGTCGAGGCCTGCCTGAGCGACGATGGGGTGGATGGGGTGCTGGTGGTGTTGACGCCACAGACCATGACCCGACCAGCCGAGGTGGCCGAGGCGGTGATTCCTCTCGTCAAGGCCTCGTCCAAGCCGGTACTCGCCTGCTGGATGGGCGAGCATCAGGTGATGGCGGGTCGGCAGCGTTTCAAGGAGGCGGGAATCCCGTGTTTCACGACCCCGGAACCGGCGGTCGAGGTGTTCTCCTATTTGTCGGCCTTTAACCAGAACCAGCGTCTTTTGATGCAGGTCCCTGGGCCGGTTTCGCGCCACGCCCTGCCGGATGTCGAGGGGGCGTCGCTGATCGTTGAGAGTGCTCTGGCGCGTGGCCGAAAGGTGTTGAGCGAGGTCGAATCGAAGGCCCTTTTGTCGGCCTTCCATATCCCGGTTGCGCAGACCCTGATTGCCCGTGACCCGACGGAGGCCATGCTCATGGCGCAGCAGATTGGCTTTCCGGTGGTCATGAAGATCAATTCTCAGGACATCAGCCACAAATCCGATGTGGGTGGGGTGAAGCTGGGCCTGGCCAATGCCGCCGCCGTGCGCAGTGCCTATGCCGAGATGATGCATCTGATCGAGAAACGCTGTCCGGAGGCACACTTGGAAGGGGTTGTGATCGAACCTATGGTCATCCGCCCGCATGCGCGTGAGATCATGATTGGTGTGACCAGCGACCCGGTTCTGGGTCCTGTGATTGCCTTTGGGGCGGGCGGCGTGGATGTCGAGGCCTTTCAGGATCGCGCCGTCGCCCTGCCACCGCTCAACCGGTATCTGGCGCGCGATCTTATCCGCCGTACTCGCGCATCCATCCTCCTGGGCGAGTTTAGAAATCGCCCTCCGGCCTCGATGGACATGGTTGAGCAGATCCTCCTGCGGGTTTCAGAGATGGTTTGCGAATTGCCCTATCTCAAGGAGATGGATATCAACCCCTTGCTGGTCGATGTGAATGGCGCTCTGGCGGCCGATGCACGCATCATCATTCAGCCGCGCGCACCGGGGGGAGACCGCTATGGACACATGGCCATCCATCCATACCCGGCGCACCTTGTCACCGAATGGCAGACGGTGGACGGACTCAATATCGAGATTCGCCCCATGCGCCCTGAAGATGCGGAGGGGGTGCAGCTCTTTGTGCGCGGGTTGTCGGCTGAGACGCGTTATTTGCGTTACATGCAGACCATCAACGAGCTCTCTCCGGCCATGTTGGTGCGATTCACGCAGATCGACTATGACCGCGAGATGGCCCTGATTGCGGTCAGCCGGGGGGAGGACATCGAGGACGAGGAGCGCATTCTGGGCGTGTCCCGCTATGCCGCGCTGCCCGATGGCGATGCCTGCGAGTTCGCGGTGGTCGTGGATGATCATGCGCGCGGCAAGGGCCTTGCCCACAAACTGATGAGCATGCTGATGGAGATCGCCCGATCGAAGGGCATCAGGATCATGGAGGGCGAGGTTCTGAAGGGCAACAGCGATATGTTGCACTTGGCCCAGAGCTTGGGTTTTCGGGTGGAGCATCATCCCGATGACGACGCCATTCGCCGCGTAGTGCGACGGCTTTAGGTTCGCCTGCCACGGGCGATAGGGAAATTCATTTCTCCGGCCAAATGGGAGGTGTATGTGTTTTCCAGCACATACACCTTTGCAACAAATGATCAAACACATCTTGGAATGGCTTTCAGACAAGGCAGAACATTGCGTTCATGGCTCAATTCTTGCCAAGAGCCACACAGGGCGATAGGATTACACGCCCATGATTTACCCAGATCATGGCTGGAAAATCCGATGAACTTGCGGATATGGTGTGACCATCTGTTTTGGGCATCGCCGTAAAAAGACCACGACAAGACGAGATGGAAAAACAGAAAACCGTTCCGGTGATCGATCTGTTCGCTGGACCGGGAGGTCTCGGCGAGGGGTTTTCGTCCTTGATTGACGAAGACGGTGGTCGACGCTTTTCTTTGAAGGTCTCTATAGAGAAAGACCCAGTAGCTCATAGGACGCTGTCTCTACGCGCCTTGTTCCGTCACTTCCCGAAAGGCGAAGTCCCGGATTGCTACTACGAGTATGTGCGTGGAAACATCTCCCGTGAAGATCTTTTCAATCACCCGGACATACCTGAGACTGCCCGCGCCTCCGCCGCCGAAGCCAAGAATGCTGAACTTGGAAAAACCCCGCCTGAGGAGGTAGATGGTTGGATTACAAAAGCGCTTGATGCCGCCGACGAATGGGTACTTATCGGCGGCCCGCCGTGTCAGGCTTACTCACTTGCCGGTCGTTCCAGACGTTCGAGGGAGACTCTAGCCGAGTTCGAGAAGGATGAGAAACATTTCCTCTACAAGGAATATTTGCGCATCGTTCAGCGGTTCAAGCCATCCGTTTTTGTCATGGAGAATGTCAAAGGTATTCTCTCATCGCAGCACGGCGGTTCTCTGATCTTCGAGCGCATTCTCGCTGACCTTTCGGTGCCAACGGACGGACTTTCCTACCAGATACGCTCCTTCGTGGTGCCCGGCGAAGGAGGTGCACTCGATCCGAAGGACTTCGTCATTGAGGCAGAGCGCTTTGGTGTTCCGCAATGCAGACACCGGGTGATCCTGTTCGGCATTCGCACCGATCTGATTGACAGAACACCGGAACTCCGGGAGAGCCCCCAAAGATTCGTTATTCATCCCTCGGAGAACCATGTCACTGTTGCTCAGGTTCTGAACGATCTACCCCCGCTGCGAAGTCGCATATCCAAGGAGCAGGACACCCATGATGTGTGGCTTGCCGCAGTCCGCGAAGCAATCAAGTCGCTGGCCGGATGGGACAGCAGCGCGAAAAAAACGATCGAGAAAATCATGGCGGAGGAGTCCGATTCTGCGGCCTACCACATGACACACGGCAGCTGTTTCGTTGAGGAGCAGAATAGGCAGTGCTTGATGCCGAAGGAGCTCAAATCTTGGTATTTTAGTCCACGCATCAAGGGATTCATTCAACACGAAGCCCGAAGCCACATGCGGTCAGATCTGCACCGCTATCTGTTTGCCTCGTCCTACGCGAAGACGTTCAGGTTTTCGCCAAAGCTAGACCAGTTCCCGCCTCGCCTGCTGCCCAATCATGGCAATGTCACCGATGAGAATGTCCCCTTTGCAGACCGATTCCGGGTCCAGCTCGCCGACCACCCATCCTCTACCGTTGTTGCCCATATTGCCAAGGACGGGCACTACTTCATTCACCCTGATCCGTCCCAGTGTCGCAGCCTGACAGTCCGTGAGGCAGCTCGCCTTCAAACATTTCCTGATGACTATTTCTTCGAGGGAAACAGGACGGAGCAATACACCCAAGTCGGCAATGCCGTCCCGCCGTGGCTTGCAAGAAAAATCGCCACTGTCGTCCTGGACTTTCTTACGGCATCCCGTCGCTAGGTATCTCTCCGAAAGAATCGCCGCCCCTGATCCAGTCCGACAGGGTTTCTTGCAGAACGGAAAGCGCCCCCTTGTTCCTGATCGCGCACTCCCACACGATCAGTACGCGCCAGCCCATGGCTAGTAGTAACTCGATCACGCTTCTATTCCGCTCGACATTCCGATCCAGCTTCATCTTCCAGAATTCGGGGCGGGTGGCCGGAAGTTTCGAATACCTGCATCCGCTGTGCCTGTGCCAGAAACACCCGTGGACGAATACAGCGACCTTCCTTCCGGGCAGCACCACATCCGGAGCCCCCGGCAGATCGCGCCGGTGCAGTCTGTACCGGAAACCTGCTGCAAACAACGCACACCTAACGGCCATCTCGGGTCGGGTATTCCTGCCCCGAATGCCGGACATCATCCGGCTACGGGTCGGCGTGTCCACCACATCGGTCACTTCGGTTTCTCAGCGGATTTCCGGAATCCCAAGCTCCGTATCCGAGTATCGGGCTGCAAACACGGCTTCGCGGCACTCCCTCTTCTTGGCCCATTCGGAGACCATTCGGCCGCTGGCAGTCCTGTGCAGAACATCGTTGACCTCCCTCGCCCATATACCCAACTGTTCGATCAGTTCGGGGGAAACCGATTGCCTCTCCCATACGCGTCCAAGGTCGAACCGCCCACCGTGGTTGCGGGACATCACCGCGACCGTATAGGCGGCTATGTTCGCCTGGAAAGCCTGGAACATCGGCCGGACAAGGCTCTGTGTCTTCTTGAACACGATGGCCTTGGCCACCATGGCCTTGAATGCTGTCACATCTAGCGGAGGCGGTGTGGGTTGCCCTTCCTCGACGACCATCGAGGACATGAATCGGTCGAAACATTTCTGCGAGCCGAGGCTGACGGTGTCGGGTTGCCCATCCCACGCCATAAGATACTTGGCGAGATCGGTCTTGGTAATCTTTCTGCCGACGGGGATCGCATTCTTCAGTGCCTTGAGCTTTGCCGGGGTGTTTCCCTCCCGCGCTAGAAGCGTGTTGTAGCTACCTGCGGCCCTCTCGTAGAACCAGCGGCCAACACCGTCCGGACAGAACACACTCAGGGACAGTTGCTCGACATCTACATGAAATGGCTTGTTTGCCGACAGATCGGACTGAAGCACGACATTTTGAGTATTAGCGAACCTGGAAATATCGGAGATCAGCGCTTCCTCCTTGGCTGGATCATGCTCCTTCATGACGATGATTTTGGCCGGCACCCTCACTTGTGAAAGTTCGGTATCGGGGAATTTCTTCTTGACGAAATAAATTAAAGCCGTTGTTTGCCCTCCGTTCACGATTTGCATGCCTTTGAGCCACGCTATGCCGGGCGACCCATCTTCGGACCTGTCCAGCCGCATCTCGTCGGCCACAAGCACTATGCCGTTGTTGTAGGCCATGAAGCGGCCCGGCGCGGTACGCAGCGTGTTCTGAATGCCGGCGTTCACGCCCTTGCCTTTCACGCTCAGGAACGAGCGCACGTTGGCTTCCAGCAGCCGCGCCCCGAACCTCTCGTAAAGGAACCTGAGGGCCTCGCCCGGCACCGCCGTCAGGGCGTAGTCGTACTCGTCGGTGTCCCCCGGCACGAAGACGCACGGGAGCGGCGAGCCGCACACCTCGGCGAAATCAACCACCAGTTCGTCGCGGGGCTTACCCTCCGACCAGTGCCGGTGCAGCCGCTCGATGTCCATGACTTCGAGACGCACCGTCTTGCCGCCGATCTCCCTCGTCCTGAAACTCTTGGCCTTCGCGACGCGGTCGGTCAACACGAACACGCGCACCTGTTCGAGTCCGTCGTAGATTTCCCGAATCGTCAGGGCGAGGGAATGCACGTCGCTCGACGGATCGAGTTTCACGGCCATCCCCCCCTCGGCGCAGAGGCCGAGAAACCGAAGGCACTGCTCCACCGCCGCCTTGGTCTCGGCGTTCGGCACCGGCGTCTGGACGTCGACGCCCTCGTAGAGGCTTACGAACATATCCAACTGATCGGCGTCGTCCGACATCGCGTAGCCGCTGAGCCTCAGGTTGGCGTTCCCGACCCTGCCCCGGTAGTGGCAGACCACGGGCTCGAATGTCATCCCGATTTCGGCCATGTGCTGCATCACCACCTCGGAAAAGACGAGTTCGGCGAACGGCGAGCCATCGTTCATCTGCGCCCTGACCTCCGCCTGTGTCTCCCTCAGAAAATCTGCTAAATCCGTACTCATAATGCTCCCAGTTTTTTCAATACCCCTGCCACACCGGCATCGGTGCCGGGCGCGAAGTCAAGGTCTATTTCGTAGATTGCCCGCCTGATCCCGGCCGGCACGTTACCTGGGACAAGACGGGGGAAATCCTCTCCCACTTCGACTATCCGCATTCCCTCGTGGACAAACCGCCTTGGATAACGGTCGGCGTGGACCGCGTGAAAACCGGCGATCAGCAACCGGTCTTCGAACAACCCGACAGCCCCTTGATCACCACCTAACGCCTTGCGAACAGACAAGACACACTCGGGCAGATTCATTCCGGATTCCCGCTGTGAGAAACGGGTGCCCGCGACGAAGAGCGGCTTTCGCAGCGAGTCGTCCAACTGCTCGATGGAACCTATCTTCGCGGGAAACCCCTGATTGGAGAGAGTCGCCTTGACCTCTACCGCACCTGTTCCCAGTTCAAAGTCCTGGATGCCGTCGAGTGGCCCAACCCAAGCTTCAACGGCTTGTGGTGCGGGAACTCCGAATTCCAGCAGCGTTCGGAGGAATGTGAGTTCACCGACCAAGCCGATCTCGGCCTCCGGGGAGAGGGCCTGCAGCCCCTTGCGCATGAATTCCTGCCATGAGCGCACCCGGGTGAGCAGCGTCCTCAACAGTCGTTCCTCTCCCTCGCAATGGACCGCGTCCATTGCACCGGCAACGTCGCCGACCATCTCCGCAAACAGCTCCTGGCTACCGGTTTCCCTGCGCGTCAATGCGATCCAGACCTTACCATCCCCATGCGGATCGGCTCTTGTAACCTCAAATCCTCGGCCCTCCGGGAGATTCTCGGATGCCGGAACTTTGGCAGTCGAAAAACCGGCCAGCAAGGCCTCCTCGTTTCCGGGAAACTTCCGTCCCGCCATCAGGACGCAACAACCAGCGGGGGCCACGGGAATACTTCGCCAGCCATCGGTTCCCGATGTGTCTGAAAGGGCACCCCAAGCCATGATGAACTCGTCAATCGGCCGGGCCATATTCGTCCTCCCATAACAGATGATCAATCCTGTATTCGACAACCGTGCCGGAACGACTCGTCGGAAAACTCGCGCCAAAGGCCATGACCGGGATGCCTTCGTCCCCGAGGCCAGCCACCTTCGGGTCGAGAGGATAAAGCAGCAGTAGTCCCCTTTCCCTCGCCGGAGGCACACCATTGGCACCATCGCCCCGTACACGGCGGATGGACGGACCACCGGGCGCAGTCGGTGGGGCGGGCTGTGCATTATCCTTCTGGCGGGCGGGGTCAGGCTTCCATGCCTTGACTGACATGTCCAGAGCAGCCTTCCATGCGTGTTCATCCAGGTCAATGGCCTCATCGCGTGGTGAGAGAAGACGACCGATGGAATACCTGTCGGGGATGTCCTTGTCCGGAGACCGCGTTGGCATTTTTCCGATTTTCACCCCTCTGGCAAAAGTGTGCTCGCCGCCGTCCCCGCCACCGAGTAGAACTACCGTCCATGAAGTCAGCTCGCCCATGGCGGCCATCTTTCGGACGAACTCGGAAAGCAATGCGCTGTTGACCTTCCTGGCCTTGGGGTGCGTAACATATGCAGCAAAGAACTCCACCACAGCATCAGCTGGCACGCCATTCCACAAGTGCGAGCCGCGCCACTCCTGGATCGCTCCATCGCGCGTCCTGCGGGGGCCACTTTCTGATGGTGTGCCTAATGAGGAGATGAGTCTGTCTGCGGCATCCAGATTTCGCTGGAGTATCCTGGAATCTCGATATAGCGAGACGGTCTCCAAGGACTCCCCGCTGAAAGAGAGTTGCAGATTCCTGGCCGACCGCATCTTGAGCGGCGAAGTGACCATGAGTACCGGATGAGACTGCACCTTGAGTCCATATTCCTTTGGCGTGGCTCCGCTCTGTGCCATCGCGTCGAACTCTTCGCGTAGCTCCTCGGAAGCGTCAGCGATGTGTCCGAACCACTCGACCAGATCGTCGGTCGTATAAAGGCGGCATAGATCAATGTATCCAGGCCTGTATCCAAACCATCGCCCCATCTGCATCAGCGTGTCGTACATCTTCGAGGTTCGGACGAAATAACTGACACACAGTCCTTCGAGAGTTAGTCCTCGGGCCAGTTTGTCGCCGCCGATCGCTATGACTTTGAGTCCCCTGGGTCGCTGTTCGGCATAATCAAGGGCATCCTTGGCTGTGCCGTTGATCATGCGAACCTCGATATCCGAAAGGATGTCTGGAAGAATGTCTGCGATCTGCTCCCACTTCGGCACGGCTGGAGGGCCGTCAGGTTCCGGCACCCTCTCGGCGATCTCGATACAGGTCGGCTCGAAATCATTCCTCCAGAGATGCTCGAGTTCCGCGAGTGTCCCCTTGTGATCCATGCGTCGTGATATCCGCTGACGCAGTCGCTTGATGATCTCCTCCACCTGCCGGTGGACCTCACGCTGAACCATGTTGAATCGCGTTACATGGATCAGCATGGATGAGTGCTGTCCACCCTGGCCACGAATCACCCGCGCAGCGCAGGCGAGAACGAAAGCCCCGACAGCATCCCGAAGCGATGGTGGCACTTTGTCCTCTCCCCCATACAGCGGGACGTGTTCCTTGTTGTGCTTCGGCGGCATCCAGCCGCCGATCGTCACCTTGTCCGTGTGATCGGAAACATCCCGTGTCAGGGGTAACCCACCGGCCCGGCCTTCAGGTGAACGCAGGCCGAAGACCCGTACTGGCCCCACATAGTTGGATGGGGCTGCCAGGCTGATGATGAAGGACTGCGGGAACAGGTCCGGGCCCTCGTCAGGGGTTGCATTGCGTCGATGAATGAAGATGTTGGCGAAGGGCGTGGCCGTATAGCCCACATACGCAGACTTGGCGAATGAGTTCAGTATCTTGCGGATGCGACTGTTGATGGCCTTGGGCTCATGCTCGGAGTCTGGCGTTCCATCGTCGTTGAACAACTGCTCACCTGTGTCCACCGATGCGTGGTCCGCCTCATCGTCGATAAGCAGCAAGGGAAGATTCGAGACGAATCGCCGCCCGGTGGCTGCATCGGTTGCATCGGCTACATGGTTGCGGATCCATTTGAGGAGCCTTTCGAGCACTGTCTTGTTTTTCTTGACGACAAACAACCAAGGCCTCTGTTCCGGCGAAATAGCGTAGTGCTGGGCGATCCTAGTATTGAAGTCGCCGTTGTTCGCTCGGGTTGTGGCGCAGTTGGGTCGGATTTCTGCATCGCTATCAATCTCTCCGACACCGATCAGTTTCATGTTGTCCCTCGATGCCGATGTCTCGTATCCGAGGAACCCTTCCTCGAGGCGGATCTGCGTCTGTGATCTCAGGTTGTTGTGGAGGCCCGCCAGCACAATGATGATCTTGTATCCTGCGTCGGCCGCCTTACAGAGCAGACCCGAGTAGTTGCCCGTCTTTCCGGACTGCACATGCCCGACCACAAGGCCACGCCTGTCCCAGTGCCCTTCGCGGACAGGATCCTCGAGCAGCCCGAGAATCTCATCGGTCGATTTGTCCAGTGCGTCTACGGTAGCAGATGACATTTTCCCCTCGAGCATGCTTTGGTATCGCAGCCAGTAGCGCCAGTCTCTCTTGCGTTCGGCAGCCAGCCAAGGGACATGCCCCTCGTTGTCCACCATGGTCGAATCTTGCCCGATCCAGTGGCTGAATCGGCGTATCAACTCGGCCACCGCTGCGACTCTGTATTTGGTACCGCCCTGGTCGAAGATATCCGCAGCTGCTGCGACCTTCTCAGCGATCAAGGTTGGTGTGATTTGTTCTCCGTTCTCCTTTTCTTTTCGGAGAAGCGTTTGGGCTATGTTGATGATCCCCTGGAGGTTGCTGTCGTCTTGCGGCATGGGTGCATCCTTTCTAATCCTGAATGTTTGCCGCAGACTCGTCGGGCAGCGACGAAATGATATCCGGATAATTCTGGAAGGGGTCCGTGGCGGCCAGCGTCCGCTTGGCCATGGCCGGAGACATGCCCCGGCGACCAATCATGTCTCTGTAGATCGTCGCAAGTACCTCCTTGACTTTTTCGGGAGGTTCCCCTGCGAAGCCGGTACGGGGTGTCTCCTTGCTTTCTGCCGTGTCGAGCCAGATTTGCTGGACCGGCACCGTTTCCTCAATGACCCTGAGCATGGCTTTCACAAGCGCCAATGCGGGCCCTGCGGCGTCAAGTGCGGCCGCCACAGCGGGATGCGTCTCATCGATCCGGTAGCGCACGCCGGCCCGAGAATGATCTGCACGCCATGCCTGCTCAACTGGATCCCCCCCGGGGCTTGGCATCGGGGAGCCCCGGAACGCGAAGGCCTTTCTGGCTCTCTCTCGCGTATCCTCAGCCAACTTCGTGAGCCAAGGTCGCAGCGATACTGGAACGCGTGCGGTCGACTTCCGGATATCTATCTTCCAGTCTGCGTCTGCAGTGTTTGGAATGTCGAGGCGTATGCGTGCCAATCGTTGAGATTCCTCGCGATTCCACGCTCGTCCCTGCCCGAGTCCAAGCCATCCTCCCGCCAGGAGCAAACGACCATTTCGGTAGACGTAGAACCCTTGTTGTGCAGTCCAACCCTCGGGGCCGCCTGCGGTTTCATGCTCTGATGTCGTCATTCGGTCGCGGTGCGGCAATACATGGCATTCGACCTCCACAACCCCGGAGGGAGTTTGCCTGCGCGCGACAGGAGAGTCCCATGGTTTGGCTGGATGTCCCGACATGAATGGATCCCAAGGCGCGACAGGGCTGTTGTTGAGGGAAAGGAGAAGTTTTGCATTTGGGCCTTGCAGAAGGCGATGGAAGACCATTGCAAGTCGTTTCTCCACATCGTCGATGAGATCGCCGAAATGATCGGTGGTGTAGCCTGCCGTAACGATCCGGTCGAGCACTTCCCATAGCACCAGTGTCCCGGATTTCGCGCCTTCCAACGGGACAAGGTGCGCCTCCGAACCATTTGCTGGTCCCTCGAAGAGAATCCATCCGTCGTCTGGTCGAGCCGCAATGGCATCCAGATCCCAGCGCAGGCAGCATGACTGACCACCCTCCTTGAGTGATGCCACCGTCAGCCTGCGACACTGCGAGAATGAAGCAGTCTTGAGTCCCATGCCGAACCTGCCGAGGTCATCCGGGGGTCGGTCATCCAGAGGGCTTCTGTCCCCCAGCCGCATGGCATTTTCAAGCTCTGCATCGTCCATTCCACGCCCGTCGTCGAGCACGGAAATCCGGCTATGCGCACCGTCCCAAGCGAAGTCGATCTTCACTTCGCGGGCTCCTGCCGATACGCTGTTGTCCACGATGTCGGCAAGGGCGGTGGCGGTCGAATACCCAAGTCCTCTGAGTGCCTCCAGCATGGCGCCCGCTTTGGGCGGTGCATTTCTTGTTCGTTCGGTCATTTTCGGCATTTCGTGGTGGGATATCGCTTAGGACTGGCATCAAAAAAACAATTCCTACACACGAGAGGTTAACCCCTTCGCTGTTCAATATACGCTGTGCTACTTTAGAACCAAAACTACTGCTGTTCAAACTCCATAAATTATGCGCTGTCCAAAAACGGCCTTAGTTGCTCACTGCGCGATGGATGGCGTAGCTTGTGTAGCGCCTTGACCTCGATCTGACGGATGCGTTCGCGAGTGACATCGAATTGCTGGCCGACTTCTTCGAGGGTGTGATCGGTGTTCATCTCGATTCCGAAGCGCATGCGCAAGACCTTGGCCTCGCGTTGGGTCAGATTAGCCAATAGCTCTTCTATAACTTCCTGAAGGCTGAAGGTCATGGCCGCATCGGCCGACGACAATGTGACACTGTCTTCAATGAAGTCGCCCAAGTGACAGTCCTCGTCATCACCGATCGGGGTCTCCATGGAAATGGGTTCCTTGACGATCTTCACGATCTAGCGGATCTTGTCTACCGGCATCTCCATCATCTCGGCCAGGGTCATCGGA
>SXGT01837102.1_pt1 | contig 12767 bp, 9 predicted proteins | sample 3176221 | NCBI WGS metagenome assembly SXGT01 (sample SAMN11356862, study PRJNA531348) | freshwater metagenome | isolation source: freshwater sample F1-120 | place: China: Fuxian Lake, Yuxi | collected 2017-12-25
ATGACGCAGTCGAACATGTCGACGCCGAGGCCGACGCTCGTGACCAGATCCTCCGGGGTGCCCACGCCCATCAGGTAGCGCGGGCGATCGACGGGCAGCCGGGCCGCCGTGTGCGCGACGACCTCATACATCAGCGCGTTGGGCTCGCCGACCGAGAGGCCGCCAATCGAGAAGCCGTCCACGTCGAGCTGCCCCAAGTCGTCGACGTGCTGGCTCCGGCGCTCGAGGTCCACGCCGCCCTGGACGATGGAGAAGAGCGCGCCGCGGGTCCGCGCCGCGAGGCAGCGGCGGGCCCAGGCAGAGGTCAAGCGCATCGCGCGGTCGAGCTCCTTCGGGGCGGCGTCCGACGGCGGGCACACGTCGAGCGGCATCATGATGTCGGAGCCGAGCGCCTCTTGGATCCCGACGGTGCGCTCAGGGGTGAGCTCCAGCGGCCGCCCGTCGAGGTGGCTGCGGAACTTGACGCCGTCGTCAGTGATCTTGCGCAACTTGGCCAGGCTGAAGACCTGAAATCCCCCCGAGTCGGTGAGAATGGGGCGCGGCCAGCTCATGACGCGATGCAGGCCGCCCAGCGCGCGGATGCGCTCCTCGCCGGGGCGGTTCCAAAGGTGGTAAGTGTTCGCGAGGCAGATGCTGGCGCCAAGCTCGACCAACGTCTCGGGATCCATCGCCTTGACGCTGCCGACGGTGCCGACCGGCATGAAGATCGGCGTCGGGATGTCGCCGCGCGGTGTGCTGACGACCGCCGCGCGCGCCGCCGTGCCGCTGTCCTTCGCCTCCAGCCGAAACGAGAGCCACTCGGAGCGCGCGCTCACGTGATGAGCATCCCATCGCCGTACGAGTAGAAGCGGAAGCCGTCGGCGACCGCCTGGGCGTAGGCCTCCTGGACGCGTTCGAGGCCGGCGAAGGCCGAGACCAGCACGAGAAGGGACGAGCCCGGCAGGTGCAGGTTGGTCAGCAGCGCGTCCACGATCTGAAAGGCGTGGCCGGGCTGAACGTAAAGCGTCGTCACGGCGGCACCCGGGCGCACGCGGTGCGGGCCCACGGCCGCGGACTCCAGCGCGCGTACGACCGTCGTCCCGACCGCCACGACCCGCCGGGCGCTCGCGATCGCCGTGGCCGTCTCGGAGGGCACGTCGTAGCTCTCCGCGTCCACGGTGTGCTCGCGCACGTCCTCCACCCGAATCGGGCGAAACGTGCCCGGCCCGACATGCAGCGTCACGCTGGCGAAGTGCGCGCCGCGGGTGGTCATCTCGGCTACGAGCGCGTCGGTGAAGTGCAGGCCGGCCGTTGGCGCGGCGACCGCTCCGGTGCGGTCCGCAAAGCGCGTCTGATAGCGCTGGCGATCCGCGTCCTCGACGGGACGCCCGATGTAGGGCGGCAGTGGAATCTCTCCGTGGGCCTCGAGCCAGGACTCCGGAGCCGCGCCCAGGTTCACGCCCACCTGGCCTGCACCGAACGCTTCGGTCACCGTGAGGCGCGCGCCGGAGGCGGCGAACAGGACCTGGCCGGGTCGGACGGGCTTGGACGCCCCGTACATCGCCCGAACGGCCGTGCCGCGGACCTCGAGCACCAGCAGCTCGACCTTGCCGCCCGACGGCTTGGTGCAGCGGATGCGCGCGGGGCGAACGCGGGTGTCATTAACGACCCACACGTCCCCCGGGCGCACGAAGTCCACGAGGTCGCGCATCGTCAGATCTGCGCGTCGCTCGCCCGAGGCGCGGTCCACGTGCATCAGGCGAGCGGCGTCACGCGGCTCGGCCGGCCACTGCGCGATGCGGTCTGCGGGGAGCTCATACTCGAAGAGGGCGCGGCGCACGGGGCGCGGATGATGGCGACCCGACCTCGGCCCGTCAACGCGGAGTAGAGCAGTTTACTGCGAATTGTCATTGCGTCCGAGGCGCGCGCGAGTAGAGTGCCGACATCTGACGCAGCGCGTCAGAGGAGGAGGCCCATGTCCGCGACCGTGCTGCATTACAAGTCCAATCTGCGCGATGTCTACTTCAACCTGTTCGAGGTGCTCGACATCGAGCGCACGACGCTCGGGCGGGCGCCGTTCGTGTCGATGGATGGCTCGACCGCGCGCGACGCGCTCAAGCAGCTCGCCACGCTTGCCGAGACCGAGATCGCCCCGAGCTTCGCCGACACCGATCGCACGCCGTTGACGCTGGATGCGGATGGCAACGTGCACCTGCCCGAGTCGCTCAAGAAGAGCATGAAGGCCTGGTGGGACGGCAGCTGGCACCTGTTCGAGGTGCCGGAGCACATCGGCGGGTTCGGCGCGCCACCCACCATCTGGTGGTCCGCCTTCGAGATGATCGCGGGCGCGCACGCGAGCTTCGCGTTCTACACGTTCGGCTCGTTCGTCGCGCGCGTCATCGATCATCTGGGCACCGACGCGCAGAAGCGCCGCTTCGTCCAGCCCATGCTCGACGGCCGCTGGGGCGGCACGATGGTGCTGACTGAGCCCGACGCGGGCTCCGACGTCGGCGCGGCGCGCGCCAAGGCCCGTCCGATGGGGGACGGCCTTTGGGAGATCGAGGGCACCAAGCGCTTCATCACCAACGGCGACTTCGACTCGGTCGACAATATCGTCCATCTGGTGCTCGCGCGGCCCGAGGGTGCCGGACCCGGAACCAAAGGCCTCTCGATGTTCATCGTGCCCAAGTGGTGGGTCGCCGAAGACGGCACGATGACCACGGAGCGCAACGGCGTCTACTGCACCAACATCGAGAAGAAGATGGGCATCAAGGGCTCGTCGACCTGCGAGCTCACCTTCGGCGAGAAGCAGCCCGCGCGCGGCTTCCTCGTCGGCGAGGCGCACGACGGCATCCGCCAGATGTTCCGCGTCATCGAGCAGGCGCGCATGGCGGTCGGCGTCAAGTCCATGGCTACGTTGTCGACGGCGTACCTCAATGCGCTGGCCTACACCAAGGAGCGCGTCCAGGGCGGCGACCTGCTGCGCGTCAACGAGAAGGCCTCGCCGCGCGTGCGCATCATCGATCACCCGGACGTGCGCCGGATGTTGATGTCGCAGAAGGCCTTCGCCGAGGGGCTGCGGGCGCTCGCCCTCTACGCTGCGTCCATCCAGGACCAGGTGGAGATCCTCGGAGGCCACGGCGCCAAGGAGGCCGAGCCGTTGGAGCGCCTGAACGACTTGCTTCTTCCCCTCGTCAAGGGCTACGGCTCCGAGAAGGTCTACGAGCTGCTCTCGGTCTCGCTTCAGTGCTTCGGTGGCTCGGGCTACTGCCAGGACTACCCCATCGAGCAGTACATCCGCGACCAGAAGATCGACTCGCTCTACGAAGGGACCACGCACATCCAGGCGCAGGACCTCTTCTTCCGCAAGGTCGCGCGCGACGGCGGGGCCACGCTTCGGGGCCTGCTCGGCGAGGTGCAGCGGACCATCTCGACGGACCTCGCCGGCGACGCGCTCGCGGTCGAACGCCAGGCGCTCGAGCGCGCCTCGGCAGACCTGCAAGGCATCTACGGCGCCATGCTGCCCAAGATGCAGGCGTCGCTGTACCACGTAGGCTTCCAGGCCAACCGCGTGCTCTCGGCGACTGGCGAGCTCGTCATCGGCTGGCGGCTGTGCGTCCAGGCCGCGATCGCGCAGCGGAAGCTCGCCACGGCGACCGGCAAGGACGTCGACTTCTACACCGGCAAGCTCGCGGCCGTCCGGTGGTACTGCCAGAACGTGCTGCCCGGACTCACCCTCACGCGCAAGCTCGTTGAGGCCGGCACCCTCGAGCTCATGGACGTCCCCGAGGCCGCGTTCTGAGCGCGCACCTCCTCGAACGACCTCCGTACGACGTCCCGCTTCACGCGGTCTGCGCGGTCCCGCCGGCGGACGCTCCGCCCGCGACGTGCCTCGATCCGGCGGGCGTCATCGACTCGGGACACCCCGAGGTCCTCGCGCAGGCGGCGGCGCTCGTCGAGGGCGCCGCCACATCGTGGGAGCGCGCACGTCGCCTTTTCGGGTGGGTCCGCGACGCGGTCGCCTACGACTTCTCGCCCGATCTGCGCGTCTCAGACGACTGGCGCGCCTCGGAGACGCTACGGCGTGGCCGCGGCTTCTGCCAGCAGAAGGCCATCCTGCTGTGCGCGCTAGGTCGCGCGGCGGGCATCCCGAGCGCGCTCGGCTACCAGCACATCCGCGACCACATGCTCGTCGGGACGCGCTTCGAGCGCTGGCTCCCCGACGGGATCATTCACTGGCACGGCCTCACCTGGCTGTGGCTACCAACGCCGGAGGGCCCTCGCTGGTGCCCGGCTGACGCGACGCTCGACGCGACCCTGTGCGCGCGCCGTGGCTACCGGCTGGTCGCGTTCGAGGAAAGCCAGCCCGACGCGGGGCGGCTCCCGGAGACCACGCTCGCCGGCGCACCGCACTTCGACGTGCTCGCGGAGGTCGCGCCTTTTGCCGCTCAGCCCGAAGCGATCACCGCGCTGTTGCTGTCCCGCGTGGACCTCTGGAGCACCTTGGCCGAGGCCGCGCGACGGGACGGGGTGACCATGTAGCGCGCTCGCGCCACGGCCTGCGCCGTCACGTGCTATAAGGGCGCATGCGCTTCGCATCCTTCGTCTCCGGTCTGTGCGTCCTTCTGGCCCTCGGCACCGTCGGCTGCACTGCCGAGGACGCGGCCAGCGACGATCTCGGCTTCTCCGTCGACGGCAAGAGCAAGCCGTCGCTCTGCGGCAAAGACGGCGACTGTCAGCCCGATCAGCTCTGTATCGCCGGACAATGCAAGAAGATCGCGACGGCGCTCGATGCGGCCACGGGGGTCGACGCCCCCGGCGGGTCTGATGCACCGGCCAGCGCCGACCCGGGCAGCGGCCCGACGGACGGCACCGTCATCCCCTTTGACTTCGGGTCGACGGGCGGCCCGGACGTTCCCACTGCTGACATCCTCACTGCCGACATCGAGACGCCGACCGATCCCGGGACCCCTCCCGCCGATCCGGGTCCGCCGCCCGATGAGGACGCGGGCCCCGCGCCGTGCAAGCAGCCGGGGACGTTCACCGACTGCCCGGTGCTCCAGGTCTGCCGTATCGATCCGGTGACCCACGCGCACGTGTGCAGCGGCTCGAATTACGCCTTCCAGATGGGCAGCGCCTGCACCGAGCACACCGACTGCGACATCCTCTACGGGTGCCACTTCGGCGCGTGTACCAAGTACTGTGAGGTCAAGTTCGGGGCATCACAGTGCCCCATTGGCTCGACGTGTCAGAGCGTCGGCGACCCTCAGTGGGGCGCGTGCGCGGGCGCAGGAGGCTGAGGTCGCCTCACAGATCGCGGTGACGCAGCTCCAGGCGGTAGTGCCGCTCGATGGCCCCAATGCGGGTGCGCTCGATCTTGAAGTCGTAGCGACCGGGCCACTTGCGGGCGATCTCGTCTCGCGTCGTCTCCAGCGTGCTCGGCTGGTGATCGCGACCGATCTCCAGCCAGTCGGCCGCAGCCGCCTCCGGCGAGGCCGGTATGTCGCCGTCCTGGCCCTCCGCATCGTCGTCCACGTCGCAGTCCCCTTGAGCTTCCACTTGAACTTCAGCTGAACCGTTCACGTTCACTCCACAGCGCGGTCAAGCTCGCCCAGCAGATGCCTTTTCGGCGTTTGCCGGCGAGCGGCGGCGCTTCGTAGCAGGGGTGACGCAGCGTGTCAACGAAGTCGCAAGCCTTGCGTGCGCGTTCGGCGCCGATCGTGGGAGAGTTGACGCGCGATGCCAGGAAAAAAGGCGAGGGTTGCGGGCCCGGCCGGGGTGTCGCTAGAATCGCGCCGCGCCGCGTTCTGACGAGCCTCGCTCGGCAGGAGTCGGCGAAGGTTGGCACCGCGGGAGTAGACGAGCTCTGAGCTTTCAACGGCGCGCGCGGCTCGACGGACGGTTCGGCAGCTTGAGGGAGTGACACGCATGAGCGGATATCGGACGTTGGAATCGCTGGCAAAGGGCCGAGTCACCGAGGTCTTTCGCGGCGTTCGCGAGGCCACGGGAGAGACCGTACGCATTACCGCGTTTCCTGGAGCAGCGTCGACGTCGCTCGACGCGGCGCTGGCGGAGTCGCAGCAGCTGGCCTCGGCGGGGAGCTACCACGTCCTACCGTACATCGACAGCGGGACGCTCGCCGACGGCACGCCGTTCCTCGCGAGCGCCGAGCCCACGGGGACGTCCCTCAAGGAGCTGCTGGCCCAGCGTGGCGGCTTCAAGCTCGATGCGCTCTGCTCGATCGCAATGCAGATCGCGCGTGCGCTCGATCTCGCGCCTCGCCAAGGCATCCCGCACCTCGACGTGTCCCCAGAAAACGTGTTCGTCAGCGAGCCGTCGCCCGCCGGCGTCGTCCGCGTCGATCGCTTTGGCGCGCGGCACATGGCGCCACTGTACTCGACGGCGCTCAAGACCGAGCTCTTCTACGGATCGCCGGAGTACCTCGCCCCCGAGATCTGCAGCGGCAAGCCGTCCGACCTGGCGGCCGACCAGTACGCGCTCGGCTTCGTGCTCCACGAGTGCGTGACCGCCAAGCCGCCGTTCATCTCCAACAGCTACAAGACGACACTCAAGCGCCAGATCTACGAGAAGCCGCTGCCGTTGCACCTCGTCAAGCCAGGCATGGCCCACGTTGCCGACTTCGAGAAGATCGTCACGCGCCTGACGCAGAAGGACCCCAAGGCGCGCTACGGCTCCATGACCGAGGTGATGGAGGCCCTCGAGGCGTTTCGGCTGGACGCATTCAACGGGGTGCTCATCCCCGCCGATCCCGGCGCGAGCGCCACCGTGGTCGCCGCCGCGCCCAAGGCCGTCGCGCCTCCGGTCGCCGTCGACGGCACGGTCGAGGCGGTTCGACCCGAGGACGTCACGGCCAAGAAGCACGGTACGCTCGTCTTTGGCGGCCTGCGCGGCGCGTCCGCGCGACCCACGGCCCGCTCCGCCGCGGTCGAGGCCGCTCCGGCTGAGACCGGCCTGGAGCCCACGCTCGTCGCGACGCCTTCCGTGGCGCCCCCCGCGGCGACCAGCGAGGAGACCACCGCGGTGCTCACATCGGCGGCCATTCCGCCGGAGCCCATCGCGGCGCCGGTGGTACCCGATGCCGGGCCGCGCGCGACGTCGCGAACCATCGAGTTCACCACGGCAGCCTTGGACGACGCCCTCGGCGCCGCGTCGAAGGTCGAGTCGTCGTCGATGGAGGCCGATTGGTCGAGCCTGCCGACCCAAATCGAACCGCTGCCCGAGCCCAAGGCGCAGGCCAAGCCCGAGCCCAAGCCCGAGTTCAAGCCTGAGCCCAAGCCCGAGCCGGTTCACGTGCCCGTGAGCGCGAAGCCGGCGGACAAGGTCATCGAGGCGCAGCCCGTGCTCGAGGTTATTCGCGGCGGAGCGGCGGACCGCAAGACGACCTCGGAGGAGAAGCCCGTCGGGCCGGCGCGACATCCGACGCGCCCGGAGGAGATGGAGTCGAAGTGGTTCGTGGACTCCAACGAGTACCTCGCCGTCGATCCCGCGACGGGCGCCCCGGTCGGCAAGAAGGACAAGAAGACGCTCATCTACATCGCCGCGGCGGCGGTCGTCGCGATTGGCGTCGTGGCGGCCATCCTGTCGATGGAGCGCGGAGGCACACAGGCGCCCAAGACGCCCGCGCGTCCTGCGGCGCCGATGGGCAAGTTCACGTCGAACGATCCTAACGCGAAGCCCGCGACCGAGCCGCCCAAGGTCGCGCCTGCGCCGCCCAAGCCGGCCCCGGTCGTTGCGCCTCCGGCCCCGGTTGCGCCTCCGCCGAAGCCGGTCGCCCCGCCGGATGCGGGCACCGCGGCGACCAGCCTCGCGGTCGCGCCCGTCGTCGCTGATGCTGGAGCACCGGCCGCGGCGGTCGACCCGCAGCTCGCGGCGCGTCTGGCGGCGGACAAGGCGGCTGCGGACAAGCTCGCGGCGGACAAAGCGGCTGCGGACAAGCTCGCCAAGGAGGCGGCAGACAAGGCCGCGCTCGAGAAGGCCGCGGCGGACAAGGCAGCGCTCGAACTGGCCGCGAAGGACGCCGCAGACAAGGCGGCCGCCGCCAAAGCCGCCAAGGATGCCGCGGACGCTGCCGCCAAGGAGAAGGCGGATCGCGAGGCCGCCGACAAAGCCGCCGCCGACAAGGCGGCCGCTGCCAAGGCCGAGAAGGACGCGAAGAAGGCCGACAAGGATGCGGCCAAGGCCGATCGGGCGGAGGCGGCCAAGGCGGCCAAGGAGAAGGCTGCGGCCGACAAGGCTGCCAAGGAGAAGGCCGCGGCGGACAAGGCCGCCAAGGCGGAGAAGGATGCGGCGAAGGCGGCCGCCAAGGACGCGGCCAAGGAGAAGGCTGCGGCGGACAAAGCGGCCAAGGCGGAGAAGGATGCCGCCGCCAAGAGCGCCGCGGACAAGGCCGCGGCTGCCAAGGTTGCCGCCGACAAGCTGGCTGCGGACAAGGCAGCCAAGGCCGAGAAGGACAAGGGCGACAAGGACAAGGTCGTCAAGAAGGATCCGCCCACCGGTGACGCGGACCCGAAGGCGGAGTCCAAGCGCTACATCGGGCTCGGCCACGAGGCGATGAAGAAGAAGAACTTCAAGCTCGCGTTCATCTACTACAAGAAGGCCAAGGACCTCGATAAGGAGTCCGCCATGGCGTCCAAGTTCATGGACATGGCCAAGCAGAAGATGGACGACGGCGACGGCGGCGAGTAGCGCGCGCTCGGCTACGCGGTTGCTGCAAGGGCTGCCGCGTACACGTCCTTGAGCGGCACCCCCGCCGCGAGCGCTAAGGCGCGACACTCCTCGAATTCAGGCGCGCGATTGACCACCGTGGCCCCGTCCAGGGCCTCTTTGACGCGGACCGTCCCCCAGGGTGTAGACGCCGTCTTCCACCGTCGCTCCAAGCGCGTTCGGGCCACGGCGTGCCATCGCAGGCCAAGCGTCGACGTCTCACGGAGCAGCGTCGCCTCCACGGTCGCCCGCTGGCCGGCGCCGCACAGCACGCTGACCATCACGCCGGCGCGACCCTTCTTCATGACGATGGGCGTGCACCAGACGTCGTGCGCGCCGAGAGCCAACACCCGCTCGCATGCGTGCGCTAGCAGCTCGGCGGGCAGGTCGTCGATATTGGCTTCGACGACGACCTCGTCTCCGTGCTCCGCCTCCGCCGATCCCAATACCAGACGAAGTAGATTTGGCCGGTCGGGCGAGTCTCGGTCTCCGACGCCGTAGCCCACGCGCTCGATGACCATGTCTGGCAACGAACGATAGCCCGCGGCGGTCGACACCAGTGTCGTGACGATCGCGGCGCCCGTCGGCGTGACCAGCTCGTCGCGAGCCTCCACGGCCTTGACGCGCGCGTCACGGCAAAGCTCGAGCGTCGCCGGCCCAGGCAGCGGCAGCATGCCGTGCGCGCATCGCACGAAGCCGCGCCCCATCGGCAGCGGCGCCGAGACGACCACGTCGACGGCGAGCCAATCCAGCGCAATCGCCGTACCGCAGATATCCACGATCGCGTCGATCGCGCCGACCTCGTGGAAGTGCACGTGCTCCGGGTCGATCCCGTGGACTCTCCCCTCCGCGACCGCGAGCCGCCCGAAGATGCGCAACGCCAGCTCGCGCGCCCCCGTCGTCATCCCGGACCCGGCGATGAGCGCCTGAATCTCCTGCCATGTCCGTCCGTGCGCGTGCTCGTGCTCATGCGGCTCATGCCCGTGCTGCTCATGCCCGTGCTGCTCATGCCCGTGCTGCTCATGCCCGTGTGCGTGCTCGTGCTCATGCGCGTGCCCGTGCGCGTGCTCGTGCTCATGCGCGTGCCCGTGCGCGTGCTGGTGACTGTCCACATGGACGTCGGTCCCCACGATCCCGTGGCGCGCCGCGCGGTCGACCCGCAGGTGGTAGTGACCAATGTCCCCCAGCGCCGCGAGCCCGGCCTCGACGTGCGCCAGCGGGACGCCAAGGTCGAGCAGCGCGCCCAGCATCATGTCGCCCGCCACGCCTGAAAAGCAGTCAATGTACAAGATTCGCTTCACGCGGGCTCCACGCGCCGGTTGATGGCTGATGCCGCGTAGCCGGCCCCAAACCCGTTATCGATGTTCACCACCGTCACGCCCGCGGCGCAGGAGTTGACCATGGCGAGGAGCGCCGCGACTCCGCCCAAGTTCGCGCCATAGCCGACCGACGTCGGCACGGCGATGACCGGCCGGTCGACCAGCCCGGCGACGACCGAAGCGAGCGCGGCCTCCATGCCGGCGACGGCGATCAGCACGTTCGCCCGTCGAAGGTCGGGCAGACGCGCCAGGAGACGGTGCAACCCGGCCACGCCGACGTCGTAGATGCGCTGCACGTCGTTGCCGAGGAGCTCTGCCGTTACGGCGGCCTCCTCCGCGACCGGGACATCGGCCGTGCCGCCAGTGACCACCGCGACGCAGCCAACCCCGCGCCGGATCTGAACACCGCGCCGAAACGCGACGATCCGAGCCTCGACGTGATGCTCGCCCACGTGCCCGGGAAACGCCGCCAGCAGCTGCTCTGCCCGCTCGCGCGTCAGGCGCGTGATGATCACGTCGTCGTCGGTGGCGAGCAGTCGCTCCACGATGCGGCGCAGCTGGTCATCGGACTTGCGCTCGCCGAAGACGACCTCGGGGACGCCACACCGCAGCGCGCGGTGCGTGTCGAGTGTCGCGTCGCCGAGCTCGGCGAAGGGCAGATCGCGGAGCTGCTCGACGGCCGAGGCAACGGCCACCGAGCCCGTGCGGACAGCGTCGAGGAGCGTGACGAGGGCGTCGCGATTCATGACCGCGGAGGATGGTCGGCGCTCCGTCGCGAGTCAACCCGACCCGGGTCGCGACGACCTTGCGCCTTGGCCCGGTGCTTGCTATGACCCGCGCCCGCGGTGGTCGCAGGCGAACTTCGACTCGCACCGCGAGGAGGCACTACATGGCACGAATGGCGAGAACGGACGGGGTCATCACCCCGGTCAAGGGCAAGCTCGGGATCCTCATGCCGGGTCTCGGTGCGGTGGCGACGACGTTCATCGCCGGCGTGGAGTCCATCCGCCGTGGCTTCTCCGAGCCCATCGGCTCCGTCACGCAGATGGGTCACATCCGCCTTGGCAAGCGCACGGAGCCCAAGTTCCCGCTGGTCCGCGAGTTCGTGCCCTTGGCGCACCTCGATGACCTCGTCTTCGGCGGCTGGGACCTTTTCGAGGACGATTGCGAGACCGCAGCGCGCAAGGCCGCGGTGCTCGAGCCCCGGCACATCGACCAGGTGGCGGGCCTGCTGCGCACGATTCGCCCCATGCGGGCCGCGTTCGATCCGACCTACGTCAAGCGCCTGTCTGGCAACAACGTCATCCCCGGAGGGCGGCGTGACTGGGCCAATCAGCTGCGGCAGGACATCCGCGACTTCAAGATGCGCCATGGCCTGGACCGCGTCGTCGTCGTCTGGTGCGGCTCGACCGAGGCGTTCACCACGCCCTCGGAGGCCACCCTGTCGTTGGCGGCCCTCGAGCGGGCGTTGGATGAGAACGACCCCCGCGTCCCGCCCAGCCTGGTGTACGCGTACGCCGCTCTGATGGAGGGCTGCCCCTACGCCAATGGGGCGCCCAACCTCACCGTCGACACGCCGGCGCTGCTCGAGCTCGCCGACAAGAACCAGGTGCCGATCTGTGGCAAGGACTTCAAGACCGGCCAGACGCTGATGAAGACCATCATTGCGCCCGGGCTCAAGGCGCGCCTCATCGGGCTCAACGGCTGGTTCTCGACCAACATCCTCGGCAACCGCGACGGCGAGGTGCTCGACGATCCGGAGTCCTTCAAGACCAAGGAGGAGTCCAAGCTGTCGGTGCTGCACACCATCTTGCAGCCGGACATCTACCCATCGCTTTACGGCAATATGTATCACAAGGTCCGGATCGAGTACTACCCGCCGCGCGGAGACAACAAGGAGGGCTGGGACAACCTCGACATCAAGGGCTGGCTCGGCTACCCGATGCAGATCAAGATCGACTTCCTCTGCCGCGATTCCATCCTCGCGGCCCCGCTCGTGCTCGACCTCGCGCTGTTCCTCGATCTCGCGCAGCGCGCAGGGATGTACGGCATCCAGGAGTGGCTCAGCTTCTACTTCAAGAGCCCACAAGTGCGCGAGGGGCTCTACGCCGAGCACGACCTCTTCATCCAGAAGCTGAAGCTCGAGAACACGCTGCGGCACCTGATGAACGAGGAGATCATCACCCATCTCGGCCTCGACTACTACGAACCCAACGCTACCTGATCGCTGCTCTGGGAGGCTCTCATGAAAGGCGCGCTCTCGAACATCCTCGAGGCCATCGGCAACACGCCCATCGTGCGGCTCAACAAGGTCGCTCAGTCGGTTCGGTCGCCCATCTTCGTCAAGTGCGAGTTCCTGAACCCCGGCGGCTCCGTCAAGGACCGACCGGCGGTCCAGATCATCAAGGACTACGAGGAGCAGGGCGTGCTCAAGCCCGGCGGTACCATCGTGGAGGCGACGAGCGGCAATACCGGGATGGGACTCGCCCTCGCTGCCGCGATCCGTGGCTACAAGTGCGTTTTCGTTATGCCGGACAAGATGTCCAACGAAAAGGTGCTGGCCCTGCGCGCGTTTGGCGCACGGGTCGTAATGACCCCGACCGACGTCGAGCCCGAGGACCCGCGCAGCTACTACAACGTGGCGCGCCGGCTGGCCCAGGAGATCCCGGGCGCGGTCCTGGCCAATCAGTACTACAACCCGTCAAACCCCAAGGCGCACGTGCTCTCCACTGGACCCGAGATCTG
>SXGT01716650.1_pt1 | contig 12765 bp, 10 predicted proteins | sample 3176221 | NCBI WGS metagenome assembly SXGT01 (sample SAMN11356862, study PRJNA531348) | freshwater metagenome | isolation source: freshwater sample F1-120 | place: China: Fuxian Lake, Yuxi | collected 2017-12-25
CCTTGCCCTTGCCCTTGCCCTTGCCCTTCACCGTCTGGACCCGAGGGCCCCCATCCAGCGGTCTTGGGCACACCTCTCGCAACCGGCACCCCGCGCACTCCCCACCTCGCCACAGGTGGTCGTAGATCGCCTGGAGCTGATCGAGCATCGGCCCGTCGTCGGTGACCACGCCCAGCTCGAAGTTGCGCCGACCCGTCCCGCGCACGCCCAGTCCGGCGCCGGTCCAGTTCGCCGATCCGAGGTACCCGAAGCCGCCGTCGACGATCACGACCTTCAGGTGCACGCGCGGGCACTGCCGGATCGGCAGCGCCGCCGCCAGCCCGGGATGACGGGCCAGCTCGGCACGAAACGGTCGTGACGGCTGGTCGGCGCACAGGACGCGCAGCTCGACGCCGCGCTGCGCTGCCTCGGCCAGCGCGGCCAGCACCGAGCGATACCCGGTCCGGCCCATCCTCCGCCGCACGCCGGGTCGGGCCCGCGCGTCCTCGATCATCAGCTCCTTCAGGTTGGCGGTGCCGATCCAGGCGCTGGTCTCGGCGGCGAGCACCGCGGCGATCACGCGCTCGTAGTGCCCGCGCCCGCCGACCAGCTCGATCGGCACCGCGCGCCGGGGCGCGACGAAGTCGACGATGGTCACGGCGGTTCCCTCACGCGGCCGCTCAGGTCAGGCTCATCATGGCGCCCATCACCGAGTTGCCGCCGTCGACGACCAGCACCGCGCCGGTGATGTACGCGGCCGCCGCCGAGCGCAGGTACACCGCCGCCGCCGCGATCTCGTCGACCTCGCCGAAGCGACCGAGCGGCACCGCTTGCTTGGCCTTCTTCGCGGCGTCGCCGGGGGCGAGCCGTCGCATGCCCTCGGTGTCGCCGATCGGCCCGGGCGCGATCGACACCACACGTACGCCGGCGCCGCCCCACTCGACGGCGAGGTTGCGGGTCATGGCGTCGACGCCGGCCTTGGCCGCCGAGGCGTGCAGCTGCAGCGGCGTCCCGTGGTAGTGCAGCGTCGCGGTGATGTTGATGATGAGGCCGTCGCCGGCGTCACGCAGCGACGGAAACACCGCGCGCACGGCGTGGAACGATCCGATCAGATCGATCTCGACCACGGTCTTGAACGCGTTGGGCGACAGCGCCACCGCCGGAGCCAGGAAGTTGCCGGCGGCGCCGTTGACCAGGGTGTCGACCTTGCCGAACCGCGCCCGCGCCGCCTCGACCACGCGGACCACGGCGTCCGGATCCCGGACATCGGCGGCGACCGCGAGCACGTCCTTGCCGGTGGCCGCCTTCAGCTCGGCGGCGGTGGCGTCGAGGACGTCCTGCTTGCGGCTGGTGATGCACACGTCGCAGCCGAAGCGGGCGTAGGCGGCGGCGATGCCCTTGCAGATGCCGGTCCCGCCGCCCGTGATCACGGCCACGTGGCCGGCCAGCGCGCCATCGCGAAAGACGTCGAGAGGATTGCTCATGGTCGAAACGTACCCGATGGCGACACAAAGACGGAACCGGGCGCGCACGCCGTTGTCCATCTTCGCGAGCCGACGCCGCGCCTGGTGATTCGCGGGTTCCCCTGGAGCCCGGTCGACCGCCGCGCAGGTGTCCCGATCTCGCCGGAGGACCCTCATGTCTCGTCCGTATGCTCTCGCTGCGCTGTCGTGCGCAGTGCTCGCCACCGTTCTGTCCGCGACCGCGGGCGCCCAGCCCAAGAAGAAGGCGAAGGTGAAGAAGAAGGTGCCGGTGTCGACCTGCGCCCACTTCGATCAGATCGACAAGGACGATTCCGGCGTCGACCTGGTGGTCGCCAACCGGTGCGAGATCAAGCTGTCCTGCTCGGTGGCCTGGACGCTCAAATGCGTGCCGCGCAGCGGGCGCGGCGCGAGCTCGCAGCACGCCGCGGCCTTCGAGCTCGAGACCGGGACCGACCAGAACACGCTGGCGTCCCCGAGCGAGTGCGGCAACGACGGCTGGGTGATCGACGACGTCACCTGGAGCTGTGCGCCACTGGCGCCGGTGCCCTGATTCCGCCGGGTGATCTGTAAGGTGCGGGTGGGCACAAACGTTCCGTGTCGTTACCCCGGCCGGTCCCCAGGTCGGCTGAAGAGAATCAGGTGGTTGGCGGGTCGGCCGGCGCCGCGTCAGCGATCGCTGACGATTCGATAGATCGGGTTCCGCGGTTGGGCGTGTACATCCTCGTAGCAGTAATTCGTCACGAGGCTCACGCCACCGTCAGGTAACCCCGCGAGGAGATGGAAGGTACGTCCGTCCGCCCAGGGTCCGGTTCGGTGGTTTCGAAACACCGACGTAGTATAAGGACCAAAGGCAATGGCCGACCGCCAGGACATCGACGCGCTGCTCATCGGCGCTCTCTACGGAGAGCTCGATGGTGACGAGCGCGCGCGCCTCGACGCGCACCTGGCGAGTCATCCTCAGGACAAGTCGGCGCTCGACGGGTTGCGCTCCACCCGCGATCTTTTGCGCGAGGCCGACCTGCCGGTCAGCCTGGCCGCCGCCGAGCCCTCGCCGGCGATCACCGCCAGGTTGCTGCAAGAAGCTGCCCGTCGGGCCCCCGCGCCGGCGAGTGGCGGCATCCTCGCGTTCCTCGCCTCGCTGCTGCGCCCGTTCGCGGCCAGCCCGGCCCTGTCGGCCGCGACGGCCCTGGTGCTGGTCGGCGGATCCGCAGGGCTCCTGTACTCCCGCGGCGCGTTCGACCTGAGCGAGCCGACCACTCGCCAGGCCCAGCACCAGGTCGGCGGCGATACCACCAAGCTCGCAGGTAGCGCCCCCGCCCCCGGCGGCGCCCCTGGCGTCGATGACTATCGCGTCGCGCTCGAGGACGGTGAGCGCGACAACCGCGGCGAAGGCCTCGACCAGCTCGACGGCGACAAGCGCCGCGAGGCTCAAACCGGCGACGAAGCCGGCCGCGCCACCGCCGATCGCGCCGATCGCTCATTGGCCGCTGCCGAGGGCGCCAGTCGCACCGCCGGTCAGCGCGGGGCCGAGGAGAACGAGGTCGCCGCGTCGGCCAAGTTCCAGACCGCCACCGGCAGCGGCAGCGAGGTCGCCGTCGGTGACGCCGTCGGTGCCAAGGCCGACTCCCGACGCCCTGGCTACATCGAGCTGACGAAACAGTCCAAGGACGAGCCCAACGTGCTCGCGCTCGACGGGACCACCTTCAAGAACGAGCAGAAGAACGTCACCGTCGTGCCCGCCGACAGCGACGGGTTCGCCGATGACGGTCGCCCGGTCGCACCCGCGGTCGCTCCGTCGGGGGTCGCCCCGTCGGGCGGCTCGAGCGGTGGAGCCGCCGTCGGTGGCGGCGGTGGGACCACCGACAAGAAGGCGCCCGCCAGAGTCGCGCTCGCCGAGGGCCGTGCCGCCGATCCGGCCGCCGCGCCGCCGCCGGCGCAGAAGGGCAACAAGCCCATCGCCGGCAAGCCGTCGACGACCCAGCAGGTCGCACGCGATCAGGGCAAGGCCGGGGGCTCGTCCTACGACCCGGCCAAGGCCGCGGCGCTCGACACCTGGGCCCGCGATCAGCACGCCCGCATGGTGAAGCTGGTCAACGCCGGCAAGTGCACCGACGCTGGCACGGTCGGCGCCGACATCGCCCGCAAGGCGCCTGACTACTACCAGTCCAACGTCGCCAACGACCGCGCGGTGCGCGCGTGCCGCCCGTACGTCGACCGCGCTCGTCGCGCCAAGGCCGCCGACGAGGCCAAGACCAAGGCCGCCTCGCCGCGCTCGCCGCAGCCCGACTCGCCGTACCAGTCCGACAGCGCCGAGAGCGTCAAGTAGTCAGCGACCCATCCACGCCCGCATCGAAGCCGGCGCGGCGTCGATCTCGTCGTCGATGGCGCGGGGCAGGGGCGCCGACGACTTGGTGGCCCAGAAGATCATCGGCCCCGGCTCGTGGCCGACGCGGTCGAGCAGCGCTGCCGCCGCCTTGGCGGTGTAGACCGGATCGAGCGGCGGCGCGCCGGCCCGGCGCATGCGCTCGGTGGCGCGGGCGCCGTCCGCGGTGGCGCGGCCATAACCCTTGCCGATGAAGCGGCCGTCGACGTCGAGCGCCGCGACCAGCGTCGCGTAGCCGGTGTTGCTGCTCGCGCCGCGCAGCTCGTCGAGCAGCGCCATGGTGGCGTGGGCCAGCGCGGCCAGGCGCAGGCGGCTGGTGACTGGCCACGGCGTCACCCGCACCGAGGTAACCCGCGGCGGTGGTGGCGCCAGGCCGAGCTCGTGGGCGAGGTGGAAGCCGGCCACCAGTCCGGCGGTGGTGCAGCCGCTGCCCACCGCGAGCACGACCCGCCGGGGCCAGGGCAGCTCGCCGCGCGCCGACTGATCGGCGAGCTCGAACGCCGCGGACGCTGCGCCCAGCGCGCCCTCGGGCGTGGCGCCGCCGGGCGGCATCACGTAGGCGCCGGTGCGGCGGCGCACCCGCGCCATCACGAACGGGAGCTCGATCACCGAGCCGATGCTGATCACCTCGGGTCGAGCCGCGAGCAGCGCGCTGGCGTTGGCGAGCGCAGGCTCGCCGGCCGGCTGCGGGAAGAGGATGGCGCCGCCGTCGAGGCCGGCGGCACGGGCGTGGAGGACGGTGGCGACGGCGTGGTTCGAGCCGTAGGCGCCGGTGGCCCACATGCGGGTTGCGCCCGCCGCGCGGGCGCGTCCGAACATCGCCTCGAGCGTACGGACCTTGTTGCCTCCGTAGACGGTGGAGGTCAGATCCTCGCGCTTCACCCACACGTCGCCGCGGTCGCCCATCGGCTCGACCGGCGTGGGCCAGTCACCCAGGCGGACCCAGGGTACCTGGCGTCCGACCTGCGGCAGGGCGCGGAACAGCGCGACCTCGTCGAGCGATCGGGTCAGGCCTTCTCCGGAACGTAGTCGGGCGGGGCGGCGATGCCGCCGTCACCGAACAGGAACTGCTCGCACTGCTCCTTGAGCACGTCGTGGGACTTCTTCTGGGTCAGGTCGAGGCGGTACTCGTTGACGATGCGCTTCGAGTGCTCGATCCACTGCTGCCAGGCTTCTTGCGAGATGCTCTCAAAGATCCGCTGGCCGAGTGCGTCGGCGAAGGGCTTGTAGGGGACGCCGGGAAGATCGGCGCCGAGCTTGGCGCAGCGGACCATGCGTGACATGGCGCGGATTCGACCAGTGAACCGTCGCGACGGCAAGGACCCGAAGCCATTCAGCGCCGGCGGGCCGGCAAGTGCCCGCCGTTACAGGGTTTCCCAGTAGATCCGGCGGGCCGCCCTTGGGTGACGGAATCACATCAATTGGGAGACGATTTTGTTAGGCTCGGCGACCGATGAGGATCTTTAGCTTCGTACTGTGTGCGCTGGTGTCGGCGGTGGCGGCGTGCGGTGATGACGGCGGGCCGTCGCTCGAGGACTTCTACCCCGAGCTGCCCCCCACCGGCGGCGAGCAGGGCGCCTTCGCCGGCGAGATCACCACCGCGAACACCAACGAGCTACTCACCGGCCCTGCCGCCCAGGGCCAGGTCGGCGACTTCTTCCTGCGCAACGACAAGGTCCGGTTCGTGGTGAGCGCGCCCACCCGCGTCATCGGCGTGGTCCCGCAGGGGGGCAACATCATGGACGCCGCCGAGGTGGCTCCCGGCGGCGGTCAGCTCCTCCCCGATCATTTCGGCGAGCTGTCGGTCATCTACAAGGCCGGCCGCACCTGCGAGCACACCACGCTCGAGGTCGTGCGCGATGGCTCCCAGGGCGGCGCCGCAGTGCTGCGGGCCCGTGGTCGCAGCGGCAACAACGACTTCATCAACCTGAAGGGCATCGGCATCCTGCCGGTCGGCGACGACCTCGATCCCGACATCGTCGATCAGATCGACTGCGCGACCACCTACGTGCTCGCGCCCGGCGCCCGCCACGTCGAGGTGTACTGGTCGCTGTTCAACGCCGGCTCGACGAGGATCATCGGCCCGCTCGGCATGCTCAACGACACCGGCGGTGAGACCGAGTCGTGGGGCAACGGCCGGAGCTTCGAGCGCGCGGGCGTCGAGGCGCTGACCACGCTCGCCGATCCGTCGCCGATCGACTACGTCGTCTACCAGGCCACGCCTGGCCCGGGCTACGGCATCATCCCGCGCTTCGACGACCCCACCCCCAGCTCCACCTTCCTCATCGCCGGCGTGTCGATCGTGCTGTTCGGCGCCGACAACCTGCTCGACATCCTCGATCCCAGCACCTACACGCTCGGGCTCGATCCGCGGGCCGGCAAGCTCCAGCGCGTCGACCTCGTGGTCGGCCAGGACTCCGAGGACACCGACGTGGTGTTCCGCGAGGTCCGCGACACACCGGAGCCGATGACGGCCATCGGTGGCACCGTGGCATGGGCCGGCGGCGCCGCGTCGCTCCAGGGCGCGCGGGTCGGCCTCTACAGCGACGGCAACGGCAACGGAACCATCGAGGACACCGACAAGATCGTCAGCTACCTCGACGTCGCCGCCGATGGGACCTATGCCGGCAAGGCGCCGGCCGGCGCCTTGCTCGTCCGCGCCGAGGCCAAGGACGCGGCCCGCTCGCCGGCGGCCGCCGCCACCGGCTCGACCGCGCTGACGCTGCCGCGGCCGATCAAGCTCGACTACCAGATCATCGACGACAACAACAACGAGAACATCCCCGGCCGCCTGCTCGTGATCGGCGACCACCCGGCCTCTCCCGACAAGCGCGTGTTCGAGACCTACGACCGTCTGGACGGCGTGGTGCGCTCGATCCACTCCATCAACGGCACCACCACCGGCGCCGGCGCCGACGCGCCGCTCTACCTGCCGGCCGGCGGCACGTACCGCATCTACGCCAGCCGCGGCACCGAGTGGTCGATCGCGTCGGCGCAGTTCACCGCCACCGCTGACGGCGCGGTGAGCCTGCACCTGCGCCGCGTCATCGACACGACCGGCTACCTCTCCACCGAGTTCCACGTCCACCAGGTCGGCTCGCCCGACTCGCCGGTGGGTTCGCCCGAGCGCGTGCGCTCGGCGGTCTCGGCGGGCATGGAGCTGTTCGCGGTGACCGACCACGACGTCGTCAGCGATCTGCAGCCGGTGGTCGAGGACCTCGGCGTCGAGGACGTCCTCCGCATCATGCCCGGCATCGAGATCACGCCGTTCCCGTACGGCCACTTCAACGCCTTTCCGCTCGACGTTCAGCCCAACTCCAACGGCGGCGCTATCGACTGGGGCCGCGGTCGCGAGGGCTTCGCCATGACGCCGGGCGAGATCTTCGACGCCGCCCGCGCCCGCGGCGCGCGCGTGGTCGAGGTCAACCATCCCCGCGGCGACAGCGCGTTCTCGCGCTTCCAGAAGTTCTTCGACGTCGCCGAGCTCGAGTACGACTACGTCAATCGCTCCATCTTCGGCGACTTCGCCGGCTCGCCCACGCCCAACTCGTGGCTGCGCCTGCCCGAGGAGACGCTGTGGGACGATCAGTGGAACGCGCTCGAGATCTGGAATGGCTTCAGCATGAAGGACACCGACGGCGACGCGCGCACCGAGTGCACCTCGCTCGATCGCGTCATGCGCGACTGGTTCAACATGCTGTCGATGGGCTTCTACGTGGCGCCGATCGGCAACAGCGACACCCACGAGTCGGTGAAGACGCCGGTCGGCATGCCGCGCACGATGGTGCGCGTCGCCGACGACTCGGCGGCGGCGCTGATCTCGGGCTCGGCGGTGGAGTCGGTGCTGGCCACGATCGAGGGCACGCAGGCGGCGCGCGACATGGTCGTGACCAACGGCCCGATGATCGCCATCACCTCGGGTGGCAACCCGGCGATCGGGCGGCAGGTGCCGGCCAGCGGCGGCTCGGTGACCCTGGTGGTGACCGTGACCTCTCCCGAGTGGGCCGAGCTCGACACCATCGAGATCTTCGCCAACGACACGCCGGTGACGCCCGTGACCCGGTCTGCTGATCGGGTGAGCTTGCAGCCGCTCAAGTGCTTCACCTCGCGCAACATCGGCCAGCTCAACACCATGGACCCGTGCGCGCTGGCCCCCATCGCGCCCGAGTCGTTGCAGGTGCAGGCCCAGACCGTCTCGGGCCCGGGCAACCACCGGTTCTGGCGGGCGCAGGTGACGGTGACGCTCACCGCCGCCGACATCCGCACCCGCACCGGCGGCACCGGCACCGACGCCTGGCTGGTGGTGCGCGCCCGCGGCGACAAGTCGATCTTCCCGGTCCTGACCGACGGCGCCATCGATGAGACCACCCTGCCGGTCCTGGTCGGGGGCAACGCCAACGCGGTCGATCTGGCGCTGCGCGGCCGCGGCGTGCCCGCCATCGCCTTCGCCGCCCCGGTCTTCCTGGACTTCGACGGCGGCGGCTACCGCGCCCCGTTCCAGCCGTGAACAGGCAACCCCCTGGGGCCCGGACGGGTCGATACCGATGAAGCGAGCGGTTGGACTCCGATCAGGACAGGCCTTGCGCGGACCCCCGGCCCGGGCCAACCTGGAAGAGCCTGTCCTGAGCGCAGTCGAAGGGCCGGACGGAAAAGTCCAGGAAGTCATCGATGGATAGCTCGATCTGGGACCTCATGAGCCACGGCGGTTACGCCATGTGGTTCATCGTCGCCTTCTCGGTGATCGCCCTGGCGGTGGCCATCGAGCGAGCGATCGCCATGTGGCAGTTCACCACCCGCGCCAAGGCGCTGGCCGACACCGTGTCGCGCTGCCTGGCGCGCGGCGCCGCCCAGGAGGGCCGCAGCGCCTGCGAGCGGTCGCCGTCGCCGCTGGCCGACGTCTACCTGGTCGGCTACGAGCGGCTCGGCCGCAGCAAGACCGAGCACCTGGGTGCCGCCGTCCACCGCGAGCGCCAGCGGGTCGGGGCCGACCTGCGCACCCGGCTCTGGATGCTCGGCACCATCGGCGCCACCTCGCCGTTAGTCGGCCTGTTCGGCACCGTCATCGGCATCATGAAGGCGATGCGCAGCTTCAAGGGCGACGATCAGGTGAAGTTCGGGATGGTGTCGAAGCCCATCTCCGAGGCCCTGGTGGTGACCGCCGCCGGTATCCTGGTCGCGGTCGAGGCGGTCATCCTCTACAACTACTTCAACCAGCGCGCCGTGCGCATCGGCCAGGAGATGAAGCTCCTCACCGACGAGTTCCTCGAGTTGCTCGACGAGCTGCCGCCCGAGGCGCGTGAGGCGGCCAAGAAGGAGTCGGGCGATGGCCGGCAGGCTGCCTGACGACGACGAGGACGGCGGTCACGGCGGCGGCGGCATCTTCGCCGAGATCAACATCACGCCGCTCACCGACGTCTTCCTGGTGATGGTGATCATCTTCATGGTGAGCGCCCTGGCCGTGCAGGCCGAGGCCCAGGAAGAGAAGAAGCGGACCGACGAGGCCCTCGAGCAGGTCGAGGCCGACAAGCGCTCGGGCGTGAAGGTGACGTTGCCGGCGGGCGAGGCCCAGGAGATCGATCTCGACAAGGCCAGCCTGGTGCTGCTCATCCCGGTGCAGGGCGACATCGTGGTCTCGGGCAAGGTCGTGAAGGACACCGACCTCGACAACCTGTTCCGCGCGGCGTTCACCAAGGACAAGGCCACGCAGGTCGTGCTCCAGGCCGACAAGGGCGTGCCTCACGGTCGGGTCGTCAACGTCATGGAGCGGGCCAAGGCGTCGGGCATCCGCCATCTGGCCATCGGCACCAGCGCCGCCGCGCCCTGACCACCTACCGCCGCATCCCGTCGGCCCTGGTCCTGAAAGCAGTAGTACCCTCGCACCGTGTCACCGCTGCGCTCTCGGCCGCTTGCAGCACTGTGCCTGGTGGCAGCCCTGGTCGGCACCGGCGGCACCGGCGCGTGCGGCGGCTCGAGCGACGGCGACGACGCCCCCGACAATGGGGATGGCGGCGGTGGCGACGGCGACGGCGGCGGCAGTGGCAGTGGCGACGGTGGCGGCGGCAGCGGCGCCACCCTCGTCCTCGACGGCGCGCCCGGCAGCCGGATCCCGTCGTTCGACAGCGCCAACCCGGCGCCGCTGATCGTCCTGGCCCGCCGCGTCCAGCCCGCCGCATGGGTCGTGGCGCTGGTCGACATCGCCAGCGACGGGACCGTCGGCGGCATCGTCAACTACGATCGCCTCCGCGTCTTCCAGCCAACCCGGACCACGTTGCTCGTCGACGCCGCCTACCCGGGGGCGCGTCTGTCGTCGTGGAGTCCGTCGGCGCCGGTGCCGCTGGTGCTGCTCGCCCGCCGCAGCGGCCAGTCGACCTGGGTCACCGGTATCGCTCAGATCCTCGACGACGGTACCATCACGGGCATCACCAACATCGATCGCGTCCGCGCCTGGCGCGTCGACGACGTGCCTGCGCCGTTCCACGACGGTGCGGTCGCGACCGCCGTGGTGCCCAGCTGGAACGCCGCTGCGCCCGGTCCGCTCCTGCTCGGCGCCAGCCGCACCGCCATGCCCGGCTGGATCATCGGCATCGCCTCGATCACGGCCGACGGCCATCTCGGTGACATCGTCGCCGACCGCATCGTCGGCTGGCTGCCATGACCTTCACCCCGATGGCGAGCACCTATCGGCCCAGGCTGCGAGCGCACGTGACCGCCGAGGAAGGCAAGCTGGTCGATGGCCTGCTCGACCGCAGCTACCCGCTCGTGGGCGAACCGGCCGTGGTCGCGGCACGGCTCGACGGCACCCAGGAATGGACGGCGCTGCGGGCATCGCTCGTCGACGATGGCCTCGACGCCGGTCAGCTCGACGCGGCGCTGCGCCGGTTCCTGATGCTCCACCTCGTCGAGGGCGCCGGCGACGAGGCCTCCGCGCGCCTGGAGCGTGTGATCGGGCGGACCGAGCTCGTGCCGACCGTCATCCTCGAGGGGGCGCGGTTCGGTTGCCAGGGCTCCGGCGGCTGCTGCACGGGATACGCGTTCGGTCCGCTGACCGACGCCGACGTCGCTCGCCTCGACGAGCTCGATCTGGCCACGGCGTTTCCCCGACTCGCGCCGCCCTACGTCGAAGTGAACGACGCGGGCAGGTTCCTGCGCAAGGATGGCAATCAGTGCATCTTCCTCGCCGGCGATCACCGCTGCGGGCTGCACGCCGCCTTCGGCGCCGAGGCCAAGCCCGGCTTCTGCCGGCTATATCCGCTCGACTCGTTCGGCACGGTCGAGGGCATCCGCGTCGTCGACCGTGGCACGTGCGCGACCTTCGGCGTCAGCGCCCGGGTCGGTCTACCGCTGGCCGAGGACATCGGCCGCGTGCGATCGCTGCTCGGGGCGCCCCGCCTCCATCATCCGGTGGTCCTCGTCGATGGCGACGCGTGGGATTTCAGTCTCTATCTGCGCTTCACCACGGCCGCCACGGCGCTGGTCCGGCTGGGGCTTGGCACCGCGCCCGAGACCCTGAACGCGATCGGCCGCCTCCTCGACGCGCTGGCGCTGGTGGTGTCGAGGTGCCCCCTGGAGCCGGGCCAGCCCGACGAGGTCGCCGCCCGGGTCCTGTCCTCCGCCGACGCCCGCTGGTACCGGCCCGCGCGTCCGGCGGTGGCCGCCCGGGGCCTGGAGTCCCTCCGTGTGCTGCTCGCCAAGCTCGGTGAGAGCCTGACGACCACCATCAAGATCGGCGTCGCGCCGGCGATGGCGTCGCGCCTGGAGGAGCTCGTCGAGCTCCTCGGCCGCACCGCCGCTCGATTGGCTGCTCACGGCGCCGTCGCGGGCGGCGAGACGCCCGCCGCCGCCCTGCCAGCCGAGGTCGACGACGCCCTTCGCATCTCCCTGCGCCAGCAGCTATTCGGCCGTCACGTCCTCGTCAGCGGCCATGCCGGCGCCGGCCTCCTCCGCATCGGCCTCATCCAGCTCCTCGCCCTGGCCGGGGCTCGCGAGCGTGCCGGCACTGGCCCCCTCACCGCCGCTGACCTCAGCCACGGGCACATGCTCTCGATCCGTGGCTTACAGACCGGCATGGTCGACGGGATCCTGGTCGACCACGAGCCGAGCTGGCGCGGCCTGCTCGACGGCCTCGAGCTGGCGACGCGGATCGTCGCTGCCTGATCCCGGGTCCAGGTCTAGCTAGACTCAATACCGGTCAGATAGCGCTGTGGAGCCCAGACCGTCCAGGTCCACGCCCACGTCGACGTCCACGCTCTCGACGTGGACCTGGAGGCTCCGGCTCCTATCTGACCGGCACTGGGTCTTGACTAGAGTCCGAGCTTGTCGAGCTTCTTGTGCAGGCCCTCGCGGGTGATCCCCAGCGTGGCCGCGGTGCGCGTCTTGTTGCCGCCGTGATCGCGGAGGGCTTCGGAGATGAGCCAGCGCTCGACCTGGTCCATCATCTCCTTGAGGGTGCCCTTCTTGGGGGCGACCTTGGCGACAGTGCCCTCGATCTTGCGGAGGCGGGGTGAAAGGTCGGTGACCTCGACGAAGAGGCCGGGTTCGGCCTGGATGACCAGGCGCTGGATCTCGTTCTCGAGCTCGCGGATGTTGCCGGTCCAGGCATAGCCGGCGAGGGCGTCGATGGCCTCCTGGGAAAAGCCCGGAAGCTCGAGGCGGTACTCGGCGGAGTACTTGGCGAGGAAGTGCTTGGCGAGGAGCGGGATGTCCTCGCGGCGCTCGCGCCGCGGCGGCAGCCGGATCGGGAAGACCAACAGGCGGTAGTAGAGATCGGAGCGGAAGCGGCCCTTCTCGACCTCGGCGGCGAGGTCGCGGTTGGTCGCGCAGATGATGCGGACGTCGACCGTCTGCTCGGCGGTGGCGCCGACGGCGCGGATGGTGCCCTCCTGAAGGACGCGGAGGAGCTTGGCCTGGAGCGAGAGGGGC
>SXGT01023995.1_pt1 | contig 12764 bp, 8 predicted proteins | sample 3176221 | NCBI WGS metagenome assembly SXGT01 (sample SAMN11356862, study PRJNA531348) | freshwater metagenome | isolation source: freshwater sample F1-120 | place: China: Fuxian Lake, Yuxi | collected 2017-12-25
GGCTGCGGCTGCGGCTGCGGCTGCGGCTCCGCACCGGACGCCCTGAGCGAGCCGCGCAGCGGCGAGTCGAAGGGCGCACTCGCGCCAGGATCGCGCATCACCAGGAACGCGATCGCCCCCGCGCCTGCGAGCAACACACCTCCGCCCATCACCCACGTCCACCCTCTCCGCCCGCGCCGCTCTTCCCGCGTGAGCCCCGCCGTCGACACCTCGGTCTGCGCGTGCATGAGCGTGTCGGCCGTCCCGCCATCGCCGCTGCCGACCACCCGCTTCACCGCGCCGCTCGTCGTCATGCTCCGCGCCGAGCTCGTCGGCACCGCCTCGCCGCGCAGCGCCGCCATCATCACGTCGATGCTCTCGAACCGCTCGGTCGGTTCCTTGGCCATCGCCCGCTCCACCGCTGACCCCACCGCCGGTCCGACCTCGGGCACGACCCCGTCGAGCCGCGGCGGGTGCGCGTGCACGACCCGGTACAGCGTCGACGGGATGCTCTCGGCCGCGAACGGGGCCGTGCCGCTCAGCATCTCGTACAGGATCACCGCCAGCGCGAACTGATCGCTGCGGGCGTCGATGCTTCGCACCTTGCCCTCGGCCTGCTCGGGCGACATGTAGCCCGGCGTCCCGATCACAACCTGCGACTGGGTGACCACGCTGCCGTGGTCCTTGATCTTCGAGATCCCGAAGTCGAGGATCTTGGCCCAGTCGCCGTCGGCGCGATGACAGAGGAAGATGTTCTGCGGCTTGAGGTCGCGGTGGACGATGCCGGCGTCGTGCGCGGCCTGCAGCGCCGAACCCACCTGCTCGGCGATGCGCATCACGTCGGCCAATGCCATGGGACCGCGGTGGATGCGGTCGCCGAGGTCCTCGCCCTCGAGCAGCTCCATCACCATGAACGGTCGCCCGTCGTCGGCGGTGTCGAAGTCGACGATCTCGACGATGTGAGGGTGACCGAGCCGGCTGGTGATCTCGGCCTCGCGCTGGAAGCGCGCGTAGGCCTCGTCGCTGGTGCCGTGGCGCTGGGCCAGGAGCTTGACCGCGAAGCGCTTGTGCAGACGGGTGTGGGCCGCGATGTAGACCTCACCCATGCCGCCGGCGCCCAGCTTGGCCAGGAGCTGGTAGGTCCCGCGCAGGACCTTCTCGGTGTCGATGGAGAGCGGCGTCGTGGTCATCGCGGCATCGGATTCAGGGGCTGTCGACGAGGAGGAGGTAGTCGAAGCGAGCCACGGCGCTGTGGGCGATGACCCCGAAGCCCGCGAAGATGCTCGCCGAGAACGTGTGATCGTGGCCCTGCATCATCGCGTCGTGGTGGCACTGGCCGAGCGCGATCGTGGGGTTGATGCTGCCCTCGTCGATGAACGACCAGCGGATGAGGACGTCGGGATCGTGGATGGTGGGCAGCACCGGCGCGATGAACGGCGGCCAGTCGGCGGCGAAGACCAGCGAGTTGTGGGTCATGCAGGCCACGCCCTCGGGATCCGCGTCGGGCAAGAGATCGGGATCGACCCATGCGATGGTTCCCGCCCCCCACGGGTACTGGGTGGTGTTGGGCGACGGATGGACGCGCGTCCACACCACGCCCGAGGTCGACAGCACGCGCGGGATCACCACCGCCGTGGCGAGCACGCTGTCGATGACGAGCTGGCCACTCTCGATCGTCATCGTGCCCATGCCCTTCTTGCGCAGCTCGACGGCCTGGGCCGGATCCGAGAAGTCGAGGAACAGGGCGATGCTGTCGCCACCGGCGGTCGGACGCGGATCACAGGCGTCGCCGACACCGTCGCTGTCGCCGTCGGCGCGATCGCCGGCGAGGTGCGGGCAAGGATCGCACGCGTTGGGCACGAGATCGCCGTCCTCATCCCCTGGCGGGTGGTTGGCGAGCAGCGGACACGCATCGCAGACGTCCTGGGTACCGTCCAGGTCTCCGTCGCGCTGATCGGCGTTGGTGATGGAGGGGCAGCCGTCGCAAGCGTCGCCGACGAGGTCGCCGTCGCCATCGACCTGCGTGGGATCGCCGTCGTCGGGGCAGAGGTCGATGACGTCGGGCACCCGATCGCCGTCGCGATCGGCGGCGGTGGTCAGCAAGACCGGCAGCGCCAGACAGCCGCGGGTCGCGACTGGCAGCTCGATCGCCCCGTCGCCCTCGAGCCACACCACCTCCTCGCTGTAAACGCCGGGACCGGCGTAGATCACCACCGCCGACACCACCACCGACGCCGGCTCCGGGTTGTCGAGGTCGACGGTGAACGACGTCGAGCCGCTGCCGAGCGCGCTGGTCGGGAACACCCGCTCGTATTTCTGACCGTCGACCGAGAGCGAGAAGCGAAGGTCGGCGCCGGCGACATCGAGGGCGTCGACGTCCTCGAGCGTCAGCACCACCTCGAAGCCACCGCCGCACTCGCGCACCCGTTCCTCGCAGGCCGCGGCCAGGGCCGCGGCCACGCCGGCCCCCAACAAGACCCACGGCTCCCGCATCTCTGACATTGTACGCGGCGGCGGGCCTCGCGGATCGCTCCCGCCCATCGGGTCCTGACCGCCTCGGTATCAGTCCGGAATGAAGGCCGGAATCTCCACCGTGACCTCGGTCGTCTGCTCCTTGGGCTGGGCGGTCACGGTCACCGGCTTGCACACCGCCGGCAGCTCGTCGCCGTGGCGATCGAGGTAGGTCATGGCCTGCGGCCCGCCGGCCACCTCGGCCGGGATGGCCGAGACGCACACGGTGTACGCGCCGGGCAGGAGCTCCTTGTAGGTCGCAGGCCGGCCACCGAACATGATGCCCAGCGCCGACGTGCCTCCCTCCTGCGCGGCAACGCGGTTGCTCAGCTCGCGGCCGTTGCTGGCGACGATGACGCCGCTGACCAGCCAGGCGAAGCCGCCCTTGAACTCGCCGGCCGCGGCCTTGGCGGTCACGGTCAACGTCACCTCGCCCTTCTTGACGGTCAGATCGGCGCGCGCCTCCTTGCCCGAGCTCACCGTCGCCTGGGTGGAGTGGAAGGTCATGCCGCGCATCGGCATGCCGAGCATCGCCGAGACCTTGTAGGTGTCGGGCGCGAGCTTGTCGAAGCGATACGTGCCGTCGGGGCCGGTCGACACCGAGTACATCGCGTTGGCCGAGGCGACCGAGGTCGCGGTGATGATGGTGTCGGCGGCCGGGCCCGCCGCATCGGTGGCCTTGCCCGCGAGCGAACCGAAGCCGGCCAGGGTGATCACCAGCGCGCCCTCCTCGGAGACGCCGCGCTGGAGCCGGACCGCCGCCGATCGTCCGAAGTCGGGGTGCTCGGCGACCACGGCGATGTCGGCGGGGCCGAGGCCCGAGATCGCGAAGTGTCCGGTGTCGTCGGTGGTGGCCTCGCGGTTGTTGGCGCGGCCGGGCGGTCCGCCGCCGAAGTTGGCGGTGTTGCTGGAGCCGGTGCCGAACAGCTGGCGGCCGGCGTAGACGGTGGCGCCGGGCACCGGCGTGCCCTCGAACACGACCTTGCCCGCGATCATGCGGCCCTTGCTGACCGTGATCGAGCCGACGTCGGCGACCTCGCCCTCCTCGACCTCCACGTCGATGGTCTTCTGATCGATCGTCGGCCCGCGCACGATGAGCTGGTACTTGCGGGGCGCGAGCTCGCCGAGCGCGAAGCTGCCGTCCTTGCTCGCCACCGGCTCCTGGCTGAAGCCCACGCCGACCGAGAACGGCGCCGGCACGCTGCCGTCGGCGAACGCGACCTTGCCCTTCACCCCGCCGTCGGCGGGCAGGACGATCTTCAGGTTGGTGGTGCCGGTCTCGGCCCGCTCGCCTTCCATGCCGAACATGCGCCCGCGGGCGGCGCTCGAGCGCGAGGCCCGCACCACATACGTGCCCGGCGCGAGGCCGACCAGCTCGAAGCGCCCGCCGGCGTCGGTGAGCTCCTGCGGGAAGCCGCGTAGCCGGAAGCTCTGGGGATCGAGGTTGGAGCCCTGGGCGCGGAAGTCGGGCATGGCGCCGACCTGGACACCCTCGAGCGGCTCACCGGTCTTGTCGACGACGGTGCCGGCGATGGTGCCGGTGATGTCGACGGTGAGCTTGACGTCCTTGACGTCGCCGGCCGAGGCGTCGACCGCCACCGTCGACGACGAACCGGTCTCGGCCAGCGCCACCGCCTCGAGCGGCTTGCGCGGCAGGCCGGCCACCGAGAAGGTGCCGTCGTCGGCCGAGAACACCTGGCGCGGCTCGCTGCCCAGCATGCCGCGCGAGGCGACGCCGATCCGCACCCGCGCCGACGCCACCGGCTGGCCGCCGCCGTCGATCACCACGCCGCTGACGGTGGCACCCTCGGCCATGCGGATCTCGACGCCATCCTTGGCGGTGGCGCCATCGAGGGTGACGATCGAGCTGGTGCCGGGCGCGTGCGCGGGATGGCGGGCCACGAAGCGGAAGCTGCCGGCGGGCAGCGCGGCGAAGGTGAACGAGCCGTCGGCCTTGCTCTTCACGCCGTCGCGGCGCTCGTCGGGACGGATGTTCCAGTCCGACGCTCCGCCGAAGATGACGACGGCGTCGGCGACCGGCTGACCGGCGGCGCTGAGCACCCGGCCGCTGACCGGCGCGCCCGGAATCAGGACCACGGTGACCTCGACCGGCACGGTCTGCACCATCGTCGACGAGAAGGTGGGCGCGAAGCCGGGCGCCGAGGCGACCACATCGTAGCGACCGGGCACCACCATCGGGAACGCGGCCTTGCCGTCGGCGGCTGCGGTCGCGGTCTGAGTGTCGGTGCCGCGCAGCTCGACCGAGGCCGGCACCGGCTGGCCGGCCCGGTCGACGGTGGTGACGGTGACCGAGCCACCCGGACGGAGGCGCAGCACCACCGGGTCGCTCTTGGCGGTGAGCTTGGAGGTGACCGGTCCGGCCACGCCGGCCGGGGCGCGGGCCAGGAGCGTGTAAGGGCGGCCGACCAGCTTCTCGAACGCGAACTCGCCGTTCTCGTCCGAGGTGGCGGTGCGGGGCGGATTGGCCGACAGCACGACCGTCGCACCCTCGACCGGCTTGTCGTCGGCGGTGAGCACGAGGCCCTCGAGCCGGAGGGCGCCGATGGGGTCGTCGTCGACGAGGATCTGGCCGTCAGGCGAGGCGCCGCGGTCGCCTGGCTCACGGGGCGCACGGTCCTTGCCGCCGCCCGCCCAGGGGTCGTCCTTGCTGGGCGCCGTCGCCGCCGGTTGTTTGGCAGGCCCACCGCCACCGCGCAGGAAGAAGAACCAACCGCCGACGAGCACGGCGACCAGGGCGGCGAGGACGGCGGCGTGACGGGTATTCATGCGACGCGGACTATGACAGACCGCACGGCGGTGGCATTCCCTCCGACACGCCGACATCAGGCCGACATCATTCGGCCACGGTGAGATCCGGGTCACCGACGCAAAGCGGACTGACCACTACCTTGTGAAACTGCCTCGACCTGCGATAGAAAGGCGGGGTCCTTGTTCGTCGACGCAACCTCTGGGGGAAAACCGATGAGACTAGTCAACCGTTCGTTCGTCTGTTTCGTGGGCGCGCTGTCGCTCGGCCTCATCGCCTGCGGTGGCGGTGATGACGATGATGGCGGCACCATCGACCCGACCGGCACCAACAACACCTTCGTGGTGAGTGCCCTCAACCTCCCGGAGAACGCGGCCGAGGCCATGATGCTCGGCCTCGACATCGACGGGAAGGCCAACGACGGCGTCGACAACCAGCTCGGCATGGTGCTCGGATCGATCGGCGCGCTCGCGCCCGATCTCGATCTCCAGGCCTCGGTCGACGAGCAGGTCGACCAGGGCTCGATCATCCTGCTCGCGAACCTCCTCGCCAAGGACCTCACCAACGCCAGCGGCGTCGGCCTCTGGGTCTACCTGGGCGACAACCCCACCCCGGCGGCGTGCACGGACGCGAACGACATGGTCTGCCGTCGCCACCTGGCCGGCGGCGCCACCTTCTCCATCGCATCGGGCAGCCCGACCGACGCCAAGCTCGCCGGTCGCATCGTCAACGGCAAGTACACCGGTGGCCCGGGCAACGTGACCCTCCAGATCGCGCTCGCCGGCGGCACGCCGATCGACCTCCCGCTCCAGCGTGCCCGCGCCGAGTTCAACTCGGTCACCGCGGCCGGCTGGACCTCGGGCAAGATCGGTGGCGCCATCTCGCAGGCTGACATCAACACCCAGGTGGTTCCCGCCATCGGCGACACCGTCCGTACCTCGTTCGACGAGACCTGCGACGTGGGCGGCACGCCTCCGAACTGCGGCTGCACCGCCGGCGAGACCGGCGAGACCCTGCGCGGCCTGTTCGACAAGACCCCCAACGACTGCACCATCACCGACGCGGAAGTGCAGGCGGTGGTGTCGGGCTTCCTGACCTCCGACATCGACCTCGACGGCGACGGCACCAACGACGCGCTGTCGCTCGGCATCGGCGTCTCGGCCGTGGCCGGCACGTACACGCCGCCCGCGCCCATTCTCTGAGAGATCGAGACACGCGGATGAACGAAGGGCGCCACGGGGCGCCCTTCCTATTTTCGGGCAAGTCGCCGACGATTCCGGCGATGCGTTGTGCAGTGATCCTCGCCGGCGGCAGCGGCACGCGGCTGTGGCCGGCGAGCCGGCGAGCGCGCCCCAAGCAATTCCTGGCGCTGGGCGGCAACGAGACCCTGCTCGCCGCCAGCGTGCGCCGTGCGCGGGCGGCGACGCCCGACGTGATGATCGTGACCGCGGCCGATCAGGCCGACGCCGCGCGCGTCGAGGCGCCGGCGGCGGTCATCGTGGTCGAGCCGGCGGCGCGCAACACCGCCGCCGCGCTGGGTCTGGCCGCCGCCCACCTGGTGGCCCGCGATCCCGACGCGGTCATGGGTGCGTTCCCCGCCGACCAGCACGTCGGCGACGAGGCGGCCTTCGGCGCGGTGATCGAGCGCGCCTTCACCGCCGCCGAGCGTGGCGACGTGATCGTCACCCTCGGCCTCGAGCCGACCCGAGCCGAGACCGGCTTCGGCTGGCTCGAGCTGGGCGGCGAGCGCGGCGAGCTGGGCGCCGGCGTGCGCGACGTCGCGCGCTTCGTCGAGAAACCCGACGGGGCGCGGGCCCAGGCCATGCTCGCCGGCGGCGCCCACCTGTGGAACGGCGGGATGTTCTTCGTACGCGCCCGCCGGTTACTCGACGAGATCGAGCGCCACCTGCCGATCACCGGCGCCGGCCTGCGCGCGATCGCGGCCGCGCTCGCCCGCGGCGACCGCGACGGCGCGGCGGCGGCGACGGCGACGGCCTATCCCGGCTTCCCGTCGGTGTCGATCGATCACGGCGTGATGGAGCAGGCCGGCGACGTGGTCGCCGTGCCCGGAGCGTTCGGCTGGAGCGACGTCGGTTCATGGGCGGCGGTGGCCGAGCTACTGGTGACCGACGGCGCCCGCAACGCGCGGCGTGGCGACGCCGTCGTCGTCGACGGTGCCGGCAACCTCACCGTCACCGACGCCGGCGTGATCGCCCTGGTCGGCGTGTCGGGGCTGACCGTGGTGCGGGCCGGCGACGCGGTGCTGGTCATGCCGGCCGAGCGCGCCCAGGACGTCCGCGCCGCGGTCGACGCGCTGACGGCGGCCGGGCTTTCGCGGTACCTGTAGAGGCCCCGTGGTCGCCCACGCCGTCAACCACCGCATCTTCCGCGAGTACGACATCCGCGGCGTCGCCGACCGCGACCTCGACGACGAGCTGGTCACGGACCTCGGTCGCGCCGTGGCCGCGCGAGTGGTCGAGGCCGCGCACACCGGCTTCAGCCGGCGGCCGGTGGTGGCGGTCGGCCGCGACTGCCGGTTGCACTCGCCACGCCTGTTCGCGGCCCTGGTCGACGGCCTCACCGAGCGCACCGACGTGCTCGATCTCGGCATGGTGCCGACGCCGATGGTGTACTTCGCCTCGGCGACCCTGCCGGTCGACGGCGCGGTCATGATCACCGGCAGCCACAATCCGGCCGAGGACAACGGCTTCAAGCTCCTGGTCGGCGGCGCCACGCTGTACGGCCCGGCCATCGCCGAGCTGCGCACCTGGATCGAGGAGGCGCGGTGCGAGCGGCACACCATCACCGGCCGCGGCCGCGGCGCCGTGACCGCGCACGAGCTCTTGCCGGCCTACCTGGCCCATAACGAGCTGAGCCTGCGCCTGGGCCCGCGGCGTCCGCGCGTCGTCGTCGATGCCGGCAACGGCGCCGGTGGACCGGCGGCACTGGCCGTCTACCGCCGACTCGGCTTCGAGCCCATCGCACTCCACTGCGAGCCCGACGGCCGCTTCCCCAACCACCACCCCGATCCCACGCTGCCCGAGAACCTCGCCGATCTGCGCGCGGCCGTGGCCGCGCACGGCGCCGAGGTCGGCCTCGCACTCGATGGCGACGCCGACCGGCTCGGCGCCATCGACGGGACCGGCCGCATCCTGTGGGGCGATCAGCTCATGATCCTGCTCGGCAAGGCGGTGCTGGAGGAGGTGCCGGGCGCGCGCTTCGTCGGCGAGGTGAAGTGCTCGCAGGCGATGTACGACGAGCTGGCCCGGGCCGGCGGCCGACCCGAGATGTGGAAGGTGGGCCACTCGCTCATCAAGGCGCGCATGAAGGAGACCGGCGCGGCCCTGGCCGGCGAGATGAGCGGACACCTGTTCTTCGCCCACCGCTGGCTCGGCTTCGACGACGCCATCCACGCCGGAGCCCGCCTGCTCGAGCTGCTCAGCCGCGGACCGCGCTCGCTGGCCGAACATGCCGCCGAGCTGCCGACGATGGTCAACACCCCCGAGCTGCGTGTCGACTGCGCCGACGACCGGAAGTTCGCCGTGGTGGCGCGGGTGACCGCGGCGCTGCGGGCCCGGCCCGACGTCACCGGCGTCGTCGACGTCGACGGCGTGCGCGCGCGCTTCGCCCACGGCTGGGGCCTGGTGCGGGCCTCGAACACGCAGGCCGCGCTGGTGGTGCGCTGCGAGGCCGATGACGCCGCCGCGCTCGCCGCCATCCGGGCCATCATCGAGCACGAGATCGCGGAGGCATCATGAGCGGACCGGCGCATCCCTGGGTGGTCGGCGTCGATCTGGGTGGCACCAACCTGCGCGTCGCGGTGTTCCGGGAGCTGGCGGCCGCTGCTGCCGCCGCTCGCCGAGCCGGCGCGCCGCTGGCGCAGCAGCCGGCGGCGGTGGTACGGCGTCCGGTCGGCGACGATCGCCGGCTCGAGACCATCGTCGCCCGCATCGCCGACGCGGTGAAAGAGGTGCTGGGCCAGGTCGGCGTGTCACGCGTCGCCGTGGTCCCGGTCGGCGTCGGCGTCGCCGCCATGCTCGCCGATCGCAAGGGCACCGTCGCCAACTCGCCGCACCTGGGCTGGCGCAACGCCGCCTTCGGACCGGCGCTGGCCGGCACGCTCGGACCGGCGCGGCCGATCGGCGTCTACAACGATGTCAACGCGGTGACCTACGGCGAGTACGGCGTCGGCGCCGGTGCTGGCTCGCGCGACATGTTGTGCGTGTTCGTCGGCACCGGCATCGGCGGCGGCCTGGTGGTCAACGGCGCGCTCGCCGAGGGCGCGACCAGCTGCGCCGGCGAGATCGGCCACGTCAAGGTCACCTGGGGCGACGACGCCGCCCGATGCAACTGCGGCGGGCGCGGCTGCGTCGAGGCCTACGTCGGCGGCTCGTACGTGCAGGCCCGCATCCGGCGCGAGCTGGCCGCCGGCGCGCGCTCGCTGGCGGTGGATCTGGCCGGCGGCGAGATCACCGCCGTGAACCCCGGCCACGTCGATGCCGCCGCCGCCGAGGGAGATCCTTGGGCGCTCGGGTTGTGGACCGAGCTGGCGCCGCTGTTCGCGGTGGCGCTCGGCAACGCGATCACGCTCTTGAACCCCGACCGCGTGGTGCTGGGCGGCGGCCTGTTCGGACGCACGCCGACCCTGCGCGATCAGTCCCTCCTGGCGCTGTCGCTGGTGACGCCGCCGCCGCTGCTCGATCCGGTCGATATCGTGATGGCCGCGCTGGCCGACGACGCCGGGCTGGTCGGGTCGGCGCTGCTCGCCGACGCCGGCGTCTCGCTGGTTTGATCTATCATCGGTGCATGCGGCGAACGGGGTGCGCGATCGCGATCGTGGGGCTGATGCCGGCATCGATGGCGTGTAGTGGCGCGACCGCGCGGCCGGCGCCACCACCAGCGGGACCGAGCGTTGCAGCGGCACCGCGGCCGCCCGAGCCCCCCACACCCACCCCACCTACGTTGATCGACAGCGAGCTCGCTTCGCCCTACGTCGCCGCGCCGGCGCCGGCGATGACCGAAGTCTGCGCGAAGCCGGCCAAGCGTGGTCCACCGCCAGGGTCCAGCCCCAAGAGCAAGACCTACGACTTCACGGCCATCGAGATCCCTGTCGTCGGCTACGGGCCCCGCATCCGCGAGATGCCCCCGCTGGCCCGGCCGCGCAGTCCGTCGGCCCTCGCGAATCTGGTGCGTGAGCGCCGGGCCGCGCTCCACGACTGCTATCGCTGGGCGCGCTGGAAGCGCCACGACCTGGCCGGCACCATGACGCTCACTCTCGAGCTCGATCATTTCGGCTCGGTCTCCAAGGTCGACGTCGCCGATCGCGCCCGCTGGGGCGAGCTCGCGACCTGCGTCGCCGACGCGCTGCCGGCGGCGAGCGCCCGCTCGTTCGTGCCGCGGCCGACACGACTCACCACGTCGATCACGTTCGAGCTCTCCGGCCAGGCGGTGCCGGCGAGGCGTCCCGGACGCCCGGCCGGCCTCACCCGCACGCCACCGGCCGGCTGCGTCCTGGCGCCAGCCGACGCCACCGTCGACGCGGTGACCTGGGCCTCACCGCTCATCAAGGTCGACGATTTCGACCAGGCCCAGGACGACCGCGAACGCATGGAGGCCGAGTGCAAGGCGTCCGGCGTCCGCCGCTGCCGGATCTCGCCCATCATCCGCGACTGGGTCTCGTCTCCGTCGATCGCCACCGGCGATGTCGACAAGTCGATCATCCGCTCGCACGTCAAGTACAACCTCGGCGCGTTCAGCGCGTGCTTCGTCGCGGCCCAGGCGCGCACGCCGGCGCCCGGCGGCGAGATCAAGCTGATCGCCGAGCTCCGCCCCGACGGCACGTCGACGGTGTCCGTGGAGTCGAGCCAGAGCGGCGACGCGGCGCTCGACGAGTGTGTGCGCACGGCCATGGCCGAGGTCCGGTTCCCGGCCGCGCTGGCCGGGCCGGCGGTGATCGTGTACATGCCCTTCGCCGCCGCCGCCGCGACGCCAGTCGTCCCGGCGGTGGCGCCGCGCGACACCATCGCCAACATCGAGGCGGCGGCCAAGGCGGCGCTCGAGGCCGGTGACGCCGCGACCGCGCTGCGCCGTTACGTCGCGCTCGCCAAGGGCGATCCGTCGTGTCAGCGCCAGGTCGACGTGGTCCGGGCCATGGCCGCGCTCCGGCCGTGGATCGACGAGCCGGTCATGGCCGCCGCCGCTGACCTGCTGGCGCTGGCGCCCACCGGCGAGTGTCTGGCCGAGGCGCTGCCGGTCCTCACCAACCTCGCGGTGCGTCCGCACTCGATCGGCGCCAAGACCCAGAACGCCGAGCTGCTCGAGATCGCGGTCGAGCGCTACCAGCTCATCCTGCAGGCCAACCTGGCCGACACCGAGACCGTGCGCGCCTTCCTCGCCAATGCGCTGATCCAGCTCGGGCGCAAGGACGAGGCGACCGCGCTCGGCATCGAAGCCGCCCATCCCAAGCTGCAGTGATCGGCGGTCACGGCTCGGCGGCGAGGGTCAGCGCGGCCTCGCCGGCGGTCATGGCGTCGTTGCCGGCGAGCACGTAGCGCAGGTTGCCGGTCCGATCGTAGATGCGCACGTGGGGCAACGCGCCGACCTTGTGCTGACGCGCCACTGGCGTGTCGCCGTCGCCGATGTCGATCTTGCGCACCACGACCGCCCGCTCGCCCGCGATGGCGGCGTGTAGCTTCTCGTCGACGATCGCGCAGCCGGCGCACCAGGTCGCCCAGAAGTCGACGACGGTCACGCGGCCAGGGACCAGGATCTGCGCGAGGTCGACGGGTTCGCCGGTGGCGTTGACCTGGACCACCTGCTCGGGCTCGGGCTCGGGCGCCGGCGGCTGCGGCGCGGGGCCCGGCCCGCACGACGCCGCGGCGACGGCAAGCACGAGCGTCGCGGCGATCGTCGTGGCCATCGTCGCGATCCGGGCGCGCCTCGCGCTCACGGCCGCCACTCGGCGACCAGCGCCCGTCGCGCGGCGATGCGCTCGACGTCGAGCCCGGTGTCGGCGTCGGGCACGGCGATCGGCGTCAGCGCCAGCGCGGCACCGCTGACCAGCTCCGAGGCCGACAGCCGCGGCAGGCCGTCGGCGTCGACGGTGATGTTGCAGAGCGCGACGGCGTCGCCGGCCGGCGCCTCTGGCAGTTCACCGACCCGCCAGCGTCCCAGCACACGCGGCGGCGCCGCCTGCTCCCACAGCTCGATCTCGAGCGCGACCTCGTTGTCGTCGCGGGTGGCGATGGCCCGCGACTCGCGGGTCGGCAGCACCGCGCCCGACGCGACCAGCGGGACCGGCTCGCCGCCGCAAGCCAGCGAGAGCCCGTGCCGCACCACGTCGACGACCAGCGCGCTTGGCTCGGCCACGAACAACCGCGCCATCCGGGCCGCACCCAGCGCGGTCGCGAACCCGGCGTCGGCGGGCACACGCGGCGGCCGCACCAGCACCTGGCCCAGGCGGCGCGCGAGGAGCGCCAGGCGCGCGCCACCGCCGGCCAGCACCACC
>SXGT01530785.1_pt1 | contig 12763 bp, 6 predicted proteins | sample 3176221 | NCBI WGS metagenome assembly SXGT01 (sample SAMN11356862, study PRJNA531348) | freshwater metagenome | isolation source: freshwater sample F1-120 | place: China: Fuxian Lake, Yuxi | collected 2017-12-25
GGAAAGGCCTGAATCAATTCGCCAGTTCCGAGGATGCCACCAAGCTCACCGAACTCCGTAAACAGGTCGAATTCACCAAGAACAAGATCGCCAAGCTACAGGAAAAGAATGAAGACCTGCGCAAGGAACATGAGTTTGAAGACCGTCGCAGCCAACCTGCGGAGGCCTCCGGTGCCGAAGCCTACGCCGCGATTCACGACAACCCGTTCGCCACACCGTTGCAAGAGCCGCTCTCGACGTTCTCGATCGACGTGGACACGGCGGCTTACTCGAACATGCGACGCTTTCTGACTCAGGGAAGTTGGCCGCCCGTGGACTCGGTGCGGATCGAGGAGTTGGTGAATTACTTCAGCTATGACTACACGCCGCCCAACGTAGAGCACGCGGCTCGCGTGCTTCGCGAGGGGGATGGGCAGGCGAGCCGCCCGCCCCACGATGTTCCCTTCGCCGTCCACATGGAAGTCGCCGGGTGTCCGTGGAATGCCGATCATCGGCTGGTGCGAGTCGGACTGAAGGGGAAAGAAATCGCGCTCGACAAGCGGCCGGTCAGCAACCTCGTGTTTCTGATCGACGTCTCCGGGTCGATGCAGCCGGAGAACAAGTTGCCGCTGGTCAAAGCGGGGATTCGACGCCTGGTCGATCAACTTGGTGAGAACGACCGCGTTGGCATCGTGGTCTATGCCGGAGCCTCTGGGCTGTCGTTGGATTCGACCAACGCGACGCAAAAGGATGTGATCCTGTCGTCGATCGACAATCTGCAAGTAGGAGGCTCGACCAACGGCGGCGAGGGGATTCAGCTTGCGTATTCGTTGGCTCGTAAGAACTTCATCACGAAGGGAACGAATCGCGTCATCCTTTGCACCGACGGCGACTTCAACGTCGGCATCACTAACCAAGATGACCTCACGCGGTTGATCGAAGAGGAATCGAAGTCAGGCGTTTTCCTCAGCGTACTTGGCTTCGGCATGGGGAACTTGAAAGACGCGACGCTCGAAAAGCTGGCCGACAAAGGGAACGGCAACTACGCCTACATCGACACGCTCCGCGAGGCCAACAAGGTGTTCGTCGAGCAGATGACCGGCACGCTGATCACGATCGCAAAGGATGTGAAGATCCAGATCGAATTCAATCCGTCGCAAGTCGGTGCGTACCGGTTGATCGGCTACGAGAACCGCATGTTGGCCGCTCAAGATTTCCACGACGACACGAAGGACGCCGGAGAAATCGGAGCCGGCCACACGGTGACGGCTTTGTATGAGATCGTTCCGCCAAACAAGCTGCCGGTTCAGAAGCCTGTGACGGAAGAGAAGCTGAAATATCAACCCGCAAAAGGGTCGGGAGTCGTTATCCCGTCGCCGAAGTCGGAGCCAGCAACCGAAGTGGATTCAATGCGGCGGGAAAAAGACTCCCGATTCCGTGACGCGACCAACGAACTGTTGACGATCAAGCTGCGCTACAAGCAACCGGACGCCGACAAAAGTTCTTTGATTGAGATGCCGTTGGCCGATGCCGGCCGCTCGTTCGGACAAGCTTCGACGGACTTCCGCTTCGCCGCGAGCGTCGCCAGCTTCGGGATGATCCTGCGTCACTCGCCGCATCGCGGCAACTCGACGCTCGATTCGGTGATCGAACTGGCTCAGTCATCGCTGGGTGCGGACAAGTCGGGCTATCGGTCCGAGTTCGTCAGCCTCGTGCGATCGGCCAAGGCGCTGGCCAAGTAGTCGAGTCACTTCGTGACTCGAACCTTTCGGTCACGGCGAGTCTGTAAACGAATCACGCCACGGGGCTTGCAGCTTGTCGAACAAGTCTCGCTCACGCTGGAAGACTTGCGAGTGAAATTGATGTACGCCGGAAAGTCAGTGTTCCATGATATTTCGGCTCTCCGCCATACGTGGTGATTTCAGGGCCAGTGAGCCGCAGGGCGCTAGCCGCGGGTTCTTTTCATCGACCCGCGGCTAGCGCCTTGCGGCTCACGAATTCGTTTTCAACACGGATGGCGGAGAGCGATATTTCTTGTTGCCCCCGTCCAGCTTGCCCGGATGGAGTCGCATTGAGAGAGCGTGTCGAGTTCGCGTCTGCCGGAATGCCTCAGTTCCATCAGGGTTGAAACTTAATGCCGAGCGGCGACACTCCGATTGAGCATTTCACTCTGTCGAGGATTTCATGTCGCACGAATCGAGTTTTCAGGATCACGCCGCCGAGTCCGCGAAAGTCGGGTCTCTGGGTTTCGCCGTCATCACGCTGTCGGACACGCGGACGGATTTGACGGACATGAGCGGCAAGTTCATCAAGCACGCGCTGACCGAGGCCGGACACACTGTGCCGTTCTACCGGGTGCTCAAGGAAGATCGCGTGAAGATCAAGACCTTGCTGCAAGATTGCCTGGCGGAACCGCAGATCAACGTCGTCATCACTAATGGCGGCACTGGCATCGCCTCGCGGGATTCCACCATCGAGGTGCTCGCGTCGGTGCTGGAGAAACAACTCGACGGGTTTGGAGAGCTGTTCCGGATGCTCTCGTACCAGGAGATCGGCCCGGCGGCGATGATGAGCCGCGCTCTGGGCGGGATCGCCAAGAATCGCGTGCTGTTCGCGATCCCCGGTTCGACGAACGCCGTGCGGTTGGCGATGGAAAAACTCATTCTGCCGCAAGCCGGGCACATCTATTGGGAACTCAACAAGCACTTGCGCGTGACGTGACTTGGGTGACGAAAACTCCTGTTGCGGCCCTGCGTGAGAACGCCGACCATGCGGCAGTCGTTGGACTTCTCAATGCCAGGAGGGCGTGGGCATGTTTCCGCCGCGAGCGTCAGTTCTTTTTGTTCTCGTTGGTTGGATTCTCTTCGCGCAAGTGAGTCACAGACTCGCTGCGGAGGACAAAGTCCCGGACTGGCCGCAGTTTCGCGGACCCGGCGGGCAGGGACGCAGCACGGACACGGGTTTGCCCGAACGCTGGACCGCGACCAAGAACATCGCGTGGACGGCCGATTTATCGGGAGTCGGATCGTCAAGCCCGATCGTCGTTGGCCAGCGGGTCTACTTGACGTGCGACTTGGGTTATGGCGTCCCCGGAGAGCCGGGCAACATGGAGCAGCTCGTCCGGCGAGTCGTGTGCTTGTGGGTCAAGGACGGAACCGTGCTCTGGCAGGTGGATGTCGAACCAAAGCTGCCGGAACACGGCTGGACTCGCGAAGGACACGGCTACTCTTCCAGCACATTGGCCTCGGATGGGAACTGGCTCTATGCCTTCTTCGGAAAGTCCGGCGTGTATGCGTTCGACGAACTGGGCCGGCGAAAATGGCGCAGCGAAGTGGGTTCGAAAACGGATGACTGGGGATCGGCGACGTCTCCGGTTTTGTTTGGAAACTTGGTGATCGTCAACGCCAGCGTTGAAAGCGAGGCCTTGGTCGCCTTGGATAAGAAGTCCGGCAAGTTGGTGTGGCGTCTGCGGGGAATCAAGGAGTCTTGGAACACGCCGATCTTGGTGGATGTGGAGGAAGGCAAGCAGGAATTGGTTCTGGCGATTCGGGGCAGCGTGCTCGGCTTTAATCCGGAAACCGGTGAGCAACTTTGGCGGTGCGGGACAGACATCGGCTGGTACATGGTGCCCAGCTTGGTCGCACAGGACGGAGTCGTTTACTGCATTGGCGGCCGATCCGGCGGCGGATTAGCCGTGCGTGCGGGGGGCCGGGGAGACGTCACGGAATCGCACCGGCTGTGGACGATTGATAAAGGCTCCAACGTCTCGTCACCGGTGCTGCACGACGGCTATCTGTATTGGATGCACGAGAGCCGGGGCGTCGCCTATTGTGTCGAAGCGAAGTCGGGCAAAGTCGTTTACGAGCAAAGAGTGGACGGAGCCGACCAAGTCTACGCTTCAGCCGTGGCGGGCGACGGCAAGCTGTATTACGTCACGCGATCCGGTCAGACGTTCGTGCTCGCGAGCAAACCTGAGTTCGAGCTACTCGCGAGAAATGACGTTCGCGACCGCAACTACTTCAACGCCAGCCCGGCCATCGCCGGCGGTCAGCTCTTTCTACGCTCGGATAGGACGCTGTACTGCATCGGCCAACGTAGGCGAGTCACGGAGTGACTCGGCCACGTTGCGGCTTTGCTATCTATTCGTTGTTGTCGTCGCCGCCCTCGCCGGTTCCGTCATCATCATCGTACCACCAGCCCCACCAGTCCCAGCCGTCGTCGGCGGCAGCGAAGGCTGTTGCTCCGCTCACACCCAGAGTGTTCAAGGGGGACTCTCGGAGACAGAACAGTGCTCCGAACAGTGCCAGGATCATCAATGAAAGCCGCCACGATTTTCGAATGCTGTGAAACATGCTGACTCCTTGGAAAAACTCGATAGGGCATGGCCCGGATTGTCGGACAACTTTCAGCGAGATCACTGGCCGCTGACCAGTTTCAAGATTCGGCTGCTGGCGACTTCACGGAAGGCATTATTCAATTGAGTGGACATCGCGCTCGCGGTTTGACCGCCGGGAATGTTGAAGTGCAACCCGCCAGTGATGTCCGCTACCTGCTGCATCAGTGCGACGTCGGCGAGCGCCCCCAAGCTGATCGTGAAGATCTTGATCTTGTTCGCGGCGGCCGCGTTGGCTTCGGTGATCACCGCGGCGCGAGCTTCGGAGTTGCTTCCCGGTTCATTCGCGACGCCGTCGGTCATCAGAACCATCAGGCGAAATGTTCGGGGACGCGAGCGGCTGATCAATTCCTCGCGGGCCAGTTTCATGCCGCCGTAGATGTTGGTTTCCGACGCGTAGTGCCCGGCCTGCCGATGTTGCAGAGTTGTTTTGACCTGAGCGAGATTGGAACTGAGGCCATGTTCCAGAATGCCGCCAGGAGTATTCGGATGCGAGTAGATCGCCAAGCCGAGTTGATCCTGCGATTGCAGGGCCGTTAAGAAATCGACGAAGTACCCCCCCGCCTCCTTCATCGCGCCGACCGGCTGTTCGCTGGTCTTCCAGAGATCTGGTGTGCTCGCGGCTTGCTCTCGCTGCGTTTGCCAATAACTGAGCAACGTCAGGTAGCCATACTTGTCTCGATAACCCGCGTAAGCGATGTCGCCCGCACCGCTGCCACCGGCGCTATTGGTCGAACTCTGAACCGTGGAGATGTATTCGTCCCAACTTCCACCGGGATAGGGGTACGCGCCCGTCAGCCCGAGAGCGGTCTTGATAGTCGACGTCGTGAAACTGAATTGCTCGCCGTAACTGCCGGAAGACATGCTGGCGTTGGTGCCCGATTTGACCCACGCGGTGGAAATCGTTTTGCCGCTGTTGCTGCCGGTTCCACTGAACGATCCTGTCGTTCCAGAAAGGCTCGAAAACGTCTGAGTGCTTCCGCCAGAGAATCCCAATCGCACTTGCGTCAGGCTCGACGTGGAAACAACGCTGACTTGGGTGCGTTTGAAGGTGACGTCAATGTGTGGAATCGTTCCCGAAGCCGCGACGCCTCTGAGCACTGCATATTGCGGCGTGAAGGTCAGATTTCCGTAAACGGGCGAACCCAGCTCCCCATACATTGTCAGCAAATTGTTTTCGATGTAGGTCCGCCCCAAGGTGTCGATCGCACCCAAGCTGCTGTCGTCATTCATCGAACTGGAGAAGTCGAGCACCATCATGATGTCGCGCGGGTGAAACGTCGCGACCGCTTCAGCGCCGATATCGGCATTCGACGAACCAATCGCCGGACCAAACAGCAACGGCAGCCGGTTGTCGGCCCCATTGCTCGAAGTCCGCATCGCGCGGACTTTCAACACGCTGTAAGGCGTCTTGTCGTTCCCCCATTGATAGTCGTACTTCTGGGTCTGAGCATTCCAACTGATCTTTCCAAACGTGAGGTCCGTTTCCGGGTTACAGGTAGTTGACGATTGGTTGCCGTTGCGGTGCAGAGCCAAAACCGTTTGAACCGCTTGAGTCGCGTTTGTCCGGATCACAGTCGGTGTCTCCGTCCCGCTCAACTCCAACGCTCCCGCCAACGCGGCCGCATCCGCGGCCGCTTGCAACTGAGTCCTCGTCAACTCGATGTAGCCCACATCCACAGTGAGCGCGATGAAGCCGAGCATCACGGTCATCAGCACCGCAGACATCACGGAAATGGCTCCGCGGCGGTCATTCCAAGCCAGCCAGCGGCAGCATAGCGCGCGGCGGCAAATCCCTGAGAGCGTTAGCGTCTTCATCCCCGTCTCCTCAATGTCACATGGCCTTCGGCAACCGGGCTGTCTGAGCCAACGCGCGACGCGTCGAATCAGACCCTGGATTTTGCGTCCCCGCCTCACGACGGGTTTGCCTTTTTCGAGTCACGCTCCGCCAAGGAGGTGGCGCAGACTTCTGGGAGCACGACAACTCATGATCGAGGGGATCAATTTCAACCTAGTTCGGAGACAACACGAGACAAGTTGAATTTGCAAACTTCTGAGAAAGTGCGGCCACCACAACGAATACAGCCCGGCGCGGGAGTCCCGGCCGGGCTGCTCGTGATGCCGAAAAGCCACATCGATTACCGCTTCGGCCAATGCAGATGACGATGCAGGAACTCGTAAGTCCCCTGCCCGTTGATCGTGTGCGGACCGATGAAGAACTCGATCTCCGTGCGGTCGCCGATCCCCAGCTTGTCGTAATGACGCTTGACCTTCGCGAACTCCCACGCGACCCACTCGTCTGGAGCCACGCCGTCGTCATGACCGCGCTCAACCATGAAAGGTCGCGGAGTCATCAGGTAGGACAGCTCGGCGTAGTTCGCGACGTGGCCCATGTTCCACTCGAAGATCTCGTACTCGCCGGTGAAAACATAACTGTAACCGTCTTCGTCCGACGTGTTCTTCTTCACCCACTCGTTGTAGTCGGCCGAGCAAATTGAGAGGCAATATCCCGGCCGCTTGTCGCTGGGGACCAGCATCGGCGGCACACGCACCGCCGTCTTGCCACCATACGACAACCCATAAAACGCCAGCCGCGACGAATCGACGAACGGCAATGACGCGAGCCAATCCAGCGTCCGCTGATGCTGCGGAATGATGTAGCTGTAAAGCGACCGCTGCATCGGATTCGATTTGCGTTGCAGCGTGCGGAAGAGATCCTTGCCCCGATACGGATTCTGCGGCGCGTAGGTGATGAAGCCCCGCCGACACAACTCCGAAGCGAACCCCGAGTAATACTTGAAGCCGTCCACGTCCTTGCGAATCGTGTCCACCGGCACTCCTTCGAGACCGTGCTGACAGACAACGACTGGCCGCTTCTCGCCGGGTTTGATGTCATTCGGAATCAGCAACACGCCCCCCGCGATCACATCCGGGTACACATCGAGCACCACTTCATAAGCCTTGTACGGCATGTTCGGCTCGACGTTCGTGAACGGTCGCGAACGCGGATTCAGCGGCATCGTCGATTCCGGCAGCTTGCCGATCATCTCGGAATATGTGAGCTGCCGCAGTTCGTCGGCGGTCGCCACCCAATCGTCGACCGATGACCGCTTCGCTTTCGCCCAGAGTTGATCGCGCACCTTCGAACTGAGCCGCAACAAGTTCTGCGTGAAGACGGTCATCTCTTTGATCTGGCTCTGCTGCCGAGCGCTCGCATCCGCGAAGACTTTCACGTCCGACAATTCCTTGCCGGCCGCGGCGAGTTGTGCGACGCCCAAGCCCTTGAGGAATTCCGTCAGCACAATGTCAGTGCCGGCCGGCCCGTCCCCTTCGCCGCTGGACCGGAAAAAGAGCTTGTCCGCCGCCTTGAGCTTCTCGAAATGCGGTTTTGCTCGATCCACTTCCAACCGCACCGACGCCAGCGTCGCGGTTTGAATCTTGCCCGGAGCGGCGCCGCCTCGGCGTCCCTGTTTCGGAGCGGCCGGACCTTTGGATTCAGGAATGCCGGCTGCTTCGATGACCAGCAATCGCGGAGCGATCAGGCTGGCAAGTTCCGCATCACCGAACTCGGTCAGCAACGCCCAGACGTTGCGATAGATCGGCTCTTCCCACACCCCCTCACGCTGCTGGAAGTACCCGGAGACCATCACCGCGTCGATGCGCGGATCGGCCGCGCCGGAGTACAGGGCCAACAATCCGCCTTCTCCCACTCCCGCCACGCCGATCGGCAAATCGAGCTTTTCGGCCTCATTCAATCGTGTGAAGAGATCGACGGCGGCCAGTACCTTTTGGACTTCGTAACCGATCACATGCCGGCCCATTTCAAACGACATGCGATAGACGTACTCGCGATGCGACTGATTCGTGAAGGCGACGTAAGGACTCCCGGCAAACGTGTCGTCCCGACTGATGAGCATCGGCACCAGCACTTGCACGCCGTTCTCGGCCAGCCGCTTCGGGATCAACGACTTCGCATCGCCCCCGGCCACCAATCCGGCGAATTGTTCCGGAGTCCAATCCGCATCCGGCAACACGACGGCGCGAGCGGTGGGGGCCTTTTTCGGCTGCAACAACAGACCCTCAGCCGTCATTCCCTCAAGGACTCGCCAGCGTACGGCGTGAACCTCGAAACCAACTCCAGCGGCCACTTGCGAGCCACGTTCGGTGGTCACAAGCAGTTCGATGGCCGTGTTCGGCACACGCGGATCGACCGCTCCGATGTTCGTCACGAATCGCTGCCGATTCGCCGCGACGCTCTTCGCGTACGCCTCCGGCGACGAATAGTCCCGCTTCCACTTCGCGTCACGGCGCTGCGGCGACTGCTCCAATTCGCGCAGAGCGAAGGTGTTGATGCCGTTGACCATCACGACATCCAGCGGCTCGGTCATCGTCAGTTTTTGAGTGCCGGGAATCTGATCGGCATCGGCGGCCCATCCGCACGGCACACACAGCAGCCAACTCCACATCGCTGCTGCGAACCAAAACCGACAATCTCGCGTTAGTCGCCCTCGCATGGTGAACTCCTCGATGAGCATTTCGAAAGCAGAACTGAACCCCAACGGGTCAGCAGGGGGCATTGCAGTGCGCCGTAAGGCGGACAGCAAGTGAGCCGCGAGGCGCTAGCCACGGGTCGATGAACACGACCCGCGGCTAGCGCCTTGCGGCTCATGTCACACAGACATCCAACGGAGATGGTGGCGAACCGGAAAAGAAAAAGACCTTCGAGTTGTTCAACTCGAAGGTCTTGGTCAATTCATTGAGTTCCTTGACGGAGAAACCCCGAAACTACTCTTTCTTCTCTTCTTTGGCTTCTTCCTTCGGCTTCTCGTCACCGGCTGGCTTCTCGTCACCGGCTGGCTTCTCGTCACCGGCTGGCTTCTCGTCACCGGCTGGCTTCTCGTCACCGGCTGGCTTCTCGTCACCGGCTGGCTTCTCGTCGGCTGTATTTTTTCCGCCGGCGGGCGGCATCCCTCCGCCTGGCGTCATATTTTTCGGATCCGTGGAAAAATTTGCGGGAGCCGTAGTGGGAGTGCTGGTAGCACCATCGCCACAACCAATTGCCAATGCGACCACGCCGCATCCAAGGAACATCGCCAGCTTCTTCATTTTCATTCCCCTGTTTGAAATAGGTAGTTCTCCGAAAGCCGACTCGCAGACAACCTGCGGTTGATTCCTTTGGCTGCTTCGGAAGCCGGGATAAGATACACAGCTCGCGCGAAAAATTCCCGGCATCGCCACAACTCTTTTTTGACCAGCCCACATTTCGCCCCAAGCAACCAGTGCGTTGTCAGAGCAACGAATTGGGGTTGGCCACATCAGCCGCAGGGCGCTAGCCCCGGTTCGAGCGAGATCAACCGGGGCTAGCGTCCCGCGGCTGATTTGCGGACCCCTGATTGTTAGTCGTGACACAGCACTAGCGAACGGGAACCGCCAAGGCGGATCGGCCCCCGGTTCTGCGGCAAAAGTATCGGGGAGCAGACTCCGCCCCGCCCGTCTGGGTGCTTGCTGAGAAATCCTCCACAAGGCCAATGCCAAATTAGGCTGACTGGAGATTCGGGGACGACGCTCTCGGAATCGAGCGGCTCCCAATGCCCCAAGGGTTCCCTAACGCCCGGTAATCCAGGGGATTTGCGTCGAATCGGCTGAGTCTAGGCGCAGGTAATCTCTGCGGAATCGGAAAAGTTTCTCAGGGGGACGCTGTTTCCACTCAACTTCGCCAATCGAACACGCCGAAAACTCTGAGTAACCGTCATAACCGGCAGAGTCTCCATGTCTTTGCCAGACGGTCAATGTCCCGACCCCCATCGGAACCAATTGGAACGCCCCCATGAACATGAAGCGCGCGAGATTCTGGCGGAATCTGCTGCTGTTCTCTGCATTGTCTGGCACAACCTCACTGCCAAAGGCTCAGGCCCAAGAAGGCGTGTCACGAGTTGGCCCAGGCATCTCGACCTTAACTTCCGAGGCTCCCGGAGCGGCCGGTCTGCCCGCTCCGGAGGGGTTCGCCCCACTGACACCCTCACCGTACATGCCGCTCGACCCCGGCTACAACTTTCAGCGGCCGATGCCGCCGGCCTTGCCGCCGGCGTATGACACGCTGAAGAACTCACGTCGCGATTCCGGGCCGCGATTCGACATCGGGCAGTTTCTCGGCAACCGCATGGGAGTCGAAGACAACGACACCAACTTCAACTTCCTGCTCCCCTTCTTGCTGGGCTCTGGCGAGGACGTGTTGTTCGTCGACGGTCGCGGTTTGGTGACCGATCAAGGACGCGGCGGCGCAAGTGCCGGTGTCGGTTACCGTTCATTCGATGCGAACCTCAATCGCATTTATGGCATCTCGGGCTGGGTGGATTACGACCAAGGCACCTCCCGCGACTATCGGCAAGCTGGTGTCAGCTTCGAGTCGCTGGGAACGTGGATGGACTTCCGCGTCAACGGCTACATCCCGTTCGGGAATGAATCGAACCTGGTTAGCAGCTCGCTGATCGGCGATCCGTTTTTCAGTGGGTCAAACCTGCTGATCAATCAGCGGACCCTCACCGAGTCCGCCTACCGCGGTGTGGACGCCGAAATCGGCGGGCCGCTGCCATTGCTGGGACGTTATGGCGTTTCGGGCTATGTCGGCGGTTACTGGATGGATTCAAAAACGGACGAAACCGCTGCCGGTCCGCGAGTGCGGATCGAAGCGAACGTCACTGACAACTTCCGCGTGAACGTGACGGCCTCGGACGACAAAGTCTTCGGGACGAACGCCTGGGTGAACATGAACTTCACACTGCCAGACGGTCGGCCGCGCCGCTGGTTCAGGCCCAAAGAGGTCGAGGATCGGCTGCTGGGCACCGTCTACCGCAGCTATCGAGTGCAGACAAACACGCGCATCGATGTGAATCCCACGCCGGTTCTCGTGGCACCTCCAGGCACGCCCAACTTGGCTCAAGGGGCGGCCGGAACTCCGGTCACGGCCATCTTCGTCGATCCCGATCGTCTGACGAACGGCGACGGCACTTTCGAGCGGCCGTTCAACACACTGCAAGGATTCGCGAACACGCCCAACACGACGTTGGTGATTGTCGACGGCAGTGCGGCCTCGCGAACGGTCAACGGCAGCATCACGCTGTTCGGCGATCAGAAGCTGCTGAGCACGTCGATCCTGGCGGCCGGTGGCGTGCAGCTCAACACGAATCTCGGTTTGATTACGTTGCCCTCGCTGGCCGGCTTCGGCGATGCGACGCCCGTTTCTCCGGTCTTCACCAGCCCGAACGGCGGCACGCTGGTCACGTTGGCGGGAGCGAATACCGAAGTTGCCGGTTTCACGTTTGATGGCTCGACGGCCAACGCCGCGATTCCGAATTCGACCGCGATCTCCGGCTCAAACCTGGTGGACTTCAACATCCACCACAACACGTTCCAGAATTACCGCAACGCAGTCGTATTGAACAACGCGACGGGCGTCGGTTTGTTCCAAGCCAACACGCTGATCGGCACGCCGGGCACGTCCATCGACGGCTTCCGGCTGGCAAACTCCGGCACTGGTCTCCTCGACCTGTTCGTGAACACGAGCACTCCGCTGGCCGGTTCGACGCTGCCCGCTCAGGGCAACAACATCTCTGGCAATGACGGTGCTGGCGTGAGCATCACCGCTCGCAACCGAGCGGTCATCAACGCGCATATCGAAGGGAACAACATCAGCAACAACGGCAACGGAGTCATTCTGGATGCTGCCGCTACTCGCAGCGTCATCAATGCCTCGATCGCCAACAACATCTTCGACGGCAACCGCGGCGAGGATCGCAACCGCAATGGCATTCTCGATCCGGGTGAAGACCTCAACGGTGACGGCGTGCTCAACTCGGGCAATGGTGTCCTGCTGATGGCCAATGCCTCGACGATCAATGCGGCTCAGCTTGGCGAGGACACAAACGCCAACGGCCGGCTCGATCTCAGCGAGGACACCAATAGCAACGGCCGGCTCGACCCCAGCGAAGACCTCAACGGGAACGGCATGTTGGATGTCAGCGAGGACACCAACGGCAACGGCACACTCAACGCAGGCGAGGACACGAACGGCAACGGACTGCTCGATGTTCCGACCGAGGACTTGAACGGCAACGGGATTCTCGATGCTGGCGAGGACTTGAACGGCAACGGCACGATTGACGTGATCGTCGAGGACACGAACCGCAACGGCGTGCTGGACCCCAGCGAAGACACGAATGGTAATGGAATACTGGATCCATCCGAGGATACGAACCGCAACGGACGGCTCGACGGCGGCTTCCTGATCACCAACAACCAATTCACTCGCAACACGGGCGATGGACTCGCGATTCAGAGCATCAACAACGCCACCATCAATCTGATCGCGATTCGGAACGAGTTTGGCCTCAC
>SXGT01236687.1_pt1 | contig 12762 bp, 7 predicted proteins | sample 3176221 | NCBI WGS metagenome assembly SXGT01 (sample SAMN11356862, study PRJNA531348) | freshwater metagenome | isolation source: freshwater sample F1-120 | place: China: Fuxian Lake, Yuxi | collected 2017-12-25
GCCACGCCTCGAACGTCATCATCTGGGTTTTTATTTAATTCGCGCAAATAAGTTACAGCGTCACGCCACTTGCCCTCAAAGCCTGTAATTTCAGGACCAAGTTTTTCTTTCGGAGCTTCCTCTGCCGGTGGCGCAGCAGCTACGTCCTCAGAGTGATCGGCGGATTTGCTCGCCGCAGGCGCAGAACTTTTGGCGATCTTGCCCTTGAAGCCGGGAGATTTCATCACACGATCACGGAACGACGCAAGCGCCTGAACCGTGTTCACGACATTAAATTTGCCATCGCCGGGAACGTCGAAAGCGACGGTCTTGGCGTCGCCAATCTTTGTATCTCCGGCTTCGTCGATATAAGCGCGGCCAAGCAGCGCCTCTGCCGCCTTGCGCGCAGCATTCGGGCCAGAGGCTTCAAAGCTATAAATTAGCTTTGATTTACCGCCGTATTTTCCGCCGCCGTTGGTGGCGTAAATGCCCCAGCCTCGGAGGTTCTCGCGGACTGTCACTGATATGTAATTGGGTTCGCCCAGCGTGCCTTTGACACCATCAAACACAACCTTTCCGCCAGACATGTGCGGCTTTGCGGTGGCGATGGTGGAGTCAGGCTTCGGCGCATTGGCAATAGCCTTGTCTATTTCTCCGACAAGGTAGTCGCGCATTTGCGACGGGCTCATTTTTTCGGCATTGGATGCCTTGGTAACAGTCTCGTTGACGACCTTTTGTGAGGCGGCCTCGGATGGCTCACCGGCGTCCTTATGCTCGGCTACTGGCTCTGCAACGCCATTGACAATCTTGCGGCCATTCTTCTTGAACCAGGCGTCGTATTCCTTATTGAGCGCGGTCTGTTGCTCCGGCGTGTAGCCAACGATGTCCTCCGCCGTCAGCCCCTTGCTCTTTAGGAAGTTGTCTTTGTTCTCTTCCATGACAGCGAGATTTGTTTTCGCGTTGTCTGAAAGCTCGTCAATCTGCTCCTTTAGAGCTGCGGGGATTTCCGGCTTTATTTCTTCTTTGCCGGCTGCTTCGACTTCTTGGCCGATTACTTTGCGATCGCCCGCTTCTTGATCGGGTTTTGATTGAGGATTGTTTTCCTTTGCTTCGGCTGTGGCTGATTGATTGGCCTGCGCTTTTGCTTTTTTCTCGGCACGGTGCGCCGCGTCACGTCTGGGTTTCGCAGTCGCTGGCGGCGCCTCGGACATGTTTATCTCATCGACACGTTCCGTTGATATGTCGATGTTTTCCGATTTCATCGACATGTCGTCATTCGGAGCGGCGGATTCTTGCGCCGTCGTCGCGCTCGGAAACTCTTTTGTCGCTTCAAGCGCTGTTGCGGCATCCGTCTTGAGAACGATCGCCTTGACGTCTTCGCCCTGGTCCTTCGCGGCGAGCCACTGGTGATGGCCGTCGATGACGTGGCCATCTTCTGACACGATGACGGCGCGGTCGCCGTTGCCTTCCTCTTTCGCCTTCTCGACTTTCTCCGGTGAGAACTCGGCCTGGGTTGGCTTCAAATCCTCGGCCGCAACCGTCGTCGTTTCGTGCTCGATGCCATTGGCGTTCAGGAAATTCGTCAGCGCGCCATGGTGCTCGGATTTGACTTGCGGCATTTCTGCGCGCGGGACGCCTAGCGTGCCGGACGATTCGTCAAACTTCTGCACGTCGCTGGTCGGCGCTTCCGCCTTCGGGGTGATGACAAACCGGCCTTTGTCGTTTTGCGCGACCTCATGGGTATCGTTCAGGCCATAATTATCGATCTTGGCCTGCATCGCCTTTGGCGTTGCGGAATAGTCATTCAGAAGGCGCTTGATCGTCGCCTCATCGGCGTGCTTCGGCGCAGCAGCAGGCTCTTCTGGCAAAGGCTCTGGCGAAGGGTTCTTGGCGATTGGCGTTGGCTCTGCTTCCGGCGCTCGCGCGAGCTTATTGATGGCCTTCTCGACCTCGACGCGCGCCGTCGTGAGAACCTTATTCCAGCCGTTCGCCTTGCCTTGGTCAGCGATGTATTTGAGTTTTGCGCGAAGCTCGTCTTCGGACATTTCCGAAAGCGGGCGATCTGCGGGCGCCGGCGCGGGTCTAGCGACGGCGACGGCCTGTTCTGCAAGGTTGCTGTCGCCCGGCAGGCGCTCTGCTTCTGGCGCGGGGACAGTCTCCATGGCTGGCGGCGCGGCGGCTTGTGTCTCGCCGGTGACAGGCAACGGCGCTTGTGTATCACCAACAGGCGTTTCGTTGACGACAACGGGCGCGGGCGCCGCGCTCTCCGGCGCAAGAGAAACCTTGCCGCTCGTTATCAGGCCGTTGTCGATCAGCAGGTCTTGCCCGGCGTCGTCCTTGAACATGACGCCATCGGCGTCCTGCGAAACGATCGTGCCAGTGATAGACCCGTTTTCATCGGTGAGCGTGACGCGCTTGCCGGCGGCCGTCGCCAATGGCGCGACGTGCGGCGCGGCTTGATCCAGGACGCGCGAGAGCGGGCCTTGGCCGCCCGGCCGTGCAGTTGCGGGCTTCGCCGGAACAGATTCTACAGCCTGTAAATCCGAGGATGTCTGACGACCGGGCGCTTCTGCGGCGATCTCTTTCAGCGCTTCTGTTTCTGCGGCTACCGGCGGCTCGCCGCGCGTCTGCGGCTCTATTGCAGGAGCCGCCCCTTCCGGCATGGTCGTGACGCTGCCGGCCAGCGTCGGCTCTTGACGTTCTTGTTCGGACGTGGGCGGCGGCGGCTCAGATGGCCCAAATCGTTTGTATACTTCTGTTGCTGCTCCGACCGATCCACCCGTCCCGGCGCCACCAACTGCGCCAAGGATGAAGTTGCCGAACGTGTCTTGCATCGGGTCGATGCTCGTCCCGGCGCCGGTGTTTGTTCCTACATTCTGGGCGACCTGCTCGACGGTCTCTTGGACACCTTCTTCCGCCGCCTCCAACCCAGCCTTGCCGGCAACCCGCGCGGCGGCGTTGCCGCCGACAAGTTTGCTCGCGGGGGACAAGATTTTTGATGTGGCTATGCCGCCAGTCGCCGAAAACGGGGCGGTGAACAAAAACGCATAGCGCTCCGCCGCGCTGCGCGTGAGATTAAGCGCCTGCTCTGGCGTTTTGCCCTGGCTAATCAGTTCTTGATAATAGCCGGACTGCTTCTCAATTTCCTTCGGGCCGTCTGGATTGTTCGGGTCAGCCGGCGTGTTGGCCATCTTCGTGATGGCCTCGCGCGCACTCTGCGCAGCCCCGCCGCCACCCTGCAAGCCGCCGACAACAGCGCCGCCGACAACACCTCCACCAACGGCCGCCGCAACAAGAGGAAGCATTCCGCCGAAGACATCAAGACCAAGAGCAAGATAGCCTGTAGGGCTTGGGTTTTTGCCAAGCGTCCAGGTCGAAGGCTTGGAAATATCTCCATCAGGCGACGAGTCGGCGATAGCCTTTTTGGTTTCCTCTGAAACGCCCCGTTCAATCCGCTTGCCGCTTTCCGTCCACTTATCGGCGATGGCGCTGGCCATAGAACGATATTCAGGCAACCCGGAGAAATGGCGGATTGCGTCGCTGGCCTGCGCCGCACCCTCCATGATTGATCCGGCGCCCTTGATGGCTCCGCCCTCAAATTGGCGGCCCATATCCTCAGCGAGGCTCTTCTCTGCAACTGGGATATTGAAAGCCCGGCCAACTTCTTCCGCTGACGGCGGCACAGAATGGCCGGTTGATGGGTCAATCTGCGTTTCCGTCTCGACGACGCGCGGCGCGGCTTCTGGAATATAGGTCTCAGCAATACGCTGGGTCCGCGACAGAACGTCCTGCGCATAGACGTTTACGTCGTCGCTCCATTTAGACGGGTCTGAACCGCCAGCGTGCGCCTTAACCGCGTCCTGAATGGACATGCCGGCGTCAAGATATGTGCGCAGCTTGCGCGCGGCTGTATCAATGTTCTGGGAGGCGTCATACGGGTTGCCGCCCTCACGACCCGATACCTCGTCATCCGTGACATTGATGATGCCGCGAACCTTGGGGCCGGGGCCACGCGAGCGATTGAACTCGTTAAAATTCGAGTCCTTCTCGGCGATCGACATAAGAACGTCAGCCGGGACGTTGTATCTTACTGCCGCATCTTTGAAGGACTGGATTGTATCAGGGCTGGGACCGTCTGATTTTTGCGCAGCACGCTCCTGCAAAATGGAGCGGCCATAAGCTGTATTCCCCCCGCCGCCTTCTGCAAAACCTCTGTAAAAGTCGTCTGAAGAAGGAATGAAGGTTGAATCGACCATCGGAGAGCCCCGGAGTAAATCGGATTTATTCCGATTTATACTCCGGTTCTTCCCGTTTTAGAAGCTTTATCGGCCTGGCCCCCAGGTCATTGTCGGGACGCCGCCACCAGCGGTTGGGCTGGACGGTTTGATGGGTTTTCTTGCAAGATTGTAGCGACGGGTAAATTCGGCCTGCTTCTGCTCCGGCGTCATTGTCCCGGCGGCTCTATTATCTGCGGCATTCATTTCCTTATCAATCTGCTGGCGCAATCTTCCATCCATCTCTGATTCTTTTTCGAGGATTTTGCCGCCGACTTCGATCCCCTTCTTAGCTGCCTCGGCCTTCTCTTTGAGAATCCGTTCTCTCTGCGCCGCGTTCCATTGGATAATGTTCTCAGGGTGTGCGGCCCAACCAAGTTTGGTGATAACGTCATCTTGGCCTATCGCCTTATCAGCGAATACCTCGCCTGTGCGCTTGTTGGTGATGTTATAATCTATGCCAAGCGGCTTTCCATCTTCGCCCTTGATGACATTGCCCTTGTCGTCTTTGGCAAAGTCCACCTTAATGTCATACCCATCCTGAATAAGGTAATTCGGGTCTTTGAGCATCTCGTTAAAATGTTTTTTGACGCCCTCAATATTAAAATTACCCATTGCCTCTACAAGGAGGCCTTGTTGCTGTAGGCCATTGGCGGCATTTTTATCCGAGTAGAACTTTCGAGCCGCATCTGCCTCTGTGTATTTTCCGGCGGCCTCTAGCGTATTAACGAGCTTATTAAGCCCATTTGGATTTGAGTTGAACTCTTTCCAAAACGGGTGGTTCTTTTCAAAGGCGCTTTGCGCTTCTTCCCTTGACCCGTATTTCTGTCCTTCAGAAGAGTAAATCGGCTTACCGCCTTCATCCGTTTCCTGAAGGATGGATTTCTCTCTCGCTGCGTCATGCTGCTTTAGGGCATTCGTGCGAATATCTGATACGTCTCTGTTTGTTTCTTGGTCGCGTATTAGACCTTGCTGCGTCATCAAGCCGGCATTGCGCGTTGACTCACGCAAGGGCGCGTTAAGGCCATACTCATCAGCAATGCGCTTTTCTGCCGCCGCCTCTCGACTGCTGTGGTCTTGGAGCAGTTGCATGTTCTTGGATTTATAGTCACGATCAAAGGCGTCGGTCTCGACCTTCCGCTTTGCTTCTTCCTCAAGAAGCTGCATACGACGTTGATCTAGCTCAAGTGAGCTCTGACGCGCCGCGATAGCCTGCCCCGTCTGCAACCCGTCGGCCAGTCCGTCCATAAAACCGCCAATGCCGTAGCCGCTCATATTCGTATCCTTTATTTGAAGATAGACGAAAACCAGTTGAAGGCGTCCGACATGCCTTTGTCGATGTCGTCACCTATGCCGCCAAGATCGAGGATAGATTTTCCGTCTGATGCTGCGGCGCCCGCTGATGCCCCTGCTGTTGCTTCGGCCGGCTGTTTCTCAAATCCGTAAAGCGCGTCCCACTCGCGGCCATTGGCGTCTTTGATCGGCTCGCCGGAGAAGAACGAGCCAATATCTTTCAGAAAACCGCCGCCGGCGCCCGGCTGTGCTGGATGCTCTGGCATAGGCGGCCCCATGTTTTCATGAAATTGCGGGCCGGAGGTTGCTGGCGTTATCGTTTCTGGACGGCGTGGCGGCTCGCCCCATGGAGCAGCGACCATCGAGCTTTCCGGGGTGGCTGTAGGCTGCGGGGCGCTCGGCGTCGTCTGCGTCACGGGAGATGGTGGCGTCGATCCGGTCTGTTGCGTCCGCGCGGGAGAAGCGTCATTCATTGTCGTCGTGTCGGCGGCGACACGAACAGGCGTTTGCGCATTGCCGGCGTCACGGTTGCGACCGTCCGGCGTGGTGTCCGGCACTGATCCATTCTGCATGGACGACCAGAACTGTTGGCCTATCGGCGTGCGGCGTGCGGTTTCTCCCGGCTTATCATGGGGGCGCTCAAAATCGTATGTCCACGAACGAGCGCCATCGGCGACGGTATTGCCCTTAAGCAGAGATTGGAGCGCGCCGTTTTCCTTGCCCTGCAACTCCTGCTGCATCCACTTGGCTTGGGTCTCAATCGGAATTTGGCGAATGTCGTTCGTGCCGGCAAAATTGTAGAGGCCGGACAGACGATCACCGCGCCATTGCAGCGCGCCACCCGAAGGCTTGCCTAAATCGTTTGGATTGTAGGCGGCTGGGTTCAGATGCCGGCCGCTCTCGCCCATCATCGAGCCAACGGCGCCCGCAGCGACCTCCGGCTTTACGCCAAGCTCGGTGAGCGCTTTAAACATGGTCATCGAGTTCGAGCCGAACGAGACTGGCGTAGCGCCTCCCACGCCTGCGCCTGCGCGGGCGGAAGCCGGTAACGTGAGGGCGTTCGAGCCAATTGAGGAAATCGACGACGACGGCGTATTCAGCCCGCGCTGCGACGCCGGCCGATCATCTTTCTTTTCTTCCTTTTCGCCGCCGCCGGCTTCGGCTTTTTCCATCGCCTCTGCCTGCGCCTCGCGCTGGCGACGCATTTCTTCCTGAAGGTCAGCGGCGCGAACACGATCCCAATAGTCTTGGGAGCGACGCATAAAACCGCCAAGGCCGCGGCCCCCGGCTTCCTGAGCAATAGCCATCACGCGGCCTCCTTAAAGATGCTCTTGCCGGAAGACTTTTTGGCTGTCTTCCTTGCAGGCTTTTCGTCATGCTTCTCGGTCTTGGCGTCGCCATCAACCTTTTCGGCAAGCTCTTTGACCGCGCCCATAGTCACACCAAGAGCGTCAATGACGTTGATCGACTTGCCGTCACCAAGCCCGGTCGCGCGCTGGAAATCTTCGGCATATGTGCCGATGTGCGAGCCGCCGTCGCCTTCGCCCGGCTTGTAATCCCAAGCCTCGACGGGCATAGATTTAAGCGCATCAAGAACGCCGCGCACCTCGCGCTTGTCCTCTTTGACTTCGCGGCTTGATGGCATTGGAAACCCAGCACCCATCCAAGCGCCTGCCAGTTTGCCAGCACCACCTAAAAATGCGCCTGTAGCGTCGTTGCGCATTTTATCGCTGGTGTTGAGCATATCGGTTCGGTCTCTACCGACATTGCGCCACATGTTGCCGGCGTTGTTCCACCCGGCCATGCCTTGCTCAAAACCCGTCTGCATAATTGACGTGTTGGCTCGCCAGCTACCCTGATTGGCGATATTGTTGGACATCATGCTGTTGCCGGCGTTGACGCCGGAGTTAAGCCCCTGCGCCGCCTGACTAGGCAGACCATTGCCAATATTCAGAACGTCGCCCTGCAAAGCCATGCCTTCTTTCCGAAGGTCACGCCGCGCCTGGTTCTGCGCGCCTGCGCTCGCCAATCCGCCCTGAAGCTGCAAGGCGCGATCTTGGCCAGCCCATGCGCCGCTGTCCGGCCGCGCGCCATTGGCCGCCATAGCGCGCTCGCTCTGCGCCCTTTGCTCAGCAATAGAGTTCTGAACGTCAGCCTTGACCTCTGCCGCCGCCTCCTCCTGCTTTTCTTTGCTGTCCCAATTATTAGCCTTCTCAATGTATTTGTCCTGCATCGGCAGGAAAACACTCTTATACCGCGCCCGGTCTTCCTCAGACCATTCGTTCGCGTTATCCATGGCCCGCATCTGCTTCTGCGTGACCTGCTCATTGAGAGCGTCGATCTTTTCCTGTCGCTTGTTAGCGATGCCAAATTGCTCTTTGGCGAACTCTAAAGAACGATCGCCAAGGTCCGCCATGCGATTGGCAGCCTGCGCCTGCATAAAAGAGGCAAATCCAACCATCGGGTCGCTTTGTGCGCTTGATCCGCCTTGCATGTCAGTGATCCTTTATCCAAAAACAGTGTTCGCGGCGCATTCCCATGATGACCATGTTGTCGTCGGCGTAGCCGTTCACCTTGACGCCCTCGAACCTGAAACCGAGATCGAGCGCGAGCTTTTGAACGTCAACATTCCTTTGGGCGACGGTCGTGGTCACGCGGGCCAGACCGCAATTCAGGAAAGGCAGGGCGAAGAAGCCAAAGATCATGCCGCGGGTGGCGAAGTTCCTGGCGCCGTTCGAGACGATGTGCATTTCGCAATCAACGTCGGTGAAATCGTTGTAGATGGCGACCGCCCGGATTCCGTCCGCGCCCTCGACGACAAGGCATTGGGCGTCCGGCGGGTAATGGCTGACGCCGACGCGCTCGCCCGCCCACGCCAGGTGGGAGGCGTCGCCTATGACGAGCCGGAGCCCGTTATGTTCGGCCAGCGTTTCCATGCCCAATACCTACCATATCCGATCCAATCTCGGAAACTATCCGATCATAAGGCCCCGGCGGAACGAAAGAACACGTCGATTTGTTCCGGCGTCATCCCGAACGCCGCGCCGATCTCATTGGTCAGGGGGTGCTCACGGTAGAATATCGTGGCCCCCGAGAGCAACATCTCAGCACTGAACTTCTCGGTTGGATCAGAAATTTGGTCAACAATTGTCTGGAGCGGGAGAGGAATAAAGCCTGTCTGGACAGCGTTCAGGGCGTCAGCCTGAGTGATAAGCCCCTTGAGCGCGGCCTTCTGATAAAACTGCCGATCGCTTATCGGTCGGATCGGCTCGGGCGTAACAGGGACTATCGGCGGGTCGACCTTGATAAGTGTCTTGGTGGCCAGATCAACCTTGTACTCGTAGCGCGCCGAGGCGAAATCCATGTGCTTATCGAGGGTGATTGTAGGCTTTCCCTCTGCAATCTCCGCCTCAACGAACTCGTCGTCTGTCGCGCCAATCGCAAGTAGGTCGCCCGTCGCAGGGTCGTAGCGGGCGAATATCATCGGGCAAACTCCATGACCATCAAACGAACCGTCGCTCCGTAATATGTGCCGTTTGCCCTATAAGCTGCGACCGAAACGTGGAACATTCCGTCAGAGTCGATTGTCTGGTTCGGGTCGATCGGGTAAATACCCTGTGTCGTCGTACATTGGCTCTTATACGAACCCCTACCAGCGATAATGTTCAACCACTGCAAATGGCTGATGATTGGCTGCTGAACGATTGCGCCAAGCGAGACATAGGATGGAGTAGTGCGAGCAATATAAACTACTAAATACCCCCCTGCTGGGGCGTCATCATTAACCTCATCGCCATCATATGTTGCGATGATGTAAATCCTCGACCCCTTCCGAACAGGAATTTGGATAAGAGGGTTGTTTACTCCAGACACATACCGACCATTGGAGATGCGCGCATTCGATTGTTCGCTTATCGCTCCATACGTCAAAGAGCCATTGATAATGACGCTGCCGTTAATTTCAATGTCATTAGCGCTTAAGACAATTTTTGAATAATCCGTATATCCGCTGCCGGAGAATTTGCGGCCGCCGCTCAAAACAAGCGCCGACTGATTTTTGCTATTTAAGCCAGGCGAGCCAACAACCGCCCATTGGTAAGCTAAGCCTGTGGTTGGGTCATATACAGAATTAGAAAGCTGCGTAACCGTGGCCGCATTACCGGCATACTGGCTGTAAGTGCCGGAGCTGTTGTCGTTCCACTGACTGTTATGCCACACATAAGGCGTCAGATTAGGCGACGTTGACCCACTTGGGACCGTTGTGTCGATCCAAATGTCGCCTTGAAGACGGCCGCTAGAACTTGGAGCGTAGCTTTGAGCATAGACTCTAGACGTCCCAGCAGATGTCGTCATAACACGTTGCGCAACTGCTATATCCGCAGCAACGCGAGCGCTTTTTTCATCATTAACCGATGCCGTTGTGGCGAGTAGGGCAAAACGGCCGTCGCTGATGTCGATCCACGCCGAGCCGCCCCAATAATAAACGCGATTTTTGTCGTCTGTATCAAACCAAAGATCGCCGATGGCCAGCTTGTTTGTCGCGTCATTTACCGGCGCGGTCGCCTGATTAAACGTGCGCTGCTTGCCTGCGCGCCCATCGGAAACGTCGTCCCATGCGCTTCCGTCCCAATACCAGACCTTATTATTGTCATCGGTGTCATACCAAAGATCACCAATGTTATGAGTTCCAGTTGGTGTGGTTATTTGACGGTATATTTTGATGGTAGTTAGGCTTGAATCTATCCAAGCCGATCCGCTCCAATAATAGATTTTATTATTGTCATCTGTATCAAACCACATATCTCCAGTGACAAGATTGTTTGCAGAATTGTCTTCTGGCGGCGATGCTTGCCTGAATGTGCGCTGCTTGCCTGCCGTCGCTTCAATTCTGGTTAGGTCTGATGCGAGCACCAGCTTGTCAGACGCATATACAGTCTGAATGTTTGTTATATTCGCCCGCGCGTCGCCAACCTGCGCCGAAAGGGAAGAAACATGCTCGGCCATCGCCATTGTTTTCGTGGCAAGAGCGCGCTTCGTATCCTGAATTTGCGCTTCATTATTATTTATCTTGGCCTTTAGAGTTGTAACAATTTCAGCGAGAGCGCTGTTTTCATCGGCGCGGACCGTGATCTCTTCCTTGAATGAGGCAGAGCTTTGAGCAAATTCCACCGCAAGTTCGCGGACAGATATTTTGATTTCCGCATATTGGTCAGACAAATCTTGTGATAAGCCCTGCAATTCGGAGATCAGAACGGCACGGCGCGAACCATCCGACCGCTCTCCGGTCAGAAGTTCGATCTTCTCCAGTATGCCGCGAAGCCTTGCGTCGTCACCAATCGCCATTATTTCGCTCCGACATATAGCTCGCTGGGAGACCACGCCGCATAGATCGACGTGATCGTGCGGCGACCTGTAATCTCAATCTCCCAAGTCCTCGCCAGAAAGCCGCCCGGCAATCGCGCGACCGTGTTCAGGTCTGTGAATGTGCGGACGGCGTTCCCATCGGCGTAGATGGTCGCCTGAAACTCCGCGCCGGATGACGCAGTGACGGCTGACCCGTTGACAACCGTTCCGCTAAATGAACCGGATACGAAGTTGGAATCGCCAACCGTGATCGACGGCGTTGCGGCTGGCGCGCTTTCCATCGGATCAGCATCCACCATAGACGCGCCAAGATTGATGTGACCGTCGAGGACGATCTTTTTCGATCGCCACGTCATTTGCATAGAGCCGGATTTGGGCGAGTCCCATTCCTGAACGCGTTGGCCGTTAAGGACATAAAGCTTTCCGGCCCCGACCTCGAAATACATGTAGGGGAAATACATGTCCGTTCTGGTGATGAAGGGCTGTTTGCCAGTGAGGTCGATGATAATCGTTCCCTGTTGCAGCACTCCGGCCTTGTCGGTGTAAGAATAGCCAAGGATATATCGCCCGTCGAATTGAGAGGCGATCATTGTTTCAGGGCTTAATTCCTGCCATTGGGCGCGGGTGAAAATGTTGCGTGTGGCAAGTTCCGCGCCCTTTGCGGAGACAATCACAAGTCCGTCAGTCGATGGATAGGCGACCGAATAGCCAAGGTCCACGATCCCGCGCTTGCTGACGCAGGGATAGTTGACCTCGATAAGCTCCATGGCCATAGCGTCCGGCGTGATGCCGGAAGCGATATAGGGGTTGCCCTTGGTCATGATTGCGATTGAGCGGCCAAACGCGCCAAGCCCAACAATGTCGAAGCTCGTCGTCAGAACGTAATTTTCTGGCCAGGAATGAGGCTTCCAGGCTTCCGAGAAATAGAGCTTATTGCCAGTGAAACCGGCCATAATCCCGTTAGGCAAAGCAATGATGCCTTGCAAATCCTCTGGCGGGGGATTTGCTGATAGAGTTGGGATTGTCTCCTGTATCGGGGTTTCTTCCGGCATGTCGGTATAGGGAGCGGAGTCCGTCGGCACTGGGAATTGATGTTCGGCGATCAGATATAGACTTGTCGCGCCTGATGCGCTTGTCTGTGTGCGATATATGCGGATGCGATTTACGTCGCGCTTATATGATCCGGCGACTGTGCTTTGTAGCTCTAAAAGGGTTGGATCGTTCGCAAACCCCTTAAGGGTTACTTCCATGCCCGAGCTTCTAACAACCTCATTACTAAGTGGAGAAGGCTCTGATTCGTCGTCGGTCGCTGTGACATATGTATAGGCGTAGGCAATTGTAGATTGGGTCGTCGGGTCAGGATCGCCTGTTACGGATGCTGTTAAAGGGGCTTGCGGAGGCTTGACGGCAAGATCGTAAACCTCGGAGTTATCAATGACGATCTTTGGTGTTCCGTCGCCAGTGATGTAAAGCCGGTTCTTGGCGATTGGCGCTCTCACTACGTCAACGATTTTATTATATTCGAACCATGTATCGCCGAGCTTATAGAACATGACATTGTCGTTGGCGAGGGTGCGATAATCCGCCGGAAAGCGCATGGGCGCGATTGACCCGTCAACAAGTTTACAGTTCTTTGCGATCTGCGCACCACTATCAGGCAGCAAACGTGGGATGGCGCTTGGTATCTCTCCGATAAAAGCGGACAAGGTAATCATCAATAACCTCGCGCGAAACCCCGGCCTTCAGGCCGGGGAGGTAAGCGAGAGCGCCCGGAGGGCGCGTCCCGCTGGGATTTGACGTATTCGGCGATAATGTTAAGCGGGGCTCCGCCACACGACGCGACAAAATAAGA
>SXGT01455958.1_pt1 | contig 12760 bp, 9 predicted proteins | sample 3176221 | NCBI WGS metagenome assembly SXGT01 (sample SAMN11356862, study PRJNA531348) | freshwater metagenome | isolation source: freshwater sample F1-120 | place: China: Fuxian Lake, Yuxi | collected 2017-12-25
CCATCGCGCTCGGCGTCGTCCAGGCGCTTGAGGGCCACCATGCCCAGACCCTCGCCGAGCATGGTGCCGTCGGCCTGGTCCGAGAAGGGCCGGCAGTCGCCGCTCATGCTCAGCGCCGGGGTCTTCGAGAAGCACATGTACATGAAGATGTCGTTGAGCGTGTCCACGCCACCGGCGATGACGAGGTCCGACTCGCCCAGGTAGAGCTCCTGGACGGCCATGCTCAGGGCCGAGAAGGTCGAGGCGCAGGCCGCGTCGGTGACGCAGTTGGTGCCGCCGAGATCGAGCCGGTTGGCGATGCGGCCGGCGACGACGTTGCCGAGCAGGCCGGGGAAGGTGCTCTCCTGCCAGGGCACGTAGTGGTCGGCGATGCGATTGCACACGGCCTCCAGCTGGTCTTCGGAGAGGCCATGCTCGCGCATGGATTTCTGCCAGATCGGCCGCTGCAGCCGGCTGACCATGGTCCCGAGCAGCTCCTGGCCGCTGGTGACGCCCAGGATGCAGGAGATGCGCGACCGATCCATGGTCTCGAACTGGCCCTTGGCCGCGTCGCGCAGCACCTGCTCGGCGACGATGAGCGCCAGCAGCTGCGAGGTGTCCGTGGCCTCGATGATGCTCGGCGGCACGCCCCAGTGCAGGGCGTCGAAGTCGATGTTCGGCAGAAAGCCGCCGCGGCGCGCGTAGGTCTTGTCCGGCGCCTTGGGGTCAGCGTCGTAGTAGTCCTCGGGCAGCCAGTGCGTGGCCGGCACGTCCGAGAGCAGGTCGCTGCCCGCGAGGATGTCGCGCCAGAAGCCGTCCGAGCTGGTGGAGCCGGGAAAGAGGGCGGAGACGCCGACGACGGCGATGGGGGCACGGATGTTTGTCTTGCTCATGGCGAGTCTCTCTTGTGAAGGCATCTCAGTTTCAGGCAAGCGGGCGCGGGCGGAAGTCAAAAGCGGCCGCCGGAACGGGCACGCCGTAGCTTCGTAGCTGTTGGGCGCGGGTGACGACCGCCGCCCCTTCCATCAGGTTGCGGGCGACTTGGACCACGTTGCGTTGGGCGGGGTCGGCCAGAAAGCTGCCGGCCGTCCAGGCATTGAACGCGCCCATGGCCGGGCCGCACCAGATCTGGAAGTCGGTGCGCCTGCTGGCATCCCCGGCGATGGCCCAACGGCTGCTCTGGCCCAGGTAGGAGCGGAACACCAAGGCCATCTTGTGCTTGGCATCCTGCTCGGCCCGCGTCACCTCGTGGGGATCGCGCTCCATCCAGAAGGCGCGCGTGCTCTGCCAGGCGGCTTCGAAGGTCGAGCGCAGCATCTGGCGCTCCACCTTCTCGCGCTCGGCCGGCGGGATGCTCTCGAAGGTCTCGTGGCTCTTGTACAATTCATAGAGCTTGCGCGCCCGCAAGGCGAACAGGGTGCCACGGCGCAGCACCTGCACCTCGACGCCCATCTCGAACATGTCGGCGGCGGGGGCCATGATCACATCGGCGAGATCGGCCTCGGCCAGCATCTTGCGGCCATCCTCGTGCAACCCGGACTCGACGCAGGCCTGGTTGACCGAGCCGGTCAGCACGTAGGCGGCGCCGAGGGAGAAGGCGGCCGCCACGGCGGAGGGGGTGCCCAGACCGCCCGCCGCACCGACGCGAATCGGTCGCTCGTAGCCCTGTTCAGCGGCGATGGTGTCGCGCAAGCCCGCGATGACGGGGAAGAGGGCCGCCAACGGTCGGTTGTCGGTGTGGCCGCCGGAGTCGGACTCTACGGTGACGTCCTCCGCGACCGGCACCAAGCGGCCCAAGCGGACCTCCTCGGCGGTCAGCAACCCGCGGCTGAGCAGGGCGTCGAGGATGGCGGCGGGCGCTGGCTCCAGGAAGCGCCGCGCGACCTCGGGGCGGGAGATCTTGGCGAACACGTGGCGTTTGCGCTGGATTCGGCCCCTTGCGTCATGCTCGATGCCGCTGAGGGCGAAGCGGACGATGGCCGGGGTGAGGGCCATGTACGCCGACGCCGACACCCGCTTGACCCCGCGCTGGATGTAGAGATCCGCCAGAGACTCTTCCAAGGCCGGCTCGTTCGGCGAGTGGATGAGGTTGATGCCCCAGGGAGCGGTGTCGCCCAGGACACGCTGCAGCTCCTCCACCGCGGCCTCGACGCGGCTGCGGGGCAAGCCGGCGGCGCCAAAAAAGCTGATGAAGCCGGCCTTGGCCATGGCGACGACCATGGAGGTCGTGGTGATTCCATTGGCCATGGCCCCCGCGATGTAGGGGAAACGGACGCCGTGAACCTCGGCGAAGCTGCGGCAGCCCAGCCACTCGGGATAAAGGGGCGGCAGCAAGGCCAGCACCGGCCAGTTCGGGATGCCGTTGGTCTGCTCTCGGGCCACGTGCTCGCCGCGGAGGGCCACGCCCACGGCGCGACCATCGGCGCTCTGGACCACGAAGGTGGGCTCCCGAACGCGCTGGATGGCGGCGACCAGGTCCGCACCGTCAAAGGCAGGCGCGTCGTGTTGACTCTGCCAGCAGCCGTGTGTGCTAAACTGCCACGTCATGCGCACCCACCTCCCATCCGAGTTGTTGACATCCAGTGGCATTTGCCACCGAGTGGCAGAATGACCTGCGTTGTACAGGGAGACTCATGAGACCGCCAGACCCGTCCTCGTTGCGCGAGCGAAAAAAGGCCGAAGCCTTCGCCAAAGTCCTCAGCACGGCTCACCATTTGTTTCGCCGAGACTCGTTCGACGCCACCACGCTGCAGATCATCTGCGATGCCTCCGGCATCTCCAAACGCACCTTCTTTCGCTACTTCCTCGACAAGGAGTCGCTGGTCTTTCCGCATCGCGAGGAGCGTCTGGCGGCGTTCGTGGCCTTTCTGGACGAGAACCGGGACATGGAAAATCCCTTCGACACGTTCCGGCTGGCGGCGCACCTCTTCGGAGCATGCTACAACAAAAACAAGGACTACCTGCGCGAACTACAGGCCGTGATCCTGGGCTCGCCAGCGCTTCTGGCGCGGGAGCGGGAGATCGACCGGGAGTGGCAGCGCGCCATCGCGACCGCCCTGTCTTTGCGTTCGCAGAAGGTGCCCGAGGACGACCACTGGGCTCGGGTCTCGGCTGGGGCGATCATGGGCACCGTGCGCGCCACCATGACCTACTGGTTCGAGCGCGACTGCCGCGACGACCTGGCCCAGCTCGGGGTCGACGCGCTGAGCTACCTCGAGGGCGGCTTTCGGCACCGAGCGAAGTGAGCTCGAGCGACTCCGCGACGCTTACAGGGCGACCTCGCGCACCACCACCTGCCGATCCGCTGCCGCCCCGCGCTTGATCGCCAAAGCCAGCTGATGCTCCGCCGTGGGCCGCAGCAGCTGGAACTGCCAGTGCGCGGGGTCGTCCTCCAGCGGCGGCTCGAAGGCCACCGAGACCGGCTCGCCCAACTGCATCGCGAACGCACTCAAGGGCAAAGCGAGACCCATGCCGCGGGCCTTGATGTAGGCCTCCTTGAGCGTCCAATAGGCGAAGAAGCGGGCCTGGCGCTCGCTGGGCAGCTGGGCCATGACGTCGGCGCACTCGGCGGCGTGGAACGAGTGGCGGGCGAGGCTCGGCACATCCACCTCGCGACCCACGACCTCCACGTCCACGCCGCAGTCCAGGCTCCGGTTCACCAGAACCGCGACCAGTCCATGGGTGTGGCTGAGGTTGAAGCGGAGGTCGGCGGGCACAACCGAGCCAGCCAAGGGCTCCGCCAGCTCCGGCCGGCCGTGCACGCCCAGCGAGAAGCGCCAGCGCTCGGGTGGCACATCGGCGTAACGACTCAGGGTCAAGCGCAGCAGCCCGTGGGCGACCAAGAAGAGGTGGCGGTCGCGCTCAAAGTGGTAGCGCTGCCAACGGGCGGTCTCCGACGCGTCGAGGACGGCGGCGCAGCGGGCCAGGCCGGCAGGGTCCAGGGTCTGGTCGACCCGGCAGAGCCAGACGTGCACCGCGTCGCTGAGCGCCTCAGGCACCTTGGACCTCCCGCAGGCGAACTCCGATCGATTCAATCGCAGCGACCCTGACCCACAACTGCGGGTTGATGGACGGAGATCGACCCGCGGCGTCGCATGCCATCTGCTGGCCCGTGGCGCCGAGCGCGCCGCGGAGGTCAGCACGAACCGAGTGTACAGGGTGGAGCTCGAGCCGGAAGAGCGCGCCGAGCTCGAAGGCATCGTGGCGCGCGGCAAGCACAACGCCCGCACCGTCAAGCGGGCGCAGATCCTGCTCGCGACAGGCCATTCGGTGTGCAGGCAGGACAGGCCAGCAGTGACCGACGAGCAGCTTGCTGCGGTGCTGGGTGTGGGCACGTCGACGGTCTTTCGGGTCTGCCGTCGCTGGGTCGAGCATGGCTACGATGAGGCGTTGCAGGACCGGCCCGGTCGTGGCGCCCCGCCCAGGTTCGTGGTCAAGGACACCGCGGTGCTGGTAGGGCTTGCCTGCACCGAGCCGCCGCCGGGCAGCGTTCGCTGGACGCTTGGGCTGGCGGCAGCCTCGATCCCCAGACACGAGCCTCTCGGCGCCAGCCGCGAGGGCGAACGTACACGTCCGGGGGCGAGTTGTGGGTGGAGGCAACGACTTGAGCGGGGCCAGCGATAGCCTGGTCTTGGGGTGATCGATCAAGGCTGCGCGCCGAGGCGTCGCGGTTGTGCTCCGGGAGGCAGTCCGGTAGGTGCGGAGCCGTTTCGTCGGGTCCCGGACCCTGCCCAGGAGGGCCCTTGTCGCCATCGTCGGCCGCGAAGTCCGCACCTGCCAACGGTCGCAAGCTCCTGTTGTTCGTCGTGCCGTTGCTGCTCTTGGCCGTCGCGGTCTGGGTTTGGCAGGGCAGGGCGGCAGCCCCGACCTCGGCGAAGGCGGGAGGCGGTTCGGATAATGGCAGCGGCGAGCAGGCGTCAGGCCCAGCCGCGGCCAAAGGCGACGTCGTCCCCGGCGCGAAGATCGAGGGGGCCGGGGGCAAGCCCCAAGCTGCGGTCGAGGTGGTTCTGCCGCCGCAGGACCTGCCGCAGCTGCCGCTGGTCGATATGAAGGTCGAGCGGACCAAGGACATGGAGATCCTCAAAGTGGTGCTGCCGCAGTCTGCGCCGAGCTTCATCGCCTGCGTCGGTCGCTTCGCGCTCAAGCCTGGCACGATCGAGCCTGGGCTGCACGCCTTGATCCAGGTCGGCCCCGGGCCGGCAGGCAAGTCGATCGTGACAGGTGTGTCGTTCGCGGGAGGCTAGGAACCGCCGGAAAATCTTGAAACTTGCCTCCGAGACGCCCTCGCGGCCGTTTCGTTTGACCTGCCTGCGGGCACGAACACGATCATCGAGACGCCGCCGCTGCTGGGCGAAGCGCCCCCGTCCGCGCCCGCCACCGCGGCTCCTGCGAACCCTTCCAATCGGGCGAAGTAGATTGAAGATCTGATTCTCTGTCTCGTCCCGGCACGCCGGTGGCGGACCGAAGTTCTTCGACACGCAGTCACTTTGAGTTGATACGTCGTGAGGACACTGACTGTAGCGCCGCGTACGAGGCCTCCCTCGCAAGTTGGCGGCGCTCAAGCTCAAGCGTTTCGTGTGTTGTTCCCATGTGTTTGTATCATTCTGCCTTCATAGTGGGCCGATTTGAAGGCTCCATGTTCCGTCATGCTCTTCTCGCTCAGGCCGCTTGCGCCCTGATGGCCGTCCCGGCCATTGCGCAGGTCAACGCTGGTTTCGAAACCGGCAACCTCACCGGCTGGGCCGGCAGCGGTGCCGCAGTCGTCACCAGCCACAGCACCGACCTCGGCGCGACCTACACCGCCCCAGAGGGCAAATTCTTCGCCCGCGTCGAGGGTGGCTGCTACACCAAATCGATCTCGCAGTCCTTCAACGTGACCGCGGGCCAGACCATCACCGGTTCGGCCGCCTTCGACGCCCGCGACTACATCCCCTACGACGACAACGCCCGCGTTGCCACCGTCATGGGCGCGGTCACGACGACCCTGTGGTACCAGAACATCTACGCCATCGGCTCGTTCGCCGACACCCCATGGGCCACCTAGTCGCCGGCGACCGTTCGCTTGAGAACGCGCGCCTGGTGCGCTGGAGGCAGCGACGGTAGCGGCAGCAGCGCCTGCTCCTCGGCCCGCTCGAAGCGATCGCGCGGCCGTTCGTGAGTCGTGCCGTGGATGCGCTCGTCGGCCAGCGCCATCCACTGCGGCAGCCACGCGGCGAGGGCCTCGAAGGACGCGAAGTCCTGGCCCGCGATGCCGTTTCGCTTGACGTACTTCACGCCCGACTCGGTCTTGCCCTTGGTGCGCGGCCGGTACGGCTGGCACACGCGCACGGCGACGCCCCAGTCCTTGCAGAAGGCCTCGAAGGCCGGGTGAATGCGCGCCGTATTGGTCTGGCGCTCGCGGCCGACGACCAGCGCGCCATCATTGTCGATGAGCACCGGCCGCGGCAGACCGCCGAAGTGCGCGAAAGCGCCGGCGAGCCCCGCGCGCCACTCATCCTGACGCGACGAGAGTGACGCGCGCACGAAGATGCGACGGCTAAAACCCAGCACGGCGACAAAGAAAAAGACCTTCGTCGGCACGCCATTGATGTTGACAAGCCGCTGGCCAAAGTCAATCTGCAGCTGGTGGCTTGGCAGCGTCTCGTAGCGCACCGTCGCGACCTGCGCGGCGCGAACTTGCCGCCGATGTGGCTGCAGAGCGCGCTCCAGTGTCCGCAGCGCCACATCGATGCCGCGCGCCGCCAGCAGGCGCCGCACCACGACGCCATTGCCTTCGGCGGCGCCGTGCAGCAAGTCGACCGCCAGAGCCACCGTCGGCTCGTCCAGCGCCCGACGCTTCGGCCGCGTCTGCACCAGCGGCTCCTTGCCGCGCAGGTAATCCCGCACCGTGTTTCGGGAAAGCCCCAGCTCAAGCGCGATGCGCCGGTGCCCCCAGCACGGGTGCTGCTCCCGCAGCAGGTGGATCTCCTCGACCTTGTCCGGCTTGACCATCGGCACCTCCGCTACGCGGGGTGCCTCATCCTCTCTCCAAAGTGCCATCCTGAACCTCCCGGCGAACTGCCCGGGTGGGTCAGTTTTAGTGGCGCCAGGTGGGTCATTTATACTGGCGGCTGACAAGGACAAGGACATCCTGGACGAGCTTGGCCTCGGCGGCGTCGTGTCCGGGCCGATGGAGGCCTTCGTCCTCGGGGCAGATGCTCCCCGAGAGCGGCCAAGTTCGGCCACGAGAGCCCCCACGCGCTCGGATTCGACGTGGTGGACGCACACCGAAGTGCGCACGCACCTCCGCGTGGACGTGCGCACGCTCTTCGAGCGGATGCGGGACACCCCGTCGCACATCAAGCGGCCCTGGGTGAACATCGGGAGCGCCAAGAAGCCCACGTACCGATGGCGCTCGGCGGCCGTGGACAACTGGTGGATCGAGGTGAACGAATGGCGAGCATCGACGATCGGGGCGACGGCTACCGGGTCCGTTGGCGCGACCCCGACGGTCAGGCAAGGTCGAGGCAGTGCCCAGACCTCGCGACGGCGCGGCGAGTCAAGCGCGAGATTGAGCAGATCGTCGCCGAAGGGCGACGCTGGGAGCCTCGTGACGCTCGTCCGCTCCCTGACCTCCGCGAGATCCTGACCGCCTACATCCGCGACAAGGCCCGGGTGCTGGCGTCGGGCACGGCGGAGCGGTACGCCCGCAACCTGGAGATCTTCCTCCGGTGGTTGCAGCAGCGGGAAGGGGCGCGGGGAAAGTTGTTCCCCGAGCTGCTCACGAAGAACCTGCTCGCCGAGTTCTACGAGGACCTCGCCGGAGACGGACGGCACGGACGGCCCCGGCGCGACTCGACGCGGCGAAAGATCGTCGAGGTCGTCCAACTCGCCTGGGAGTGGGCCTACAACGAGGACGAGTGGAGCGCCTCGGTGCCCCGGCCGCGCAGCATCGAGATGCGCCGCGAGGAAGGCGAGCTGACGGTGGCGCCGACGTGGGTCGAGATGGACGCGGTGATCCGCGCCTTCGACCAGGAGGCGTGGCACAACAAGCTCGGGATCCTGCTCCGCTTCACCGGCCTTCGCGTTCAGCAGGTCATGGGCCTGACGTGGGACGATCTCGACCTTGAACAGGCGACGCTGCGCGTGCGGGGCGAACTCTGCAAGAGCCGCCAGGAGCGGCGAGGGCGGATCATCGCCATCTCGAAGCACCTCGTGGACATCCTCTCCGGCTGGGGCCGCCGCGAGGGGTTCGTGATCACTACGAAACGGCGCGGCTGCCGCGAGCGGCTTGCGCGACCGCGTGACCTCGACCGGGCCTGGGCTCGGGCGGGAGTTCGGGCCGCCGCTTGGAAGGGGCGTCCACACCACGCCTTCCGCAAGGGCTTCGTGTCCGAACTTCGCCGGGCGGGCGCCGACCCCGATGCCGTCGAGTACCTCGTCGGGCACAGCCTCGGGCTCCGGGGCGTGTACACCGACCCGGACGCGCTGGCCCTCCGGCAGGCGGTCGCGTTGATCCCTCCGCTGACCGCCACCACGGCAATCATCAGCCTCGATTCGCGGCGGGCGGCGGAGTAGGAGCTGTGTCCGCCGCGTGTCCACTGGTTCGGGACACGCGGCGAAACATCAACAAATACGAGATTTTGCGAGAAAATAAGTGGAGACGCCGGGAGTCGAACCCGGGTCCGGAAGTGTTCCACGCCACCGTCTACGTGCGTATTCGCATGATTTCTACGCCGTTCGGGTCCCCCACGCGACAGGGTGCACCGGCGCCGGTCGACTTTGTCTTATCCCACACCCTGCCGACGCGGATGTGGAACCAGCCCACCTGTATGTAGGCGCATCCCCTCGGCAGGCATGGGGAGCACCTCCTCACCGGCTCTTAGGCGGCGAGAGCGAACTCAACGTTGTCGTTGGCAGTTCAATTGTTGCCTCTTGATACGCGGCCTGAGGCTCCGCGGCACGCAAGCGTCGCTTCATCACCCCCGTCGAAACCGGTGCGTCCCCGTGGGTGTTGCCGGCCCGCGCGCAGCGGACTGGACTTATGCAACATAGGCCACCCGCAGCCGAAGTCAACGCGCGGCGGCGGCGAGGTTGGGGCAGAGGGCCCGCGACGGCTCGCAGTACACGGACCTGCGGCGGCTCAGAGCAAGCAGAACTTGCTGAACAGACAGGCGCCGAGGTTGCAGCACTTGAGCGAGCCGCAAGGCGTGCCATGGAGGGTCTCTTTGTCGAAGTAGCAGCCGGTCTTGGGTATGCAGGTGTCATCGGTGCAAGGGTTGTCGTCGGTGCACTTGACTGATCCGGTGGCCTTGCAGACGCCGCTGGTACAGATGTCGCCGGACGTACAGGCGTTGCCATCGCTGCAGCTCAGGGTGTTGAACCAGTGCAAGCAGCCGGCCTTCGTCGAGCAGGAGTCGGTGGTGCAGCCGTTGTTATCGTTGCAGTTGAGCGCCGGACCCGGGACGCAGCCACCGCTTGTGTTGCAGGCATCTGGCGTGGTGCAAGCGTTGCTGTCGCTGCAGTTGCCGGAGATCGGCTTGTAGACGCAGCCGCTCGTCTGGTTGCAGCCATTGGCAGTGCAGAGGTTGAGGTCGTCACAGACCAAGAGGGCGCCCGGCTGGCACTTGCCCTGCGAGCAGACGTCGTCGACGGTGCACGCGTTGTTGTCGCTACAGGGCGTCACGTTGACCGGGTAGGTGCAGCCGGTGCTGGTGTTGCAGGTGTTGTTGGTGCACGGGTTGCTGTCGTCGCACTTGACGGCGGCGCCGCCCTTGCAGACGCCGCTGACACAAGTGTCAGCGCCGGTGCAGGCGTTGTTGTCGTTGCATGGATTGGTGTTGGCGACGTTCTGGCATGCGAACTTGGTGCCGCTGGCGGCGCAACTGTCGGTTGTGCACAGGTTCTTGTCGTCGCAGTCGATGGCGCCGCTCGCCGGAGCGCATGGACAAGAGGCCGCGCCAGGCTTGCAGGTGCTGCCGCTGCAAATGTCGCCTTCGGTGCAGGCGTTGCCGTCGTCGCAGCCGATGGTGTTGGCCTTGTACTGGCACCCCGCCGCCGCGTCGCACGAATCGGTGGTGCATGGGTTCTTGTCTTCGCATACGACCGGCAAGCCGGCCTTGCAAGCGCCGGTGGCGCAGGCGTCGCCGCTTGAGCAGGCGTTGCCATCGTCGCACGACGCCGGCTTGGTGCCGCTGGCGGTGAGCGGGGTGAAGGTGCAGCCCGTCGCCTTGTCGCAGCCGTCGGCCGTGCAGACGTTGCCGTCATTGCAAGGGATCGCGCCTCCCGACGCGCAGCTCCCGGCGGCGCAGGTGTCGCCCTTGGTGCAGGCGTTACCGTCGTCGCACGGCGCGATGGTCTGCACCACTTGGCAACCCTTGACCTTGTCACAGCTATCGGTGGTGCAAGGGTTGCCGTCGTCGCAGCTCACGGCCGCCTCGGGCTTGCACGCGCCCCCGCTGCAGGCGTCGCCCTTGGTGCAGGCGTTGCCATCATCGCAGACGGCGGTGTTGGCGGCGGCCTTGCAGCCGAGGGCCTTGTCGCAGCTATCGGTCGTGCAGGGGTTGCCGTCATTGCACTCAAGGGCCTTGCCGACGCAGGTGGCAGCGCTGCAGGCGTCGTTGCCTGTGCAGGCGTTGTTGTCCGTGCAGGCGTCGCCGCTCTTCGGGGTCGCGACGCAGCCCTTGGCCTTGTCGCAGCTGTCGGTCGTGCAGGGGTTGCCGTCGTCGCACTTGATGGTGGCGCCGGCCTTGCAGGTCCCGCTGGCGCAGCCGTCGTTGGCGGTGCAGACCGAGCCGTCGGCGTCGCAGGCGAGGCCGTCGGCCTTGGGCACCGCCTCACACTGACCGGTCGCTGCCGAGCATTGACCGGCGGCGCAAGGGCCAGACTTTGCGCTGCAATCCACGGGCTTGCCGCCGGAGCAGCTGCCAGCGTTGCACAAGCCGCTGCCGGGCTGGGCGCACTTGTCTGAGCCGTCGCAGGCCTTGCCCTTGGCCGCGGGGGCGTCATTGACGCACTTTTTTGCTGCGAGGTCGCAGGTGTCGACCGTGCAGGCGTTGTTGTCGTCGCAGTCGATGGCCGCGGTGGCCGGCTTGCAGGGGCAGGTGTTGGTGCCGGTGCAGATGCCGCCCTTGCATGCGTCGACGGTGCAGGCGTCACCGTCGGTGCAGGCCGCGCCGTCAGCGGCGACGCTGACGCAGCCGGTGGGCTTGCAGCTGTCCGTCGTGCAGGGGTTCTGGTCGTCGCAGGGGCCGTCTTGTCCGGCGTTGCTGCACTTTCCGGTGCTCGGATCGCAGCTGTCGAAGGTGCAGGCCACGCCGTCGTCGCACGCCTTCTGCGCGCCCTGGCAGCCGCCGTTGATGCAGCTGTCGGACTCGGTGCAGGGGTTGCCGTCATCGCAGGCGGTCTGCGCCGGCTTGATCGAGCAGCCGCTCTTGGGATCGCAGCCGTCCGTCGTACACGGGTTGCCGTCGTCGCAGTTCGCGGCGGCCTTGGCCTGACAAGTGCCAGCGGTGCAGGTCGAGTCCAAGGTACAGGCGTCGCCGTCGTCGCAGGGTTGCCCTGCGCTGGTGGGCTCCGGGGCGCAGGTGCCCGACGATGGCTGGCACTGGGCCTTCTGGCAGGCGCTGTCGGCGCTGCCGTCGCAGATGACGGCCTTGCCGGGGACGGTCTGGCAGACGCCCTTCTCGCAGACCAATGGGCCAAGGCACAGGTTCTCGGTATTGCAGTCGGCGTCGCTCTGGCAGGCGCAGATCGCCGCACCGCCGCAGGCGCCAGCCGCGCTGCAGCTGTCGGGGCCCGTACAGGCGTTGCCGTCGTCGCAGGCCGCGCCCGTCGAGGCGCCCGACACCACACAGCCCGCCTTGAGGTCGCAGCTCTGCTCGCTGCACGGGTCGCCGTCGTTGCAAGCGGCGTGGTTGGCCGTGTGCTTGCAGCCGTCCTTGCCGTGGCAGGTGTCCAAGGTGCAGTCCAAGCCGTCGCTGCAGCTAATGACCTTGCCCTGGCAGAGGCCCTCGACGCAGGTCGACGCCTCAGAGCAGAGGTCGTCGTCGTCGCAACCGAGCGTCAGGTCGGTGAATTTGGTATGGACCACGGCCTGGCCCTGGTCGCAAAAGTCCTTGGTGCACGGGTTGCCGTCATCGTAGGCGCTGGCCGGGACCAGCGCGCAGGCGCCCTGTTGGCAGGCCTTGCCGCAGACGACGCCACCGCAGGGGCTGCCGTCGGCCCGCGCGGCCAGGGTGCAGGTGCCGTTGTCGTCACAGGTCGACTGCCGGCAATCGCCTACCGTCTCGCCCGGGTTTTGACAGACGGTGCCGGCCGGACGCTTCGATTTGCCGCAGACGCCATTGGTGCACGTCGGTAACAGGCAGGGCGTGGTGCCGAGGACCTTGCCGGCGCAGTGTAAGTCGGTGATGCACTCGCCACCCTCGGCGCTGTCGATGGACGTCACGTCGCCTGGCAGCGCGCCACTGTCCGCCGCGTCGGCGAGCGGCTGCAGTCCGTCTTCTAGGCCGGCGATTGCGACCTGGCCGCAGGCTACGAGGCCGATGAGGGCGATCGGTAAGCCGACACCGCGGTTGAGTGTTTGGGCGAGAGTGCGTGTCAACATTGAGGCCTCAAGTCGCGCAAGACGTGGCGTGCGACGCCGGCATGGTAGCAGTTCCGCGCGTGACCGGAAGGGTCCGCGCACCGCGGCTGGGGGCGGCTCGCTCGATGAGCTCAGCGCACCGCGGCTGGGGGCGTCGCGCCCACTGGCGCCAACGCGCCGGGAGCCGCAGGCGGCGCCGTCGGGGCTGCGGCTGGG
>SXGT01706281.1_pt1 | contig 12759 bp, 10 predicted proteins | sample 3176221 | NCBI WGS metagenome assembly SXGT01 (sample SAMN11356862, study PRJNA531348) | freshwater metagenome | isolation source: freshwater sample F1-120 | place: China: Fuxian Lake, Yuxi | collected 2017-12-25
CGCCATCCTTGGTGCCGACGTTGCCGGCGACGACCGGCACCTTGGTGGCCTTCTTGATGGCCTGCACGGTCTCGATCACGTTCTTGCTGTGACCATGCGCAGTGTCGACGACCACGACGTCACAACCCGCTTCGACGAGTCGCAGCACGCGAGGACGATCGTGCACGCCGACCGCCGCGCCGACGAGGAGCCTGCCGCGCACATCGCGCGCCGCGGAGGGATACTCCTCGGTGCCGCGGATGTCCTTCATCGTGATGAGGCCCGCGAGCGTGCCGTCCGCTTGTAGCAGGATCAGCTTCTCGACCTTGTTGCGCTGCAGAATCGAGCGCGCCTGCTCCAGCGTGGTGCCGGGAGTAGCGGTGACGAGGTTTTGCTTCGTCATCACGTCTTGCACTTTGGTGTCGCGCGCGTCGACGAAGCGCAGGTCGCGGTGCGTCAGGATGCCGACCACGCGGCGGCGCTCGTCGACGACGGGCAAACCGCTGATCTTGTGATTCTGCATCAGGTCCTTGGCCTGCCCCACCGTGTCGAGCGGCCGCAACGCGACGGGGTCGAGGATCACGCCGTTGGCGCTGCGCTTGACCTTGTCGACTTCAATGACCTGCTTATCGACCGACAGGTTCGTGTGGACGATGCCGATGCCGCCTTGCTGCGCGAGCGCCACCGCCATCCGCGCTTCGGTCACCGTGTCCATCGCCGCGCCGGCGATTGGAACCTGCAAAGTGACGCCGCGGCAGAAGCGGGTCTTCGTGGAGACGTCGCGCGGCAGGGCCGAAGCCATCTGCGGCACGAGCAGGACGTCGTCGTAGGTGAGGCCTTCGCCGAGGATCTCGACCAAGCGCTTTCTCCGTAGGGTGGGAAAGCGGCAGGAGCATACAGATGGACTCGTTCCGCGCCACAGCTGCGAAGGGGTCCTCTGGAGTCACTTCCCTGGCTCCAGGGCAGGGCAGGAGACGGGGCCGCCCGGCCGGGGACTTCGCCCCCGGCGCAGGCAAGGGCCAGGATCAGCCGAGCAACTGACCCAGGAACACCATCGCGAACAGTGCAACCGTTTCGATGATGCCCAATGCCATCAGGTAGTTGCCGAAGCCCTTGCCGGTCTCCGCCATCGCATCCGCGGCAGCGGCGCCGATGCGGCCCTGGATCCAAGCGGACAAGCCCATCGCAATGCCGCCAAGCGCGCCGATGCCGAGCATCGCCGGCCAGTTTGCGACTGCGGCGGCGTCGGTCACCACACACTTCGCATTGATCTGATTCATCAAGATCATGCCGTAGATCGTCTGTGACAGCGGCGCGCCGACAAACGTGACGAGCACGAATGGCGCAGCCTTGTTCTGCGCAAAGCACTTCTTCCAGCTGCCCACGGCAGCGAGGCCGGCCGCTCCGACGCCGAGGCAAGAGCCCACCGCGCCGAAAAACAGCGACATCGTTGCTCCGACCTTTCCGAGACTAGCCATCGTTGCGAGATCCACGGTCATTCCTCCAGTAGGTTCGATTGCGAGTTGGCGCGATTCACGGTGCCAGCCGCGGCGCTCCGGCCGAATGGCCGGTATGAGACGCCGCTCCATTGCAGCCCGAGGTGCGCGGAGAATTCGAGGGTGTTGAGGCGCACGCCGTGCACGAGCACGGCCATCGCCGCGAGCAGAAGATTCAGAGTGTGACCGAACACGGCGATGAAGGCCGCCGTCAGGTAGCCGGCGCCGCCGCCCTGCGCCGCGTTCTGCGCCATCGCGTTGAACGACTGCGCCACCGCGACACCGGCGCTGCCGACCGCGAAGAGACGCAGGTAGCTCACGACGTCGACGAAGTTCGACACGAGGCTGAGCGGCAACATCACGTGATTGAACCACTCGGCCTTGATCGCCTTCGGCGGCGTCATGAACAGAGCGATTGCAGCGATGGACACGATGGCGAGCGTTCCCCCGTAGCCAGGCATGCTCTCACCAAGAACCATCGAGCACGCCAGAAAGTACATCAGCCACGTGCTGCCGATCCAGCCGAGTTGAGCGAGCGCCTGCGGCGTCTTGCCGCAGCGGATCGCTGCCCAGCCGTGTGCGAGCGTCAGATGCACCGCGCCGAGCACGAAGCAAAGCAGCATGACGTGCTTCGTTGCTGCAAGCCCGTCCGCCTTGCCGTCGGCGCCGATCGGAGCCAGCCAATCGATGCGCATCGCCTCGAACGCCGGCGGAAGATCTTGCGGCTGGAACACCGCGAACCACGTTCCGGTGATCGCGCCCCACACCAGCGTGCCGAGTCCCATCGTCAGAGCGAGCCGCACCGCCTGCGGCGGGCCGCCGGGCCGTCGACGCGTCTTCTGCCACGCGACGAGGGCTCCCATCGCGACAATCGCGCCATAGCCGCCGTCGCCGATCAGCATCGCTGCGAACAGCACGAGGAAGACGAGGAACCACGAACTGACGTCGGCCTCGGAGTAGCCGGGCACGATGCCGATGCCCTGGAACACCGTGTGGACCTGCTCGACCCAGCGCGGGCCCGTGAGCTTGGTCGGCACGATGTCCGCCGCGGTCGGCGCACTGGTCAGCAGCGCGACTGGCTGGTTGGCAAGCGCGTGTCTGAGGCCATCCACCATCGCCTCGGGCACGAAGCCTTCGAGCACCACGACCGGACCCTGCTGCGCGACACTCGCGCGCGTGTTCTGCCAGTCGACCCGGTCTTGCGCGCTTTGCCGCGCCGCGCGCAACGAAGGCAACTCGGACGCCAAAGCACGAAGTCCAGCCTGCGACTTCGCGATCGTGCTGAGTTGCGCATCGCGATCGGCGATCGCCGCAACAAGCCGACGCGACGGCAGCGCTACGGGCCGGAGGTCGGGGCTCACCGGCATTCGGCTCACGATCGCGGCCGCGACCATGCCTGAAGCCTCGGACAAGACGTGCAAGCTCGTGCCAGCGGGCAGTTCGGGCGCAGCGACCTTGGGAAAGGTCACCAGCGCAACATGCACTCCGGCTGCTGAAAGCGCGGCAACCGCTGCGGGATCGAAGTCGCCGAATGGTTGCTGCGCTTGGATCTCGGACTCGATCACCGCGCGGGCGCGGTCCGCCTCGGCTGCCTGCGCTGCGAGTCCTCGCGCCGTCTCCGCGATCGACGCGGCTTCTGCTTGGCGCAGTTCGCGTGGGGCGGGGAGCGCGTCCTTGCCGCGCGCCGAAGCGAGCAATGAGATCGCGAGGTCCAAGGTGTCGAGGCGCGCCTTGGCACTGGCAAGCTCCGCCACGCCTGCATCCTGCGGCACGGAGGTGACGTGCAGGACGCCGGCTTCGAACAGCCGCTGCACCAAGTCGTCCGCGTCCGCTACGGCAGCAAGGACTGCGACCTTCTGCATCGGCGCGATCATCGGCTCGTCTCCTGCTCCACGGCTCGGCCCTTGGCAATCTTGCCGCGCGCGACGTCGAGCGTCATCGCGTCACCGAGCGCGATGCGGATCTTGCGGATCGCATCCTTGCACTCAGGGATCTTGACGCGCTCGAACAGGTTGACGCGCTGATTCGTGATCCGCAGTTCTTCACCCAAGAACCGCAGTTGCTCGGCGAGCACGCGCCGTTCGCAGAACAGGCGCAGGATCTCAGCCATCAGGTCGAGCGCATCATCGTGCCAGGGCGGCGAACTGGAGAGCGGCGCCTCGGTGCGGTCGATATCCACCGTGCGCAGCACCGGGATCGTCACGCCCGCGACATTCTGCGACTCGACGCGCAGCGCTCTGACCGACAGCCAAGGCGCAAAGTCGACGCCGTCCGCGAACATGCCGATCCAGCACTCGCAGCCAGACACGAGTTCCTGTTCGCGGCGCGCGCATTCGTCGAGCTTGTGCTCGACCTGGCGCACCTCCGCCTGCAGTTGCTGCTTCTTCAATTGCAGCGTCGGCAAGTAGCGCTCATAGCGCTTCAGCGAGTCGCGCTGCGCCTTGAGTTCGTTCTTGGTGTTCTTGACCTTCGCCATGAGGGATCCGCGAGGATCACGGCTTCTTGGGCCAGAACTTGTCGACGAGCTTGGACGGCACGCCTGCCTCCGCCGGCTCGAAGCACGCGGCCAGGATTTCCCAGCCCTTGTCGAGGGCCTGCTCGAGCGGGACGTTGACCGAAAGGTCCATCAACTCGCGCTCGAACCGCTCGCCGTAGGACAAGAGCTTTTGGTCCCACGCGCTCATCTTGAACCCCATCGATCGCTTCTCGCGGGCTTCTTTGCACGACGCGTAGAGCTGGATCATCACGTTCATGATCGTGCGATGGTCTTCGCGCGTCTTGCCGTTGACGAACTGCTTGAGCCGCGACAGCGAGCCGAACGGCTCGATGCGGCCGTTGCGCAGGTAGTACTGACCCTCGGTGATGTAGCCAGTGTTGTCGGGCACCGGATGCGTGACGTCGTCACCTGGCATCGTCGTGACCGCCAGAATCGTGATCGAACCGGCGCTCTGGAAGTCGACGGCCTTCTCGTATCGCGCCGCCAGCTGACTGTAGAGATCGCCCGGGTAACCACGATTGCTCGGGATCTGCTCCATCGTGATGGCGATCTCCTTGAGCGCATCGGCGAAGTTGGTCATGTCCGTCAGCAACACGAGCACACGCTTCTTCTGCAGCGCGAACTGTTCTGCGACGGCCAGGGCCATGTCTGGCACCATCAAGCACTCGACAACCGGGTCCGCCGCCGTGTGCACGAACAGCACCGACCGCTGCAGCGCGCCCTTCTGTTCGAGCGTCTCCTTGAAGAACAAGTAGTCGTCGTACTTGAGGCCCATGCCGCCGAGCACGATGACGTCGACCTCGGCCTGCAGCGCGATGCGCGACAGCAACTCGTTGTAGGGCTCGCCAGCGACCGAGAAGATCGGAAGCTTCTGCGACTCGACGAGCGTGTTGAACACATCGATCATCGGGATGCCCGTGCGCACCATCCGGCGCGGGATGATGCGCTCGCTCGGATTCACCGAGGGACCAGCGATCGGCACCATGTTCTGCGTGAGCCGTGGGCCGCTGTCGCGCGGCGCGCCGCTGCCGGTGAACACGCGACCGAGCAGCGCGTCGGAGAACGAGACCTCCATCGGCTTGCCGAGGAAGCGAACTTCGGCGTCGGTCGCAATGCCGCGCGCGCCGGCAAAGACCTGCAAGAACGCGCGGCCCGCCTCCAGACGGATCACTTGCGCCAGCGAAGTGCGTTGCTGAGCGGTGCCGACGTGGGACGTGACCTGCGCCAACTCGCGATAGCTGACTTCGCTCGCGGCGACGGTGATGACGTTGCCGACGATCTGGTCGACTTTGGTGTAGACGGTTCTCATGACGCGCCTGCCTTGACCGATTCGGGCTTCTTCACCGCCTCGACCATGCCACGCACGCGCTGCTCGGCGGCGGCAAAGTCTGCAGAACCAAACGCAGTGCGGTTCCAGTCGATCGTCGCCTGCAGCAGCCGTTGGAAACACGAGCGCGCGGCATCCTTGTCCTTGAACGCGAGGTCCTGCCGCAACAGCCCGACCAGCGCACCGTAGACATGCTTCTGGCGCTCGCCGCCAGTCGCCGCATCGACGTCATGGAAGGCGTCCTGTTGCAGATAGGCGGCGTCGAGGAACTCGCCCTTCAGGTATTGAAGGAAGTCAGCCATCGACGTGCCTTCCTCGCCGACGACTTTCATCATCTGCATGACGTCGTTGCCGCGCTTCAGCAGCTTGCGGCCGAACTCGACATCCGCTTGCGACACCAGAGACGGATACTTGCTCCAGCTCTCGAGCGGATGGATCGCCGGGTAGCGTCGCGCGTCGGATCGTTCGCGCGACAGGCCATGGAACGCGCCGACGACCTTGAGCGTTGCCTGCGTGACCGGCTCCTCGAAGTTGCCACCTGCCGGGCTGACGGTGCCACCGATCGTGACCGAACCCATCGAACCATCCTTCAGCCTGACGAGACCACCGCGCTCGTAGAACGCAGCGATCACCGACTCGAGGTAGGCGGGAAACGCTTCTTCGCCGGGGATTTCTTCGAGGCGGCCTGAAACTTCGCGCAGCGCCTGCGCCCAGCGCGACGTCGAGTCCGCGAGCAGCAGCACGTGCAGGCCCATCTGTCGGTAATACTCGGCGACCGTCACTGCGAGGTAGACCGAAGCTTCGCGCGCGGCGACGGGCATCGAACTCGTATTGCAGACGATCATCGTCCGCTCCATCAGGCTCTTGCCGGTGCGCGGATCCGTAAGCTCCGGAAACTCGCGCAGCGTCTCCACCACTTCGCCGGCGCGCTCACCACATGCTGCGACGATCACGACGTCGACGTCGGCGTTGCGGCTGGTGATCTGCTGCAGCACGGTCGTCCCGGCGCCGAAGGGACCGGGCACGCAGTAGGTGCCACCGCGCGCAACGGGGAAGAACGTGTCCACGATGCGCACTTGCGTGACGAGCGGGTCCTTCGGTCGCAGGCGTTCCTGGTAGCAGCGAACCGGCATCTTGACCGGCCAGCGCTGCATCATCTTGACCTCGAAGGATGAGCCTGCAGCGTCCGTGAGCCGCGCGACGACGTCTTCCACCGTGTGTTCGCCGGCACCGACGATGGACTGCACCGTCAGCGCGCCAGTGGCGCCAAACGGCGCCATGATCCGGTGCGTGAAGATTCCTTCCGGCACCGTGCCAAGCGTGTCGCCGGCGTGGACAGTCGCGCCGACCTTGACGACCGGCGTGAACTTCCACTTCCGGACCCGATCGAGCGAAGGCAGGTAGGTGCCTCGCTGCAAGAAGTAGCCGGTCTTCTCGGCCAGTTCGGGCAGCGGGTTCTGCAAGCCGTCATACACCCGGCCAAGCAGGCCCGGACCCAACTCGGCAGACAGCAGGTAGGACGAGAACGAGACCGTGTCGCCCGCGCGCAACCCCGTCGTGTCCTCGAACACCTGCATCTCGACAAATCGTCCGCGCACCCGGATCAGCTCGGCCTTCAGTCGCAGGCTGCCCGTGCTGACGTAGACGACTTCGTTCTGCGTGACGGCGTGATCCACCTCCGCAGTGACGATGTTGCCGTTGACGCCGACCACTCTCCCTTGCTTCTCGCTCATGCGCCCGCCTCCGCGGCTGCATCCATCGTGAATTCGAGTCGATCGAAGCCCGAGAGCATGCGCTCCCGCTGCGCCGACAGTTCTTTGCGTCCCGCATCAGCGGTCCGACGGCTCCACACCTGCCCGATCGCGAGCCGAAGCGCATAGCTGAACACGGCCGCCGGGGCGAACGCGTCGCGCTCCGCCTCCTGCTCGAGCCAGCGCCATCGCATGGCGTCGAGTCGACGCTCTCGCTCCATCGGGTCCTTGGCCGCGAAGGCATCGCGCACCGACTGCTGCAACCCGAGGTCCCCGGTTTCCATCGCCAGTTCCGCTGCGTCGCGTCGGCGCCTTTCTGCGCGGACCTGCGCGATGCATGACCGCAACTCTCGCTCATAGCCGGCATGGCGCGCGCCAAAGGCGCTACTGCCACGTGCGGCCAGCACCGCGTCGAGTTCCCGAAGATCAGCGGCGGACAGTTGCTCGACGCAGAGGGCGGCAAGCGCTTCCGGGGTCATCGGCGGCTCGGCGAACAACTGCTGCGAAGGCAGGCTGGCGACGAGGTAGTAGTAGTTCATGAGCGAGCCGAGCCTCCCCCGAGTGCGACGCCAAGGACGATCCCTGCGATCTCGGGAGTGACCAGCTCGGCGATCGCCGCAGCGGCCGCCTTGTCGGTGAAGTCGTGGGTGACGCCGCCCTTGCCCATGCGCACCTGGAAGCCGGCGCCCATGCCTTCTCGCACATGCAGCGTGATGCCGTGATCCAGCTTCTGCCGCAACGCAGCGAAGGCTGCGTCGGTCATTGCCTTCTTCTGTTCGGGGCCGACGACGACGTCGATCGCGCCTGTCACGCGGCCATGCTGGACGAATGCGTCCATCAGCCGCTGCAGCAACTTGACCACGGTGTCGCCATCGAGGGCCGCCGTGGCGCGCTCGGTCGCGAGCTTCTGCACGAGTTGCTCGACGCTCTGCCCCATGGACAGCACGACATCGCGCGCTGCCTGCTGCAGGCTCGCCTTGGCGCGCAGAGTCAATCGCTCGGCCTCCTGCGTCGCCGCAGCCATCGTGCGCTGCGCTTCGGCCTTGGCCGCATCGACGACGCGCGATGCCTCCGCTCGCGCCGCGCGGACGATGTCCTCCGCCTGTTGATTGCCTTTGTCGACGCCTTCTTGTTGGAGGCGCTGGAGCAACGACTGAAGTGTTTCGGTCATGGAGCGGTGCGCTCGCGTGGTTCCTGCCCGTGCCTGACCGCACGAAAGGGCGCGAGCGGTATACCGAATGCACGCGCCGCGCGCGACTTTCCTTCGCGCAACTTGTGCAGCGTTCGCAGTGGCCGTTGTCCCTCGCCAACGGGACGTCAGCGCGTGCGCCGACTGCCTCAGGCCTTCGCGAAGCGTGCGGTGCGCGGATCGGGCTCGCCGATCCGACGGGCGCGGCCATTTGCAGCGAGGTGGCACAGGATCGGCCAGCAGTCCGCCGGGTCCTCCTTCGCCGCGGCAGCAAGTTCTTCTGTCGTTCTTCCTGCGGATGACAACGCCGCCGCCAGCCGCTGCTGCCTCGTCAGCACGAGCGCCGCCGCCTTCTTGCCGGCCTCCACCCCGGGCTGGTGGTAGGCATTGACGTCGACCAGTTCGGCGTAGATGCCGACCGCGCGCTCGAACAGCGCGACAATGGCGCCGAGCGACCGTTCGTCGACCGCTTCGAGCGTGATCGTCACCGACGCGCGCCCGCTGTCGTGCAGCGCCGCGCGCGTGCCAAGGCAGAAGCCATCCAGGTAATCGCCGGTCGTCACGCCGGGCTCGACTTCGAACGCCGTTCCTTCGCGGTCGCGAAGCACGCGCACGAAGGTCGCGAAGAAATCGTGCCGGCCGTCGCGCAGTTGTTGCACGTAGGCGTGCTGATCGGTCGAGCCCTTGTTGCCAAAGACAGAAAGACCCTGAAACACTTCGCGCCCCGCGCGATCGAGCTTCTTGCCCAGCGACTCCATCACGAGTTGCTGCAGATACCGCGACAGCAGCGCGAGCCGGTCCTTGTAGGGCAGCACGACCATCGCCCGTTCCCCGCGCCCCTTGCCCTGTTCGCGCCACACCAGCGCCAGCATCGCAGCGGGATTTTGCCGTAGTTCTGGGCTCCTGCTTTGCGCGTCCATCGCCGCGGCTCCCGCGAGGAAGGCCCGCAGGTCCATGCCGAGCAAGGCGCCCGGCAAGAGCCCGACCGCAGACGTGATCGACGTGCGGCCGCCAACCCAGTCCCACATCGGAAAGACGTCGAGGAAGCCTTCTCGCTTGGCGATCGCATCGAGCGCGCTGCCACTCGTCGTGATCGCGACGGCCTGCGGGCCGAACTCGAGGCCCTGCGCGGCGAAGGCGCGGCGTGTTTCGAGCATGCCATTGCGCGTCTCGGGCGTGCCGCCGGACTTGCTGACCACGAGCACGAGCGTGCTGCGCAGGGACCCGAGCTTGCCGAACTCGCGGTCGATGCCGTCGGGGTCGGTGTTGTCGAGCACGCAAAGCAAGAGAGCGCGCGCGTCGCGGCCGGAAAACGCGTCGCCGAGCAGCATGGTTCCGAGCGCCGAGCCACCGATACCGCACAGGACAAGCCTGTCGAAGCGCGTTCCGCCTGGCGCGGCGATTCGGCCTTCGAACACGCCTTGGGCAAAGGCCTCGATCCGCGCGATCGTCGCGACGATCTCGTCCTGGATCGCCGGCGTCGGCGCCAGATAGGGCGCCCGGAGCCAGTAGTGCCCCACCATGCGCCCTTCGTCGAGGTTCGCAACCGCGCCGGCATCCAGGCGGTTCATCGCGGCGAGCGCGATCTGCATCGACCCTTCGCCGGCGGCGATGGCGGAGTCGTGGAGTTGCGCGAGCGAGAAGTCGAGTTCGACCGGCGGATCGTCGAGCTGGATGCGGTGGCTGCAAAGGTCCGCGAAACGATGGCTGTGCTTTTGAGTCACTGGCTCGATTCGATTGAGTTCCTGGCTCGCAGTGCGAGACCGAGAAGCTAGGCTAAGGCGATGGAACGCTCCACCGCGATCCTTCTCGTCCTCGCCGCCTATTTGGTCGCCATGTTGGCCATCGGCTGGAACTCACGCCGATCGGCCGCCACTGCGAGTTCCTACTACCTGGGCGGGCGCACGCTGGGCCCATGGGTCGCGGCGCTTGCTGCAAACGCATCGTCGTCGTCCGCATGGAGTCTGCTGGGCGTCAGCGGGTTTGCGTATTTACAGGGCATGGCGGCCTTGTGGCTGCTGCCGGGCTGTGTCGGCGGCTTCTTGATCAACTGGATCCTGGTCGCGCCGAGACTCCGCGCACAGACCGGTTCGTCCGTCACGCTCACCGAGTTTCTGGCCGGGCCTCCGGGACAGCGCGGCCGCACTGCGTTCGTCGTCTTCGCCAGCGTGCTGACCCTGCTTTCGCTGCTGACCTACATCGCGGCGCAGATGCAGGCTGCCGGCGCGGCCTTTGTCTACAGCTTCGAGATCCCCCTGTGGCAAGGCGTGATTGCCGGCGCGGCGCTGACCGTGCTCTACACCTTGATCGGTGGCTATCTCGCGGCTTCGCGCACTGACACAGTGCAAGGGCTCTTGATGGTCGGAGTCGCAGTCGTGGTGCCGATCGTCGGCATCACTGCGCTCGGCGGCGTCGACGTGCTCGTCGCCAAGGTGCGCGAAGTCGACGGCAGCTTTGGCGACCTCTTCGCTGGCAAGACCGGCCTCTCCGCCGCCGCTTTCGCATTGGCGCTTTGCGGCATCGCGCTCGGCTACCCCGGACAACCGCACGCGGTGAACAAGTTCATGGGGATGTCCGATTCTGCGTCGATGCGGACAGCGCGACTCGTCGGCATCGGCTGGGCGATGTTGCTCTACCCTGGAATGATCGTCCTCGGCTGGTTGGTTCGGGTGCAGTGGCCGCTCGCGGCGGGCGCACACGAGGACGCGCTATTCGTCGCCAGCCAGAATCTGCTGCCGCCCTTGGTCGATGGCCTCGTGCTCGCGGCGGTGCTGGCGGCAATCATGTCGACGGTGGATGGGCAGATGCTGGTCTGCGCGAGTTGTGTGACGCACGACCTCGGCCTCGACCACCGCGCCGACGGCGTGCTCGCTCGTATCACCGTCCTCGCGATCGGCGTCGGCGCGACGCTCGCGGCGATGGTTGTGCCAAAGAACATCTTCGACCACGTGCTCTTCGCTTGGGCCGCACTCGGCTCGGCGTTTGGTCCACTGCTGCTCGTTCGCTTGTTCCGCGGACCGATCGCACCGAGGTGGGCATTGGCGAGCACCGCCACCGGCGGGCTCCTGGCGATCGGTGGCTACTACTACCCGGTGCTCAGTTCCGGCTTCGCCGACCGCGTGCTGTCGTGGGCGCTGGCGTTGGCGGTGGCCTTGGTTGGCGCCGCGCACGCTCGACGTCGCTGAGGCTCGCGGTCAGCCCAGGGCCGCGACCCCGGGCAGGACCTGGCCTTCCAGCAACTCGAGGCTCGCGCCGCCGCCGGTGGAAACGTGGCTCAGCTTCGTGACCACTCCGGTCTTTTCCGCAGCCGCGACCGAATCGCCGCCGCCCACCACCGTGAATGCCCCCGACGATGCGACCGCTTGCGCAACCGCTTCGGTGCCCTTGGCGAAGGCGTCCATCTCGAAGACGCCCATCGGTCCATTCCAGACGACGGTCTTGGCAACTGCGATCGCAGCGACGCAGCGCTTGACGGATTCTGGGCCGATGTCGAGGCCCATCAAGTCATCCGGGATGTCGCCCGTGTGCACGCTCGCCGGGCTGTCCGCCTTGAAGGCGGCGGCGCAGACGTGATCGACGGGCAGCAGCAGCAACTTGCCCTGTGCCTTGCAAGCGGCGAGCACCTTGCCGGCCTCGCCGAGCAGGTCCTTCTCGACCAGCGACTTGCCCACGCGGATGCCCTGCTGGGCGAGGAAGGTGTAGGCCATCGCACCCCCGACGATCAGCGTGTCGACCTTCGGCAACAGGTTCTGGATCACGGGCAGCTTGTCGCTGACCTTGGCGCCGCCGAGGATCGCAACGAAGGGACGCGCCGGTGCGTGCAGGACCCGATGGAACGCGTCGAGTTCCTTCTGCATCAACAACCCCATCGCTGACGGCAGCAGCGCGGGCACGCCGCTGACCGAGGCGTGCGCGCGGTGCGCGGCGCCGAACGCATCGTTCACGTAGACGTCGCCGTTCTTCGCCAATTGCGCCGCGAACGCCGCGTCGCCGGCTTCTTCGGCATCGTGAAAGCGCAGGTTCTCGAGCACCAGACACTCGCCTTGCTGCAACGCGCGCGAGGCAGACTCGGCTGCAGGACCAACGCAATCGCCGCAGGTCCGGACCGGCGTGCCGAGCAATTGCTGCAACCGGTTCGCCGCCGGCAGCAAGCGCATCGATTCGACGACCTTGCCCTTTGGCCGCCCCAGATGCGCCATCAACACTGGCTTGCCGCCGGCTTTCAGGATCGCCCGGATGGTCGGCAGGCTCTCGCGGATGCGTGCGTCGCTCGTGACCTTGAGCGCCGCGTCGAGCGGCACATTGAAGTCGACGCGCACGAGCACGCGCTTGTTGGATAGGTCGAGGTCCGAGAGCTTCTTGGCCATGGTGCGGTGCTGAAGGATTGCTGACGCGCACACCCGCGGCGAAAGCGGTGCACGCAGGGGCCGCTGCGCAGTGCATGCCGCGGCCTTTGCTGCTGGATCAGAGCTTGCTCGCGATCTTCCTGGTCAAGTCGACGACGCGGTTGCTGTAGCCCC
>SXGT01034796.1_pt1 | contig 12757 bp, 12 predicted proteins | sample 3176221 | NCBI WGS metagenome assembly SXGT01 (sample SAMN11356862, study PRJNA531348) | freshwater metagenome | isolation source: freshwater sample F1-120 | place: China: Fuxian Lake, Yuxi | collected 2017-12-25
ATCAGGATGTGGTGGACGCCCTGGGGCACAAACTTCTGGATCACGGCGAAGGTGCCCTGTCGACTGCCAACGAAGTACTCGAAGCTGGTGTCGTCGCCGCCGAGGATCGCCTGCGAGTTCAGTTCGCCGGCATCATAGAAATTGAGGAACGTCTGGTGAGCAGGATCGTACGGAAACATCACCGCCGCGATTGCGACCAGTCCCGGTCCGCGTCCCAGGTCTACGCGCGCCCGCATGCTGACAGACTGCCGTTCCGGGAGCGGCGACGGAGCAGACCAGCTGTCGACGTCCACCACCAGCCGTTGTCCGTCGATCGTCAAGTGGAGCCGATCACGCAGCAACTGCGCCAGGCGACCAGCACCAGGCCCCAGAACGTCCGCACTCAACGCGCGCTCCGGCTCGACGCCGAGCTCGTGCGCCACATCGAACGCGTGCATCACGACCTCCAGGTCGACGATGGCCGAGTCGATGCGAATGTCGACGAAGCTGAACGGAGCAGGATGCGCCAGCACCGGCGTCGCCATGCTCGCCCCTGCGAGCATGACGCACACAGCGGCCAGCGTCCGATACCGGTCACGGAGGCGCCACAACATGCCACGTAATGGTATCGCAGACGGCGTCCCAGGCTCGCCTAGGGTCGACTGCTGACTCGGAGCTGCTCGATCTGCCGGACGGCGGCCTCGATCTGCATCTCCAGAATGCGTTCGCCGAACGCTGCGGTTGATCGCCCGGGATGGCCCACCACCCCGTTGCCGCCCGGACCGGTGCCCCGTTCCATCTGGTCGAGGCGCAACTTGGAGGCGTCGAGGAAGAGCAAGCTCGCGGTATCGTGCATCCCGGCATGGGTCCCGACATCTTCGACCGGCACACCTTGTTCAACCAGCCACTCGTCGCCACGCCCCGGGTAGTAGTCGGTCAGATGGTGCACACGCACCGAGGTTGCGGCCCACTCCCGATTGAGCCGTTCGGCCACGGCGGTCTGAGACGCCTGGTTGCCGCCGCTGTCTCCGAGGAGCGCGATATCCAGAAACCCGTGCTGTTTCAGACTGCGCGCGAAGTAATCCAACAACTGCTGGAAGACGTCGGGGGGTGTGGTGATCGTGCCCGGAAACCGCATATGGCTCGTCGGCGGGTAGACGTCGCCCTCCGGCACATGGGCCATCACCGGTGCGACAAGCGCGTCGCCCCGTCGCGTCGCGATGTCTCCGGCTTTGTAGCGGACCAGGTGGTTGTGCTTGCCCAGGACCATATGGGGCCCGTTCTGCTCGGTGCCACCCGTTGGAATGATGATCGTCGTCGTGCCGGCCGCCACTGCGTCCCGCAGCTCCGTCCATGTCATGTCTTCCAGAAAGACTGTCGCTGGCGGCTGTAGTGCCCCGACCACGCGCGCGGGGTAAGCTGGAGCAGGGTGACCTCTTCACAGAAGGCTCGTTTCAACCGCACGGTAGCCCGACGCTGCCTGAGCTTGGTGCTGCTCGTGGTCGCCACGACCGCGGCCGCGCTACCGAGTCGCGTGGTGGCGATAGGCGACGTGCACGGAGCCATTGATGAACTGCGGGCGCTCCTGCAGTCCGCGGGCCTGACCGATGCCGAACACCGATGGATTGGTGGGGAGGACACACTGGTCCAAACCGGGGACCTCACGGATCGAGGTCCGGGCGTGAGAGCGGTGCTCGACCTGATGATGCGCTTGGAAGCGGAAGCGGAAGCGGCCAACGGGCGGGTCGTGGTGGTGCTCGGCAATCACGAAACCATGAGCATGATGGCGAACCTGCTCGATACAACGCCAGAGCTGCTCGCTGCCTTCGCGGGGCCCGAGTCGGAATCCCGCCGGGCATCGGCGTACGCTGCGTATGCGGCCCACTTCGAGGCCCGGGCGGATGCGCAGGGTCCACTCGCGCCCCAACCGCTGTCGCGTGAAGCGTGGATGGACACCCATCCCCCAGGGTTCCTTGAATACATTGAGCTGTTTGGTCCAGACGGCGTGTATGGCCGCTGGCTCCGGTCCAGGCCGGTGGTGGTCCGGGTCGGCGACTCCATCTTTCTACACGGAGGCCTCCACCTGTCCTCCCCGATTGACCTGGATGACATCAACGATCAGGCCCATCGCGAGCTGGAGACCTACGACCGCCAGCGACAGCAACTCATCGACCGCGGGCTGATCCTCCCGTTTTCGACGTTTCAGGACACGGTGGAGGCGGTCGGCCGAGAGCTCGATCGATGGAGCATATTGGTGTCTCCCCTCGGCCCCCCAGCTCCCGGTGCCGAGGCGCGACTCACGCGGCAGGAGCGCGAGGACATCGACCTCCTGCTCGAGGTGCAGAGCCAGCGCGATTGGTCCATCATCGACGCGAATGGTCCACTGTGGTTCCGCGGACTGGCTCGTTGGGACGAGCAGGAAGGTCTGGAACAGGCGCGCGCACTGACGGAGCGACACCGCGTGTCTCGGATTGTGGCGGGACACACGCCCCAGGCGACCCGACTGATCACATCGCGCTTCGAGAATCGGGTGCTGCTGATCGACACGGGGATGCTGGCCTCAGCCTCGACCGGTCGGGCGTCAGCGCTTGAGATCAAGGGCCAGGAACTCACCGCCATCTATCTCACTGGACGCATTCCGATCGCGGCCGCGCCCTGACCCGTGGTGGGTCAGTCGAAGAGCACCGCCGATCCACGCGTCTCGACCAAGGTGTCGAAGTGCTGCACCAGCTTGTCGCGTCGCTGGAGGATCGCGTCGATCTCCCCGCCCGTCAGATACGCGCCGACATGCTCATCGAGCGCTTCGCGCGTGAGGTCGCGTAGGGCGCCGAGCAGAGCCCTATCGCACCGATTGAGGTTGTCCGGTGCACGCAGGTCACCCCATATTCTGAAGGCGCGTGAAAAATCGATCATCCATAGATTCCAGCCGGTGTCGTACAGGATATTGCCGTGGTTCCGATCGGTGTCGTGGACCAATTCCGCAAACACGGCCATGCGGGAATACTGTCGATTGAACACCGCCATATCGTCCGGCACTCGACGCTCGGCGAGCCGGGCGGCCTCGTCCATCATCACGTCGTCAACCCACCACGTCATGGCCCCAGGCCGGTTGTCCCAGCGACGCTCCACCGTGACCGGAATCATGTCGTCGACCCCGAGAAGCTCCCCGACGAGGAAGGCCGCGATGTTGTACCGGTACGCGTCCGTGAAGCCGAGTTCGACCCGCCCCCCCAGTCGGGCCTGATCACGCCGCTCGTTGACGGACTGGAAGCCCACGTCGTGGGTCAGGGTCCCGTCACTCAGGGTGAGTCGCCACGGCTCCGTCACGCCCTTCCCGATGCGCTCCGCCCCGACAATCTCTGCCGTCAGCATGAACTCACGCTGAAACGCCTTGTCCAGCGGTTGCGCGGTCGCCTCGAGCGGGAGCGTGCTCGCGAGCAGCCCCACCACCAGCGCGCCACCGGACCCAGAGATCAAGCAATGGTATCGAAGCATGTCGCCCCCCTTGTTTTCGAGACCTCACCTGCGGCCCCGACCTGCGGCCCCGCGACAGAGCAGCACGCAGAATGCAGAAACGGTGCCGGCATCATACAGTGTCCGGTGAACCCGTGACAGCGCCGTCGCCGGCCTAGCCTCGGTTCGACGCGTAGGGGAGATAGGAACCGGGAGCGGGCGGCCGGTCAGCAGGGCGGCCGGGCGGGTTTGGGGGCGCGAGAGGCACCGCGGACGGGAATATCGGCGTCAATTGGCCACCCCGAACACAATCCGTTCGTGACGAAACAGCCAGGCGGTCAGCATCACACACAGGAGCCCCAGCAGCATCGACGACCCACCCGCCACCAGGAACAGGGCCAGTCCGGGATCATCGCCGCCCAACACTCGCGTCAACAGCACTTGCTGGCCGAGCGACGGCACGGCGGCCACCCAGGGATCGCTCGGCAACGAGGACACGGCGGCAACCATCCCTGGAATCATCGGCACGAAGATAAGGGTGCTCACGTAGGTCTGCGCTTCTTTGAACGACCGCGCAAAGGTGGACACCAGCAGCTGCACCCCGGCCGCGAGAAACGCGAGCGGCACCGTTCCCGCGAGAATCGCGACCACCTGCATGGCCCCGATATCCACGCGGATGCCGAGGTCTTCGAGCGACATCCGCTGCAACATGAAGAGGGTCCCGGCCAGCACGAGCACGATGCCCACGCTCGCGAACACCACGGTGACCAGCCACTTCCCGATGACGATGGCGTTGCGCGACACCGGATTGATCAACAGTGGTTCGAGGGAACCGCGCTCGCGCTCGCCCGCGGTCGTGTCGATGGCCACGTTCATCCCTGACACGAACGCCGCCATGATGATGAACAGCGGGATAAAACTCAAGAAGTTGGCGGAGCGCTGCTGGCTGGTCGCAATGTCCAGCTCGTCGAGCTGGACCGGCGTCCGCAGGTCGGGCGAGACGCCGCGCGCAATCAGTCGCAACGTGCTGACCTGCGTGCCATAGCTCTCCAGGACCCGGCGGGCCCGTCGCACGAGGGGCGACAACTCGTTCTTCGATCCGTCGACGATCAATCGCACCCTGGCCGGCGCGCCGGCCGCGAAGTCATCCGCATAGTCGGGGTCAACGAGCACTGCCAGCTCCAGTTCGCCGGACCGCACGCGCTCGAAGAGATCGCCGTCGGTCTCCACCACCGCGTGGTCAGCCCGCTCGATCCAGGCCATGAGCCCGGGCGCCAGCGCGGCCCCCTGCACGTGAAACACCAGGTCTTCGGCGCTACGCTCGCGCGCCGCGATGGTGCCGAAGAGCAAGTTGATCATCAGCGGCGCAAACATCGGGAACAGCAGGGCCGACATCAGCGACCGCCGATCGCGCACCGCGTCGAGGAGCTCCTTGTGAAACACGGGACCCACGTGAGCCAACAGGTGTCTCACGCCACAACCTCGTCGATCCCGGTAAGCGAGACAAATGCGTCTTCCAGACTCTCGTGTCCGGTGGTCGTGAGGATCTCCTCGGGTGTCCCCTGCACCACGGTGCGTCCGCCGGAGATGATCACCAGGTGGTCACACAGCGCCGTCACTTCTTGCATGATGTGACTGGAGAACAGGACGCACTTTCCGTCAGCCCGCATCTGGCGAATCAAGTGCCGCATGGCCCGCGTCGCGCCCACGTCGAGCCCATTCGTCGGCTCGTCCAACAACACGTTCGAGGGCGCGTGGACCAGCGCGCGTCCGACCGCCACCTTGACCCGTTCGCCCTGCGAGAACCCCTGCACCCGTCTGTCGATAATGGTGCCCATCTCGAGCTGACCAACCAGGCGCTCGATACGTTCCTCAACGAGGGCGGCTGTGAGCCCCTGAAGACGCCCGTAGTAGCGGAGATGTTCACGGGCCGTCAGGCGGACATACAACCCGCGGGAATCAGGGAGCACCCCCATATGGCGTTGGGCCCGCTGGGGCTCTGTGGTGACGTTGATATCGTCCACCAGGACATCCCCGCGGTCGGCCAGCAGCAATCCGTAGAGGACACGCAAGGTCGTCGTCTTGCCGGCTCCATTGGGTCCCAGCAGGCCGGTCACCTTGCCGTCGGCCGCCGCGAACGACACATCGTCGACCGCCACGACTTCGCCGAAGCGCTTCCCAAGGTTGCGGACCTCGATCATGGCGCCTCGACGGCGAACGGGCCCGGCCCGAGCGTGGAGTCAAAGAAGCGAGGACGCTCGATCCGCTCTACGCACGCCACATCCAAAGTCGCGGCGCTACCCTGATCGATGAATTCGGCCATCAGATCAGGGACGCACCCGGCCCCCATCGTGCCGTGTCCAACGCCCGGCACCGTGATGTGCGTCGCGTTGGTCAGGGAGCCCCGCACGGACTCCGCCCACCGCGGCGGCGTCACGGGATCAAGGAGGCCAGAGAGCAGCAACACGGGACGGTCCGAGGCGATCGGAGCGTCGTACCCGTCCGGGAGCGTTCCCTGTGGCCAGGCCCCGCACAAGGCCTCGAACGAGTCCAACAGACTGGTGCCAAACAATGGCTCGGCCGCCGCGAGCGCCCGGTCCTCCGTCGTGATGCGCGGCACATCCTCACTGCACACCACGCTGAGAAACATGCCCGTATACAGACTGGCATCTCCGGCGAAGCCGACACCCATCGCGGAGAGGGGGCCGTAGTCACCCGCGGCGGCCCTGGAAATGGCGAGCGGCAGGACGACCGCAAGGTCAGGTGAATAGAGCGGGGCCCGCACACTGGAGGCGAGTGACGTCCGGGAGACCACGATGTCGGTGGGGCGACCGGTCCGCGGGTGGGCCAGTGTGTGGCGCACCGGCCCCTGCTCGAGCGTATCCAGCAGCGTCTGCAGGGCGGCCCCCAACTCGGGGTAGGCAGCGTGACACCCCGCGTCGGCGGCACAGTCCTGCAGCAACAGGTCAAGCGCTCGCGCCGCATCCATCCCCATGTACAGCGGCAGCTTGATCGCGACAGGCGCCAGACCGTCGAGAATGGCCGTGCGGACACGGTCGGGATGGCGTCGCAGGTACACCAATCCGGCGCGCGTGCCATACGACCCACCCCACAGGTTGATCGTCTCGTAGCCCAGCGCGGCGCGGACGTCGTCGAGGTCGTCCATCGCGAGCGGGGTCGTATAGAGACGCGGATCGGCATCAAGCGCCGCAACACACGCCTCGACTTGTTCGACCACGTGGGCCCGCAGGATCTCGTCCGACATCGGGTCCAACAGCAGGGTGTCGTCCGGCGCATCCTCACCGATCTCGCAGGTCAACGGGTTCGACCCGCCAGTGCCACGTTGATCCACAAACACCAGATCTCGCTCACGATTGACCTGTCGAAAGGGCACCCGAATGATGTCCGTCAACTCGCTTGCCGCTTGCCCCGGTCCCCCGGCCAGAATAAACAGCGGGTCCGGAGCGATATCGGTCGACAGCGCTGGCAGCACCACCACGCGCAGCCCGATCCGACGCCCCGTTTGCGCGTCGCGGTCCTCAAACACCTCCCAGGTCCCACACAACCCGTCTTCAATGTTGTCAGCGGGCGGGCAGGGCTCCAGCGCCAGACGCGGGAGCGTGGGGACGGGAGCCTCCGAGGAACACGCCGCCAGCAGCACGAAGACCAGCGCCAACCATCCCTCGCGTGCCGGGCAGCGAGCACGCGGGTACCGCGGGGGATCGCTGAGGTTCTGCACCCGGCGATTATATGGAATCATCCGAAATCTGATGGGCCGACGCCGTGAGACCGGCACTCTTGCCCTGGCGGCGGCGCCCGCTCCATCGACCCTGCCCAGAGCCCGCTATACTGGAGCTTCGTCACCCGCGCGACGCGCGGCCCGCGAAAGATATGAGGCGCGTAGGACTTCTGTTCGTCATGCTGCTTGGCGCGGCCGCGCACCCCGGCGACACCGGCCAAGCCAGCCAGAGCGCAGTCGGCTCCGGTATACAGCTGGTGCAGACATGTCGACTGTACTTCGAGTACTTGGGTCGGACCGGCGCTGGACGCGAGGAGACTTTGGAGCGGAACCCGGTCGGGATGGGCTACTGCGCCGGTCTGGTCCACGGCGTCGTCGACATGGCCCAGACGTTCTTGCCGGACCGCGTGTGCCTGCCCCCCAAGGCGACGATGGCGCAAGCCGTGTGGGTCGTGGTCCAGTACCTGGAACAGAACCCGATCGCCCTGCCCGACGAGGATTCGGCGTTGGTGCTCCGCGCCCTGGAGAACACCTACCGCTGCCCGTGATCGTGCGAGACGAGCGACGCGCCGAGGCCAGGCATGCATAAGAGACGTCCCCGCGGCCTGGCGCTCTCACGCCTTGTCGCGACGACCTTGCTGAGCGCGGCGTGCGCTGGACCGGGTCCCGTGGCCCCTCCTGCTGCGGGTCCAGACCTTCAGCCGACCACGACGATTGAAGACCTGATGCGGTTCATGATCGACCCTGCCGCCGACGCGTTGTGGGACGCGGTCGTCGTGACCTCGACCCCCGATGGGCTCGAAGAACAACGCCCCGACACCGCTGACGCGTGGCTCGCGCTGGAACGACACGCCATTCTGCTCGTCGAGGCCGGCAATCTGATCCAGATGGCGAACCGCGCGGTCGCGGCGCCAGACGCGGTGTCAGCGTTGCCGGGCGTGGATCTGGAACCCTCCGACATTGCGGCGCGTATTGCTGAAAGCCCAGACGCCTGGACGCGGTCAGCCAGGGCTCTGCACGACGCGGGGGTGGTCATGCTGGCGGCGGTTCGGGCTCGCGACGTCGACGCCCTCCTGGCCGCAGGTGATCGTGTGGATGCGACGTGCGAGAACTGCCATTCACGCTTCTGGTATCCCACTAGTCCAGACCGTCAGGCGATCGAGACGGCCGGGGAACCGTCCCCGTGAGACAACGGTACTGGAGACCTGGCGGGCCCCCAGCAACGCCAGTCTTTACGGGCTGAGGGCGCTACCGTCCGGCTTTGTCAACTCCGCGCAGCACATCCCGAAGGTGCCGGGGGCGCGCGACGGCTGACCGACAACCTTGATCTGGTCCCCCGCCTTGATGGTCTCCGGCGTCCAGCCCCGTCGGCTCATCATCACCGACGCGCCCATCTCGACCTCCCACGCGGTGGTCGTCCCATCCGCGTTCACGGCGTCGAGATAGACAAACGAATGCGGGTTTCGGAAGACAAACTTCGTCACCGTGCCGACCGCCTCGACACTTTTCTCTGGATCGTAGAACGGCGCACTGGCGTGATGCGCCCCGACACTCGTCACGAGCACCGCAGCGACCAGCACCACGCCTGAGACCCACAACAGAGCTTTCACAGCGTCCTCCTTGGTTTCCCCTTCACGACGCGCCGGCAGGACAACGGCCGGCCCAAGCTAGCGATATTTCGGCACCAGGAACTTGCGGGGATGCCCCGCTTCGAACGGGTCGCAATTGTAGGCCTGCAGCGTGTACCCGTCGGGTCCCGGGAGCCACCGGGTGGTGTAGGCCACCGGCTCGCGCAGAAACATCGGGTCCTCGACGGTCAGCGTCATACGCAGCTCCTCACCCTCGCGCCAATACCGTTCGGTCACCTTCTTTTGCTGGGACGACGGAATACCGTTGTAGTCGTCGAACCCCGCGATATCGAAGGCAAATTTCGTGGTCTCGACGATCAGCGCGCCATCTTCGTAGCGTCCGGCCGAAAACCCCTGGACCGTGAAATCGTTGACCGGCGTCTCCCGGCCGTCGAGCCAGACGGTCCTGATCTGGTCATCCTTCTCGTAGCGCAGGAGCAGCCGCTCCGGCCACTGCGTGATCTCCATCATGTAGGGGTCGTACTGAATGGCTGGAGACGACGACGGCACACAGTCATACTTCGGGGCAATCGCCTCGTCGAAGGCGGCCTGGTATGCCAGTCCACGCTCGTTCAAGACCGGAAAGTTCTCACCCGGCACCCAGGGCATGTTCGGCCCGTTGACACTCCGCGCGCCGGGTCCCCCGTCCCAGACGCCAGCCAGGTCAGGCACCTCAACCGTGTCAGCCCCCGATTGGGCGAGCGCCGGGATGGTCACGCCGGCCACGGTGATGAAGACAGCGACGATGCGCACCACGATGGGGATACCTCTCAGACTCATGTTTTCTCCTCCACGGCGACCGTATCGGCACGCTCACGCATCCACTGATCCTATACCGCTTCCTGCCACCTCACGGCGAACGGCGACAACCGGCGGATCAGCGTGCGAGCCAGGGTCTGACCACACGGTTCCACCACATGATGGTCCCGGTCACAAACATCACCGGTGGGACGAGCCCGATGGCCGCCCAACCGACTTTTGTGGCCCACCCGAACCGGCCAAAATGCAGCCGCGAGAACCAATACAGGACCTGGTCCCCCGTGCGCGGGTCGAAGTTGTCCTCCTCGAACGGCTCCAGATAATCCACGACCGCGGTGAACGGTTCCGGGAACGCCAGATACACCCCGGTGAACGCCCACATACCGATGAACAGCAGCGTCCAGAACCCGAACGCGCTGTGTATGCTCCAATTCACGCGCCGCCAGCTGGCCCGCCAATCGACCAGCAGGGCCCGCTTCCAGCCCTCGGTGCCTGGCCACCAGATGACCAGACCGGTGAGCGCCATCACGCCCAGCAGCGCTGCGCCGAGACCGTTGACGGTACGCCCGGCCTCACCGCCGAGGAGGTTGTCGTGCAGGTCTAACGTCCAGGTGGTCAGCCGCCAGCCGACCGGCAGCGAGTTCCCCAGGTACTCGCCCGTGTAGGGGTCGAAGAGCAACAGGTCTCGCCCGCCGCCGCCCGGCTCTTCAACCGACATCGTCACGGCCAGGTCTGGCTCGTCCGGCTCCGTCCAGACTTCGATTTCCGCCTCCGGGAAATGGTCGCGCGTGGCCGCCACCAGCGCGTCAGGGCTGAACCGCGTCCCCGTCACGGCCACCGTGCGTGGTTCCGGGTTGAAGTACTGACGGAGTTCGCTGCGATAGACCAACACGCTGCCCGTGAGACTGATCACGACGACGTAGAGACCAATCGCGAGCCCCGCCCACAGGTGTATCTGAAAGAGCGCTTTCCGCAGCCACATGGCCTGTGGCTGCCGCCGCCAACTTCCCGTCACTGCCATCTCGCTACTCCCGACTCGAATCCGGCGCCAGAGCAGCCAGTTCGCGCCCGAGATACTCCGCGATGGCCCCCATGCCGGAGTATCCGACACGCGCCTCCGCCTCGCGGTTGTAGTTGGTATTCGTGTTGATATCGTAGGTAAACGGGACGCCGTCGCGATCGACGATGAACTCGATGCCCGCCACGTGGATATCGTGAGCCGCCATCACGGCCTCGTAGCGCGCAACTAGCGGATGCGAAAATCCTGTCAGGATCGTAAACAGCGAGTCAGCCGCGTCCCCCGTCGGACAGAAGGCGTCATCGCCCTCGCTGATGCGACACGCGTCGGCTGGGCACAGCTCAAACCCCTGGCTGGTATCGACCCGCACGGCATACAGGAAGTGCCCGCCCACGAACTCCACGCGCGTGATACACGGCTCGGGCGCCTCAATATGCGCCTGGAGCAGGGTCACGCCGTCCACCGACGGCTCGAACGCGTCGCTCTCGACATGGCGCGCGAGCGCGTCCAGGTCGTGGAATAACCGGACACCGAGACCCTTCCCGGCGCGATTGTGCTTGGTGATGAACGGGAGCGGGAGGCTGCGAGCCGCTGGCACGATGTCTTCCCGTCCGACGACGGCGATCGTGCGGGGCGTGCGGATACCCTCCGCCGCCAGCGCGGCATACTGCGCAACCTTGCTGACCTCCAACGCGAGCGCACGTCCCCCGTTGCACACCCGCCGGCCAGCCCCCTCCAGCCACGACAGGATGGCCGCCGCGTACTCCGGTCCATACCGATGCCCGCGGGTGTGCGACGAGGCGCTCATGCGGTTATAGAAGACGCCATCGGGTGGGGCCGCCGCGAGATCGACGACACCCGCGTCGAGAAACCACTCGACGAACGGCAACGATCGCGCGCCCAACGCCTCGCGGAGAGGCACGACCCACTCGTTGTTCTCGTGGAGGACGTAGATCTGCTTCATGGTCGACGGGTGCGTTCAGAACCGAGGATTCACGACGTTGTTGAATATCGACCCGAAGGTGTAACTGAACCCGAACGACACCCGATACCGGGAGTCGGTCGCCAACTGTCGACGTTCGAGGAGGATCTCCTCGTCGGACAGGCCAGCCTTCGGCAAATAGATCTGATCGCGCACGACTGACGTGCTGGCGCTGACATTCAGCGACAGTCCTCGCGCGATGCGAAACGACAGATTCCCGAACACCGACGCGCTGTAGGTATCGACGTCGTTGAGCACACTGGTGTAGCTGGCCCGGATCCGGCTGTCCCCCCACGGCTGCTCGACGTCCAGGGTCGCCTGGAGTTCCTGAGAGGGAACGGTTTCCTCCAGCTTGTCGAACAGCGTCTCCTCCTCATAGTCGAACGACGCGACGCCCGCCTCGTAGGACAGCGTCAGACTGCGCCGTGACGACTCCGAATACGGAAACACGTTGAACTCGATACCTGGGCGCAGATCGATGGTACGGTCCTGGTTCAGAAAGGTCGAGGCACCCAGTCCTCCGGCAATCGACGCGCCCCAATGGTCACCCAGGCTCTTCACCAGCTGCCCGTCCATGTCGTAACGGGTACGCACGTTGGTGAAATCACCGGAGCTCAATTCCGTCACGGACTCGTTGTACGACCCTTCAAACTCGATCCGCACGATCCACTCGTCGGTGGTCCGGTTGGCGGAGGCCGACCCGTCGAAATTCCGGTCAGTCCGCGTGTCCTCCCCCGACGCGCGCACGTTGCCCGACAACCGGTAGACCCAGAAATTCCACGGGTCGTCTTCGGGCTGCGTCATCACCGAGCGGGCGCCGCTCGCCTGCCGTGCCGTGCCAATCTCGATCAGCGTGGCCAGCGGTGTCTCGATGACGTAGTGGAGAAACCCGACCCGCAGTACCTGGGCAATGCCGGCGCGGGTCTCGTCGTCGGTGTCCGTCCGACTCTCGGAGTACGCGTGTCTGACATCGTTCCCCTGAAACCGATCGAGCCCGATGAAATCGAGCGTGAATTGTGTACCCCCGCCGCTGTCCTCCGTGGTCACCAGGACGTGGACCTGTGCGTCCCGCCGATCCCGGACGTAGTCCACGAACGTAATCTCCCGCCGCAGGTAGTCTCGGTCGCAGGCCCGCCCGCAGTCCAGAAAGACCCGCAACCCCGCGGGACCGTCATCGGCTTCTGCATCGGCTCCTGACC
>SXGT01411548.1_pt1 | contig 12757 bp, 11 predicted proteins | sample 3176221 | NCBI WGS metagenome assembly SXGT01 (sample SAMN11356862, study PRJNA531348) | freshwater metagenome | isolation source: freshwater sample F1-120 | place: China: Fuxian Lake, Yuxi | collected 2017-12-25
AGGAGGTCACCGGTTCGATCCCGGTATCCTCCATGCGCCGTTCACGGGGCGCGTCCCGGGCAACGGTTGCATGCTGCGGTCCGCACCCGCGTGCGGTGCGGCCGGGGACACGGCGGGGCGCCATCGTCGTCCACCGGCACCCGTCGGCAGACGACGACGCGGATGGGCCGGGCCACGGCGACCCCGGGGGCCGGGGCGGTGGATCGTTCCGGGCGGACCCCCGGCACGCGGCACGGTGGCGCGGGTCCGCCCGCGGTGTCACCGCGTGCCCGGATGGGCACGCGTAGAATCTGCCCACGTGGTCGGATTCTTATTCTCCCGGAGGTAACGTGGCAGTAGATGCTCCCGAGCGGCCCCTGAGCGGGCTGTTCGCCGATGATCCCGAGATGCTCGCCATCCCCGTGATCGGGGATGCCTGGGAGGCCGCGGAGCGGGCCGTGTCGGCACGCCTTGAGGCAACCTGCGACCTGCGCCTCTCGGACCTCCTCGCCCTTGATCGCATCCACCGCGCGGGCCGCGGCGGCATCCGTACCAACCCCCTGGCGCGTGCGCTGCGGATCCCCTCGAACCGTCTGACCTACCAGATCGGCGGCCTTGAGAAGCGCGGTCTTGTCGAGCGGTCGCCGCATCCCGACGACGGCCGGGGAGTGGTGCTGCGTCTCACCCGGCCGGGCCGGGACCTGCACCGCCGGGCGCTGGCGGCGTACGGCCAGATGACACGTGATGGGCTGGCGGGGCTGGATCCCGGACGGGACGGTGGCCGGCTGCTCGCCGCGGCGGCGATCCTGGCGGGCACGGCGCCGGTGCCGTCCGATGTGGCGCGCCTGCTTCGGGCGTTGCAGGTGTCGTCGGTGGAGGAGGGGATCGCCGCGGTTCGTGCGCGGCGTGCACCGTCGCGCTGAGGGCGCTTTTATCCCTGTGCACATGCGCGACCGAGGGGCGTTGTACCTGAGGCCATGAGGGCCATGGGCCTGCGCTGGCACCGTGGTGTCGCCCCGGAGCGGGGCCGGCCCATCCCGACCGACCCCGGAGGTCACAGTGCAGAACGTCGCCATCGACACCGTGTGGGTGATCGTGGCCGGATGTCTGGTCCTGCTGATGCAGACCGGCTTCGCCGCGCTCGAGATGGGGCTGTCGCGCATGAAGAACGCGGGGGCGGTGGCCGCGAAGATCATCGTGAACTTCGCCCTGGCCATTGTGGTGTTCTGGGCCGTCGGTTATGCGATCGCGTTCGGCGACGGCAACGGTTTCGCCGGCGCCACGGGGTGGTTCCTCGAGATGGGCAACGCCGGCGGCGTCTCGTCGCTCTCGTACTCCGGCATCGATGAGGCCACGAAGTTCTTCTTCGAGGCGATGTTCGCCGCGGTCGCGCTGGCGATCGTGTGGGGGACCATGCTCGATCGCGGCCGGTTCATCACCTACCTGCCCTTCGCGGTGCTGTTCGTGGGCATCATCTACCCGATTGTCACGCACTGGGTGTGGGGCGGCGGCTGGCTCTTCGAGAAGGGCTTTCAGGACTTCGCGGGCTCCGGCGTGGTGCACGTGACCGGGGCATTCGCGGGGCTGGCAGGGGCGATCGTCGTGGGCGCCCGCATCGGGAAGTACCGTGACGGGAAGCCGCAGCCGATCCCGGGCCATTCGATGCCGCTCGCGATCATCGGCGTTCTCATCCTGTTCGTCGGGTGGATGGGCTTCAACGCCGGATCGTTTCTGGGCGCCGCGGGCAAGCCGATCGGCCCGGTCATCGTCGTCACGTGCCTGGCCGGTGCATTCGGGGTGCTCGCGGCGGTGGTGATGGGGCGCCTCCTGCTGGGATCATTCGACATCGGGATGATGGGGAACGGCGCCATCGCCGGGCTCGGTGCCATCGCCGGCCCGTGCGCCTTCGTGCAGCCGTGGGCCGGAGCGGTGATCGGCCTCGTCGCCGGTGCCGCAATGGTCCCGGTCGTGCTGCTCATCGACCGCCGCCGCATTGACGACCCCATCGGGGTCTTCGCGGGCCACGGGATCGGCGGCATCGTCGGCGTGCTGGCCGCCGGGTTCTTCACCACGGCGGAGGCCGCCTCGTCGCTGGGCGGACGCCCGGGCCTCGTGTACGGAGGCGGCTTCACCCAGCTCGGATGGCAGTTCGTCGGGCTCGTGGCCATCGCGGCCTTCGCCTTCGGTACGGCGTGGCTCGCCTTCACCCTGATCAACGTGACCATGGGCCTCCGGGCCCCGGAGGCCGACGAGATGTCGGGACTCGACATCTCGGAGCACGGGATGTTCGGCTACCCCGAGCGGTTCATCGAGGTCATCGGTGCCGAGCCGGAGGAGCCCACCTCCCTCGTCGGGAGTACCGGCACGGCCCCCTGACGCCGCACCCGTGCTGTCCGCCCACGGCGGCGGGCAGCACGGGTGCGGCACACTCACCCCCTGCTCGTACTGTTCGACATTGATGGGACGCTGCTGCACGGGCGGCCCGATGGCCACACCCGGGCGCTGGTGGATGCCATGCACGACGTGTGGGGTGTGGCCACCACGGTGGACGATGTGTGGGCCATCGGGCCCGCCGGGCGCACCGATCGTGAGATCGCGCGGCGGGTGCTGCGCGGCCACGGCGTGGACGACGCCCGGATCGATCGTCTGACGCCGGAGTGGATCGCGCACGCGGCGGCGCTCCACGAGCGGCTCGCCGCCGGGTACCGCCGTCCGGTCGCCGCACCCGATGCCGGGGACGTCACCGGGCGCCTGTGCGACGCGGGCATCGAGATCGCCCTGGTCACGGGCAACCTCCAGGCGATCGGCCGCTCCAAGGTGGCCGCCGCGGGGCTGGGCCACCGCTTCGGGGACGGGGGCGGCTTCGGCTGCGACTCGGAGGTGCGGGCCGACCTCGTGCGCATCGCACGCGGGCGGGCGGCACGCCCCTACGCGGACGACGAGGTGGTCGTGGTGGGCGACACCCCCCGTGACGTCATCGCGGCCCGTGATGCGGGCGTGCGCGTGGTTGCCGTCACCACCGGTGCACACTCCGCCGGGGACCTTGCCGGCGCCGATGCGGTGGTTTCCGATCTCACCGGTGCGCTCGGCATCCTTCTGGCCTGAGGGCGAACGCCCGCCCCCGCCACTTCATCCCCCCGCACAAGGAGCCGCCCGCGGCCCGCCCATACCCTCGGCGGTGCAATGGGAGGTCCACCTCGTGGCCTCCGGTCCCTGTACTCAACAAAGGAGCGAGGCACATGCGCCTGAGGTCACTCCGGACCGCGTGGGTGGTGGCAGGGATGCTGCTGCTCGGCGTGCCCGGCCTGGCTGCGGCCGCCGGGGACGGACCCTCGCCCACCGACATCGCCGTCAACTCGGTGTGGGTGGTGCTGGGTGCCGTCCTCGTGCTGTTCATGCAGGCCGGGTTCGCCATGCTCGAGATCGGGTTGTCGCGCATGAAGAACGCCGGTGCCGTGGCCGGCAAGATCATCATCAACCTGTCAATCGCCGTCCTCATGTTCTGGGCGACAGGGTTCGCCCTGGCGTTCGGCGACGGTGATGGGTTCCTGGGCCAGATGGGCTGGTTTATGAATGCCACGGACGCGGCCGGCGACACCAACTCGCTCGGTCTGAACTCATTCATGAACGCGATCGGGGCGTACAACATCCCGGTCGAGGCGGTCTTCTTCTTCCAGGTCGTGTTCGTCGCGGTGTCGCTGGCGATCGTCTTCGGCACCATGCTCGACCGCACGAAGTTCATCGGGTACGTCATCTTCGGGGTTGTCTTCACCGGGCTGATCTACCCGATCGTCGCCCACTGGACGTGGGGCGGAGGCTGGCTCTTTCAGGACGGGTTCCTCGACTTCGCCGGCTCGTCGATCGTCCACCTGCAGGGGGCCCTCGCGGCGCTCATGGGCACGATCATCCTGGGCCCGCGCATCGGGAAGTTCCGGAACGGGAAGGCGCAGCCGATCCCGGGCCACTCCATCCCGTTGGCGATGCTGGGCGTCATCATCCTGTGGGTCGGCTGGATGGGGTTCAACGCCGGTTCGACGCTCGGCGCCGTGGGACTGAACTTCGCCGACATCGCGGTCAACACGAACCTTGCCGCGGCGGCGGGCGTGATCGGTGCGACCGTGGCGTCGCTCGTGATCTTCCGGACGCTCGACGTGTCCCAGATGGGCAACGGTGCGATCGCCGGCCTGGTGGCCGTCACGGCGCCGTGCGCCTTCGTCGATCCGTGGGCGGCGGTGGTGATCGGCCTCGTCGCCGGTCTGCTGGTGCCGCCGCTCGTGGTGCTGGTTGACCGGATGAGGATTGACGATCCGATCGGCTGCCTCCCGGTGCACGGCATCAGCGGCATCTGGGGAACCCTGGCGGTCGGTCTCTTCGCCACGGAGAGCCGCATCGGCGCACTTCCGGCCGAGGCGGGCCTCTTCTACGGCGGGAGCGGCCACCAGCTGTGGGTGCAGTTCTATGGAATCCTCGCGACCATCGGGTTCACCGGGGCGTGTTCGCTGGTCGTGTTCCTCGCGATCAAGTACACGATCGGTCTGCGGGTCAGCGAGGACGAGGAGGCCGCGGGGCTGGACATCTCGGAGCACGGGATGTACGGATACCCGGAGCAGTTCATCGAGGTCCCCGGGGCGTTCCCGGAGTCCACACGCCACAGTGCAGGCTTGTCCTCGCTGACGCGACCTACGACCACACCCGGATAGGAGGAGGCGAACGTGAAGAAGATCGAGGCGTTCATCCGCCACGAGGCGTTCGACGAGATCCGTACCCGGCTCGCCGGCATGGGGCTTCCGTCCATGTCGATCAGCGAGGTCAAGGGCTCGGGTCGGCAGGGCGGCTACACCGAGAGTTACCGCGGCGCCAGAGCCACCATCTTCATGCGACCCAAGTTGAAGCTGGAGATGGTGGTGGACGACGCCGACGTGGAGCGGGCCGTTGACGTGATCCTCGAGCTGGCCCACACGGGCGAGCCCGGCGACGGGAAGATCTTCATCATCCCGGTCGACGACACTGTGCGGGTGCGTACGGGTGAGCGGGGGGACGTCGTCCTCGCGCCGCATCCGGAGGACGAGCCCGAGGGCTAGACCAGCGGAGGGCACAGGACCCCGATCGGGTCCTGTGCCCCCGGATGGTCTAGGCCGGCCCGATCTCCGCGGTACCCGGGGAGCCCGCGTCCAGCACGGACGGGGGCTCCCCGTCGTGCCGCTCCGGTGCGTCGGCGGGCAGCAGCAGCGTGAACCGCGCCCCGCCGCCGGGGGCGTCGCCCGCGGTGAGATCGCCGCCCAGCGTGCGCGCGAGTTGCCGGGCGATGGCCAGGCCCAGGCCGGAGCCGACCTTGCCCGCGGGCGTCTCGGCGGACCGGAATGGTTCGAACAGAACCTCGCGCATCACCGGGGCGATGCCGGGCCCCGTGTCCGAGACCGTGGCCACCACGCCGCCACCGGGGCGCGGGCGGGCCGACACTGTGACGACCCCGCCTGTGGGCGTCCAGCGGATCGCGTTGTCAATGAGGTTGCCGATGACCTGCTGCAGCCGGTCCGGGTCCGTGGTGATCCCGGGAAGCGGGGTGATGTCCGCCATGATGGTGATGCCCTCGGCGTCTGCGGAGGACCACAGGGCGTCGACCGCGGCGTTCATGGGGTCCGCCGCATCCACGCGCTCCAGATGCATCGTGAACCGATCGGCATCCATGCGGGCCAGATCGAGCAGGTCGCTCACGAGCACCTCGAGGCGGTTCGCCTCCGATGCGATGGCGCCGAGGGATCGTGGCACCAGGGCCTCGGGCACCACGCCGTCCGACAGGGCGAGCGCGTGGCCGCGGATGGCAGTGAGCGGCGTGCGGAGGTCGTGCGTGACGCGCATGAGGAACTCGCGTGCGACGCGATCCCGGAGGTCGAGCTGGGCCACCATGGCGTTGAAGGCCCGTGCCACCGCGTCGAGCTCCTCGGCCCCGCCCTCGCGCACCGCCGCCGTGAGGTCGCCGTCGGCGACCCGGCGGGCGGCCTGCTCGAGATCGCGCAGGGGGCGGGTGGTCCGGCGGGTCATCCAGAGCACGAGCGCCACGGCGACCAGCAGCCCGAAGGCGATCGCGAGCAGCACCGGGACGAGCACCTCGCCCCAGGAGGCCGCCACCTCGGCCTGGGGACGGGTAAGGACGATCGCCCCGAGGTAGCGGCCGTTGATCGCGACGGGGGCCGCCGCGGCGAACGTCGGGGTGGTCGCCCCGGGCGGGGTGAAGTCGAATGACTGGGACCCCTCGGCGACCATCCGCTCGGGGTCGAGGTCGCGGGCGGCGGTATCGGGCAGCCCGCCCGTGGGGTCGGACGCCCCGGGCGAGAGGGCGAGGCCCACGTAGTACAGGCGCGTGCTCGGTCCGGCCAGCTCCTCCAGATTCCCGATGGGCTCCCGGCTGGTGAACTCTTGGCCGGTCGCCAGAGCGGTCGCCGCCCGTTCCGACACGAGGCCGGCGACGGCTCTGGCCTGCCGGTCGAGTTCGGCCCGGGCCTGGCTCGTCACCCCGTCACGGATGAGCGAGACGGCGATCGCGGCGAAGAGCAGGGCGGCCACGACGAGGCCCGCCACGGCGCTCAGGGCCACCCGCCCTGACAGGCTCGCCCACGGCCGCCGGCGGGCCGGCGGCGCGTTCACCGCCGGGCCGGCACCTTGTAGCCGGTGCCCCACACGGTATCGATGGGGCAGGCATCACCCAGCTTGCGGCGTAGCTGGCGCACATGGACGTCGATCGTGCGGCTGTCACCCAAGAATGTGTAACCCCACACCCGCTCGAGCAACTGCTCGCGGCTGAGCACCAGCCCCCGCGCCTGGACCAGCGCGGTGAGCAGGTCGAACTCCTTCGGGGTGAGGGCGACCTCCTCGCCTCCCACGAACACCTCGCGCGGCCCCACCTCGATGCGCAGGTCATCCACCTCGAGCACGGGCGGGACGTCCGGGTCCACGACGTCGGCGGCACCGTGGGAGCGACGCAGCACGGCACGCACGCGCGCCACGAGTTCGCGGGGGTCGAAGGGCTTGGTCACGTAGTCGTCGGCCCCCAGCTCGAGGCCCACGACCTTGTCCACGGCATCATCGCGTGCGGTGAGCACGAGGATGGGCATCGCACCGCCCCCCTGGCGGATGCGGCGGGTCACCTCGAAGCCGTCCACTCCGGGCAGGTTCAGGTCCAGCAGCAGCAGGTCGGGGCGCTCGGCCTCGATGCGTGCAAGGGCGTCATCCCCCCGCTCCGCGATCTCGACGCGGAAGCCCGCCGCCGCGAGGTACATCTTCGCGAACGAGGCGATGTTCGGTTCATCCTCGGCGATGAGGATGAATGGCTGTTCATCGGCGGCGGCCATGGCCCGGAGGGGAGGTTACCCCTGCCCTCTCCGGGACGCCGGGCGCAGTGGCAGCCGGATGGGGCGGAGCGGCCAGCTCTCGGACGCCGCGTTGTTCACCCGGAAGGTCCCGACCCCGTCAAGGCGCACGGAGCCCTGGCCCGTGATCGACAGGGTCACGTTGCCGTCGCCACGGAACGTCGCGACCACGTCACGCCCCTCGATGGTCACCCGCTGCCGGGGACCGGGCCCGAATGTCACGGTGCGCGGTCGCGCCGGTCCGGGCCGCGACCGGGGCAGCGGCCGCAGGATGCGCCGCCCGGCGAGCAACGTCCGCGCATCCCCGCCCCGGTCGGTGATGGTGACCTTCATGCCGCCCACATCGCCGAAGGCGAGGAAGTCGCCCGACACCCGCACGTCGCCGGCACCGTCCACGTAGATCTGCCCCCCGATGCTGGTGGCCGCCGACCCGGGGCCTGCGTGCGCACGGCCACTCGATCCGGCGACTCCCGTGCCCGCGGTGGCGGCGATGAGGGCCGTGGCGACCACGACGGAGGTGAGGGGGCGTCCCACGTGCGGAATGCTGCCGCCCGGGCGTGGTGAGCGGTAGGGGCGGGCGTAAGGGCTTTGTTAGCGCGTGCCGGGGCCAGGGCCACGATCAGGACCCACGCCGCGCCCGCGGACGGTGCTGCGGCGCGTGGGGCGTCCCGGGGGTGCATCGTCGTGGGAGGTGGTGGAACGCCTCGCCGCCTGCTGCCCGGGGATCAACGACCCGGGCCCGCTATGGCTCGAGCCTCACGCCCTCCTCGACCTTGACGGGCGCCTGCACCGTGGGCTCGAGGGCGACGTTCTCCGCGACCACGGGGGCCGCGGGGGCGGCCTCGGGTGGGGGGGCGACCTCGCCCTCGGGGACGGGCCGGGGACCGTCCCCCATGTAGGCCCAGATCATCTCGCCGCAGTCGGGGCAGGAGGGCAGTACGCCCCGGTTGCCGATGCGGAACTGGCAGGTCACGCAGGCGAAGGTGCCGGGTACCTTCTGACCGGTGTAGAAGCAGGGCTTGCCGAGCCGCTGCTCGGCCTGCTGGGCACCCTGCGCCGGGGACAGGTTCGTGTCGTGTGGCACGGCTGTCCGGCCTGGCCCTCGCGTTGGTCCGCTGGTGCCCATCTCGTTACCCCCGTCACGTATATCCTGCGAGCGGGCTGGATCCTACCGTGCGGTCACAGGCCCTCGGATGTCAGCGGTGCGAGCGGGGGTCGTGTATGCGTGTGGCCTGTGCGCAGATCAATACGGTGGTGGGTGACCTCGAGGGCAACCTCGAGCGCGTGCGGGATGCCGTGGCGCGCGGGCACGCCATGGGCGCGACGCTCGTGCTGACCCCGGAACTCGCTATCACCGGGTATCCACCCGAGGACCTCCTGCTGCGCCCGTCGTTCGCGGACGCCTCGCGGGCGGCCCTCGATGCGCTCGCGGCGTCCATCACCGATGGTGTCGCGATCGTGGGCTTCGTGGAACACGACGAGGATCTGCACAACGCGGCCGCCGTGGTCGCGGATGGGCGCGTGCAGGCGATCTACCGCAAGCGCTTCCTGCCCAACTACGGGGTGTTCGATGAGGCGCGCTACTTCCGCGCCGGTACCGAACCCATCGTGCTCGACATCGAGGGTGCCCGGGTGGGCATCGTGATCTGCGAGGACATCTGGTACCCGGCGCCGGTCGCTGCCGAACTCGCCGAGGCGCGGCTCGATCTCATCGCGTGCATCTCGTCGTCACCGTTCCACCTCGCGAAGGGGGATTCGCGCGAGCGGATGCTCGCGACACGGGCCTGTGACAGCGGGGCGGCGCTGGCGTACTGCAACCAGGTGGGTGGTCAGGACGACCTCGTGTTCGATGGCCGGTCCGCGATCATCGACCCGGCGGGCACCCTGATCGCGCGCGCCCCCGTGTTCGTCGAGGACCTGCTCGTCGCCGACATCCCGCTCGACCTCGCCGCGGGCCGGCGCCTGAGGGAGCCGCTGCTGCGGCGTCTCGCGCCCTCCACCCGGTTCGAGCCCTGCTACATCACGTCGAACCCGGCCCCGGTGGCGACGGCCCCGGTGGCGACGGCCCCGGCCAGCGCCGTCGCGGAGATGCCGTCGGCGGCGGGTGAGCTCTGGGCCGCACTGGTGACCGGTGTCGGTGACTACGTGGACAAGAACGGGTTCCCGGGCGTCATCATCGGCCTCTCCGGCGGCATCGACTCCGCGCTGACCGCGGCGATCGCCGTGGACGCCCTCGGTGCCGAGCGGGTGCGCGGGGTCGCGATGCCGTCGGTGTTCACGAGTGGGCAGAGCACCGACGATGCCGGTGTGCTCGCCGCGTCGCTCGGCATCCGGATGGACATCATCCCGATCGCCCCCGTGGTGGATGCGTTCGAAGCCCAGCTCGCGGAGGTGTTCGAGGGTCAGCCGCGCGATGTGGCCGAGGAGAACCTGCAGGCACGGGTCCGTGGGACGCTGCTGATGGCCATCAGCAACAAGCACGGTGACATGGTGCTCGCCACCGGGAATAAGAGCGAGATGTCGGTCGGTTACTCCACGATCTACGGGGACATGGCCGGTGGATTCGCCCCGCTGCGCGATGTCTCCAAGACGTGGGTCTACCGGCTCGCGTCGTGGCGGAACCATGAGGCGGGTCGTGAGGTCATCCCGCAGGCCACCATTGACCGTCCGCCCACGGCGGAATTGCGTCCCGACCAGAGGGATTCCGATTCGCTTCCTGACTACGACATCCTCGACCCGATCCTTGAGGCGTATATCGAGCACGATCTCCCACCGGCGGCCCTCGTCGAGCGGGGGTTCCCCGGCGATGCCGTGGAACGGGTGGCGGGCATGGTGGATCGGGCGGAGTACAAGCGGCGCCAAGGGCCGCCAGGCATCAAGACGACCCCCCGCGCCTTCGGACGTGACCGGCGTATGCCCATCACGAACCGCTTCGGGGCGCGGTAGGCCGGACACGGCGCGCCGGTTGCGGTCCCGTGCGGCCCTCGGTGTGGTGGCCGTCCTCATCCCGGTGGCCGTGGGCACCGCGGCCGCCCCTCCGCGCGTCGCGACGGCCGGCGACCGCGCGACCCTGCTCGTGTCGCTGTCCGGGGCGCCGGATGCCGGAGCCGTGCAGGCCGCCCTCGGTGGCCTGGGCACCGTGGCCCCCGTGGCCCCGGAGGCGGGTATCTGGTCGGTGCGGACCCCGGCGGACCCCACGGTGCGCTCGACCGTGCTGCGCCGTCCCGGGGTGGAGTCAGCCGACTGGTCGCTGGTGCGCCGCACCGATGAGCGTCGCTCCGCCCATGCCGCACGGGCCACGCCCCTTCCGCTCACCCCGGTGGGCGTGCCCACCGATGAGTACTACGCGACCAGCCGGCAGTGGGCACTGTTCCCACCCGCGACGACGTGGGGCGTTGACCTCACGGGCACGCCCGCCCGGCCCCGCATCGCCATCCTCGACAGCGGTGTCGACTCAACGCACCCGGAGTGGAGCGGTCCCGACTCCCCGCTCGTGCGCCCCTACAGCGCGTGGACCGGGCATGAGGCTGCCGACGACTGGGCACGGAGCGGTCACGGCACCCATGTCGCGGGCTCCGCGGCGGCGCCCGCCAATGGGCTGGGCGTCGTGGGGGTCGCGCCGGGTACCGCCCGTACCGCCGAGGTGATCCCGGTCCAGATCGCTGATCGGGATGGGTACTCGACCGACGAGACGATGATCAAGGGCATCCGCTGGGCCGTGCACAACGGCGCGAAGGTCATCAACATCTCCGCTGGCGGCGTGGGCGACGACGAGGCGCTTCAGCGTGTGATCGACTGGGCGTTCTCGAGCGGCGCGCTCGTCGTTGCCTCCGTTGGTAACGACGGCCAGGACTACCCGGCCATCAACTACCCGGCGGGATACTGGAATGTGCTGGGCGTCGCGGCCCAGTGCAACGCGGTCACCGACCCGGTGGACTGCCCGATCGCATACGGACTCGCGCGGTTCAGCAATCGCAACGCGTCCGTGGACATCGTCGCGCCGGGTGTGGACATCGTCTCGTCGGTGCCGCTGCGCATCCACGCGGGCGAGGTGTCGCCCGGGTACGCCGTCAAGGAGGGCACCTCGATGGCAGCCCCCTTTGTGGCCGGCGTGGCCGCGCTGGTCTTCGCGGCGAATCCCGGGGCCACGCCGTTCCAGGTGCTGCGCCAGATCAAGAACACGGCGGTGGACATGGGTCCCGTGGGCCGCGATACCGCCACCGGCGCCGGGCTCATCAACCCGCGCGCCGCCGTGACGCTGCCGTTGCCCGAGGACGACCCCTACGAGTCGAACGCCGACATGGGCGAGGTCGCCCGTGATCCGGCGCTGGTGCCGACCACATCGGTCACGGCCTTTGCGGGGGTGGATGACGACCCCACCGATGTGTATCCGGTGCGCCTCACCGCGGGGACGGTGGTCCGCCTTGCGATTCGTGCCCAGCGGGTGAAGACGCGGATCGCGATCTGGCAGCCCGGGACGCGAACCATCACGGACGGCCACCCGGCCGCCGCGACCCGGGGGGCAACGCATGCGCCGCGCCTGTCGTACACGGTGCCGCGCACCGGGCGGTGGTACGTGTCGGTACGCGCGACCGCGGGCAGCGGGCGCTACGCGCTGACGATCGGCCGGTAGCCGGCCCGGTACCGGATGTCCACTCCGGGGAGTGGGGGCACCGCGGGTCGTCCGCGGTACCGGCCGGATCATCCGACCGCGCCGCCGGCACTGACCCGCCGATGACGGACGGCGCTGTCCACGCGGGAGCGCGAACCCTCCCCGGACGGCCGCGCCACCGACTGGTGGGAGTCCCGGCGGCGGGCTTCGCGAGGGACGCCCATGCCGGCCTGGAACGAGCCACCGCGACGTGTTCCTGCGCCGGGCCCGGTCGGCGTTCTAGGCTGGGGCCGTGAACGATCGCGCGCTGCGCCTGCGCCTCGACGTGGATGTGCGAGGTGATGACGAGGTCGGCCTCGGGGCGGCCCGCACCGGCCCGCCCGGGTCCCTTCTGCGGGATGGCGAGACCGCGGTGGTGCTGGGCACGGCCCTTGCGTGCGCGGCGCTGGCAGCGGTGCCCGCCGATCGACGTGCGTCCGTGGCCCGCGACCTCGCCGCGTTCGGGGCCGGAGAGGCCGCGGCCGGGCTCACGGCACAACGGGTGCCCGGTGCGGCCGTGGTGGCCCTGCGGCCCGAGGAGCAGGTGGGTACGCGCGGGTGGTGCGCCCGCGCGGTGCTGGCCGGGGGGGCCGCTTCGGCCGGGGCCCTCGTCACGGTTGACGCCATCCGCCTGCCGGATGCGGGCTCCCCGCTCGACCGGGCGCTGGAGCGTTACGCCCAGTTGTTCCTGGCGGCTGAGCGAATGCGCGAGGACGGGCGGGAGCTGTCGCCGTCCAAGGTGCGCGAGCTGGACGCGGCC
>SXGT01576608.1_pt1 | contig 12757 bp, 7 predicted proteins | sample 3176221 | NCBI WGS metagenome assembly SXGT01 (sample SAMN11356862, study PRJNA531348) | freshwater metagenome | isolation source: freshwater sample F1-120 | place: China: Fuxian Lake, Yuxi | collected 2017-12-25
ACCGTCGAGGGTGGCGCCGTTCATCTTCGAGATGGCCGCGTCGGCCATGCTGTCGTTGGCGAGCGTCACGAAGCCGAAGCCCCGGCTGCGGCCGGTGTCGCGGTCGGTGATGACCTTGGCGTCGGTGATGTCGCCAAAGGCGGAGAAGGCGTTGCGCAACGCGTCGTCATCGGTGCCCCAGCTGAGGCCACCTACAAACAGTTTCTTGGACATGGGTCTTGTACTCTCGGATCAAGGACCCCGAATCGCGGGGTCAACACAGTGGCTTCGCGAGATCGTCACGCGGGCCGAGACACCGGTTCTACGATCTGGGGGAAGAAGGCAAGGTAATTATCGCTGACCGCCGCGATTGGCGCACAGAAATCGCCGGCTGGCCGACCTGACAAGGCCTCAGACGCCCGGCGCTGGCTGGTCGCCATGGCGATCTATGCAAATAAGTTCAAAGACTTCGCGCCTGCCCCTTGCGGCAGCGACCCGATCAGTCGAGGCGCGCCGCTGGCGAGTGATCGCGATCGAGGCATGATCGCGCAGGTGTGAACATTCGCCCGCCCCTCCGGCGAGCCCGACTGACGTGCGCGTGGCCGGTCGACACAGAGGCGACAAGAGCGCGAGGCCTTGTCGAACGGCCGCGGCCGCGCCGGCACCCGGCAGCAGATCGCAGCGAATGACGTCGAGTTTGGCCCTGCCAGCGCCTCCGATGACGCCGCGACCGATGCCCGACGGCCTGGCGTGGGTGTCGGCGCCGCCGCGACCGGGTCCGGCTGCGGGCCGCGCGCTCGTCGCATCAAGCGAGACGGCGCGCTTGCCCTTTTCGCCGGGGTCGCCTCTCTGTACGCTGCGGGGCGCGGTGGCTGAGGCCGCCGCCGGCGTGGAGGCGAGATGCGCACATGGCGAGCGACGCGGGTCTACATCGAGCCTGCGTCACTCGTTGCCCTCTTGCTCGCCGGGGCCTGCGCCGAGCCACCGCCGCCGGTCGCTGACCAGGCTTCGGCGCAGGACGTCGCCGCGCTGGACGGCGCCGCCGCCGGGACCGACCTCGACGGGGACGCGGGCGGCGGCGCAGATCTCGCCGAGGGTGACGGCGCCGACGGCTCCGCGCTGGACTCCGGCCACGGCGATGACGCTGATGCGGCGGAGGGAGGCAGCGCCGACGACGCCGACGAGGCGGACGACGGTGAGGACGACTCCGACGGCGGGGAGGCCGACGGCGGGGCGGCAGACGGCAAGGGCGACGCCAACCTTGGCGACTCAGTCGACGACGGCGCCGAGGGCGACCAGGCCGAGGTCGCAGCCGACGACTTAGCGGCGGATTCCAGCGCCGACGCGGCGCAGGGCCCGGAGGCAGGCGACACCGCGCTCGACTCCGCGACGCCGGACACCGGCCCCATCGACGCCGGCCCACAGCCCTGCGCCCCAGCGCTCGCGCTCGTCCCCACCGAGACGACGGTGTTGCCGTTCGACCTCGTGCAGCTGCAAGGCAAGGGCGGGACAGGGGCTTACCAGTTCACGCTGAGCGCGGCGCCCTCTGGCGGAATCATCCACGCCAAGGTCGGCACCTACCTAGGCGGCGAAAAGGCCGGCGCCATCGACATCATCACACTGCACGACAGCGGCTGTGTCGGCTCCGCCACTGCGGTAGTGCACGTCGTTGAGCCGATGGCCCTCGCCCCGCTGGTCGTGGAATTGGCGCCGGGCGAGAAGCTAACGCCGCAAGTGACCGGCGGCTCAGGCAGCTTCAGCTTTGCGCTGTTGCAGAAGCCGAGCGGCGGAGCGGTCGTGGCCGCGACCGGCGCTTACACCGCTGGCGCCCAAGAGGGCGACGATGTCTTGCAGGTGCTCGACAGCAAGACCAAGGAGGCGAACAGCCTCAAGCTCAAGGTCCGCAAAGGCGCTGTGCTGCAGGCCGACCCCGCCGCGCTGCTGCTGCCCGTGGGCGCCGGCGCCACCGTGACGCCCATCGGTGGCAGCGGCGTTGCCACGGTCAAGGCGACGGGCGGCGTCGTCACCGTGGTCGGGGCGCTCGTCGTTCAGGCCAAGGCGGTTGGCGTGGTCGCGCTGAGCCTCTTCGACTCCTTCCTCGGCAAGACCGCCGGGATCTCGGTGCGCGTCGCCCTGCCCTTCGACGGTGGCGGCGGCCCGGTGGGCGACGGGGGTCAGGCGGCGGCGGCGACCACCGCGGACCTCGACGGCGACGGCAAGCTCGAGGGCGCGCTGGGCCTCCCAGAGGCAGACGTCGGCGGCTTCAACGCCGGCAGCGTCGCACTGTACCGAGGGACCGGCGCTGGGCTCACGGCGGCTCCCTTCGCTGCGCTGCACGGCACCAGCCGCGACGAGCGCTTCGGCTGGGCGGTGGCGGTGGCCGACGTCGACGGCGACAAGGACCTGGACCTGATCGTCGGGGCGCCTGGGGCCGACGTCGGCAGCACCAACAGCGGCGCGGTGACGATCTGGGGCTTGAACGCCAAAGGGATGCCCAAGGCCTCGCCGAAGTTGATGCTCACCGGCGCCACGGCGAACGATCAGACCGGTTTTGGCATCGCGGTCTGCGATTTCAACGCCGACGGCTTCGTCGACCTCGCCGCGGGCACACCCTACCTGGAGGACAAGACGGCGGCCAACGTCGCCAACGATCAGGGCGGCGTCTACGTCTGGCTGGGGAGCAAGACGGGGCTCACCGAAGCGCCCACATTTGCCCGCTATGCCGAGGTTCCAGACGGCAAGGGCGGCTGGAAAGGCGAGACCAATGCCAGACTTGGCTGGTCAGTGGCGGCCGGCGACTTCAACGGAGACGGCGCCTGCGACCTCGCGGCGGGGAGCCTCTACCACTCGCCACAGACCACCAACGACGGGCTCGTCGTCGTCTGGGCCGGAGCCAAGGCCGGGGGTGGCAGCCAGGGCGGGCTGGCGCTGCACCCGTCGCGCCTCATCAGCGGCGCCAAAGCGGGCGAGGACGGAAGCCAATTGGGCAGGTCGATCGCCGCCTGCGACCTCGACGCCGATGGCAAGGCCGAGCTGATCGTCGGACAGCTCGCCTTTCGCAAAGGCAGCAGCGCCGGCGCCAACACCGGGGCCACCCGCCGCTACGATCTCGATACCCTCAAAGGCTTCGCGACCGGCCTCGAGAGCTTCGAGATCGCTTCCTGGAGCGCGATCGGCGTCAACAGCGGCGACTACCATGGTCACCGCGTCGCCTGCGGTGAGGCGACCGGCGACTCCATCGACGACGTCTTGACCCAGGTCGGCACCGGTGAGGTCAAGGGCGGAGCCCTCAACGTCGGCACCCTCGAGGTCTATGCGGGCGTCAAGGCCGGCCCGCTGGCGGCGACACCGACGCGTGTGGTGGCGGGCAAGGCCGGCGGCGACTATCTCGGCCTCTCCGTCGCGCCGCTATCGGACGCCGATGGCGACGCAGTGCCCGAGCTCTTGGTGTACGCCTCGCAAGACGACACCCTGGGCTTTGGCTATGGCCAACCGTACGAGGCGCAGAGCAAGGGTCCGGCGCTCTTGGCGCTCGAGCAGCCCGCCGTTGGCTCAGGCGCCCGTTTCGGCAGCGCCCTGGCCTTCTTGCCCGACGCCAACGGCGACGGCTACCCGGAGCTCTTGGTGGGCGCGCCCTACGCCACGACGGAGATCGCGGCCAAGGCCATCGGCTCGCGCGCTGGCTACGCCCTGGTGGCGCCCGGCACCGCCAACGGCGCCGACTTCGCGAAGGCCGTCACGCTTGGCGGCTACCTGGGCCACAACGGCTATGATCAGGTCGGCTGGGCGGTAGCGGACGGCGGCGACTTCGACGGCGACGGCGTGCACGACGCGCTGGTCCTGGCCCGAGGCCGCGATCGCGCCGCTTCGTATGGCGCCGGCTACGTCAAGGGCGCTGCTTGTGGTGGCGCTGCGAACGACGTCGGCGGCGTGTTGGTCCACCGCGGCCAGAAGGGCGCGCTGCCGCTCTCGACGCCGTCGCTGCTGGCGCTTGGGCCGCAGGCGGGGCAAGCACCAGACGCGGTGATCGGCGGCCTCGACTTCGACGGCGACGGCAAGAGCGACGTCGTGGTCGGCAACTCGGTGTGGGACGCCAAGGACCGCAACAACGCCGGCGGCATCGGTGTCTACCTTGGCCGCGCCCTGGACCCGACGGCCATGACCGTCCTGTGCAAGCCTGACCTGCAGGTGATCGCGGCCCAAGCCGGCGACGCCCTTGGGCGATCCCTTGCGGCGCTGCCCGACCTCGATGGCGACGGCTGCGCCGAGCTCGCGGCCGGCGCCAGCGGCGCGGACAACGGCCTGAGCAACCAGGGGGCCGTCCACATCTTCTTTGGCGCTGGACCCAAGTGCAAAAGCCAGTCGCTGCGCCAGGCGGTGCTCGCGCCTGGCCTCGCCGGGGCGTCGCTCGGGATCGCCATCGCCAGCGGCGGCGACGTCGATGGCGACGGCAAGATGGACCTCGTAGTCGGCGGCCACACCGCCAGCAGCGGCGGCAAAACCGTTGGCGCCGTCTGGCTGGTGCGCGGCAGTTGGCTGGCGCAGCTGCAGCCGACCTCGGTCGTCGACGGCGAGCCGCCGGGCCTAGTCGTCGGGATGGCGGACGCCAAAGAGGCACTCATCCTCGGCGCCGCGGGCATCTGGCAGAGCGGCCAGTACGGCTTCGCGGTGGCGATGCTGCCAGGCTATGAGCCGAACGGACGGGCCGCGCTCTTGGTCGGCGTCCCGACCGGCGGCGTCGGCGGCACACCTCTCGCCGGCGGGGCCGAGATTCTGCGCTATACCGCGGCCGCGGGCCTCGTGCCGCTGCCGGCGCTGGCCGTGGTCGGCGACAGCGCCCGGCCAGGCGCCCAGTCGGGCTACGCGGTGGCGGGGGCGGCCAGCAAGTCTGGGCCGCTGCTGGCCGTTGGCTCGCTGTACGGTACGCCGGCGGGCAGCGTGTGCATCGATCAGGGCGCCGTTTTGGTCGCGCCGGCCAAGTGAGCTGGACGACGGGCGCAGCCTAGCGCTGGGCGAGGACCGGGCGCGGGCGAGCGACGCGGGCCAGGGCGCGCCGGCTGGCAGATCGACCTCGCCGCGGGAGGCAAGCGCGACGCGTGGGCGCTGGGGTCTTGCGGCGCTCAGCGACGGCTTCAGGGCCCTGGCATTTCGGCGAAGGGAGGGCGCAGATGGAGAGCGTGGCGTTCGACGTCCTAGGCGAGCGTGAGGCGCCCGTCCGCTGGCTGCTGACCGTCGAGCACGCCAGCAAGGCCGTGCCGAGTCCGCTGCACGCCAGCGCGGCTGACGCGGCGATCCTCGACACCCACTGGGGCCACGACATCGGCGCCGAGCCCGTCGCCGCCGAGCTGTGTCGCCTGCTGCCGGCCCTGGCCGTCGTCGCCAGCTTCTCGCGGCTCGTCATCGACGCCAACCGCGACCCACACGACGCTACGGCGATCCGCTGCCAGGTGGAGGGGGTCTCGCTCTCCTTCAACGCGCCCTTCGCCGACGCGGCGCTCGAGCTCGCCAGCACCGCCGTGGCCCGCGCCGAGCACACGCGGCGCGTCGCCGGGCTCCACGCCCCTTACCACGACGCTATCGACGCTGAGATCGCGGCCCAGATCGCCCACGCCGGGCGGCAGGCGCCGCTGCGAATCTTGAGCCTGCACACCTTCACGCCGGTGCTCGGCGCTGGCGATCGCTGGATGGAGGTGGGCGTGCTCTACGACGACCACGAGCCCGAGGCGCTCGCCCTGGCGCGCGGCCTGACCGCGGCGGGGCTGCGGACGGCGCTCAACGAGCCGTACTCCGGGCGCCAAGGCCTCATCTACAGCCCACAACTTCATGGCCGCCGCTTTGACGTGCCCTACCTTGAGCTCGAGCTGCGGCAAGACCTGCTGGCCGACGCGGCGAGCTGCGCCCGGGTGGCGGGGCAGGTGGCGGCGGCGTTGACACGCTTCGCTGGGCCAGGCCTAGCCTAGAGACGCGAACAGCCGAGGGCCCTAGGGCACCAAAAAGAGGGCGGCGCAGGTCGCGGAACGCCCGAGGCGACGCCTCTGCTGCGAGGGGGCCGAGCCAGCCCCACACGGACCTCCAGCGCCGCGTCAGGCGGTCACAGCTCGCGGCTCTCGGGCCGAGGCGCTGGCGCGGCCCCTACTCGACCATCGGGCCAAGGCGCATCAACTCCAACACGCCCTCGCGCGCCGGCAGGGCGCCGTCGAGGATGCGGGCCACGACCTGGGCGATGTGGGCCTCAGCGCCGAGGCGATCGGCGAGCGCCGCGAAGGTGCGGACCGCTTCGATAGCGTGGAGGGGCCCGAGGGTCGCCAACACCTGCGTCAGCGGCTCGCCTCGACCGAGCGCCCGACCGGCGGCCACCTCGCGGCTCTCGGACTCCCGCAGGGCCAGCATCTCGCCGAGGCCTGCCAAGCCCCAAGCCGAGGGCGCCTTGCCGCCGGCGGCGACCACGACCCGCGCCATCTCGGCGGCGGCGCGAGGGATCAGGGCACCGAGGGTCGCCGGGCCGAGGCCGAGCTCGAGCGCCATGCCGATGGCGACGGCGCCGACGCTGGCGGCGGCGGCGGCGACCTCCACCCCTGCGAGGTCACTGGACAGGTAGATTCGCAAAGAATCGCTGGCGAAACCCTCAATCATTCGATCGCCCACTTCGGGAAAGCGGCTAGCGACGACGAAGGCGTTGGGCCGGCCCGCCAACAGCTCGGCGACCAGCGCCGGGCCGAGCATGGCGCCGACCTTCTTGATCGCCGTCTGGTGGCGCAGCAGGCGGCTCGGCCGTTCAAGCGTCTCGGGCTCCAGCCCACGCACGACGTGGACCACGACGTGGGCGGGGTCGGCGTGGGCGCCGAGCTGCAGCGCAAGTGCCCGCATCTGGCTGGCCTGCACCGCAACGATGAGGGTGTGCGCCGAGGCGATGGCGTCGGCGAGCTCGCCGCAGACTGTGACGCCGCTGTGCAGCGCCGGCAGCTCAGGCAGGCCCATCAGATCAGCGCGGGTCTGCGCCAGGGCGAGCAGGCGCGCCGGCTCGTCTGCCGACAGCGCGACCTGGTGACCAGCGCGGGCGAGGAGCTCGGCAAGCGTCAGCCCATAGCGCCCGGCGCCGAGCACCGCAAAGCCAGCGCGCGGCCGCAGCGGCACGGCGCGAATCGGCGCCTCGGCCTGGAGCGCCAGCTGCGTGGTCCCGCCCGCATCGCCGGTCACGGCCTTGCGTCGCGCCATTACTCGCCTCCTCCCTTTGGCAACGCAGGTCCAGCCGCCGCGCCGGGCTCACGCAGCAGCGGCTCCAGCCCGAATCCGGCGAGCCGGTTGGCGTAAAACAGCAGCAGTTGCGGGCTACAGACCTCGAGACCGTTGCTGGCGCGTCGCAAGACGGGCGTCGCGTGGTACATGCCGAGCACCTTGGCGCCGCGCGCGACCAGGGCGTCCACCGGCAGCCGCTCGACGTCATGCGAGAGCGCCAGCCGGCGGTGACGGGTGGCCTCACGCAGGCCGAGCTGCAAGCGCTCTGCGCGCCGCATGATGGCATCAGTCGGCACCAGCTCGCCACGCGCCACCCGCAGCAAGCGGTAGGTGTCGAGGTGCGGCCAAGCGTCTTGGAGCGCCGCTTGCACGACGGCGGCGACAAACGCGCTCGAGGTGACCACCGTGTTGCGCGCAAAGGCCCGGGTCACGGCGGCGCCGCACTCTTTGGTGTAGGCGGCGTCGCGCGCGGCATCAGCGCTGACCTCGCCGTCGCGCCACAGGTAGCGTTCGAGGTCGACGGGGCGCTCGTGGGGGTCGCGGCTGATGCCTGCGAGATCGACGGGGTTGCCGAAGGGGTCGAGGGGCTCCCCGAAGCGCAAGTAGAGCGTGTGCTCCATCTTCATCGTCTTGCTGACAAACTTAGCGATGCGACCGAGGTCCGCGAACTCGTCGTCTTCGATGATGTAGCGGGCGCCGCCGTCGGTGCGCAGGTGCTCGCCGATCAGGGTCTCGGCTTCGAGCACGAGGTGGTAGTTGATGGTGAGCGGACAGATGAATACCTTCGGCTTCGGTTTGCGCGCCAGGAGGTTGTGGCGATAGGCGGTCAGGGCCGTGCCGAGCAGGCCGAGCTTGATCTTCGACTCGACCTGGTTGCTGCGCGAGCGCGTGCCGCCGGGGAAGAACAGCGAGTGAAAGCCGCGCTCGAGCAGCACCTCGGAGTAGCACTTCAGCACGGCCTTGTAGATGCCGTGGCCGATGCGGCGATCGACCTTGTATGCGCCGAGGTTGTGCATGAAGAAGCTGGTCAGCGGATTGGTGAACAGGTTCTTACCGGCGCCATAGGTCACCGGCGGCAGCCCGGCCTCCTCGAGCGCCCAGCCGACGACGATGGAGTCGAGGTTGCTGCTGTGGGTCGGCACCACCACTAGCGTGCCGATCTCGGCGAGCGCCCGCAGGTGGGCGACGGCACCCTCGACGATGATGCGCTCGGACAGGTGGCGCCAGCTGCCGACGAGGTTCTCTGGGTTGGTGGCGTTGAACACGGCGGCCAGCCCGACGGGCAGCACCTTGGAAGCGAAGCGGTAGACCGAGGGCGTGAAGCGTCCGGCGACGTCTTCGGCGTAGGCCGCGACCAGCTCGCGCAGCACGCGGGTCCGGGCCGGGTCTTCGCTGCGCCCGACGCTGCGTGCCAGCTCTTGCCAGTAGCTATAGGGGCGCAGATCGAGGGCGCTGCTGCCGCGCTCCAGGCGCTTCATCTCCAGGAAGGCCGCCTCGTTGAGCACATACTCAAGGCCGGCGTCGCCGCCCCGTCTACTCTTCTTGCTGATCTCGTCGACGACGCGCTCGGTGACATCGCGGATGATGGCGTCGCGCTCCGCCATGAAGCGGAAGATGCGTGCGTTCTCATTGCCAAACATCACGGCTCCATGATCGAAGGACGCCCGCAGCGAACGCGGGGCAGCGCAGCGCCATGAGACGACGCCACCACCTCACTCTGCCCGCGACTCCTCGCTCGCCCCGTCTGCGTCTGACTCAGCGCCATAGTGCTTGCGCTCAACGGCATCGTAATAGTCAATCACGCTGCGAACATAGGCGCGCTTTTGGAGGTAGCTGCCGGCAAAGAAGCTGCGCTTGAAGCCGTAGATGATGATCGACTTCATGTCGCGGCGGCCGAGGTCCAGCTCCTTCACGGCCTGCATGTACTCGCGGGTCACGGTGGTGTTGCTGACCGTCCGGTTGTCGGTGCAGAGCGTCGTGCTGACCCGGGCCTCGCGCAGCTTGCGGAAGCTGTGTTGGGACAGCGTCTGCATGTTGGGGTTGGTCTGCAGGTTAGAGGTCAGGCAGATCTCGAGGGTGATGCGGCGATCGCTGATGAACTCGCCGAGGCGACGACAGTAGGCCGCGCGGTCGACGATGCCGGAGTCGGGGGAGATCGCATCGGGATCCAGCAGGTAGGTTCCGTGGCCGATGCGATCGGCGTAGAGATCGGTGACGGCCTGGAAGATCGACTCGGGACCGTAGGCCTCGCCGGCGTGCACCGTCTTCTTCATGAAGTTTTTGTGCACGAACTCAAACGCCTCGCGGTGATCGCCCGCTGGGTAGCCCGCCTCCTCGCCGGCCAGGTCGAACCCGACGACTGGCAACCCGACCTCGTCGCGGGCCTGAATCGCGGCGCGGGCGAGCTCCATGGAGGCCATGCGGTAGACGTCCTTGGGCGGTGAGTAGCGGTGGGCGTGGATGAAGTTGGCGAAGTACTCCGAGAAGCCACCGGTGAACTTGCGCATCGCGGAGACGATGATGCCGTAGTGGAAGGGCGGCTCAGCGCCGCTGCGCACGGCCGGCCTGCTGTTGAACTCGTCTTGCGCGCGCTTCATGCCACGATGCACGGCCTTGAGCACCATGACGGCGTTCATGTGCTCGTGGACGTGAAGCTGGGGCGCAAAGCGCGCCTCGACGTAGCGCACCCCCTCCAGCTGGTTGTCGATGCAGAGCTCGTAGGCGGCGCGTTCTAGGGCGACCTCGCTCTGCAGCACTGCGCACAAGAAGGCGAAGCCGTGGAGGTACTCGCCGAGGTTCTGGTAGCGCTCCTTGAACACCAGCTCGCGCAGGCCCTCTTCGGTGTAACTTGGTAGCTTTACGCTGTATTCCTTTGCCAAATCGATCAACGTCGAGATGCGGACCGAGCCGTCGAGGTGGACGTGGAGGTCCGTCTTGGGCAGCTCGCGGACGAAGGCCTCGCTGACCTCGTCGCTGCCGGGAACCGAGTAGACGCCTGAGCCTGGGCGCGGCATCGTGGACTCCTATCTGGCGGGCAGGCCGCCTGGACGTCGCGGTAGATCGCGACGCGTGTGCCGAGATGCTACGGGGCGGCGGCGGGCGCTGCAATTGGGGGCGAGACGATGGCAGTCGCAATGGGCCACGACGACGCAGCCAGCAGAGCGCGCGAGGCGGCCGACCGCGGATCTGCGGCTGCCAGCGCAAGGACACGCGGCCGATGGCGAATCGGGTGTGGGCTCCTTGGCGCGTGCCTCGCGGTTGGCGCCGCCTGCTCCGCCGAGGAAGGGGCGACGGCCGACGGCGACAAAGTGGCGGCGCCTGTGCTCCGCGCCGGACCCTGCGACGCCGCGCTGCGCTACCCCGACGGCAGGGAGGTCGCGGACTTCTTGCGCTGGACCTACGACGCCGGAGGCCGCGCGCTCACCGAGAAGCGCCACGATCTGACGACGGACACCGGCTTTGACACCTGGAGCAAGGAGTGGACCTACGACCAGTCGGGCTGGTTGCAGCGCGAGGTCTACGTCACGAGCGACGACGACGAGGTGAACCACGACTGGGTGTGGACGCGCGACCCGAAGGGCGCGCCGCTGACGCGGGTCGGCTCCACCAGCAGCTACGACCGCGAGAGCTGCGCCTTTGAGTACAGCCAGTCCGCCGCAAAGCCCGATGATTTCCGGATTTTCTGCACCTTTGAAGTCGATAAGAAGGACAAGACTGGCGCCATCGTCAAGGTGGTCAAAGGCAGCCACGCCGAAGACCACACCTTTCACAACGACCTGCCAGGCAAGGCTTACGGCGAGGCTGGCGCGGTACGACGCGAGGTCGTGCTGTACTCGGACGGCATCGGCGGCACGCCGGCGGCTGAGGTGAGCTTCGTTCATAATGGCAAGGGGTTGCTCATCGCCCGTGAGCGCGACAAGGCGCTGCAGGGCTACCCTGACCAGGTCACACGCTGGAGCTACGACGGCGCCGGGCGGCGGGTGCGCGAGGACGCCGACGACGACGGCGATGGCAAGGTCGACCACCGCACGCAGTGGACGTACGACGCAGCGGGCAACCTGAGCCAGGCCGAATTCGACCTCGGCGCCGACGCCGCCATCGAGCATCGCTGGCTCTATGGCTACGGCTGCTGGTGAATGGGCAGGCGAGCGCGAGGCTCCGCGAACAAGGCGGGGCTGGACGCCGGCGACTGCTTGGGATGATCACGGTCCAGTGGGCACCGAGCGAGCCACAGGCCTCGACGAGTCGACCGCCAGCGACGACTCGACTGGCAGCTACCGGTCGGCTCCTGGTGAACTGAGCGCGTCGGCGATTCAGCGCCTTCGACGGCGCCGGGCGCGCTAGGGCGTGGGCGCGGCGGCCGGGGCGACCGGCGGCTTGTGCCACTCGGCGTACTCCGCGGCGGGCGTCACGGTCTGGCGCCGCGCCGCGTTGACCAGCCCGGTCAGCGTCTTGACCGGCCAGTCCTTCTGGATGACGTTCACCACCCAACCCGGCAGCATCCCCTTGGGATCGGTCTGAACTTCGACGACCAGCCGCGTCTTCTCCGCCCCAGGCAGCGCCTCAAAGCGATAGTAGGTCTGCGCGACGAGACCTCGCACGCAGCAGTCATCTTCGCCCTTGTTGGGGTGGCTGACCGACTTGATGCGGGCGATGACCTGACGCCGCCCCTCGTCGACCTCGGCCTTGGTGTGCAGCACGTAGTCGCGGTCGCTCACCGGAAATGGCAGGCCGAAGCGGATCCAATACGTGCGCTCCAGCTTGCTGCGGACCTCCAGCTCTTGGTCAGCCGCCCAACGGTCTACCCAGAGACGCCGCGACTTCGAGTCGCCGAAGGTGGCGAGGACCTTGCCGATGTGGATGTCGGCGACCAGCTCGCCGCGGAAAGCCAGCTTGTTGGAGCCCGGCACCTCCATGCGCCAGACCTTAACGCCCTGCTTGGTGCCGATCGACTCCCAGCCGGCAGCGGTGGCGACGATCGGCGCCAACTGAACACAAAGCGCCAACGCGAGGACGCCGGCGCGACGCGGGAGCCCTGACATTGCAGAGATGAAGCTGGGCATCATGAAGACTCCGGGCGAGCGTCGTCGACGCGAATTCAAACGGTGCGCGAGGGATGGCGACAAACAAGGGCACTTCAGGCCGTTCGTCTCCGTGAGTGTAGAGACGGGACGGAGGCACCGCAAGGCCGCGGCGCCGAGCGCGCTGCGAGGGCCCAGGGTACACGCACGTCTCAGGGCGGCGGCAGGGAGCCCGCGCCAGGCTGGCCGTGACGCAGCGGCGACCTGCGCGCGGCGGCGGCGATCAACGTCCGCTTGGCTTGGCCACCGCGAGGCTGCGCGGTCCTGTCGCCAAGGGCGATGAAGGCCGGCTGTCGCGCGGCACGACGGGTCCGACCGGGCGTGGCACCAGCGGCGCGACCAACGCGTGGGCCGGGGATCGCAACGAAGGTGAGGCAGGGCGAGGATGCGACCGCGCTGCGCCAGTCGGCGACAGCGCGGTTGCGCCGGGCTGGGGCTTGGCGCTCGCCGGTGCGGCCGCC
>SXGT01583968.1_pt1 | contig 12757 bp, 11 predicted proteins | sample 3176221 | NCBI WGS metagenome assembly SXGT01 (sample SAMN11356862, study PRJNA531348) | freshwater metagenome | isolation source: freshwater sample F1-120 | place: China: Fuxian Lake, Yuxi | collected 2017-12-25
CCCCGCTCCCCCGCAAAACCGATAGAAAAATCCACTTCAAACGCGACTCGCGCTTACACTGTCGCCGTTATTAACCATCGACCTCCTACACAGCCACCAACCACCCGTTTCAGGCTCATACCTGATTTGGAAACGACTATACCCCGGTGGTCAACGCACCGAATAACACCCTACCCGCCTTCCCTGCAAACCTCGACCCGTGCGGTGAGTGCCGCGCAACCCTGCGTCAGGCGAGAAGTGCCACGTACCAGCGAAACCATGTTCGGATTGCCAGAAAGTTCCGTTCCATCCGGCGCAAACCTGAGCCATGAACCGGTGGGCATGGCGGCCACACCGGCAACCAACCCAGGTTCGATCAGTGCGCCGCCGAGTGTGGCTCCACGCTGGTTGAAAATGCGGACCGTATCGCCACTCCGGATGCCCCGGGCAGCAGCGTCAACCGGATTCAGATACAGCGGCGTATGTCCGGCCACCCTGCTTGCCGGCTGCGCAAAGTCGCCCTGGCTATGCAGTTTCTCCGCAGGTTGCGTGGAGATCAGATGCAGAGGCCATGCGGAAGGTGGCGATGCCAGACACTCGTCCGGCATCAGCCAGGCAGGATGGCCCGGGCAGTCATCGTATTGCATGGCAGCAATACGTTCGGAGAACAGTTCTATCCGGCCCGAGGCTGTGCTCAGAGGCGCGCTTTCCGGATTTGCGCGAAACGCTTCGAACAAGACGAAGTCGCGCTCCGGCTTGGGCAGTTCCGCGAAGCCCTGCGCCTGCCACGCTTCGTGGTCCGGCAACGTGATCCCTGCCGCAGCCGCCGCTTCGCGCTGGCGGGCGTACAGCAGTTGAATCCAGGCTGCAGCATTGCGTTTTTCGCAGAACGCCTCGGCATAGCCCAGACGCGCGGCCAAGTCCCCAAAAATGGCGTAGTCGTTACGCGCCTGCCCGACCGGCTCGATCGCCTGTTGCATGGCAATGATGAAGCGATCCCGCGAACCGCCCCCGATATCGCTTCGCTCCAGCGTGGTGGTAGCGGGCAACACGATGTCGGCCCTGCGCGCCGTCGCAGTCCAGTGGGAATCGTGGACGATGACCGTTTCCGGTTTCTCCCAGGCGCGCATCAGCTGGTTCACATCCTGATGGTGATGGTAGGGATTACCGCCCGCCCAATAGACCAGACCGATATCGGGGTACTGGCGCGTCGCGCCATTGAATTGGTACTCTGCGCCTGGCCTGAGCAGCATTTCGCTCAGGTGTGCCACCGGAATATCGTGGGCGGAGGCCGGGTTGCGGCCGGCGCTCATTTCCGGCCCCGGAATCGGCGGGCGCGGCACGCCGATCGCATTCGACGAAGCGTGGCCAAACGAAAAACCACCGCCCGGCAGGCCGATGGTGCCCAGCATGGCCGCCAGCGCAATGCCCATCCAGAAAGGTTGCTCGCCCCGATGGGCGCGTTGCAGCGCCCAGGCGAACGACAGCATTGAACGCGTACCGTGCAACTGATGGGCAAGTTCGCGAATGGTTGCAGCTTCCACGCCGCAAATCGGTGCAGCCCATTCCGGTGTGCGGGCAACATCGCCTGCGCTACCCTCGACGCCCGCTCCGAGAATATATGCCTTGAGCTGCTCGAAACCGGTGCAATGCTGCGCAAGAAACCCGACGTCATGCAGATCGTGTGTGATGAGTTCGTGCGCCATCGCCAGCATGAGGGCGGTGTCGGTGTTCGGGCGAATCGGGATCCACCGGCCGTCCAGCCATTCCGGCATGTCCGCACGGTTCGGGCTGATGTTGATGAACTTGACGCCTGCCGCCTTGGCCGCCCGCAGGTAAGCCGGCAAGGTGTGCTCACCCCCACCCCCGGACGTAATCTGCGCGTTGCGCAACGGCAGGCCGCCAAAGGCCACAAACACCTGGCAGTGCGCGATGATCGAGGGCCAGGTCGTCACCTTGCCGGTCACCGGCTCATAGGTGCCGATCACGTGGGGCAGCAGCGTCTGTGCCGCGCCCCAGGAGTAGTTGCCGATCTGGTCAACACAGCCGCCGCCGGCAAACAGGCAGCGCCGCACCTGGGTGCGGGCATGGTGCACCCGGCCAGCCGAAGACCAGCCGTAAGAGCCGCCAAACATCCCTGCAGCACCACGTTCAGCCCGTACCCGCGCGAGCTCGGTTGCCACCAGCTCCAGGGCTGTATCCCAAGCCACTTCAACGAATACGTTGGCATCGCCACTGCGGGTGCGGTTGCGCTTGTCTAGCCACCCTTTGCGCACGGCGGGGCGATTGATGCGCAAGGGCGAATTCACCATCGCCGGCATCGATCGCAGCATCGGTGAAGGCCAGGGGTTGAACGGCGCGGACTCGGCGCGCACAAAGCGCCCCTGCTCTACCACCGCCGTGAAAGCACCCCAGTGCGACAATTGCGAATAGCGTCCGGATGCAGAGATGCGTCCCGTGGTCATAGACCTTAGAATACCCGAATGAAACTAGGCATCGAAGGCAGGCACGCATTGGTGTGGGGGGGCAGCAAAGGCATCGGCTTCGCCTGCGCCCGCGCGCTGGCGCTGGAGGGCTGTCGCGTCACCATCGCCGCGCGCACCGCGTCGACCCTGCAGCAGGCTGTCGCTGCCATTTTGCAGGAGATTGGCTCTAGGAGCTATTCTCAGGCCGATAGGCCGACGCATTCCATCGCGCCGATCAATGGTGTGGTGGCAGACCTGCGCACCGACGCCGGCCGCAGGGCCGCACTGGCGGCTTGTGTTGAACTGGGAGCCGCGTATGGACGGACGCAGGGCCCGGACATCCTGATCAACAACGCCGATGGGCCGCGCGTCGCCCACCCGGACGCTCTCACGCGCGAAGACTGGCTCGCCGCCTTTGATCCCATGGCATTGGGGCCGTTCGAAATGATCAAGCTGGTGCTGGACGACATGCAGGCGCGCGGCTTCGGGCGCATCGTCAACATCACCTCCCGCTCGGTCAAGGCTTCGCACTACGAGCTGGGGCTATCGAACGGTGTCCGTTCGGTGCTGACCGGCTTCATCGCCGGCCTCGCCCGGACCACAATCAAGCACGGCGTCACCATCAACAACCTCTTGCCCGGGATTTTTGCAACGGATGCGCAACGCCACCATGTGCAAGGGCTGGTAAAGCAGACCGGGCGCCCGTTCGATACCATCTGGGCCGAACGCGCCGCCGGCAACCCCACGCAGCGCTATGGCGAGCCATCCGAAATCGGCGCACTGTGCGCTTACCTGTGCTCCGCCCCGGCCGGCTTCATCACCGGGCAAAACATGTTGATCGACGGAGGCGGCTTTCCCGGCACCTTGTGATCCGGTACCTTCTGAAACTCAAGACGAAAGGCTGTTGATGAAACTCCCTTCACCCTTGCGCAGCATCGGTTCCGCACTGTTGGCCATGGCGGTCATGTTGTGCTCGCCCAGTCTGCTGGCGCAACCCTACCCGAACAAACCCATCCGCATCGTCGTGCCGCACCCGCCAGGTGGCGCGGTCGACGGTGTCGCACGCATTCTGGCAACCCGGCTCACCGAATCCTTGGGCCAATCGGTCCTGGTGGAAAACCGTGCCGGCGCATCGGGCACCATCGGTGCGGAGTTTGTCGCCAGAAGCCCGGCGGATGGTTACACGCTCTACGTCAACGCCTCGATCCATGCCATCAACCCGTTTGTGCTCAAGGAAAAGCCGCGCTTTGATGCCGTCAAGGATTTCACGCCGCTGGCCGAATTGGCACGCGGGCCGCTGCTGATCTCCGTGCACCCCGAAATTCCGGCTCGCAACCTGACTGAATTCATCGCCCTGGTGAAGAAGACGCCGCAAAAGTACAACTTCGCCACCTCCGGCTTTGGCTCGGCCGGCCATCTGGCCGAAGAGTTCCTGAAGATGCGCACCGGCATGGACATTCCGATCATCCTCTACAAGGGCGCCGGCCCGGCGCTCACGGATCTGATTGGCGGCCAGGTCAGTGCCATGGCCGATCCGATCCTCTCCTCCGGCCCCCACGTGCGGGCCGGCAAATTGCGCGCACTGGCGATTACCGCCGCCAAGCGCAGCCCCCTGTTTCCGGATGTGCCGACGGTCAGTGAATCCGGCCTGCCCGGCTTCGAGTTCTACTCCTGGTACGGCCTCTGGGCGCCGGCCAACCTGCCCAAGGACATCGCGGCCAAGCTGGAAGGCGCCACCGTCAAGGCAGTGCAGTCAAAGGAAATGCAGGATCGCCTGGTCGCCCAGGGATTTGACCCGGTGGGTTCCAGCGCCGCCGATTTCGCACGATTTATTGATGAAGAAACAGCACGTTACGCAAAAATCGTGAAGGACGCCAACATTCAGCCGCAGTAGCCTGCGGTAGCCTCTAGCGGGCCAAACTGGGCAGCTTTAGGCACGCATATCGAATCCTATGCTGCACTGCCACATAGTACAATTAACCCGCTAGTTCAAACTTCACCGCCATCCACAGGACGGGACGCCCACATGCTTTATCAGCTGCACGAACTTTCGCGTCAATGGCTCAACCCCATCACCTCCTTCGCTGAAACAGCGGCCTCGCTCTACTCCCACCCGTCGAGCCCACTCGCCTACTTGCCGTTCTCGCGCGAGATTTCGGCCAGTTACGATCTCTTGCATCGCGTCGGCAAGCTGTATGACAAACCGGAATTTGGCCTGACCCACACCAAGGTCAACGGACGCGAAGTAGCGGTGCATGAAGAGGTTGTGCTGGCAAAGCCCTTTTGCCAGTTCAAACACTTCCGGCGCGAAGGTAAATTCAACGACCCCGTCGTCCTGATCGTCGCTCCGCTTTCGGGCCACCACTCCACCCTGTTGCGTGACACCGTGCGCGCGATGCTGCCCGCCCATGATGTCTACATCAACGATTGGGTCGATGCGCGTCTGGTGCCCGTCTCCGACGGCAGCTTCCACCTGGATGATTACATCGCTTACGTGATCGAATTCATCCACCAACTGGGCCCGAACGTGCATGTCATCTCGGTCTGCCAGCCGACCGTACCAGTGCTGGCCGCGATCTCGCTGATGGCCGCCAACAAGGATCCGAAAAGCCCGCGCACCATGACCATGATGGGCGGCCCGATCGATACCCGCCGCAACCCGACCCAGGTCAACAACCTCGCGACAACCAAATCGATCAAGTGGTTCGAGCACAACGTGATCCACCGCGTGCCGGCCAGCCAGCCGGGCTTCATGCGGCGCGTCTATCCCGGCTTTTTGCAGCACGCCGGCTTCGTGGCAATGAATCCGGACCGCCATACCCAGAGCCACCTGGACTACTACAACCATCTGGTAGCCGGCGACGGCAGCTCGGCCGAAAGCCACCGCAAGTTCTACGACGAATACAACGCCGTTCTGGACATGGACGCGGACTATTACCTGGACACCATCCAGATCGTGTTCCAGCAACACGCGCTCGCCAACGGCACCTGGGTCACCGGCGAGACGCTCGGAAACCAGAAAATCGAACCGGCCGCAATCAGCAAAACGGCCCTGTTCACCATCGAGGGTGAGCTTGACGACATCTCCGGTGGTGGGCAGACCCAGGCCGCACACGACTTGTGCACTGGCATTCCAAAGGCAAAGAAGCAGCATTTCACCGCACCGCAATGCGGCCACTACGGCATCTTTGCCGGGCGCCGCTGGCGCGAGTTGATTCAGCCGAAGATCGCTGACTTCATTCGCAAGAACGCCTAAAATCGCCTCGCAGCATCAGTCGGGCGTCCTGTCCTTGCAGGGCGCCCGAATTTTTTGTTCCTCCCCACTCCCCTTCCCACCATCCAGCCGTTGCCACCATGAACGAAGAAAAGTTGATTGAAGTCCGCAATTCCCCGATCCACGGCCGCGGCGTCTTCGCCCGGGTTGCGATCAAAAAAGGCACGCGCATCATCGAGTACAAAGGTGCGCGCATGACGCAAAAGCAATCGGACATCGTCTATGGCGGCACCTCGGACACCGGCCACACCTTCCTGTTCACGCTCAACGACTATTACGTCATCGACGGCAACAAGAACTCCAATGCGGCGCGCTGGATCAACCATGGCTGCAACCCGAACTGCGAATCGGAGACCGAGGAAGACGACAGCGGCCGCCCGGAGAAAGAGCGCGTCTTCATCCACGCCATCCGCAACATCAAGGCCGGTGACGAGCTGACCTACGATTACCTCATTACGCTCGATGAGCCGCACGCCAAGCGCTTGCAGAAAATCTGGAAATGCCTGTGCGGTGCCAAGAACTGCAAGGGCACGATGCTGGCTGACAAAGAGTAGTCTGGAGCGGGCTTGGAGCCCGACCCCGATGTTGCACTCCGTGACGTTCCCGCGGGATTCTGCCTAGAATGTGCCTGCCAGCATCTCGGAGCATTTCCAGTGAAACTCAACCTGCGCCCCCTGCACCCGCTCTTTGCCGCTGAGGTAACCGGCGTCGATTTGCGCACCCTACCGACGCCAGAACTGTGCGCTGCGATTGATGCGGCGATGGATCAGCATGGTGTGGTGGTGTTGCGCGATCAAAACATCGGCGATGAGCAGCAGATGGCATTTGCGCGCGCACTCGGGCCGCTTGAACCGATGCCGGCGCAAGTGGGCATGGAGAAGCAGCGCTTAAAGCACCGCGAGATGGTGGACATCTCGAATCTGGAAGTAGATGGTTCCTTGCTGCCGGCCGATGACCGGCGCCGCCTGTTCAATCTGGGCAACATGCTCTGGCATACCGATTCGAGCTTCAAGGCAACACCAGCAAAGTATTCGATGCTGCATGCCCGCGTGATTCCGCCAGAGGGTGGCGAAACCGAGTTTGCCGACATGCGTGCGGCCTGGGATGCCCTACCCGCCCAGATGCAGCAACGGATTGAGAACATGGTGTGCGACCACTCGTTGATCTATTCTCGCGCCATGCTCGGTTTTGATGCCTTTACCGAGGAGGAACGCAAGACCTTTGCGCCGGTGCCGCAGCGCCTGGTGCGCCGGCATGCCGGTTCCGGCCGGCGCTCGCTCTACCTGGCATCACACATCGGCGCAATCCACGGCATGCCCCGGCCTGAGGCGTTGATGCTGATTCGCGACCTCACCGAGCACGCCACCAAGCGCGAGTTTGTCTATAGCCATAGCTGGCGTGTGCATGATCTGGTGATCTGGGACAACCGCTGCACCCTGCATCGCGGGCGCCCTTATGACGACCAGCGCTATCAGCGCGACATGCGCCGGATGACGCTGGAGGACAGCGCGCCTACCTTGGCGCAACCCGCCTAGTGGTTGCTGCGGGGGCGGCGGCGCTCCAGGAGCACAAACGCTCCCTGCACCAGCAATGCCAGGGCCGCGGCCGGCAGTGCCCCGGCCAGCATTGTGGTGTTGTCATTCAACGCCAGGCCCTGCGCAATCCGCTCGCCGTAGCCACCGGCACCGATAAAGGCGGCAATCGTGGCGGTGCCGACGCCGATCACGGCGGAAGTCTTGATCCCCGCCAGGATGGTTGGCAGCGCCAGCGGCAACTCCACCAGCCACAGCACCTGGCGCGGGCGCAGTCCGAGCGCGAACGCTGCCTGGCGCATGCCATGACCGACACTTTGCAAGCCCGCGTGGGTGTTCTGGACGATCGGCAGCAGCGAATAGAGGAATAGTGCCACCATCGCCGGTGCCGTCCCGATGGTGCCGAGCAAGGGGATCAGGAAGGCCAGCAACGCCAGGGATGGGATCGTCTGGATCACCCCTGCCACTGCCAGGATGGGAGATGCAGCTTGTGGCACTTTGGCGGCCAGTACACCCAACGGAACCGCGACCGCAATGCCGGCTGCCAGAGCCACGAACACGAGCAGCAGATGCTCACGTGTGAGGCGCCAGAAATCATCAGCAAACAGGGCTGACAGCAGCGTGCGCGCGCCGCTGGTGCTGCCACCGGTGCTGCCACCGACCACGGCATTCGTCCCGGATGCCACCGTGAATAGCCGCGCAGCATCGGCAAAGCTGCGGTTTTCCAGCTCCGCCGCCGCGTTAAGGCGAATCATGGTCTTCTCATCGATGCGCCCTTCCAGCTTCTGCAGTGCCTGCCACGCCGCCGGCTGCCGTGCCGGTAGGTCAAGCCGATAGACCAACGCGGCGTCATAACGCGGAAAGTAGGCCCGGTCGTCTTCCAGCACGCGCAAGGCGTAGCGCTCGATCTTGGCATCGGTGGTGTAGATGTCCATCACGTCGATGCGGCCAGCCGCCACCGCCTCGTAGGCCAGCCCGTGGTCGATGCCCACCGGCCGCTGCGGCAGCGTATAGGTGCGCGCCAGCCCGGTCCAGCCATCCGCGCGGCCGATGAACTCCGGCGAAAGGCCGAACTTGAGCCCGCCATGACGCGCCAGGTCACTCACCCGGCGAACACCGAGGCGCTCCGCCACTTCCGCGCGCATGGCCAGTGCATAACTGTTGTTGAAACCGAGGCGCACGGCCATGCCGAGCCCCTCAGTCGCCAGGCGCCGGTGAATATCGTCCAGGCTGAAGGTGCCTTCGATCTTGAGGATTTCGCGCGCTATCGTGCCGGTGTAATCCGGGTAAACGTCGATGGCACCCGCCTTCAGCGCGGCATAGACAATCCCGGTGTTGCCCAGCCCTGGCTTGTGTTCTGCCTTGGCAGATGCGGGTGCGGTTTGCTTGAGGACTTCACCGAGGATGTAGGACTCCGTGAAGCGCTTGGAGCCGACACGCACGCTGTCGGCTGCCTGCTCGGCTGCCTGCGCGTATCCCACAACCCACACAATGATGAGCAGGAGAATATGCCGAAGAACCGCACCTGGAGCCATTCTTCGGCCAATACCCACCAGCGCTGCGCTAGCGCAGGGTACCCATGCGCGGGGCCACGCGGTCGGCAATGATGCTGCCCACCTGGGCGCCAAAACGCTTGGCGAGGCGATCCGCGATGTTTTCCTTCTCGGTGTAGTCGATCACGGTCTCGGCCTTGAAGACATCGCGCGCCACTGAATCGACGGTGCCCAGGCCATCGGCCAGGCCCAGTTCGATGCTCTTGGTGCCAGTCCACATCAGGCCGGAAAACGTCTCTGGCGTTTCCTTGAGGCGCTTGCCACGGCCTTTCTTGACCACATCAATAAACTGGCCATGGATGTCAGCCAGCAAGGTCTTGGTGAATTCCTTGTGCTTTTCAGTGAGGGGCGAGAACGGATCCATGAAGGCCTTGTTCTCGCCTGCGGTGAAGACGCGCCGCTCGACACCGAGCTTCTCCATGGTGCCGGTGAAGCCGAAACCATCCATCAGCACGCCGATCGATCCCACCAGCGAAGCCTTATCGACAAAAATCTTGTCGGCCGCCGAGGCAATGTAATAACCACCGGAGGCGCACAGGTCTTCGACCACCACATGCAGGGGCTTCTCCGGATGCTTGGTGCGCAGGCGCTTGATTTCGTCATACACGATGCCCGATTGCACCGGGCTGCCCCCTGGGCTGTTGATGCGCAGGATCACGCCCACCGAATGTTCATCCTTGAAGGCGGCGACAAGGGCACTGGTAATGCGATCTGCGCTTGCATCGCCATGCGAATCGATCACGCCCTGCAATCCAACCAGTGCCGTATGCCGCTTGTCCACCGGCGACTTGGATTTACCCATGATCGGCAAACCCATGATGCCGATTACCAGGAGCGTGATGTAGCCAAAGGTGAGGAGCTTGAAAAAGATACCCCAGCGACGTGATGTTTTCTGTTCCTTGAGCGCCGCAAACGCCAGCGCCTCGATGGCCTTGCGCTCCCAAGCCGGCTCGTCCTTGCCCGACTTCCCACCACCACTGCCACCGCTGCCGCCACCACCACCGTCACCCGAGGGCGGTGGCGAAGCACTGGACATCGGTGATCGCGGTGGCACCGCTGCACTCGGCGCGGCCGCAGCCGCGCCCTGTTGCGAAGCCTGCGCAGCTGCCTGCGCCCAAGCGTCGGCGGGATTGGCCGCTGGCGTAGCAGGCTGCTCACCGGCAGGCGCACTGGCAGACTTCGGGGTGTCGTCGTTTTGCATGAATTGACTTTCGCTTACTCGTTGATGAAAACCTGGCCGTCGCGTTCGATCACGGCAAGCGGTATGAGGCCGCCGCCGCGGCAAGGGCCGCCAGCGCAGGCGCCGCTCGAAGGCTCATACATGGCGCCGTGGGTGGAACAAATCAAGTATAGGCCGTCACTGTCAAAAAACATGCCCGGCTGCCAATCCAGTTCCACCGGTACGTGCGCACATTGGTTAAGGTAGCCGCGCACCGCGCCGTCGTAGCGCACCACAAAGGCCGACCGTACCCGTCCACGCAACTCGGCCTCGAAGCGGACGCCGCGTCCGCCTTCGGCCAGTTCGTGGCTTGCACACACTAGGCGTTGTGCGTCAGCCATGTGCGCAGTTCTCCCACCGTGTCGACGATCGCCAGCGGTTGCAGAGTGCCCAGCTCTTCGCGCGGATGCGCCCCGTAAGTCACCGACAGCGCCGGCACGCGGGCATTGGCCGCCATTTGCGAATCATGCGTGGTGTCGCCAATCATCAGGGTGCGTTTGGGTTCAACCGCGAAGCGCTCCATCAGGTCGAAGAGCATTTGCGGGTTGGGCTTCGAATGGGTTTCGTCGGCGCAGCGGGTCCAGTCGAAGATGCCAGTGAGGCCGCCATGAACGATCGAACGGTCCAGCCCGGCACGTGATTTGCCCGTGGCGACGCCCAGCCAATAATGGCGCGCCTTCAACTCGCCCAGCAATTCGCGCATGCCCTCAAACAGCTGCATCTCGTGCTCACGTGCCCGCCAATGCGCCACATAGCGTTGCACCAGTTGCGGATACTCGGCCTGGGAAAGACGCGGAATGGCGCGCTGCAGCGCGTCGTTAAGCCCGAGGCCGATGACGTAGCTGGCGACCGAGTCATGCGGCACTTCATGGCCAAGATCACGCGCCGCTTCCTGGATGCAGGTGACGATGGTTTCGGTCGAGTCCATCACGGTGCCGTCCCAATCGAAGACGATCAGATCAAAGTTGTTCGGGGACATGGCGTTCGGCGGCAAGGGATTCCAGGAAATCTGCGCAATCAGGCGGCAGCGGCGCTTCAATGCGCAGGCGCTCGCCGGTTGCCGGGTGGATGAAAGAGAGTTTAGCGGCGTGCAGGAACATGCGCTTCAAGCCGCGCTTGGCCTCCACCTTGTTGCGGGCGAAGTCACCGTATTTGTCGTCTCCCAGGATCGGATAGCCGCTGGAGGCCAGATGCACGCGAATCTGGTGCATGCGGCCGGTCTTGATCTGCGCTTCCAGCAGCGTGGCTCCGGCAAAGCGCTTGACGACGTTGACCACCGTGTGGGCATCCTTTGAATAGGCGTCATCATCGGCTTCGGTGACACGGCGTTCGCCGCCGGCCACGACAATTTTGGCAAGCGCGATGCGGATGTGATGTTTGGATTCATGGGGCCAGTGCCCGGCCACCAGGGCGAGGTAACGCTTGTCGGTCTTGCCTTCTCGCAGCAGGGCATGCAAAGCGACCAGCAGGGAACGCTTCTTGGCAATCAGGAGGATGCCCGAGGTTTCCCGATCGATCCGGTGCACCAGTTCGAGGAACTTGGCATCGGGCAGGGCCGCCCGCAATGCCTCGATCACGCCAAATTTGACCCCGCTGCCACCATGCACGGCCAGGCCGGGCGGCTTGTTGATGGCCAGAAGCGCATCGTCTTCATACAGGGTGGCCAGTTTCTCGCCGGCCCGCGCACTGCCCGGGGCATGGGTTGCCGGTGCGTCGGGATGCGGCTGGTCGGCGTCCAGGCGTACCGGCGGCACCCGCACGGTATCGCCCAGCTCAAGTTTGGTGGAGGCGTCGGCGCGCCCCTTGTTGATGCGGACTTCACCGGAGCGGATGATGCGATAAATCAGGCTCTTGGGCGCCCCCTTCAGACGGCGCCGCAAAAAGTTGTCGAGTCGCTGCCCGGCAGCGGATTCGCCCACCTTCACCAATTCGACGGCGCCCTTCCCTAAATCCTTCATTTGTCTATATAATTTGGGTCGTGGGCTGAAAAGTTGGTCTCAAGTTCGCGGCATGTGCGGGTAGTTATCCCCAGCAACAACGGTGGCACCTCCCCCAGCCAGCCAGACCGGCACGCCGGCTCACTCCGAGGCAAGTTGCCCGCCTCCAAGAAGACAATGGGCGACGAGATATTAGGTTAATTCGGCAAATCAGATTGCACGCACCGGTCGTTCCCACGAGATTTTCATGAAGCCCGCCGTTTCTGCGGACTGCACGCTTCTCACCCCACCCTCTCCCATCAATAACGCATAGCCCCATGCAATTACTCTTGCAATCCGGCTTTCTACTTGGCGTGGTCGCGCTGCTTGGCTTTATCAGCCTTGCCGCCGCCGCGCCGCGTGCGTTGGCGTTGAGGGCGACCCGATTAAACCCTGCGGCAGGGTGCGTGCAGGGAGCACTCAATGAAACGCATGCTATTCAACGCAACCCACGCAGAGGAACTGCGGGTTGCCATCGTCGATGGCCAGAAGCTGGTGGATCTGGACATCGAAACCGCTGGTCAGGAACAGCGTAAAAGCAACATCTACAAGGGTGTCATCACCCGTATCGAGCCCTCGCTCGAGGCCTGCTTTGTAGATTATGGCGTCGATCGCCACGGCTTCCTGCCATTCAAGGAAATTTCGCGCTCCTATTTTCGGGAAGGCGTTTCCGTACGCGACGCCACCATCAAGGAAGCGCTGCGCGAAGGCCAGGAACTGCTGGTGCAGGTCGAGAAAGACGAGCGCGGCAACAAGGGC
>SXGT01744723.1_pt1 | contig 12756 bp, 13 predicted proteins | sample 3176221 | NCBI WGS metagenome assembly SXGT01 (sample SAMN11356862, study PRJNA531348) | freshwater metagenome | isolation source: freshwater sample F1-120 | place: China: Fuxian Lake, Yuxi | collected 2017-12-25
ACGATGCCCACGTCGGGCACGGCCGGCAGCGAGGCCACGTCGGGGTAGCAGCGCAGGCCGTCGATGTGCTCGGCGCGCGGGTTGATCGGGTAGATGTCGCCGGTGAAGCCGTGCTTGCGCAGGTAGGCCACCGGGCGGCCGGCGGTCTTGCCCGCGTCGGCCGAGGCGCCGATGACGGCGACGCTGCGCGGCTGCAGCAGCCGGGAAATGGGGGTCACGGGGCTCATGCCTGGGGCGCGGCTTTGTTCAGGAAGGCCATCACCGAGTCGCGGTGCTCGGTGCTCGTGTAGCAGATGCCCTGGGCTTGGCTGCCCTGGGCGAAGACCTGTTGCGCCGGCAGCTCGAAGGTCTGGTTCAGGATGGTCTTGCTCAGCGCGAGCGCGGTGGCCGAACCCTGGCTGAGTTCGCGCGCCCAGGCCTGGGCGTCGGCCAGCAGCTGGTCCGCCGTGGTCTTGCGGTCCACGATGCCGAGCGAGAGCGCCTCGTCGGCGTCCACCTTGCGGCCGGTGAAGATCAGCTGCTTGGCGATCGGCAGGCCCACGCGGCGCGGCAGGAAGTACATGCCGCCGCCGTCGGGCACGATGCCGCGGTGGATGTACGACCAGGTGAAGCTGGCCCATTCGCTGGCGATGATGAAATCGCAGGCGAGGGCGGTGTCGGCGCCCAGGCCGGAGGCCGCGCCGTTCACGGCCGCAATCACCGGTTTGGGCATGGTGTGCAGCAGCATCTGCGTGTGGTGCACGCGCTGCTGCCGGTGCCAGCCGTTGAAACCCACTTCGCCGGCCGGGGCGTTCATGCGCTTTTCCATGCCGGCCACGTCGCCGCCCGCGCAGAAGCCCTTGCCGGCGCCGGTGAGCACCAGCGCGCGGATGGCCTTGTCGGCCGCGACCTGCTCCAGCGCGTGGATGAACTCCGCGCGCATGGCGTCGCTCATGGCGTTGCGTTTGTCGGGCCGGTTCAGCGTGAGCGTGGCGATGCCGGTGTCAACCTGCAGATCGATCAGGGGAGGCGTGGACATGGTGGGTTCCAGAGAGAGGGGAGGTCAGTTCGAGGTGATGTTGTTTTCTTTGACGATCTTGCGCCAGCGCGCTTCTTCGGCGCGCACATAGGTCTCCAGCTCGGCCGGCGCCCCGGCGCTGATCACCAGGCCTTCCTGCTCGACCTTCTTGCGGAACTCGTCGGTGGCCACGGCCTTCTTCGCGGCGGCGTTGAGCTTGTGGATCACGTCGGGCGGCGTGCCGGCGGGCGCGTACAGGCCGTACCAGCTTTCCATCACGTAGCCGGGGATGGTCTCCGCGATGGCCGGCACGTTCTTGAGCACCGCCGAGCGCTCGGCGCCGGTCACGCCGAGCGCGCGCAGCTTGCCGCTTTCCAGGCCCGAGGACACGGCGGTGGCGGTGCCGAAGATCATGTCCACCTGGCCGCCCATCAGGTCGGTGAGCGCGGGGCCCGCGCCGCGGTAGGGAATGTGCTTCATCTGCACCTTGGCGAGGTTGTCGAACATCTCGCCGGCCAGGTGGGCGGAGGTGCCGTTGCCCTGCGAGGCGTAGTTGAGCTTGCCCGGGTTGGCGCGGGCCGCGTCCAGCACGTCCTTGACGGACTTGTACGGGCTCTCGGCGCGCACCACCAGCACGTTGGGGCCCTTGCCGATCAGGATCACGGGCGCGAAGGCCTTGTCGTTGTCGTAGGGCAGCTTGGGCATCAGGCTGGGGTTCACCGCGTGGGCGAAGGTGGAGATCACCAGCGTGTAGCCGTCGGCCGGGCTCTTGGCCACGAGGTCGGTCCCGATGATCGTGCCCGCGCCGGGCTTGTTCTCGATCACCACCGTCTGGCCCAGCTCCTTCGACATGCCCAGGCCCAGGGTGCGCGCGATCAGGTCGGTGCCGCCGCCGGGCGCGAAGGGCACGACGAGGCGAATCGGCTTGTCGGGGAACTGGGCCAGCGCGGCGGTGGTGGCGAGCGCCGCCGACACGAAGAAGAGGCTGATCCGCGCGGCGGCGGTTCGACGGGAAAGGGGCATGGTTGTCTCCGGTAGGGCCATGGGGAAAACGGTGTTTTTCTCAGGGAAGCATGCTACGGTCGATGCTTCCCGGCCGCACCCCTCCAATTCCAGGCAGTGGAATCACGAACATGAAGACCACCCCCGTTCCGACCCCGTCCGAGGACAGCTTCGGCAGCTCGCCCACCAACCGTTCCCTGGAGCGCGGCATCCTGATCCTGCGGGCGTTCCGTCCTGGCTCGAGCTGGCTGGGCAACGGCGACCTCGCGGAGCGCACGGGCCTGTCGCCCTCCACCATCAGCCGCCTCACGCAGACGCTGGTGGGTGCGGGGCTGCTGCAGCACGACCGCCAGCGCCGCGCCTACCGCCTGGCGCCGCCGGTGCTGAGCTTCGCGCACGCCATGCGGGCCGGCTCGCAGGTGCTCGCGGTGGCCGCGCCGCGCATGCGCGCGCTGGCCGAAAGCCAGCGCGTCAACGTCGGCCTGGCCGCGCCCGACAACGACGAGATGGTGTACCTCGAATCCATCCGCTACAACCGCCGCGTGGCGCTGCGCACCGTGGTCTCGGGGCAGCGGGTGCCGATGGAGCTCACCTCGCTGGGCCGCGCCTACCTGTCCACCGTGTCGGCAGGCCGGCGCAAGGCGCTGTTCGGCGTGTTCCAGCGGCGCTGCGGCGGCCACTGGCCCGAGGTGCAGGCCGACATCCTGGCGGCCATGCGGCAGGTGCAGGAGCAGGGCTTCTGCGCGGCGTCCTGGCAGCCGGAGGTGGTGGCCATGGCCCTGCCGCTGGACACGGTCGAAGGCATCCACGTCCTCAACCTCAGCGTCTCCACCGAGGAGCCGCTGCCGCGCGTGGTGCGCGAGCTCTCGGGTTCGCTCAAGGCATTGGCCGCAGACATCCAGGATGCGCTGGCGCGGGAGGTGGAAGTCTGAGCCGGCGTGTGCGTTGCCGAACGGAGCTGGCCTGCGGGTCCGGCTATAAAGGAGCGCATGAAGAAGCCTTCTTTCTGGTTCTGGCCGGCTGCCATGATCGCCGGCTCCTTGCTCGTCGCAGGCTGCGCGGTGCGCGTTCCCGACAACCTGCAGCCCGTCACCAACTTCGATGTGGGCCGCTACGCCGGCACCTGGTACGAGCTGGCGCGGATCGACCACCGGTTCGAGAAAGGCCTGGTCAACGTCAGCGCGCAATACAGCCTGAACACCGACGGCACGGTGAAGGTGGTGAACCGCGGATTCAACCCGGCAAAAAACGAATGGAAGGAAGCAACGGGCACGGCCCGCTTCCTGGGCGATCCGCGCACGGCCGCGTTGAAGGTGTCCTTCTTCGGGCCGTTCTATGGCGGGTACAACGTGGTTCGGCTGAGCGACGACTACCAGACCGCGCTCGTGATCGGCAACACGCGCGACTACTTCTGGCTGCTCTCGCGGCAGAAGACGATGCCCGAGGCGCAGAAGCGGGCACTGCTGGCCGAGGCCGCCCGGCTGGGGGTCGACTTGAACAAGGTGATCGAAGTCCCTCAGCCTTGAAAGGGGCGGTTGATCGGCGGTGGCGGTGCGGCGTCCTAAACTACCGCCCTCCACCTGCCGTTCCATCGGCGCCTTTATTGACGGGATCTGCCCAGCGTGTCACGCCCCACCTTGCTGCACATCGAGACAGCACTTTCCGTCGCCCACATCGGCTCCTTCAGCGGCGCGGCCCGCAAGCTGGACGCCACGCAGCCCGCCATTTCGGCCCGAGTGCGCGAACTGGAAGCGGCGTTGGGGTATCGCCTGTTCACGCGGCGCGGCCAGCGCATGGAACTCACGGTCAAAGGGCGCCAGTTCCTTGAACAGGTGGAACCGCTCTTTGTCCAGCTGCAGGGCATTCTCAACGAGCGCGAGTCGCCGGTGCCGGCCAGCATCCGCGTGGGCTGCGGCCAGATCGCCATGTCCGCCTGGCTGGGCAAGGTGATCGGTCGCATGCAGTCGGCCAACACGCGCCTGCGGTTTCAGGTGTCCATCGGCATCTCGACCGTGCTCATTCCGCTGCTGGACCAGGACAAGCTGGACATCGCGGTGACCGTCGGCAAGATCGACTACCCGGGCCTGCACACGGAGCGGCTGGGGCGCCGCTCCAGCGGCATGTGGGTGACCACGCCCGATCGCTGGAAGAAGTACGCGTCCTACGCAGGCTCCACCGCGAAACCGGACCTGGCGGATCTCATCAACTGCGGCCCCGTGTGGACACCGCCGCTGAGTTCGCGCCTGTACACCGAGCAGAGCGAGATTCTGCGCGACCATGGCGGTCACATGCGCAACATCAACACCTGCGATGACTCCCGCGTGCTGGCCGACCTGATCGTGACCAGCAGTGGCCTGGGCTATGCGCAGCACGTGCTGATCAAGGACCGGCTGGCCTCGGGGGCGCTGATCGAAATACCGGGCCTGCCGGGCACCGTCAACTCGGATTACTACTTCGTCTGGCGCGAGGCCAACCTCTCGCCCATCGTGCACATGCTCATGAAGCTGGCGAAGGCAGAAAGCGAGCAGTGGGCGGTGTGAGGCCCTTGGATTCGGGGCGGTTTCCATCAAATAATTTTTGATATCGATCAAAAAATTTCTTGATATCTGGGCGGTGGGCGCGCACAAAACTAGCGTCCATGAACCACCGCCATCGCACATGCCTCGCGCATGTCCTGACCCGAGAGCACCATGGCTGCCGAGCGTGACGGCCCTGCGCGCGGGGGCGAGAAACCCGTGCGGCTCGGCATTCTCGGTCTTGGTCTGGCCGGGGGCATCATGGTCCCCATCGCCGGCCGGCATGCGCGAATCGAGCTGACCGCAGCGGCCGACCTCAGCCCCTCGCTGCGGGAGCGCTTTGCCCAGGACCACCCCGGCGTGGCGGTGTTCTCCGATGCGGCGTCGCTGATGCAAAGCGACCTGATCGACGCGGTCTACATCGCCACTCCCCATCAGTTCCACGCAGAGCACGTGTTGCTGGCGGTCCGGCACGGCAAGCATGCCGTGGTCGAAAAACCCATGGCCCTGCGGCTCGACGAATGCGACCGCATGACCGAAGCGGCCGATGCCGCCGGTCTCGCGCTCATCGTCGGGCACACGCATGGCTTCGACCCCGCCATCGCGCGGCTTCGCGAGTGGACCCGGTCGGGCGAATTCGGCCGGCTCGCCATGGTGGTCATGTGGAACTACACCGACTTTCTCTACCGCCCACGCCGTCCGGAAGAGCTCGACACCGCGCTCGGTGGCGGCATTGTCTACAACCAGTTGCCGCACCAGATCGACGTGGCGCGAATGATCGCCGCGGAACCCATCGAATCGGTTCGCGCTTCCCTCTGGCAGCTGGATGCCACGAGACCCACCGAAGGGTGCTGTTCGGCAGCGCTGCATTTCCGCAGCGGCGCCGTGGCGAACCTGACCTACAGCGGCTACGACCACTTCGACAGCGACGAACTGCACGGCTGGGTGAGTTCATCGGGCTTTCCCAAGGCGCCGCGACACGGGGCGGCGCGCCGTGCCCTGGCGCAGGCAGGCGGCGGCGACGCGGAGCTGCAGCTGCGGCAGACGCAGTACGGCTATGGCAGCGGCCGAAGCAGCGGCGTGCCTTCCTACCCGCCGCACTTTGGCCAGCTGATCGCCACCTATGAGCGCGCCGACGTGCGTTCCACGCCCCGCGGCCTGGCGGTGTATGGCGACGACGGTGTCCGGGAGATCGCTTTCGACCCATCGATGAGCGGGCGCACCTGCGTGCTCGACGAGCTGTGTGCCGCCGTCCTGGATGGTCAGGCCCCGGTCCACGACGGCGCATTTGCCCGCTCGACGCTCCACACCTGCCTGGCGCTGCTGCGCTCTTGCGCCGAGCGGCGCGAGTTGAGCCTGTCGAATTTCCATCCCCACTCGGACTAACTGAAGCGAGAACGATATGTTGAACCAACAAGACAACGACCTGCTGACCCGGGTCGAGAACCAGGCCCCCCTGGGCCAGCTGATGCGCCGCTACTGGATGCCTGCGTGCATGTCGGAAGAACTGCCGCAGCCCGATGGGGATCCCATCAAGGTGCGCGTGCTGGGTGAAAACCTGGTGGCCTTCCGCGCGACGGATGGCAGCGTGGGTGTGATGGACGAGCTGTGTCCGCACCGCCGCGCCTCGCTCCTCTACGGCCGCAACGAGGAGGGCGGCTTGCGCTGCCTGTACCACGGCTGGAAGATGGACGTGGAGGGCAACGTGGTGGACACGCCCGCGGAAGTCCGCCGGGAGGGCGCTCCGTGCAAGAAGATCAGGCACAAGGCGTACCCGGTGCGGGAGAGCCATGGTTTCGTGTGGATCTACATGGGCGAAGAAGCCACCATGCCCGAGTTCGAGCCGCCGGCGTTCGCGAACGGCACCAACCCGATCATCAGCATCGCCAAGATCAACCTGCCCTGCAACTGGGCACAGATCGTCGAAGGGGGCATCGACTCGGCACACGCGTCCCTGCTGCACTCGAGCGAAATCCGTCCCACAGGCAACACCGCGCGCGCCGGTCTCGCGGAGACGCACACCCTGACCCGTCCTTCCGTGGACAAGGCGCCGCGCCTGCACGTTCACCGCACCGAGTACGGCATGCGCTACGTGGCGCTGCGCACGCCCATCACGAATCCCGAGACGGACGAGTACGCGCGCATCGCCACCTTCATCGCGCCCTGCACCGTGCTCTCGCCGCCCAACGGCACCTACAGCACCATCCAGTTCATCGTTCCGCGCGACGACGAGAGCACCAGCTTCTACTTCGTGGGCTGGACCGATGACCAGACCGAGGGCACTGGCGTGACCCAGGAAGTCTGGCGCCAACGCATGGGTGCGGTCGTCGGTGTCGACCTGGACGACGACCACTGGCCCTTGCGCACACAGGCCAACCGGTTCAAGCAGGACCGGGCCGCGATGAAGCAGGGCAGCTTCACCGGCGTGCGCGGCATTGCCAACCAGGACAGCATGATGTGGGTGACCATGGGCCCCATCAGCGACCGCAGCAAGGAGCGCCTGGGCACCAGCGACGCGGCCGTGGCGCAGTTCCGCCGCGTGATGGTGGAGGCCGTGAAGGCGTTCTCGCGCGGCGAGCCGCCGATTGGCACGACGCAACCCCGCCTGCCGCACCGCCGCATCCGATCGTTCGAAGGGGTCATCAAAAAAGAAACCGACTGGCGCGAGCTGGGCATCCTGCCCGAGTGAGCAAGAACTTTCAGGAGACAAACACATGAAACGCAGAACATTCCTCGCCGCAACAACCGCCGGTGTGGCGTCGCTGCACCCCCTGGGTGCCGTCGCTCAGGCCGACTATCCGAGCCGGCCGATCCGGATCGTCGTGGGCTATGTGCCCGGCGGTGGGCCGGACTACATCGCGCGCGCCATCTCCACCCGCCTGGGCCAGGTCCTGGGCCAGTCGGTGGTGGTCGAAAACCGCCCGGGTGCGGGCGGCACGATGGCCACCAGCCTGGTGGTGAAGTCGCCCGCCGATGGCTACACCTTGTTGCTGGGCGAGACCGGCCAGCTGGAGATCGCGCCCTATGTGTTCAAGGACCTCGCCTACGACCCCGTCAAGGATCTGACGCCGCTGGCCTTGCTCAGCGACGCGGCCGGCGTGGTCCTGGTCACCCATTCCCGCACCGGCATTCGCACGCTGGCCGATCTCGTGAAGGCGGCCAAGGCGGCACCGGGCGCGCTGAACTATGGATCGGTCGGTCCCGGCACCCGCCAGCATCTGGCGGTCGAGGTGTTCAAGCACGAAGCGGGCATCGACATGGTCCACGTCCCGTACAAGGGCGCCGGGCAGACCTTGCCCGCGCTGCTCGGCGGCGAGATCCAGATCCTCAGCGGTGCGCTGCAGACCTTCCAGTCGCAGATCAAGGCCGGAACGCTCCATGTGCTGGCGGTGCTGGGCCCCAAGCGGCTCAGCCTCATTCCGGATGTGCCCTCGCTGAGCGAGGCCTACCCCGGCTACAAGGGCTTCGAGTCGCAGTCGGGCCTGCTCGCGCCAGCGGGATTGCCCGCTGCGATCCGCGACAAGCTGGAGCAGGCCATCAAGGAGACGGTGGCTGCACCGGAGGTGAGTGGCCGTCTGTCTTCCGATGGGCGCTCCGGTCAGTTCCTCGACGCGAAGGCCTATGGCGAGCTGATCAAGGACAACCTCCGCAAATACGAACAGGCCGCCAAGCTGGCGAAGTTCACGCCCACCTGACGGCCCGTCCTTCGCTTCGTTTCACCGGAACCAGAACCATGGCCCACATCACGCTAGGGATTGGCACGAGCCACAGCCCCATGCTCAACCTCTCCGCGAGCCAGTGGCGCCACCGCGCCGAGGTCGACTTCAACAACCGGAAACTGACCCTGTCCGACGGGCGCACCCTGAGCTACCCCGACCTGCTGGCCGAGCGCGGGCCGAGGTTCCGCGATCAGATTGAACTCGACCTGATGGAGCAACGCGAGCGCGGGTGCCAGGCCGCGCTCGACCGCCTGGGCGACGTGCTCGAGCGCGCCGCGCCGGACGTGGTGCTGATCGTGGGCGACGACCAGGCCGAGCTGTTCTCCTCCGACAACCAGCCCGCGTTCGCCATCTTCCATGGCGAAGAGATCGTCACCACCACCGGCAAGTACACCAAGAGCTCACCCGACTGGATGCAACAGGTAGGCCGGGGCTTCCTGATGGATGACATCTACCGCCTGCCCGCTGCGGGAAGCTTCGGCTGGGAACTGATCGAGCGCCTGATCGACATGGAGGTCGATGTGGCGTCCGTGGGTGGCGTGAAGGACCCGGCCAAGGCCGGCTTCGGCCATGCCTACGGCTTCATCGTCAAGCGCCTGTTCCGCCGCAGCATCCCGGTGGTGCCGGTGATGCTGAACACCTACTTCGCCCCCAACGTGCCCAGCGCCAGCCGCTGCTACGACGTGGGCCGCAAGCTGCGCGCGGCCATCGGCGCCATGCCTTCGGACCTCAAGGTGGCCGTGGTGGCCTCGGGCGGCCTCTCCCACTTCGTCGTGGACGAGACATTGGACCTGCGCGTGATCGACGCCTTTCGCGAGGGCAACGAGCAGCCCCTGCGCACCGTGCCGCGCGAGGCGCTGCGCTCGGGTTCCTCGGAAATCCTCAACTGGATCCTGACGGCCGGCGCGGTTGATCACCTGCCGCTGCAGATGGCCGAGTACTTCCCGCTCTACCGCAGCGAAGCGGGCACCGGCGTGGGCGCTGGCTTCTGCTACTGGGCCGTTGAATCGCTGGCCTGAGCCGCCCCTTCTTTTCCAACCACAGGCACGGACCCACCATGACCAGCAGCCGCCGACCCCGTTCCCTCGAGATCGAGGGCGTCACCCACGGATCTGCCCCCATCCCCATGGGCGCGCGCGTGGGCAACATGATTTTCACGTCGGGCATTTCCGGCAAGGACCCCCGCACCGGCAAGCTCGCCGAAGGCGCGCAGGCACAGGCCTTTCACGCCTTCGACAACCTGCGCCGGCTGCTGGAGAGCGGCGGCGCCACCATGGCCGACGTGGGCCAGGTCACGGTGCTGACGGCAGACGAGGCCTTGCGCGAGGTGGTCAACACCGAGTGGCTGCGCCACTTCCCCGACCCGCACGACCGTCCCGCGCGGCACACCACCGTGCAAGCCCTGCGCGGCGGTGCCCTGCTGCAACTGCTTGCCATCGCAGCCGTTCCCGACAACGGCTGACCTTTTTCCCATCGAAGTTGAGTTCCCATGATCATTGATTGCCACGGCCACTACACCACCGCTCCGAAGGAGCTGGACCACTTTCGCGCCCGCCAGCTCGCGGGCATGGTCAACCCGGCCCTGCACCCCCGGCTGGAGGATCTGCTCATCACCGACGAGATGTTGCGCGAGTCGGTTGAAAGAGCCCAGCTGAAGTTCCAGCGCGAGCGCGGCACCGACCTCACCATCTTCTCGCCCAAGGCCGCCGGCATGCAGCACCATTACGGCGACGAGCGCGTGTCGGCCCAGTGGGCGCGGGTCTGCAACGACCTGATCCACCGCCTGACGCAGCTCTACCCCGCCAACTTCGCCGGTGCCTGCCAGCTGCCGCAGCTGCCCGGCGTGTCGCCCAGCAACTGCATTCCCGAGCTGGAGCGCTGTGTCAACGAACTCGGCTTCGTCGGCGTGAACGTCAACCCCGATCCTTCGGGCGGCTGGTGGAAAGACGCGCCGCTGACCGACCGCCACTGGTACCCCCTCTACGAGAAACTGGTGGAGCTGGACGTGCCGATGATGGTGCACGTGTCATCCTCGTGCAATGCCTGCTTCCACGCCACGGGCGCGCACTACATCAACGCCGACACCACGGCCGTGATGCAGCTGATCCAGGGCGACCTGTTCAGGGACTTCCCCACCCTGCGCGTGATCATTCCCCACGGTGGCGGTGCAGTGCCTTACCACTTCGGCCGCTACCGCGGCCTGGCGCTCAACCTCAAGCGGCCTTCGCTGGAGGCGCATCTGTTCAGCAACGTGTTCTTCGACACCTGCGTGTACGACCAGCGCGGCATCGACCTGCTGACCGAGGTGATTCCGCACGACAACCTGCTGTTCGCCTCCGAAATGGTCGGTGCGGTCAAGGGCCTGGACCCCAACACCGGCCACTACTTCGACGACACGCGGCGCTACGTCGATGGCGCCAGGGTGCTCGACGAAGCGTCGCGCAAGAAGATCTACGAATCCAACGCGCTCAAGGTCTTTCCCCGGCTCAAGGCCGTGCTGGCGCGCCGCGAGGCCTTCCTGGAGGCACAGGCATGAGCAAGCCCCGCCTCAACGGCCTGATCCGCTGCCTCGAACGCGGCGAAGTGGCGACCATGTCGTTCTGCCCGCCCACCATCGAAAGCGCGATCGGCTTCAGCACCACGTCCTACGACGGCGTCATGGTCGAGTGCGAGCACAACCCCTGGGACGCGCTCGCGCTGCGCGACACCTTCCAGTACCTGCTCAACCGCAGGCAGATCGCCCAGTCGGGCTCCATCGCCCCGGCCGTCACGCCGATCGTGCGCATTCCCGCCCACGGCGGCGAGCGGACCCAGTGGATGGCCAAGCAGGCGCTGGACCTGGGCGCCTACGGGATCGTGTGGCCGCACGTGAGCACGGTGGAGCAGGCCCATGCCGCGATCTCCGCCTGCCGCTATCCCACGCTCAAGAGCCATCCCCTGCATGAGCCCTTTGGCCAGCGAGGCGACGGCGGCACCTCGGCGGCGCGCTACTGGGGCCTGCCCCGGGACGAGTACTACCGCAAGGCCGATGTGTGGCCGCTCAACCCGGAGGGCGAGATCCTCGCCGTCCTGATGATCGAAGACGTCGAAGGCATCGGCAACCTGCGCGAGATGCTGCGCGAGGTCAAGGGCATCGGCGCCATCATGATCGGCGAGGGCGACCTGTCGCAGGAGCTCGGCGTGCCGCGCCAGTACAACCACCCCGACCTGCTCGACGCCATGGCGCAGATCCGCTCGATCGGCCAGGAATTCAACGTGCCGGTGGCTCACCCCCACGTGGGCATGGACAACGTGGAGCGCGCCCACGAAGAGGGCTACCGCATCCTCGTCTGCGGCCCGAGCAAGACCTATCCCACCCTGGACAAAGCCCGCCAGCTCGCGGGCCGCACTCAGTAACCCCGCACCCCGCAACATCACAGGAATCGATATGGATCTCGGAATCTCGGGCCGCACGGCCCTCGTCATGGCATCGTCCAGCGGCCTGGGCCTGGCCTGTGCCAGGACCCTCGCCGAAGAAGGCGTGAACGTCTGGCTCAACGCGCGCGACAGCGCCCGCCTGGAGGCCGCTGCGGCCGAGCTGCGCAAGACGGCCAAGGGCAATGTCCACACCGTCAGCGCCGACGTCACCACCGACGCCGGCCGCCAGGCCATCCTCGCCAGGGTCAAGGACGTGGACATCCTGGTGACCAACAACGAAGGCCCCAAGCCCGGCAGCCTCGACGAGTGGGACCACGGCGCCTGGGTCGGCGCGTTCGAGAAGAACATGATCCCGCACGCGCTCTTCATCCGCCACTACGTGCCGGGCATGCGCGCGCGCCAGTTCGGCCGCATCGTCAACATCACCTCGGCGATGGTGAAGGAACCGCGCGTGCATCAGTCGCTCTCTGCGGCGGCGCGCACCGCATTGACGGCGTTCTCCAAGGCGCTGTCGCGCGAGGTGGTGGTGGACAACGTGACCATCAACAACCTGCTGCCCGAGCGCATCGACACGCCGCGCCAGCGCTTCATGGCCGAACGTCTGATGAAGCAGAAGGGCATCACGATGGAAGAGGCGCGCCAGACTTTCGCCAACAGCATCGCGGCCAAGCGCTTCGGCAAGCCGGAGGAATTCGCGGGCGCCTGTGCTTTCCTGTGTTCGGTGCAGGCCAGCTTCATCTCCGGCCAGAACCTGCAGATTGACGGCGGCTCCTTTGGCGGTCTTTTCTGATTCCGATTCACCCGGTTTTCACCTTCCATGACATACACCTTCGAGCCACCCGCGCCCGTGGCCCTTCCTGTGGTGGGCCAGCAGGCGAATTTTCCCGCGCGCCGCGTGTACTGCGTCGGCCGCAACTACGCCGAGCACGCCAGGGAAATGGGCTTCACCGGCCGCGAACCGCCGTTCTTCTTCCTCAAGCCCGCCGATGCGATCGTGAGGGTGGGCGATGGCGCGACCGGCGAGATGCCGTACCCCCCGCTGACGCAGAACCTGCACCCTGAGATCGAGCTGGTGGTGGCGATCGGAAAGGGGGGCAAAAACGTG
>SXGT01021792.1_pt1 | contig 12755 bp, 8 predicted proteins | sample 3176221 | NCBI WGS metagenome assembly SXGT01 (sample SAMN11356862, study PRJNA531348) | freshwater metagenome | isolation source: freshwater sample F1-120 | place: China: Fuxian Lake, Yuxi | collected 2017-12-25
CCATGGTGCCGGCGTAGAAGTACGGCCATACCGTCTCGCTGCCGTGGCGCGCGGCGGCGCGCGTGAACTGCTCGGCGACCAGGTCCAGCGCATCGCTCCAGGCGAAGGGCTCGAACTGGCGGCCACCCTTGGCGCCCGTGCGCCGCAGCGGGCGCGTCAGCCGGTCGGGGTGGTGGATGCGCTCGGCGTAGCGCGCGACCTTCTCGCAGATCACGCCCGCCGTGTAGTCGTTGCGCTGCGAGCCGCGCACGCGGCCGATGGTGTTGGCGTCGATGCGCTCGACGTCCAGGGCGCAGGTGCTGGTGCAGTCGTGCGGGCAGACCGAGGGACGGATGTCGATCACGGTGGAAGTCTAACGCCGCCACTCCGCGACGTGCACGTCCTCCACCGCCATGGCGCGCGGACTGCCCGCCTTCGCCGCGCGGATCGCCGCCCAGATGCGCTCCTGGTTCGCCGGCATGTCGAAACGCGATACCCCTGCCGCGCGCAGGGCATCCGCGATGGCGTTCATCACGCAGGGCATGGAGCCGGTGACGCCGGCTTCGCCCACGCCCTTGGCACCGAGGGGATTGGTCTTCGTCGGCACCGGATGGTCGAGCACGCGCAGGTTGTTGACCAGCACCGCGCGCGGCATCGGGTAGTCCATGAAGCTGCCGGTGAGCAACTGGCCGGTGTCGCGGTCATACACCGCCTGCTCGCCGAGGATGTGGCCGGCGCCCTGCGTGATGCCGCCCTGCATCTGGCCCTCGACAATCTGGTGGTTGACGATGGTGCCGGCGTCGTCGACCGCGGTGTAGCGCACGATTTCCACCTCGCCGGTCTCGGGCTCGATCTCGACTTCGGCGATGTGGCAACCATTGGGAAAGGTGGCACCGACCTTCTGCCCGGTGATGTCGGCGTCCAGCTTGCCGGGGTGCTTCCTGGCCAGCGCGACCACCGACACCTTGCGGTCGGTGCCCTTCACGCGGTATTCGCCCTCTAAGAACTCGAGGTCGGCGTGCGCCGTTTCCAGTTCCTCGGAGGCCAGCGCCATCCCCTTCTTCACCACTTCCTGCGCGGCGAGCAGCATGACGCTGCCGATGCCCAGGAGCGAGCGCGAGCCGCCGGTCGGGTTGCCGGTGATGATGCGGTCCGGTACCGAGCTTTTCAGCCGGATCGATTCCATCGGCACGCCGAGCACGCCGGCGACGATCTGCGCATAGGTGGTTTCGTGGCCCTGGCCATGGTTGTGCGAGGCCGCGTACAGCGTGACGCCACCGTCGACGTCCCACTCGAGCGTCGCCTGGTCGTAGGGCGCGAAGCCGCCCGCGCTGCTCGACTCGATGTAGGCCGACATGCCGCGCCCACGCAGGCGGCCGCGGCGCGCGGCCTGCTCGCGGCGCGCGGCGAACGCGTTCCAGTCCGATTCGCGCACCGCCTTGTCGAGCACGCCCTCGAAATCGCCGCAGTCGTACTCGAATCCCGTGATGATCCGGTAGGGGAACCTGCACTTCGGCACCAGGTTCTTCCTGCGGAACGCCGCCGGATCCATGCCGATCTCGTGCGCGGCCTGGTCGACGAGGCGTTCGATGGCGTAGGACGACACGGGACGCCCCGCGCCGCGGTAGGCCGCGGTCGGCACGGTGTTGGTCATCACCAGCTTCGCCTGCACGTGCACCGCCTGCACCTCGTATACGCCGCTCGCCACGTTGACCAGGTTGACGGTGTTGACGAACGCGCCGGTGAAGGCGACGTAGGCCCCCATGTTGCACACGAAGTCGAAGCGCATGCCGAGGATGCGTCCGTCGGCGTCGAGCGCGATCTCGCCGGCGTGCAGGATGTCGCGCGCCTGCTCGTCGGCGAGGAACATTTCCGACCTCGTGCCGACCCATTTCACCGGCCTGCCCAGCCGCTTCGCCGCCAGCAGCACGGCACAGTACTCGGGATACGTGTTGAAGCGCACGCCGAAACCGCCACCGACTTCCTCGGCGACGATGAAGATCTTCTCGGGCGGCACGCCGAGCACCGGCGCCATCTGCCCGCGCAGCGCCGACGCCCCTTGCGTACACGCGTGCAGCGTGTAGCTGCCCGCCTCACCGTCCCAGTCGCCGACGCAGGCGCGCGGCTCCATGGGGTTGCCGACAACGCGCGTGTGGTACGCCGACAGCGAAACCACCTTGACCGCGCGCTTGAACGCGGCGTCGGTCGCGGCCGCGTCGCCGCCCTCGAAGTCGAGCACCAGGTTGCCTGGCACGCCTTCGTGAAGCTGCGGCGCGCCGGACTCGAGCGCATCGCTCGCGCGCACGACCGCCGGCAGGTCCTCGTAGTCCACCATCACCGCCTCGGCGGCATCCTGCGCGATGGCCGCGGTTTCGGCGATGACCAGCGCCACCGGCTCGCCGACGTAGCGCACCCTGCCCTGCGCAAGCATCGGATGGGGCGGCTTGAGAAGTTCCGCGCCGCCACGCCCCTTCATCGGTGCGGCCGCCGGCAGCGATTGCGCGCCAGCCGCCGCCACGTCGTCCCCGGTCAGCACGGCCACCACGCCGGGCATCGCCAGCGCGCCGCTCGCGTCCAGCGAAACGATGCGCGCGTGCGGCCTGTCCGCGCGCAGGAAATGGCCGTGGGCCTGGCCCGGCACGTTCCAGTCGGACACGTAGCGCCCCCGCCCCTGCAGCATGCGGCCGTCCTCGAGACGGCCCTTTTGTCCGAATGAGCTCATTCATCGATTGTAAAAAGAAAAAGGCCCGCCGGAGCGGGCCTTTCGCAGTGCCGCGCGAAGCTTCAGCGCGTCTCGGTCTTGGCCTTGACGTAGGCCACCAGTTCGGCCACGTCGGCGTTGCCGGGCTGGCGTCGGGCCATTTCCTCGACCACCGGCTTCATGTCGTTGTACAGGAGGTGGTCCTGCAGCACCGAGTAGAGGTAGATCTCGGGCGTGATGTCGTCCTGCGCCGCGGTGGTGCGCATCTGCTGGTAGGTATCGCGCGCCTGGCGCACCTCGGCCTGCTGCTGCGCCGTGAGGCGCCGGTCGGCGCCCGCGCCGCGCACGGCGACACCGCCCGAGCGGCCGAGCTTGGCGATCTGGATCAGCTCGGGGGTCTGCGAGATCTTCTGCGGCACGCCCGAGGGCAGCGTGGTGACCTGGGGCTGCGAGCCGCTCTGCACCGAACTCTGCTGCGTGCCGGCGGTGAAGGCCGCCGGGCCGCTGTAGGATTCCTGGCGGCCGCCCTGGAAGTAGACGACGCGAATCGTCGCGCCGGCGGCGACGTTGAACTTGTCGCCGTCGCGCACCTTCATGAAGGCCTGCGCCTTGGCGTTCGTCGCACCGCTCGAATAGGTGACGTCGCCCGCCAACTGGTTGACCAGCCCCACGTCGCTCTGCGCGAACGCCTGCATGCTTGAAACGAGCGCGATTGCGGCGATGACGGATTTGATGATCATGTCCGACCTCCTGAAAGGCCCCTTGGTGGAATGTGCGAAGCGTAAGGCCGATCGCCCCCCGACCGCAAGGAAAAATGTCACCTCAGCCCGACACTAAGCCCCTGATCGGCAGGGAAATTGAGCCAAATGCACAAATTCTTGCATGCTGGCCAACGCGCGGGCGCGTTCCTGGACCAACGCGAGCGCGTTCCTAGCGCTTTAGGCGGCTGTCGACGTAGGCGGCCAGCGCCCGCACGTCCTCGCTGCCGGGTTGGCGCCGCAACATCTCCTCGACCACGGTCTTCATGTCCTCGTACAGCAGGAACTCTTCCAGCGCCGCGTACAGGAACAACTCGGGCGTGATGTCGTCGGCCGGCATCTCGCCGCGCAGCTTCTGGTAGGTCACCTTCGCCTCGCGCACCGTTTCCTGCTGCACGATGCTCGACTGCTGGCGCCCGGTGAGGCCGCGGACCTGGATACCGCCCAGCTTGGCGTTCTGCATCAATTCGGGCACACGCGAGATGCGCTGCGGCACGGTGGCCGGCAGGACCTGCACGTCGGTCGGCTTGCCGGTGATGGGCTCGCCCTGCGTCCTGGCGGCGCGGAAGCTCGCAGGACCCGACCACCGCTCCTGGCGCGCGCCCTCGAAGTACACCACGCGCACCTGCCCACCGGCGGGCACCGTCACGCGGTCGCCGTCGCGCAGCCGCATGAACGCCTGCACCTTGGCGGGCGTGCCCGCGCTGGGCATGAACATGACATCGCCGACCACGAGGTTCACCAAGCCCACATCAGCCCCTTGGGCATGCGCTCCCGCGCTCGTCGCGAGCAGGAAGAGTGCGATCACAATCTTGCGAAACATGTTGACCTCCATTGCAGCCGCTGCTCTGCGCGATTCTAACCGTCGTCGAGTCCGGTCACCTCGAAAACCTTGATCGCACCGGCCCTTCCCTTGACCTTTATCTCCTCCGCCTTGCCGGTCCTGACCCCTTCGCCCGCCGCCTCGACCGTCGCCTGGCTCGCCGCGATGATGCATCCGAGGTCCTTTGTAGCGCCTTCCAGGCGGGAAGCAGCGTTAACCGTGTCACCAATGGCGGTAAATTCCTTGCGCTTGGGCGTGCCGATGTCGCCGATGACGGCCTCCCCGGTGTGCAAGCCGACCCCGATGCCGAATTCGGGCAAGCCCCTGTCGGGGAAACGCGACAGCATCCACTGCTTGAAATCGTGCGCCGCCCGCGCCATGCCCACCGCCGCCTTCACCGCGCGGCGCGCATGATCCGGATACTGCACCGGGGAGCCGAACACTGCCATGACCGCATCGCCGATGTACGTGTCGACGGTGCCGCCCTGCTCGAGGATCGGCTCGCAGGCCGCGGTGAAGTATGCGTTCAGCATTTCCACCACCTCGTGCGCGCTGAGCTTCTCAGAAATGGTGGTGAAGCCGCGAATGTCGGAGAACAGCACTGTGACGTTCAGCGCCTCGCCGCCGAGGTCCGGGCGGTGGCCCTCGGCGAGCAGGACGTTCACCACCTCGTCGGAGACGTAGCGGCCGAACACCTGGCGCATGCGCGAGCGCTCACGCTCCTCGCCGGTGAGCCTCAGGCCGAGCGTCATGAGGAACGCGCCGACCATGCCGAGCTGCAACTCTGCGACGGGCAGCACCCAGTCCTGCTGGAAGGCGAAGTACGCCGGCAGCGCGACCGCGATGCTCAGCCCGGCGACCAACGCAGCGCTCCACGACGGCGTGAGCTTGAGGAAGAACCACGTCGCCAGGGCCAGCAACAGCAATACGTAGGCGGCTTCCACCCCGACCGGCAGCACCTTCGGGAAACGACCGCCGAGGATGGTCTCGACGATGTTGCAGTGGATCTCGCCGCCGGCCATCTGGTCCGCCCTGCTACCGCGCGAGTACGGCGTGAAATGGCGGTCCGAGGTGCCGGAATTGTTCGCCGCGATGATCGCCACCTTGCCCTTCAACGCCTGCACCTTCGGGTTCTTCAGGGCGTCCGGCTGGAGCAGCTCGTTCATCGAGATTGTCGGGATGGTGCCGGGCGGGCCGGCGTAGCCGATCAACTCCAGGCGACGCTCGCGCCTGAATTTCAACCCGGCGATGTCCCATTCGTTCACCGTCGGGTCCTGTCCGGCGCCGCGCAGCGAGAGTTGCATGGCGAAGCCGATGCCGGGAAAGCCCGGGTCGGGGATCAGCACCGGGTAGAAATGCCTCACGTGCTTGTCGTCGTCGGGATAGAGGTTGGCGATGCCCAGATCGTTCAGTTGCCCGGGCAGCAGCAGCAACTGGTCCTGCGGCGGCGTGAGCAACTCGAGTTCGCCATTCGGGAGGGTGACCAGGTGCGAGATGAGGATCTTGTTGCCCGAGGCGAGCGCGGCGCGCAGCGGCGTGTCGTAGTTGCGGCTGATCTCGCTGTCGGGCAGGTTGAGCTTCTTCAGCCAGCCCTCCGCGCTCACCTGGTAGATGAAGTCCAGGCCGACCGCCTTGACGCCCGCGGCGGTCAGCGTGTCCATCGCCTGGCCGAAATACGGTGCCCAGAAGGCGAGAGGGTCGTCCTTCAGCGCGATGAGCGTGGCGTCGTCCATCTCGACGAACACCGAATGCTGCGGCGCGTAGCGCACGCCATGGATGACGTGCCAGTAGTCGTAGTAGATGTTCTCGATCGACGCGCCCCAGTTGGTGCGCGCAAGCCCCGCGGCGAGCCCCGAGGCGAGTACCAGCACCGCCAGCCAGCGCAACAGGAAGCGGCGATGCGCGATGCCGTCGCCCTTCGGAGTCGGGATCGCCGCGGCCACTCAGTCGCCGACGTAGACAAACGGCGCCCAGAAGAACGGGTTGGCGCGCGAGAAATGGTACTGCCCGCTCTGGTAGCGGCCGGCGACCAGCTCCCGCTGGGCGCCGCTGACCGCCGTGAGCGAGGGCATGCCGGACTTGATGTTGCGGAAGGTCGAGGTCATCAGCGTCTTGGTCGACTGGCTGTCGACGCTCCAGTGCGACACCAGCAGGCTCCTAGCCCCCGCGTACATGAAGGCGCGCGTCAGTCCGGCGAAGCCCTCGCCGTTGTTGGCCTGCGCCGACTCCCCGGCGGTGTTGCAGGCCGAGAGCGCGACCAGCTCCGCGTTCAGCTCGAGGTCCTCGATCACCTCCTTCATGGTGAGCAGGCCGTCCTCGCCGCCCAGCTCGCCCACCAGCGTGAGCGCGAGGGCGGGCTGCGACTGCGCGCGCGCCGCCGGGCGGCGCGCCTGCTCCTGCTCGTCTGCCGTCGGCAAATCGCTGGCGACGAACTCGCCGCCGAGGAAGCCGTGGGTGGCGAACAGCACGAAGCGCGCGGTGCGCAGGTCGCCGCCCTTGGCCGTGCGCTCCTGCGCCTGGTCGCCGATATAGAGCCTGTTGCTGCCGCCGAGCACGCTGGCGATCTCCTTGGCCTCGTCGGCGGTCTCCGCCAGGCGCGGGATCTCCGGGTTCCTGCCGGCGCCGCGCGCGAAGCCGATGTTCATCTGCTCGAGCGCCTGCAGCGTCGGCGGCGCCATGAGGCGTCCGGCGCCTGGCGTGAACACGGGGTCGGCGAACGCCACCAGCTCGACCGACGAGGCCGCGCTGCCCTTGGGATACAGGCGCTGCGAGGTCAGCGCCGAAAGGCTGGGCAGGTAGGCAAAGCGGTGACGCTTGCCGAGGTAGGCGAGCGGCGCGTATTCGCCCAGGTAGGGCTTGTCCGCCGAGCCGTCGCTCGCGCGCCGCGCCGCATCGAACGCGGCGCGCTCCTGCGGCGTGTAGCCGGTGAGCAGCATCTCGAACGGGACCGTGAGCAGCGGCCCGTCCGCCACCACCAGGATCTTCTCTCGCCCGGCGAACATCTCGGCCGCCGGGGCGAAGACGTCCCGGTACAGGGCATGCAGCGTGTCCGGGTCGATGTCGCGCAGGAACAGCACCGACTCGCCGACCGCCACCTTCTCCACCGCGCGGCGCACCTTGTGCACGCGATCGGCGATCTCGGCGCGCTTGGCCGGGGCGACGAACATGCGGAAGCGCTCCCGGGTCACGGCGAAAATCACCGTTTCCTGCGGCAGCAGCACGTAGGAAACCAGCGCCTCGTCCGCCCTGAGCAGCTTCTGCTGCAGGTCCTCCACGGTGACCGGCTGCGGGCTGGCGAGTTCCATGAAGCGCGGGTACTGCTTCCACAGCTGGCCCTCGATGAGCTTGAGTTCTGCCGTGGACGCACCGAGCTGGCCGTCGATTTCGGCGATGCGCTGCTGGGCGTTGGCCAGCGTCACCGGGATGGTCGCGCGCGCCTGGCGCAACTGCGCCACTCGCTCCTGCAGCGCGACGCGCCGTTCGCGCACCTTGACGAAGGCCGGATCGCCGGAGAAGCGCGCCACGTCGGCCTGCCGCATCATCTCGGTGAACACCCGGCTCTGGTTGCGCGAGGCGATAGCCAGGGCTTCGCGGTCGAAGCCGCCGCCGGCGTTCTGCCGGTGCAGGAAGAGGAGAACCCTGATGGTCTCGCGGTAGATGGCGGAAAACTGGGAAAGGAACGCGGCACGCGTCTCTTCCGAGTAGCCGCGCGTCTGCGAGTAGAGAAAGTCCAGCGTCTCCACCGCGTCCTTGTAGTGCGGCAACGCATCCGCGTAGCGGCCGCGGCGCGCGAGCAGGTAGCCAAGGCGGCTGGCGTTGATCAGTCGAACCCGGGGATTGCCCGTGCGCTTGGAGATCTCGACCGCGCGCGTATACGACTGCTCGGCTTCGGCCACCTTGCCCTGCCGGTCGAGCGCGAGGGCAAGCGAGGTGAGCACCGCCGCGGTGTCCGGATGCTGCTCGCCGAAGACCTTCTCCATGGTGCCGAGCGCGCCGCGGTGCATTTCCTCGGCCTGGGCGAAATCGCCGCGCAGCGAGAGCAGCACGCCGATGTTGTTCAGCGTGTTGGCGGCGGCCGGGTTGTCGCGGCCGAGTGCGCGCTCCTGGATCGACAGGGCGCGGCGGTACATCTGCTCGATTTCCGAGGTGGCGCCGACCCCGCCGCCGGCGCGCTGCCGGGCGCGGATCTCGGAGGCGCTCAACTGCTGGTCGCGGCCGAGTTCCTGCAGCGCGTTGGCGAGGTTGTTCAGGCTGGTGGCGACGTCCGCATGATCGGCGCCCAGCACCTTCTCGCGCACCTGCAGCGCCCGGCGATACAGCTTCTCGGCCTCGGCGAAGCGACCCTGCAGGTAATACACGTTGCCGAGGTTGGAAACGCTGGTCGCCGTGGTCGGATGCTCGGCGCCGAGCGACTTCTCGTGGATCGCCAGCACCTCGTGGTGCAGCGTCTCGGCCTCCTGGTACTGGCCCTGGCGCATGGCGGCCTCGGCGCGCGCGACAAGCCGCGCCGCATCGTCGTCGGCGGCGGGCTTCACGCCTGCGGGCGGTTTCGCGCCGGCGCGTTGCGAACCCGTGTCGCCGAACTTGCCCTGGCTGTCCAGCACCCGGGAAAGATTCGACAGCGTGGTGGCGGTATCGGGATGCTGCTTGCCGAGCTTGGCCTCGACGATCGCCAGCGATCGCCTCAGCAGGGTTTCGGCGCCGCTGTAGTCGCCAAGCTTCTCCAGCACCAGCGCGAGATTGTTGAGCGCGGCGGCGGTGTTCTTCTCATGGCTGGCGCCGAGGTGCTTCTCATACGCGGTGAGCACCCGCCTGAAGTTCGCCTCCGCCTCGCTGAACTTGCCCTGTCGCAGGAACGCCGCGGCGATCAGGTTGTAGGCGGCGGCGGTGTTGGGATGGTCCGCGCCGTAGACGCGCGCGCCCTCGGCCGCCGCGCGCTGCGCGCCGGCATGGGTACCCTCGAAGTCGCCCTTCTGGAAGGCCTGCGTGGCCTCGTCCATCTGCGCGCGGAACTGCGCGTCGTCCACCTGCCGCTGGGCCGGCGCCTTGCGCGGCGACGGCGCCTGCGCATGCGCGCCGACGCCCCAGGCGAAGGCCCACGCCAGCAGCAGGGCCCTGAGGATCATTTCGACAGCGCGATCAGCACGCTGCAGGGACAATAGTCGATCAGCGAGGCGCCCACCGAGCCCTTCCACCAGCGCGCCGCGAACGAGGTGTTCTGGTTGTGACCGACGACCACCAGTTCCACCTTCAGTTCCTTCGCCAGCCGGCAGATCTCCTCCACCGGCTCGCCCACCGCAAGGTGTCCGGTGGTCTTGAATCCCTTCTCGGTGAGCGAGCGGATGCCCTCGTCGAGCACCGCCTGCGTGCGTTTTTTCTCCTCCTCAAGGAGTTCCTCGGGCACGAAGCCCTCCGTGAGAAAGAGGCTCGGCGGCATGCTCGCCACGGCGAGCAGGTGTGTCTCGGCCTGCAGGAAGCCGGCGAGGTCGGCGCATTCGAACAGCGCGCGCTTGCCTTCCTGGGACCCGTTGTAGGCGAGCAGGATTTTCTGGTATTTCATGGCCCCCTCCTTTGTGCGATGACTTCGCGACCCGTCCGTCCCCCCGGACGTTGAGGCCGGTTCATTATAGCCTCGCGCATCGCGCGTGCGCCGACGTAGAATCGGTCTTTTCCCTGCGACATCATGCTAGATACGCAACGCAAAGATCTGCTCGCCGGCGTCGCCGGCAGCGGCACCATGGGACGCGGCATCGTGCAGGTGCTCGCGCAGTGCGGCGTGCGCGTCCTCGTCTTCGACGCGCAGCCCGGCGCCGCCGCCAGGGGCAAGACCGCGATCGCCCAGTCCCTCGCCAAGCTGGTGGAGAAAGGGCGCGCCGCGCAGGCCGACGCCGACGCGACGCTCGCCCGCATCGAGATCGTGGACGCGCTCGCTGCCTTCGCGCCCTGCCGCCTGGTGGTCGAGGCGATCATCGAGCGGCTGGACGCCAAGCAGGAGCTGCTGCGCGCGCTGGAGGCGATCGTCGCCGACGATTGCATCCTCGCCTCCAATACTTCCTCGCTTTCGGTCACGGCGATGGCGGCCGCCTGCCGCAAGCCCGGCCGCGTCGCCGGCTACCACTTCTTCAATCCGGTGCCGGTGATGAAGGTGGTGGAGGTTGTGGACGGCGTGCTGACCGAAGCCTGGGTGGGCGATGCACTGCTCGCGCTGGCCAAGCGCTTCGGCCACACGGCGGTGCGTTGCCAGGACACCCCGGGCTTCATCGTCAACCACCAGGGCCGTGCCTACGTGCCCGAGTCGCTGCGCATCCTCACCGAGGGCATCGCCGACCACGCCACCATCGACCGCATCCTCTGCGACTCGGCCGGCTTCCGGCTCGGCCCATTCGGTCTCATGGACCTGGTCGGGCTCGACATCGCGCACGGCGTCATGGAATCGATGTACGACCAGTACTACCAGGAGCCGAAGTACCGGCCTTGCTTCCTCTCGCCGATGCGCGTCGCCGCCGGGCTGCTGGGACGCAAGACCGGGCGCGGCTGGTACACCTACACGAAGGAAGGCGCCGTCGCCGTTGCCGAGCAGCCGGTGCCCGCGGCGAACGCCGGCCCGGTATGGGTCGCGCCCGATGCGGCATCGCTGAAGGAACTGGTCGGCAAGCTCGGCGCAAGGCTCGATTCGGGCGCCACGCCGGGCGCCGATTCGCTCTGCATGGTGGCGCCGTTGGGCAAGGACGCCACGACCACGGCGGTTGACCTCGGCCTCGACGCGAAGCGCACGGTCGCCGTCGATCCGCTGTTCGGCTTCGCCAAGCGGCGCACGCTGATGACGACACCCGTCACCACCCCGGAAACCCGCGACGCCGCGCACGCCCTGCTCGCTTCGGACGGCGCCAAGGTGTCGGTGATCAACGATTCGGCCGGCTTTGTCGCGCAGCGCGTCGTCGCCCACGTGGTCAACGTCGGCTGCGACATCGCGCAGATGCGCATCGCATCGCCCGCGGACCTCGACCGCGCGGTGGTGCTCGGCCTGTCCTACCCGCACGGGCCGCTCGCATTCGGCGATGCCGTCGGCGCCGGCAAGGTATTGACGATCCTCGCCAACATGCACGCCTTTTACGAAGAGCCGCGCTACCGCCCGAGCCCCTGGCTCAAGCGCCGCGCCGCGCTCGGCGTTTCGCTGCTCACCGCTGAATAAGGAAACCCCATGCTCGACGCCTACATCTACGACGGCCTGCGCTCCCCGATCGGCCGCCACGCCGGCAAGCTCGCCACCCTGCGCCCGGACGACCTCGCCGGCGAAGTCATTGCGGAGGTGGTGAAACGCAACAGCATCGACCCCAGGGACATCAGCGACGTGATCATGGGCTGCGTGACGCAGGCGGGCGAGGACTGCCGCAACGTCGCGCGCTTCGCGGCGCTGATGGCCGGCCTGCCGCCGACCGTTCCCGGCGTGACGGTGAACCGCCTGTGCGCCAGCGGCCTGCAGGCCGTGACCGACGCGGCGCGCGCCATTACCTGCGGCGAGGGCGACATGTACATCGCCGGCGGCGTCGAGAGCATGACGCGCGCGCCCTACGTCATCGGCAAGCCCGAGTCGGCGTACGGCCGCGACTCGAAGATGTACGACACCACCATCGGATCCCGTTTTACGAATCCGCGCTTCAAGAAGCAGTTCGGCGACCATGCGATGCCGGAAACCGCCGACAACGTGGCGAAGGAGTGCAGCATCACGCGCGAGCAGGCCGACGAGTTCGCGCTCGGCTCGCAGAAGAAGTACGCCAAGGCCGAGGCCGAGGGCTTCTACAAGGGCGAGATCCTGCCGGTGGCGCTGCCCTCGAAGAAGAAGGACGCCCCGCCCAACGTAGTGAGCGCCGACGAGCACCCGCGCCGCGACGCCACCATGGAATCGCTCGCCAAGCTGAAGTCGCTGTTCGAGGGCGGCGTGGTCACCGCCGGCTCCGCCTCGGGCGTCACCGACGGCGCCGCGGCGCTGCTCGTCGCCAGCCGCCAGTGGGGCGAGAAGCACGGCAAGCAGCCCATCGCCAAGATCCTCTCGGCCGCCTCGGCCGCGGTCGAGCCGCGCGTCATGGGCATCGGACCGGCGTTCGCCATACCGCTCGCGCTGGAGCGTGCCAAGCTCGCGCTCAAGGACATTGACATCATAGAGATCATCGAATCCTTCGCCAGCCAGGTGCTCGGCTGCCTGCACCTGATGAAGGTGGATTTCAAGGACCCGCGCGTCAACCCGAACGGCGGCGCCATCGCCATCGGCCTCCCGCTGGGCTGCTCCGGCGCGCGCCTCGCGCTCACGGTGTCGCGCCAGATGAAGGAGACCGGCGGCAAGTACGCCGCGGTGTCGCTGTGCATCGGCGTCGGCCAGGGACTCGCCGTCATCCTCGAACGCGTCAACTAGCCCGGGAAGACCACGATGAACGCCCCCGAGAAACAGGCGAGCGCATTCCAGTGGGACGACCCCCTGCAACTGGGCGCGCAGCCC
>SXGT01472794.1_pt1 | contig 12754 bp, 16 predicted proteins | sample 3176221 | NCBI WGS metagenome assembly SXGT01 (sample SAMN11356862, study PRJNA531348) | freshwater metagenome | isolation source: freshwater sample F1-120 | place: China: Fuxian Lake, Yuxi | collected 2017-12-25
GCCGTCGGAGCCATCCTCCCGCTCGGGATCGCCGCTCATAGTGGAGAAGGGCAATACGCAGATCGAGGTGCGGGTGCTCGCGGCTGGCGTGCGTTCCGCTGGCGCCGCCCCGCTTGACGCGCGCAGCGAGAAGGCGTGGACCGGACGTTCGTTTTTGACCTGGTGTTCGCCCAGATCGTCGAACTCGCCGGCGATTTTTCCGGCGACGTGTTCGCGCACCGTGCGCGAGAGCGTGACGCCGCCGGGTGTGGCGAGGGTTTGCAAGCGCGTGGCGACGTTGACGCCTTCACCGAAAATGTCGTCATCCTGGACAATTACGTCGCCCAAATTGACGCCAATGCGATAGCGCAAGCGACTGGGCTCCGGCAGATGCTGGTCACGCCCGCTCATGGCCGCTTGAACATCGAGCGCGCACTCGACCGCCCCCACGATGGAGGCAAATTCGACCAGCGCGCCATCGCCCATGAGCTTAACGACACGACCGCCATGCGCCGCGACGTGTGGTTCGAATACTTCGGCCAGCACGGCGCGCACGCGCTCCAGCGTGCCGCGCTCATCGCCTTCCATCAGTTTGCCGTAGCCAACGATGTCGGCGCTCAGGATTGCCGCAAGTTTTCGTTGCACCAAGAACCCCCGTTACACTGACGGTACAGGAGTTCTCATGAGGCTCAACCAGAGATCAGCTCTCTTCGCTTTGGCCGTATGTCTCGGCTGGCACCGTTTCCTGCGCTGACCGCAAGGTCTTCGCTTCGGCTTTGGCAGCGCGCGCATCCGCGCGGGCCTTGGCGGCGGCGGCTTCGGAGACGACGGCGTCGAGTTCGATCTGCGTGCACAGGCCGATGGTGACCGGATCGACCGGTTTGATTTGGCTCGAATTCCAGTGCGTGCGGTTACGCACCTGGTCGATCGTGGACTTGGTGGTGCCGATCAGTTTGACGATCTTGGAATCCGGCACTTCGGGGTGGTTCTTGAGGAACCATGCGATGGCGTCTGGACGATCCTGGCGGCGCGCGATCGGGGTGTAGCGCGCGCCCTTCTTCTTCACTTGCGGCAGGTCGATACGCTTCTGCTCAAGCGGCTGCAGCTTGTAGGTCTCGCTGGCTTCGCCCTTGGCGATCTCTTCACGCGACAGGAAGCCGCCGGCGATCGGATCGACGCCGCGAATGCCCTTGGCCACGTCCTCGTTGGCGATGCCTTGCACTTCAAGCGGGTGAAGGCCGCAGAATTCGGCGATTTGGCCGAAGGCGAGCGAGGTGTTTTCGATCAGCCAGACGGCGGTCGCCTTCGGCATGAGGACGTTCGAGGTCATGAGCAGGGCTCCAGATACGCAAAAGCGCCCGGCGTCGTCGCCAGGCGCTAGCCATCTGGTGCAACGGGCTGACGCATCCGGGCGCGGACGAGGTCAGTTGAGGGGCGATATAGCGCCGGGGGTGGCGGAAGGGAAGGCGGGATTGGGGTGACTGGGAGGGGAAATCGCACTTAAGTGAGCCCGGGCGGGGTGCTTTGAACCAATTTGAATTCTTCTTCAGCCTCTACGGGCTGTTGCTCGGCTCGGAGTGGGCCGGCGTCGCATTTCTCGTTATCGCCGCGGACCTGGCTTCGTGAGCGCGTTTGAGTTTCTGTTCAGCTTCTATGGGCTGCTGCTTGGGCTGACGCTGGTTGAAGTCGTCTCGGGCTTTTCGCGGGCGCTTGATGCGCGCAAGGAGCGGCCGCTTGGGGTCATTCTGCCGCTGCTGACCGGCGTGATGATCATGGACATCGCCACGCAATGGGGCTCGGCGTGGCGCGATTTCCGCGAGGTGGAGTTCAGCTTTCGCTATCTGGTCGCGGCTCTATTCATGACGCTGGCGTATTATTTCTCCGCCACGCAACTTTTTCCGCGTGAGCGCTCGGCGGTGGAGTCGCTGGATGAGCACTTCTTTGCGCACCGGGCCATGATCCTCGGCGGCGTACTCTTCGCTAATGTGTTGGTGACGTACGACGCGATGTCGAAGGAGTTCGCAACGGGCGGCGCCGACGACGCATTTTGGATACGGATCGCCGCCAACGCATTCTGGTTTGCGACGGTGATTGCGGCGTTGGTGGCGAAATCGCGAACGGTCGTTGTGATCGCTCTCGCCGCCAATCTCGTATTTATCACCTATTGGCTTTTGCGCTAAATGCGGCGCGGGATCGCAATTTTCGGCTGCGATCCCGCGTCTTTCATCAATCGTGGTCCTTGCCGGCGGTTTTGTCGCCGCGCGCGAGTTTGAAGACCACGCCAGAGAGCAACAGCAAGGCAATCAGGTTTGGCAGCGCCATGGCGGCGTTGGCGATGTCGCCAAAGCGCCAGACGAACTCGAGATCCTGGATCGAGCCGATGAAGATCATGAATACCCAGAACAAGCGGAACGGCAGCGCCAACTTGTCGCCGAACAGATGCGTGACCGCGCGTTCGCCGTAATAGCTCCAGGTGATCAGCGTCGTGAACACGAAGAGGATCAGCGCCACCGACGCGACCAGCGCGCCGATGGCGATGCCGCCGACTTGGAAGGGGAAGGCGGCGCTGTAGGCGGCTTGCGTCATGGCGAAGCCGCGCAGATCCGAATTCCAGACGTGCTCCTGAACGCCATCGCCGGAGGGGAACGCGCCTTGTACGGTGAGCATGACGAGGCCGGTCGCGGTGCAGATGATGATGGTGTCGATGAACGTGCCCATCATGGCGAAGCGGCCTTGGCGAGCCGGATCGGAGGTTTGCGCGACGGCGTGCGCCATCGGTGTCGAACCTTGGCCGGCTTCGTTGGAAAACAGACCGCGGGCGACGCCAGCGCGGATCGCCATGATCATGCCGGCGCCTAGGAAGCCGCCGGTCGCGGCATGGCCGTTGAACGCGCTGTCGAAGATCAGCACGAATGTCGCCGGCAGATCCTCAAAATTCAAAATAAGCGCCAGGGTCGCCATGACGAGATAGGCGAGCGCCATCACAGGCACGACCTTCTCGGCCGTGGCTCCGATCGATTTGATGCCGCCGATGATGACGACAAACACCAGCGCCGCCACGATGAGGCCCGCGATCCAATGCGGCATCCCGGTGAGGCCGTTGAAAGACGCGGCGACCGAATTGGCTTGAATGACGTTGCCGGTAGCGATCGACGAAAACAGCGCGCCGACGCAGAACACGCCAGCCAGCCAGCCCCAATTCTTGCCGAGGCCGCGGCGGATGTAGGTCATCGGGCCGCCGCGATAATGGCCGTCCGGCGTCTTGTCGCGGAAGCGAATGGCGAGCGAACCTTCGGCGAAGGCGAGCGCCATGCCGAACAGAGCCGTCACCCACATCCAGAACAGTGCGCCGGGACCGCCGAGTGTGATCGCCGTCGCGACGCCAACGAGGTTGCCGGTGCCGACCTGGCCGGAGAGCGCCGTTGAGAGCGCAGCGAATGGCGAAATCTCACCTTGGCCTTCTTCCTTGCCCTTTTTGAACAGGCCAGCAAACGCCGCGGGCAGATGTGTGATCGGGTAAAAGCGCAGGCCAATCATGAACCAGAGGCCGGCGCCGAGGAGCACCACCACCATCGGCGGGAAGGCCAGCACTTGCTCGCCATTCCAAGTGCCGCCCCAGATGAAATCCGAGACATTGGTGACGTGCGCGTAGAATTGCTCCACGGGCGAGGCGGCTACGGTCATGCGTGGTATCCCCATGCGCCGCTCCCCTGCGGCTCAGGGGCACCCTAGCGACAACCGGCGCTCATCGCCAAGCCATGTTCCGGAACTGGACAGGGCGCGCGCCGTTTGTTCGCAGAAGGAGTTCCCATGTCCAAGCCTCGCGAGACTGAAGACGCCCACAACGCGAAGAGCGGCGTCCGGCCCGGCGAAACGCCGAGTACGGACGCCACGCGCCGGCCCGATCGTCCGGTCGATGAGGAAGATGTGTATGGCGGGGCCGAGCGCACGCACTAGGGTGAGGACGTGGAGTCCGAGAACGCGAAGCCCTAAATCGTCAGTACGATCTTGCCGGCATGGGCGCCGCCTTGCAGGCGTGCGTGCGCGGCTTCGGCTTCGTTCAGGCTGAAGGTGGAATCGATCAGCGGCTTGAGCTTGCCCGCTTCGATCCATGGCCACACGCTATTTTCCACGGCGCGCGCGATGCGGGCTTTTTCCTCGACTGAACGTGAGCGCAGCGTCGAGCCGGTGAGTGTCAGACGCTTCAGCATGAGCCGCATCAGATTCAGGTCCGCCTGCGGTCCCTGCAGGAACGCGATCATCACGCAACGGCCGCGATCGTTGAGGATGTTGAGGTTCTTCTGCACATAGCCGCCGCCGACCATGTCGAGCACCACATCGGCGCCGCCTAGGTCGCGAACCTCGGCTTCCCAATCAGCGGTGCGATAATTGATCGCGTGATCGGCGCCGAGTTTTTCGCAGATTTTGCGTTTTGCGTCGTCGCCGGCAGTGATGATGACGCGCGCGCCGTGTGCTTTGGCCATCTGGATTGCCGTGGTGCCGATGCCGGACGCGCCGCCATGCACGAGCAGCGTCTCGCCGGGCGCCAAAGCCGCTGTCTCAAAGACGTTGGCCCACACCGTCATCACCGTTTCCGGCAGCGCGGCGGCTTCGATGAGCGAGAGCCCTTTTGGTATTGGCAGTAGCGCACCTTCGTGCGCGGTGGCGTACTCAGCATAGCCGCCGCCCGCGAGCAGCGCCGTTACCTGTTCGCCGACATGCCAGCGCGTCACCCCGGCGCCGAGTTCAACAATTTCACCGGCGGCTTCGAGGCCGAGCGTCGTCGGGGCGCCCGCCGGTGGCGGGTAGAGCCCTGCGCGCTGCATCAGATCGGGCCGGTTAACCCCGGCCGCCGCAATGCGGATCAGCACTTCGTGCGGGCCGGGGCGCGGAACTTCGTCCTGCACCAAAGTCAAAGGCTTATCTGGCGCATGCGCCACACGTCGCATCGTCTGAGGTTTCAGCACGCGCCTCTCCCTTAAACTTCAGCTCAATCCGGGTTATGGTGCCCTTAGGAGGTTGGCCCCATGTTCGATGACGATCCATTCGCTCCCCCGGCAAAGAAACCGATGTCGCTTGAAGCGCAATTGGAAAACGCTTCGGTCGGCGAATTGGAGGTTCGCATCGAACGTCTGAAGGCCGAGATTAGCGCGTGCGAGCAGGCGATCAAAGCCAAGCAAGCGCAGCGCGCGGCGGCGGACTCGGTGTTCGGCGGCCGTCCGTCTTAACCCATAGCGGTTATTCTTCGGGCATAGACGGCCCGCTCTTTGCGATTTCACGGGCCCATGACCGATACGATGCAAGCTTCCCCAATGAAGAGCGGTTTCGACCCGCAGCGGGCCCTCGATTTCGCCCGTTCGGAGGTGTTCGAACGCACCTTCAAAGAGGGCATGGGCCTGGTTGAGGAAACCGCAGGCTACCTCGATGGCCCCGGCCGCGCCGCCTCTAAGCGGCTCTCGCGCGCGGCGGCCTTGGCTTATGCGGGCGAAAGCATGCGTTTGACGACGCGACTGATGCAGGTTGCGTCTTGGCTGCTGGTGCAGCGCGCTGTGCGCGACGGTGAGATCCAGATGACGGAAGCCGCCAGCGAAAAGTACCGCCTGATCTCGCGCGAGCCGCAGCCGGCCACCAACTTTGCCGGCGCCGATGAATTGCCGGAAGCGCTGAAAGCTCTGATCATTCGCGGCAGCGCCATTTATGAGCGCGTGCGTCGCCTGGACGAGAGCATGTACGAAGGCGGCAGCGCCGACGTAACCAACCCAGTCTCTGACCAACTGGCAAAATTGAACGCGGCCTTCCAGCGTTAGAGTTTTCGGTTTGCTCGGCGGGGGGCGGAACCATTAGGCTACGCCCATGGCCCTCAATCTGCGGCTCAACCCTGATCTCGACCTTGCGGCGTACGCCGACGAATTTCGTGCGCGCGGCATGGTGCAAGTGCAGGATGTGTTCGCGCCGGACTCGGCGGCGGCGCTGACCCAGCTGCTGACGAAACAGACGCCGTGGCGGGTGACATTCATCGATGAGGGCAAGCCGGTTGCGTATGCGCCGGATGGCATCAAGCAAATCGGCAAGCCGGCATTCGAGGAGAAGATGCGCGCCGTGGCTGAGCGGGCGCGCGCCAATTACGGCTATCGCTATCATTCTTATCCGATGAGCCAGGCGCAGTTTCAGGGCTGGGACCCTGGCCACCCGCTGCACGAAGTAACGCGCTTCCTTAACAGCGAGACTTATCTCGACCTTGGCCGCGCCATCACGGGCGAGGATCGCATCAACAAGGTTGAAGCGATGGCGTCGCTCTACGCGCCGGGAGATTTTCTGACGCGCCACACCGATCACGGCGCCGCCGGCGAGCGCCGCGCCGCGTACGTTATCGGCATGACGCCGGAATGGCATCCGGACTGGGGCGGGCTCTTGCTGTTTTATAACGAGCGCAAAGACGTGATGGGCGGCTACACGCCGCGCTTCAACGTCGTGACAATCTTTAGCACTGCGTACGAGCACGCAGTGACGCAGGTATCGAGCTTTGCTGGCGCTGGGCGTTATTCAATTGCAGGCTGGTTCAGGGACGATCCGGCGAAGAAGGTCTTTGCTTAGTTTTTCCCGATTTGAGGGTGCTGGACATGTGTTGGATCAGGCGCATTGCATTCGCGATGCTTTCAGCCCTTCTTGTTTCTCTGAACGTTGCATGGGCGCAAGATAGCGAAGCGGAGGGAGCCCTAATCTACTCGGTTGGTTCAGTTGATATCGCCATGAACTTCGAGTTCGGGTTTCAACGAACAGCCACATCAAGCGGAGAAGAGGTCAACGACAATCGAGGCGCTATGATCTGCCGCTGCGTGGGCTTCTTTAGCCCGCGGCCGAGCAATTTGGACTATTACGGGCGCGAAGCCGGACGTGTGTTTGTTCGGTCTTTGCCTCCGGGGCGTTACGAGATTTATGATTTCGGTTTTAGCGGCACGATCATCGTGGCGGGTGTGGAGTGGTCGTCCGCCACGCCGTTTTCAATCCCGTTCACGATCAATCCGGGCGAGGCAACCTACATTGGAAACTTTGCTCGCGCGCCATCGCTAGGCACGCGGCTTGAGCCGCAGCTCGGCGCGGTCGGCTATTTCGTTATCTCGGATCAATCGGAGCGTGATCTGGCTATTGCACGCGCGCGAGATGTGGCCTTGCCGCCGGTCCGAGTGGACGTGACCGATGTGTCAAATCTCGGCCATCCGATGCTTTATGGGACCGTCCAGAACTAGCCGGCGAAGGTGTTTGCTTGATGCAATTTGACGTGAAGCGGTTCGTTGTTGCGGCGCTGCTGACTCTGGCGTTCGCGTCGTGCGCGCCGGCGCCGGCGCCGGCGCCTGCGCCGACACCCGCGAACGGTCCATTTCTGATTCTCAGCGAAGCTTATGCTGCCCGTGACGCTGCTGCGGCCGCGCGTGCGTACACCGAAGGCGGCGTTGTCATTTACGCTTACGAAGGCGTGCCCGAGGAGCGCTTCGAGGGGCGCGCCGCCATCGAGGGCTCGTTTCAGAGATTCTTCGATCAGTTTCCGGCCAACCAGGCGCTTGATCTGAGTTTCCGCTTTGCGCGCCAGAGCGCGGATGCGGCCAATGGGATTTATCAGCTGCGTGTCGGCGACACCGACTATTACGGCAGCTTCGATGTCACCATTGAAGAGGGCCTGTTCGCGCGGGATGTAAGCTCGGATGGGACGATGGCCGCGTTCGAAGCGCTGCCGGCGCCATAAGAAAGGGCGCCGGCTTGCGCCAGCGCCCTTGAAAATTCTCTAGCGTCGACGAAAGGCTCAGCCTTCCTTCTTCTTCATGAAGCCGCCGAACTTGTCGTTGTAGCGCGTGACGCGGCCGCCGCGATCGAGCAGCGTCTGGTTGCCGCCGGTCCAGGCCGGGTGGACCTTCGGGTCGATTTCGAGCGCCAAAGTCGCGCCTTCTTCACCGTAGGTCGAACGGGTCTTGAAGGTGGTGCCGTCGGTCATCTGGACCGTGATGAAGTGGTAGTCGGGGTGGCCTTCGGCTTTCATGACCGGGAATCCTGGGTACACTGGGCGGGAAAATTGAAGCGGGGCTGATAGCCTAAAGGGATGTCGTCCGCAAGGAGGCGCAATGATTTGGCTGGTCTCGACCATCTTAGCGGCTGCTGTGATGGTGTTTTTCGTCATGTTTTTACTGGCCGACGCGGAGGACGGGGTCGATGGCTGGTTGCTCCGGAAGCTCGACAACCTTCATTCAGAGCTCAAAGCAAAAAAGCTCGTGGCGGAGGCCCGTCGGGAACTTGCTGAGAGACAGACCAAGCAGTACCGCGACTGATGCCGGCAGGTTATTCTGGGACGCCGCTCGCCAAGAAGCTGGGCTTCAAGCCGTGCGCGCCGCTCTGGGCTGCGGGCATGCCGGCTTCTGTGAAAGCGGTGCTCGATGCTGAGGCTGGGCCGCGTTACCTGGCGCGTCCGACTAAGGCGCTGGGTGCGGCGCACGTCTTTCACACCAAGGCGGCAAAGCTCACGGCGGAGCTGGAGAGCTTGCGTGGCAAGCTGGCGCCGGATGGCATGGTCTGGGTCTCGTGGCCCAAGAAGGCCGCAAAGGTCGAGACCGACATCACCGAGGACACGATCCGCGCCATCGCGCTGCCGATGGGGTTTGTCGATGTGAAGGTGTGCGCGGTGGACGAGACCTGGTCCGGCCTCAAGCTCGTGATCCGCAAAGCGCTGCGCTAGGCGACGCTTTCGCCAGCGCCCGGTTGCGGCGCGGGTTGGGCGACGGGCGCTTCGGGCGCGAGGCGCAGCAGGAAAGGATTGAGCGCGATCGAAATCAGCGCCGCCGCGAGGATGAGATTGTACGTTTCGGCTGACATGACTTCGAGTTGGAGGCCAAGGCCAGCCAGCACGAAGGAGAATTCTCCGATTTGAGCGAGGCCCATGGCCAGAATGATGCTGGCGTAGGGCGGCTGCTTCATCCAGCGCATCAGCACGTAAGCCAAGCCCGCCTTGCCGAGGATCACGATGGCGACGATGGCCGCGACCGCCAGAGGTTCGCGCAGCAGCACGCCCGGATCGAACAGCATGCCGACGGCGACGAAGAATAGCACCGCGAATGTGTCGCGTAGTGGCAGCGAATCCTCCGCCACCTTGTGGCTGAATTTGGTGCCGTTGAGCGCGAGGCCGCCGAGGAAGGCGCCGAGCGCAAAGCTGGCGTCGAACCAGAAATAGGCCGCCCAGGCGACGCCGAGCGCGAGCGACAGCGTGCCCAGTGAAAGCAATTCGCGCGATTTGGTGTGCGCGATTTGAATGATGAGCCAGGGAAACAGCCGCGCGCCGATGACCAGCATGAGTGCAATGAAGCCGGCGATCTTGGCAAAGGTGATGCCCAGCGCGCCGAGCACGCGCCAAGGTGAAAGCGCAGCACCCTCGGCCGACATCGCCCAGACGATCGCCGGAAGAACAACGATCGAGAGGACGATGAGCAGGTCTTCGATCAGCAGCCAGGACACGCCAATGCGGCCGGCTTCGGTCTTCAGGAGCTTGCGATCTTCCAGCGCCCGCAGAAAAACGATTGTGCTGGCGATCGAGAGCGAGGCGCCAAGGATCATACTTTCGAGCACGGGCAGGCCAAGCGCGAGGCCGCCGCCAAAGCCAAGGGCGCCAGAGGCGAAGGTGTGGATCAGAGAGCCCGGCACGGCCACCCAGCGGACCGACCAGATGTCCTCGATCGAGATTTTGAGGCCGACGCCGAACATCAGCAAAATGACGCCGATCTCGGAAAGCTGCAGCGCCAGATCGGCGTCAGCGGTGAAGCCCGGCGTGTAGGGGCCGACGGCAAGGCCGGCGACAAGGTAACCCACGATGGGCGAGAGCCGGAAGCGTTGGGCCGCCATACCAAAGACGAATGCCAGCACGATCGCGGCCACCAGGGTCGTGATCAGTGCGTATTTATCTTCCACGCGGCGGCTTCCTCCCGTTCGCCCATAACGCACATCACGGCGATGTCAGGCAAGCTGACGCCGTCGTAAGGAACAAGAAAAGCCGCAATCTGTTCATCCGCCCGAGGGACCGAATTTTTTGCGGGCTGAACAGATGACATACCAGGCGATTGATACCTTTGGACATGGCCGCGCAAACGCGGAGCTGCGGCGCGACTTCCTGCGCACTGAGCGCCTGGTATTCTTGGTTGGCGCCGCCGCATTCGGCGCGGTGGCCGGATTCGTTTTGGCGGTCGCCATGGGTCGGCAGGATTTGTCGATGCAATGGTTGGCGAGCGCGCCGGTTCTGGCGCTGGCGTTCCTGCTTGCGTCGAACACGCTGATTGAAGCGGTCAAGAGCCGCGCTTACGGCTGCAGCACGATGGCGTTCGCGCACGCCGCCACTCTGCTGGTCTGGCCGTTCACCCTGATGATGCCGGGCGCACAATTCTGGATGGCGCCTCTTGCCGCGCTGACCACAGTGTTGCTGCTGGCGTCATGCTGGAACGGCTCGCCCACCGCCATTTATCGCGCCGCCGGCCAAACCGCTTTGGTTGCGACGCTTGCAGGCTACCAAGGCGTTCTAGCGATCCTGGGCTAAGCCGACCTGGCTCACGGCATCGGCCTGACGTTGTGCGAGGGCTGCTGTCGAGAAGCTCTCGACGCTTTCAGCAAACATGGCGCTGAAGTTCAGCTCGGCGCGCAGATGCAGGAATGCAGCGCCGAGGCCGATGGCTGCGCGGTCCATGAACACGAACTCGCGCGGGATGAGCACCGGACCGAGTGTCTTTAGGCGGGCGCGAACCGCGAAGGCTTCCCGCCGACCGTACTCACCGGGAGGCACATCATCCGCAATGGTGCGAACGCGATCATCCAGCATCGGGCCGTAGATGAAGCGCGCCCACATTGTCAGCGCGTCAATGAGCTCAGCGTTGAGATTCTTGAAGCCCCAAATCTCGTACGAGTGCGCGACCTGATCCATGTCCTCGGCTTTGAGCCCGCGCCAAAGCCCAACGACGCCTTCGAGGAAGCGCGGCGGGAAGATGCGGACGCAACCGAAATCGAGCAGCTGCAGGCCTTCGGCGTTTTCGGTGAGCGCGTAATTGCCAAGGTGAGGATCGCCGTGGATGACGCCGTAATGCGTCATCGGCCCCCACCAGGCTTTGAACATGAGCTCAGCGATGCGGTTGCGCAGTTCTTGCGGCTCATTGAGCCAGTGCATCAGGCCCTTGCCTTCGAGCCACGTCATGGTGAGGAGGCGCTTGGTGGACAATTCCTCCAGCGGCTCGGGTGTCCTGATGCGCGGATCGTCCGCCAGCATCAGCGCGAAGAGGCGCATGTGCTTTAGCTCGCGCGCGTAATCCAGCTCCTCACGCAACCGTTCGCCGACTTCGACCACCGCCTCGGAGGAATCGATCGAGCCGTCCATGTTCTTGAAGAGGCCCAGCAGGGTCTTGAGTTGGCCGAGATCGGCTTCGACGGCGCTGGCCATGTCCGGGTATTGGAGCTTGCAGGCGAGGGCGCGGCCGTCATGAGCAGTCGCGCGGTGGACTTGGCCGAGCGAGGCGGCTGCGGCGGCTTCGCGCTCGAAGCTGGCGAACTTGGTTTCCCAATCCTCACCAAGCTCGGCGCGCATGCGCCGCTGCACGAACGGCCAACCCATGGCCGGCGCGTGCGCTTGCAGCTTGCGGAACTCCTCGGCGTACGCTTGTGGCAGCAAGTCAGGGATTGTTGAGAGCAGCTGCGCCACTTTCATCAATGGGCCCTTGGATTGACCCAGCGCTTGGCGCAGCACGCGCGCGAGGGTTGCCTGATCGGCGCCGGATGCGCGCGCGACTACAGCGCTCGACATGCTTGCGCCAACTTTCGCCACGCGCCCGATGCGCGCGGTAATGCGGTTGCGTTCTGGATCGCGCTGGTCGGTCATGCGGGGAGGGACGTGGTGAACACGGCGTTTATCTAATGCCTATGAGGGCTTACGATAATCGCATTCTGGTGTGCCATTTTAACGCGACCTGAACCTCCCTTGGTTATGGTCCCGCCAACGAACAGCGTTTCCGTCAGAGAAACGCGTCGAAACACGGTGGGTATAACATGGGTAAGACGATCCTGATCGTCGATGACGATCCGGCGCAGCGCCGCCTGTTGCAGGCGGCAGTAGAGCGCAACGGTTTCCTGACACGCGCGGCCGAGAACGGCGCTCAGGCGGTTGAGGCCGTTGAGAAGCACGCGGACATCGACATTGTGCTCTTGGATCTCGTTATGCCTGGCATGAGCGGCCAAGAGGCGCTCAAAGAAATTCGCCAGCGCCGCGGCGTTCTGCCGTGCATCGTGCTGACCGCCTCGGGCGGTATCGATACGGTTGTGCAAGCTATGCAGGCGGGCGCGACCGACTTCTTCGTGAAGCCGGCTTCGCCTGAGCGCATTATGGTTTCGGTGCGCAATGCGCTCGAAATGTCGAACCTGAAAACCGAAGTCGTGCGCATGAAGAAGCGCGTAACCGGTCAATTGGGTTTTGACGACATGGTCGCCAATGCGCCGGTGATGGCGCCGGTGGTGCGCATGGGCAAGCGCGCGGCTGCTTCCAATATTCCGGTGCTGATCACCGGCGAAAGCGGCGTTGGCAAGGAATTGCTGGCGCGTGCGATCCAGGGCGCTTCCGAGCGCGCGGGCCGTCCGTTCGTGACGGTAAACTGCGGCGCCATCCCGGAAAATTTGGTTGAGTCGATTCTGTTCGGTCACATGAAAGGCAGCTTCACCGGCGCGACGGACAACCACGCTGGCAAGTTCGGTGAAGCGCATGGCGGCACGC
>SXGT01571669.1_pt1 | contig 12752 bp, 1 predicted proteins | sample 3176221 | NCBI WGS metagenome assembly SXGT01 (sample SAMN11356862, study PRJNA531348) | freshwater metagenome | isolation source: freshwater sample F1-120 | place: China: Fuxian Lake, Yuxi | collected 2017-12-25
ATCGATACCGTCGTCTTTCCGTCGGTGGTCCAGTACTTTCCCGGCCTCGACTACCTGCGCGATGTCATCGATCGCGTCATGTCGGTGCTGACCCCGGACGGCACCATCGTGTTTGCCGACGTGCGCAGCCTGCCGTTGCTCGAATCGTTCTACGCCGCGGTGGCGGCGCACAAGGCCGGTGACTCGGGCACCGCCGGCGCCGTCGCGCAGCGCATCGTCGAGCTGGCCCACGGCGAACAGGAACTGGCGATCGATCCCGCGTTCTTCTTCACGCTCGCCGCCCACGACCCGCGTCTCGCCGACGTGGTGGTCGAGCCGAAGCGCGGCGAGCGGCTGAATGAGATGACCCGGTTCCGCTACGACGTGACCATCCGGTGCGGCCGCGCGGCGACGCGCCGGACGGCGTACCCGTGGGCGACCGTTGACGGCGCGGTCACGATCGATCGCTTGCGCGCCCGGCTGCAGGCGGAATCGGGTGAGGCCCTCTGCTTGGCCGAGCTGCCCAACGCGCGGGTGGTGGAAGAGGCGGCCCTGCTTCGCGCCCTGGTGGCCGCGCCGCCCGATCGGCGGGTTGGTGACGTCCAGCAGGCGGTCCGCGCGCTCGCTCTGCCCGGGGTCGAGCCTGAAGCCTTGCGCGCGATGGCCGCCGAGCTGGGGTTCGACCTCTACCTGTCACTCGCCCGCCCGGGCAGCGACGGACGGCTCGACGCGGCGTTCGTGCGGCGTGGTGGCGCGCCGCCCGAGTGGCCGGCGCCGGAGACGGCGCTGCCGTGGCTGGCGTACGCGAACAACCCGTTGCACGAGCGGCTCGCCACCGCGTTTGCGCCGAGGCTCCGGGACTACCTGAAGCAGCGCATCCCGCAGTACATGGTGCCGCCGGCGCTGGTGATGCTCGGACGGCTGCCCCTCACGCCGGCCGGCAAGATCGATCGCGGCGCGTTGCCGGCACCGCGGCGCGGTGTCACGGCGGCGGCCGTCGTCTTGCCGCGCGACCCGGTTGAGATCGCCCTCGTGCAGATCTGGTCGGAGGTCCTCGGTCTCGAGACCTGCGGCGTCACCCAGAATTTCTTCGAGATTGGCGGGCACAGCCTGAAAGCCACGCAGGTGGTGAGCCGCGTCAAGCAGCGGCTGGATGCCGACCTGCCGTTGCGCACCGTGTTTGCCCATCCCACCATCGAGGAGTTCGCGCGTCTCGTGCGCGCCGCCACGTCCGAGGCGCACCCCACATCGGCGACGCCCATCCTGCGGGTGCCCGACGGCGAACACTACCCGCTGTCGCATGCGCAACGCCGGCTGTGGCTGTTGTCGCAGCTCGACGGTGGGTCGTCGGCGTACAACATGCCGGCCTCGGTGCTGATCGAGGGCGCGCTCGATCGGCAAGCGATCGAGCAGGCAATCGCCATGGTCGTGGCGCGGCACGAGTCATTGCGCACCACCTTCGTGGTCATTGACGGCGAGCCGCGGCAGCGCGTGCAGGCCGACCTGCACATCCCCATGTCGTTCGTCGACTTGAGCGGGACCGGCGACGAAGAGGCTCGGGCGCGCCAACTCCTGGCTGGCGAGTCGGTCCGGCCGTTCGATCTGGCTACCGGGCCGCTCGTGCGAAGCATGTTGATCGGCCTGTCGGCCGATCGTCACGTGCTGCTGTTCAACACGCACCACATCGTGTCCGACGACTGGTCGTACGGGGTGATCATCCGCGAGGTGGTCCGCCTTTATGCCGGCCTGCCCGTGGCCGCGCCGCGGCGCCAGTATCGCGATTATGCGAACTGGCAAAACCGGTTGCTCGAGGGGCCGGCCGCCATCGCCGACCGCGCGTGGTGGCTCGATCAGTACAGCGGCGAGCTGCCAACCCTCGACCTGCCGACGGATCACCCGCGCCCGCCGGTCAAGACCTACCGCGGCGATGAACTGCCAATGCCGATCGGCCACCGTGAGGCACTCGGGCTGCGGCAGCTGGCGACCGCGCACGGTTCGAGCTTGTTCATGACGCTGGTCGCCGTGGTGAAGGTTCTCCTTCACCGCTACACCGGTCAGACGGATCTCATTGTCGTGACCCCCATCGCCGGCCGCGACCACCCGGACCTTGAAGATCAGGTGGGCTGCTACATCAACACGATGCCGCTCCGCAGCCGCCTGGACCCGGCCGCCCGCTTCGTCGACTTTCTGGACGGCCTGACGCAGCACACCACCGCAGCGCTCGACCATCAGCGCTATCCCTTCGATCGGCTCGTCGACGAGTTGGCGTTGCGGCGCGATCCCAGCCGCATGCCGGTCTCCGACGTCGTCGTGGTGATGCAGAATGCCGGCGCGCCTGACTTCGCGATGCCCGGACTGGCGATCAGCCCGTTCGAGTATCCGCGGGACGTCAGCAAGTACGACCTCCACTTCTTCTTCGACGACCAGGGCGACACGCTGAGCGGCGCGATCGTGTTCAACCCCGACCTCTTCGACCGGGATCGCATCGAACGGATGCGGGCGCACCTCATGACCCTGCTGGCCGCGGTCGTCGCCGACCCGGAGTGCCCGATCGAGGACCTGGCGATGCTCGAGGCCGACGAGCGGCGACGGCTGCTGGCCGACTTCAACCCGGCGCCTCGACCCGCCAGCGTGCCGGGCCCGACCCTGGCCAGTTGGTTCGCGGCGACCGCTGCGCAGGCCGGCAACCGGGTAGCGCTCTCGATCGCCGACGGCTCGGGACGGACCCTGACGTATGCCCACCTCGACGCCGCGTCCAATCATCTGGCCCGATTGCTCGCGGCCAGGGGTGTGGGCCCCGATGTGCTCGTGGGACTGCTGGCCGACCGCTCCATCGAAACCATCATCGGCCTGCTCGCCATCGTGAAGGCGGGCGGCGCCTACGTCCCGGTCGATCCCGCCTACCCGGACGAACGCGTGGCGTTCATCGTCCGCGACGCGGCACTGAAGATTGTCGTCAGCGGCCGCAGCGCCCTTGGTGGCGGTCGCGTGCTCGCCGCCGAGACCATCGTGATCGACGAGGTGATGTCGATCCCGGGCAATCCAGGGGCCCCGAACGTCGCCGTGCACGCGGATCACCTGGCCTACGTCCTCTACACGTCGGGTTCGACAGGCCAGCCAAAGGGCGTGATGGTGACGCATCGGAACGTCACGCGGTTGTTTGAGGCCACTCAAGAGCTGTTCCAGTTCGGCGCCTCGGACGTGTGGACGCTGTTCCATTCGATTGCGTTCGACTTCTCGGTCTGGGAGATCTGGGGCGCGCTGCTGTACGGCGGGCGCCTGGTCGTCGTCCCGCAGTTGACGACCCGGTCACCGGAGGACTTGATTGGCGTGATCGAGGGCGAAGAGGTCACGGTGCTCAACCAGACGCCGTCTGCCTTCCGGGCCTTCGCCGCCGTCGAAGCACCGCGCGGCCGCGCCGGCCTGGCGTCGCTCCGGCTGGTGATTTTCGGCGGCGAGGCGCTTGACGTGCGATCGCTCGGCTCCTGGTTCGATCGCCATGGCGACGAGTCGCCGCGCCTGGTCAACATGTACGGGATCACCGAGACAACCGTGCACGTGACGCATCGGCGGGTCACGCGAAGTGACGTCGAGTCCGGGCGCAGCGTGATTGGCCGGCCGATTGATGATCTCCGGGTTCACGTGCTCAGTCGGTCGGGCGAGCCCGCGCCGATTGGCGTCCCCGGCGAGATGTGGGTGGGCGGTGACGGCGTCGCCCGCGGGTATCTCAACCAGCCGGCGTTGACGGCGGAGCGTTTCGTGCCGGACCCGTTCGCGTCCGGGCGGCTCTATCGGTCGGGCGACCTCGCTCGCTACTTGCCCGACGGTGACCTCGAGTACCTGGGCCGGATCGATGATCAGGTCAAGATTCGCGGCCACCGGATCGAGTTGGGCGAGATACAGGCGGCCCTCGAATCACTCGCGGGCGTGCGGCAGGCGCTGGTCGTGACCCGGCGGCATCGCGGCGACGAGGCGCTGGTGGCGTACCTCGTGGCGGCGGCCGGCGTGTCGGCGGCCGCGGCTCGGGATCACGTGCGCGGCCGGCTGCCGGAGTACATGGTGCCTGCGGCCGTGGTCCTGCTGGACCACCTCCCGTTGACGCCCCATGGCAAGATCGATCGGCGCGCGCTGCCAGATCCCGATGCCGCTTCGGGCGCGACTGAATCGGCCGAGCCGGCGAACGAGCTCGAGCAGGTGATAGGCGACGTCCTGCAGGGCGTGCTGGAGGTGGCGCGAATCGACGTCAACGCCAACTTCTTCGACCTTGGCGCCCATTCGTTGATGCTGGTGCGTGCGCACGCGGCGCTCCAGGCCGCGCGGGACGAGACGATTCCCCTCGTGAGTTTCTATCGCTACCCGACCGTCCGCCAGCTCGCCGCGCATTTGGGTGACCACGCGGCCGCGCCCAGGCCGGAGGCGGGCGCCCAGGATGACGCGCGCGCCGCGCGCCGGCGCGCCAGCCTCGCGTCGCGGCGGGGCGGTGCCGGTGCCGAGGGAGAGCGGACATGAGCGGCTCGCGCATTGCCGTGATTGGCCTGGCCTGCCGGCTGCCCGGCGCGCCCAATGCGGTGCGCTTCTGGCACTTGCTGCGCGACGGCCTCGAGGGGATTCGCCGCTTCACCCCGGCCGAACTGGCGGTTGGCGGCGTCGACGAAGCCCTGCGACGGCGGCCCGAGTACGTGCCGGCCTGCGGCGCGCTCGAGGGCATCGAGGATTTCGACGCGGGGTTCTTCGGCCTGCCGCCGCGCGAGGCCGAGCTGATGGATCCACAACACCGCGTGTTCCTGGAACTGGCCTGGGAGGCACTCGAGGATGCCGGCTACGCCGGCGACGCGCGTCCGGGCCGCGCCGGCGTGTATGCGGGCGCTGGCCCCAGCTCGTATCTGCTGCACAACCTACTGCCGTCGCCGGACCTCGCACGCGTCTCGTCGCCCATGCAGGTGCTGCTCGGCAACAACAAGGACTCGATGCCGACCCGCGTGTCGTATCGGCTGAACCTGCGCGGGCCGAGCATGAACATCAGCACCGCCTGCTCGACCTCGCTCGTCGCCGTCCACGTCGCCTGCCAGGCGTTGCTCCACCAGGAATGCGATGTGGCGCTGGCCGGCGGCATCGGCATTCAAGTGCCGCAGGGCCGGGGCTATCTCTACGAACCGAGCGGCATTCTGTCGCCCGATGGCCACTGCCGCGCGTTCGACCGCGCGGCGGCCGGCACGGTCAGCGGCAACGGCGGTGGCATCGTGGTGCTGAAGCGGCTGGAGGATGCCGAGGCCGACGGCGACGCGATTCGGGCCGTCATTCTCGGATCGGCGATCAACAACGATGGCGCGCAGAAGGCCGGCTACACGGCCCCGGGACTGATCGGGCAGATCGAGGTCGTGGCCGAGGCCATGGCCGTGGCCGAAGTGTCCCCCGACGACCTTTCATACCTCGAAACCCACGGCACCGGGACACCGGTCGGCGATCCGATCGAGATCCAGGCGTTGACCGACGTCTTCCGGCGGCGCACCGCACGCCGGCAGTTCTGCGCGATTGGATCGGTCAAGACCAACATCGGTCACCTCGACGAAGGCGCCGGCGCCGCCGGGCTGATCAAGACCGTGTTGGCCCTCGAGCACCGGCAGATTCCGGCGTCACTCCATTTCGTCGAACCGAATCCGGAGTGCCGCCTCGACACGAGCCCGTTCTACGTGAACGCGATACGGCGTGACTGGCCCTCGGCCGATGTGCCCCGGCGGGCGGGCGTGTCGTCGTTCGGCATTGGCGGGACCAACGCACACGTGGTGATGGAAGAGGCGCCTGAGCCGCCGCTGCGCGCCGCCGGCCAGGTGCCGTCGCTGTTGACCCTGTCGGCCAGATCGCCGCACGGCCTCGAGGCGCTGGCCCACGCGCTGGCGGCCCGTCTGGCCGCCGATCCTGCGCTCGACCTGCAGGACGTGGCCTTCACGCTGCAGACCGGACGTCGCGCCTTTGCCCATCGCCGCGCGATTGTTTGCCACAACCAGGCGGATGCGTTGGTGCAGCTTGGCTTGAAGGGCGCCGACATCCAGCCACTCGCTGGCGCGCTGAGCGCCACGGAAGATGAACGCCGGCTGCGCGACCTCGGCACGCGCTGGGAAGCGGGTGAAACGGTTGACTGGCAACTGCTGCCGGATCGTGACCGTCGGCGACGCGTCTCACTGCCCACCACGCCCTTCGAGCGAACCCGCTGCTGGATCGATCCGCCGGGCGTCACGCCGGTGGCCCGCTCGGCCCCGATTAGCGCGCAAGTGGAGACGTGGTTCCACGCGACGGAATGGACGGCGTCCGCGAGGTGCTCGAGTGGTGCGTCGCCTCACACGACGGTCGTGTTCGTCGCGGCGGTCGGCGAACGCACGCCGCGGATCCAGGCCCTGGTCGAGGCGCTGTCGTCGCGTGGTGCCGCCATGGTCACGGTTGTGCCGGGGCAGGGCTATCGGCAGCACGACTCGACGACCTTCGAGGTGCGACCGGGAGAGCTCGCCGACCACGAGGCGCTCGTCGCTGACCTGGCGATCGGCGGTCGTCTGCCATGTGCGTTCGTGCACCTGTGGCTGGCCGCCGCATCGGCCGCACTGAGCGACGAAACGATCTTGTCGCGAGGCTTCGACAGCCTCCTGTGCCTCACACGCGTCGTCGGCGCCCGGCCCGACGGCCACCTGGCGCGGCTTTCGGTCGTCACCGATGCCGCACAGTCGATCGAGCCCGACGACCTGGCGCGTCCGGAGCACGCGGCGATCTACGGGCTTGTGCGGGCCATGGCCGTGGAGTACCCCTCGCTGGCCTGCGTTCATGTCGACCTTGGTCCCGAAGGGTCCGACCTGACTGGCAGCGTGGCTGAGATCGCGAGCGAACTGATCGATCCCGCTCCAGCGCAACCCGTCGTCGCCTACCGCGGCGGGCGACGCCTGGTGCCGCTGATCCGCCCGCTGACGCCACGCATCGGCGCCGCGGCGGACGATGGGATTCGCGACGGCGGGGTGTATTTGATCACCGGGGGACTTGGGTCGATGGGATTGGCGCTGGCCGAGTGGATCGCCAGCCGAGCTCGTGTGACGCTGGTCCTCGCGGCGCGGCCGGCCGCCGAGGCCAAACTCGAAGCCCCGGCGACCACGCGATCGGCCGCCGGCCGCATCTCGGCGATCGAGGCCGGGGGATCGCGGGTCGAGGTGGCCCGTGTCGATGTCAGCGATGCTGCGGCGGTCGCCCGGTTGGTGACTGACGTTCGTGCCCGGCATGGCCGGATTGCCGGCGTGGTGCACACCGCCGGGGTGATCGGACGCGGCTTGATTCGCAGCAAGAACGTATCGGAGGCGCGCCGTGTGCTAGCCCCCAAGCTGGGTGGCGCGCGTGCCCTTGAAGCGGCGCTGGCTGACGATCCGCCGGATCTGTTTGTCGCGTGTTCCGGACTGGCCTCCCGTTACCCGGTGGCCGGGCAGGCCGACTATGCCGCCGCCAATGCGGCGCTCGACGGGTTCGCCCACGCCTACGGCCGTACGCCCGGCGTCCGCGCGTTGTCGATCGGCTGGGGATTCTGGCAAGAACTCGGTCTGATCGAGAAGTCGGCAATGCCGCAGGCGGAACAGGATCGGATTGCCGCCGAGATTCTCCAGAACGGCTGGACGACCGCCGGCGTCGAGGCGTTTGCGACGATTCTGTCGCGGTGTGACGGCGTTGAGGTGCTGGTCTATCCGCAAGGCCTCACCGGGACGGAATCTGCCCAGCCGGCTGGTTCGGGCGCCGTGGCCACTCGCCATCCCCTGCTGGGCGATCGCCGCGACGAGCCTCTCTGGACATCGTTCAGCGTCGGCTTTGGACACGAGTGGCAGTGGCTGCTCGACGAGCACCGCGTGGAGGGCCAGGCGGTCCTGCCGGGGACGGCGTACCTCGAAATTATTCGCGCCGCGTTTGTCGAAGTGCACGGTCGTGAAAGCGTGATCGAACTGAGGGACGTGTCGTTCCTGCGGCCGTACATGGCCGACCCGGCGGGTGGGTCGGCGTTGCGGGTCGTCGTCGTGCGGCGCAGCGTGCACACGGAGGTGGTCGTCATCAGCAGCGCTGGCGACGACCGCTGGATACTGCATGCCCGCGCCGACCTCGTCGTGCTCGAGGAGGCGGCGCCTGCCGAGCCCGCGAAGTGGTTCGAGTCCGCCACCGCAGCCCTGGCCGGCAAGGGCGCGTTGCCGGAGGAGTTTGCCAGGCGCATGTCCGGGTTCGGTCCGCACTGGGACAACGTTGTCGCCGTCCGGTTCGACGATGAAACGGCGACTGCAGCGCTGGCCTTGCCGGCGCGCTTCGAATCCGAGACCGGCCGCTTCGAGCTGCACCCGGCGCTGCTCGACAATGCGTCGGGCTATTGGCCCGTCCAGCGCCAGACCGAGCCGCGGGCGCCCTTTTCGTATGGGTCGGTGACGGTGCGCGGGCCGCTGAGCGGCGCGGTGATCAGCCGCGCCGTCGCTCACGGTGTCGCCGGCTCGCCGGACGAGTCGTTTGATGTCGTTATCGCCGGCCAGGACGGTCGCGTGCTGGTTGAGGTGAGGGACTACCGCTTTCGCCGTCTCGTTGCGGCGACTCCCGCGGCGAGTGAGGCGGTGGACGACCGCAACGCGGCCTTGCGCATTGGCACGCGTGGCGCGCTCGACACGCTCTCGCTTGGCCCCGCCACCCGCCGTCCGCCAGGTGAAGGCGAGGTGGAGATTCGGGTCGAGGCGGCCGGCGTCAACTTCATCGAGACGCTCTACGCGCTCGGCATGTTGCCCGAGCACGGCCCCGGCGCGTTCCCGTTCGGACTCGAGTGCGCTGGCACCGTGGTGAGGACTGGTGCCGGTGTGGCGTCAATCCGGGTGGGGCAGCGGGTGGCGGCGTTCGCGAACGGCAGCGATCGCCTGTTTGCCACGGTCCCGGTGAGCAGCGTGGCCGAATTGCCGGCCGGCATGTCGTTCGAGGACGCGGCGACGATCCCGGGCGCCTACATCACCGCCTACGTGGCACTGGTGGACCAGGGGCGGCTGCAACCGGGTGAACGGGTGTTGATCCACTCGGCGTGCGGCGGCGTGGGCCTGGCGGCGGTGCATGTCGCGCGATGGCGTGGCGCGCGGGTCCTGGCCACTGCCGGCACCGGCGAGAAGCGCGACTACCTGCGAGGCATGGGCATCGACGCGGTGATGGACTCGCGGAGCAATGCGTTTGCCGCCGACACCATGGCGGCCACCTCTGGCGCCGGCGTCAATGTCGTGCTCACTTCACTGGCCGGCGATCTGATTGCGGCGGGCCTGTCGGTGCTGTCGCCAGGCGGGCGCTTCCTGGAACTGGGCAAGCGCGACATCTTCGCCGGCACCCTGGTGTCGATGGCCCACTTCGAACAGCGACGCTCGCTGATCGCGATTGACGTGGGGCCGGATCTGCCTGACTTCCCACGACTGTGGCGCGAGGTGTGGGCGCGGGTCGAGGCGGGCGACTTTCCGCCGCTGCCGCGGCAGGTGATGCCGGCAACCGAGGCCGCCACGGCCTTTGCCGCAATGGCGCGCGGACGCCACATTGGCAAGTTCGTGTTGTCGTTCACCGACCGCGAGGCGATCGAGCGGCAAGCGGCGCAGCGGCCCGCCGATCGGGGGCAGTCGCTGGCCGGCCTTCTCGGGGTCGTCTCCGTGCCGATCGTTGCGGCGACAACGTCACCAGGCGAACCAGCGGCGCGCGCCGACAGTCGTCGCGATCAGGGTTCCCGCGATCAGCATCCCCGCGATGTTGAAGACACCGTCGCCGGCATCTGGCAGGAATTGCTTGGCCGCTCGCCGGTCGGTCACGACGAGAACTTCTTTGACTTGGACGGCGACTCGCTCCTGGGTGTGCAGGTGATCTCGCGGATTCATCTCGCGCTTGGCGTGAAGATTCCGCTGAGCGCCATTTTCGACCATCCCACCGTCGCTGGGCTGGCGGGGCTGGTACGCCAGGCCTCTGGAGCGACGGCCCCGGCCGCCACCGGGCCGGCCGGCCAGATGGAGGAGGGCACCATTTGAGCGCGGCTGCCCGACTGCTCGATCGTCTCGCGGCGCTGGGAGTGACCCTGCATGCCGACGGCGGACGCCTGCGCTTCCGGGCGCCGAAGGGCGTGATGTCGCCGGACCTGATCGCCGACGTTCGCGCCCTCGAAGCCGACGTGCTGCGTCACCTCGGCACCCGCACGTCGGCGATCCCGCTGGTCGCCGACGCCGCCGGTTACGATCTGTCGCACGCACAGCGCCGCCTCTGGGTGCTGCACGAACTCGACCCGGGCACCGCGGCGTACCACATTCCGCTGGTGCACCGCCTCGACGGACCCGTCGATGTTGGCGCCATGCGGCGGGCGTGCGATGCGTTGGTGACGCGACACGAGGCGCTCCGTACGTCACTGGTGACAGAGGCGGGCGTTGCGCGTCAGCGGATTGCCGTCAGCGGCGAATCGTGGCTGACGGTCACCGACGTCTCGGCCACGGCCGATCCCGAGTCGGCGGCGATGGCCGAGGCGCGGCGCGTGGTCGCGGCGCCCTTCGATCTCGCGCGTGCCCCGCTGGGCCGCGCGGTCCTGATTCGCCTTGCTCCCGATCGTCATGTGCTCTGCGTCGTGCTGCACCACTTGATCGCTGACGGTGTCAGCATTGCCGTGCTGATGGAGGACCTGGCCGCCGCCTACGCGTCGGCCTGCGCCGGCCGCAGTGACCCGGATCAGCAGCGGGTGGTTCAGTATCGCGACTGCGCGGCGTGGCAGAACCACTACCTCGCCAGCGGGGAAGCCGAGGCCCATCGTCAGTACTGGCTCGGCAAGCTGGCGCCACCACTTGCGCGCCTTGACCTGGCGACCGACCAGCGTCGCCCGGCCGTGGCCAGTGCCGAGGGCGCCGAGGAACTGATCGCGATCGACCGGGAGACCGTTGACGCGTTACGCCGTGTCTGCCGGGACCACCGCGCGACCTTGTTCATGGGCCTGGTTGCCGCAGTCAAGGTCCTGCTGCATCGCTACACCGGCGCCACCGACGTGGTCGTCGGCACGCCGGTGGCCGGGCGTGACCACGTCGAGGCCGAGCGCGTGGTCGGCGTGTTTATCAACACCCTGGTCCTGCGCGACACCATCGCATCGGCAATGACCTTTGCCGAGGTGCTGGCGTCGGTGCGGCGGACGAGCGCCGAGGCCATGGACCATGCCGCCTACCCGTTCGACCGGCTGGTCCAGGACATCGACACGGCTCGCGATCCGTCGCGCTCGCCGGTGTTCGACGTGCTGGTGATCCTCCAGAGCCAGCAGGGTGGCGAACTGGCCCTCGACGGCTTGGTGGTGTCGTCCTGCTACGAGCACACCGGCACCAGCAAGTTCGACGTCACCGTTAACTTCCACGAAAGCGATGCCGGCCTTTCGGTGGGCATCGAGTACCGCACGGCCTTGTTCGGCCGCGCGCGCGTCCAGCGACTGGGGCGGCACCTGGGCTTGTTGCTGCAGGCGATCATCCAGCGGCCGCAGGTGCCGATCGGCGAACTGGACATGCTGCCAGACGGCGAGCGCGCGCGCGTGCTCCACGACTGGAACGCGACGGAACGGCGGTGGCCGCTCGACCGCACCGTGATTGACCTCATCGACATGCAGGTGCATCGGCACCCCGATGCGGTGGCGGTGGCGTGCGGTGCCCAGACGGTGAGTTACGGAGAGCTGGCCCGGCGATCGGCGCAGGTGGCGGCCGGGCTCGCGGCGCGCGGAATTGGGCCCGGGGCCGTCGTGGCGGTGTACCTGGATCGATCCGTCAACCTGGTCGTGGCGTTGCTCGGCATCCTGCGGACCGGTGCCGCGTACTGCCCCCTGGACCCGCTCTATCCCGCCGAGCGCCTCCAGGGTCAGTTGCGCGATGCGGGGACGCGCCTGCTGGTGTCGGAGCGGGCGCTCGAGCATCGGTTACCGCCCGGGTCGCCTGACGTGGTGTGGGTGGACGCGTGCGCCGCCGAGCCGGACGATCGCGGGCCGAGTCGAGCCGAGGCCGATGGCCTCGCCTATCTGATCTACACCTCCGGATCGACCGGCGCACCCAAGGGGGTGCAGGTCACGCACCGCAACCTCACCAACCTGCTGCTGTCGATGGCCGAGGCGCCGGGCATCGCGCCCCAGGATGTCTGGCTGGCGGTAACCAGCCTGTCGTTTGACATTGCCGGCCTCGAACTGTACCTGCCGCTGATGACTGGTGCGCGGCTGGTCATCGCGACCGCCGATGAAGTGCGTGATGGCGCGCGGCTGGCCGAACGCCTGGTGGCTTGCGGCGCCACGATCATGCAGGGCACCCCGGCCACGTGGCGGTTGCTCGTGACCGCCGGGTGGCGCGGGTCACCGTCGTTCACGGCGTTGTGCGGAGGCGAACTGCTGCCGGACGGTCTCGCGGCCGCGCTGCTCGATCGCGCCGGCGCCGTCTGGAACCTCTACGGTCCAACCGAGACGACGATCTGGTCGCTGCTGCATCGAGTGGCGCGATCGGGCGCACACCCGCACGCCGGCGTGCCCATTGGACGGCCGATCGCCAACACCGGCGCGTACATTCTCGACCGCCATGGTGCGCCCATGCCGCAGGGCTACCCTGGCGATCTGTTCCTAGGCGGCACGGGCGTGAGCCGCGGCTATTGGCATCGCCCGGATCTCACGGCCGATCGGTTTGCGCCCAACCCGTACGGCGAGCGCGGCGATCGTCTTTACCGTACCGGCGATCGCGCCGTGGCACTCGAGGATGGCGCCATCCAGTTTCTCG
>SXGT01171340.1_pt1 | contig 12751 bp, 11 predicted proteins | sample 3176221 | NCBI WGS metagenome assembly SXGT01 (sample SAMN11356862, study PRJNA531348) | freshwater metagenome | isolation source: freshwater sample F1-120 | place: China: Fuxian Lake, Yuxi | collected 2017-12-25
GCACCATGAGCGGTGCTGCCTCGTCTCCCGGTGCGAACTCTGCCCCTAGCCACCAGTTATCAAGACTCGACCAACTCGACAGTGGCCACGGCAGCGATTCGGCAAACGGCAGCAACCTCTGCTTCTGATAGCCGCCAAACACCTCACCCGCTGGGGAAATCAGCAACGCGAGATTGCTTTGTCGCCCGTCTGGTGTGTGGCCGAGCGTGCCGGTGAGCAGCGGGGTCCCGGCTTGCGCTACCAAGGCAAAGAGCGCAGCCCGTGCCTCGGCATCTTCGCGAAGAAATGTCCGTAGTGTGACCTCCGGCCAGATAATGAGATCAGGTTTCGCTTCAGCCGCTGCCAGAGTCAAGCGTTCATATGTGCGCCAGTTCTGTTGAAACGCTGCTTCGTTAACCTCGCGCACCGCCGGCGCGTTGCCTTGGATCACCGTTACCGTCAGTGTGTCGTCGATGAGTGGCTCTGTTTCCAGTGCTGCTATCCGCCAGCGTCCGTAGCCATCGAGGGCGAGGAGAAGGAAACCCGCGGTGAATAGCGTAGGGGCGCGGCTCCTGAGCTTGTCGAAGGGCGTGACCTCCCCAAGCACGCGCACCAGCAAACTGTTCACCAGCACAATAAGAAACCCCAACCCGGCAGGACCACAAACCTCCGCCAGTTGTACAAACGGCAGATGCGGTTGCAGTGCATTCCCCAACGGCCAAGGGAATAACGTCGGGTAGCACTGCTCCACCACCACCCACAGCAGCGGCGGCAACAGCAGTTGTTTTGCTGGAGAGCCACCAAACCGCAGCACGGCAGCAAACATGGCCAGAGCCAGACCATGCCAGAGCACAAAGCCAGCAAACACCAGACTGGCCAACAGCGGAGAAAACGCAAAAAACCGCACCAAACTACCCCACAGCCAAGAGCAACCTACGGCGAAATAGACCACACCCATCAGCCAACCGAGGAGCAACCGCGCTCGCCAAGCGCGACCGGATAGCGCAAAGAACAACGGCACCAAGGCAAACCAGATCACCCAATGCAGCGCTGGTACTGTGATACTCAAGGCCGCGAGTGTGCCGCTCGCGATAGCGAGGAGGTAGGGGCGTGCGACGCTTTCGTGGGGGGGATGATCCATTGCAACCTGTCTCCACAGCTCGCGCCGTGGGCTATCTTCTTACGGGGCAATCTCCGAGAGATAGTGCTGGAGCAATACCAAACCTCACCTTCGCCCAGAGCTAAAAGTCTCCGGGCTACTCTACAGCGCCCCGTAAACGGGGCGGCAACCCGGCTTGAGCGGGCGTTGCCATGGAGCCCGGCGCTGAAGTGCCGGGGGAAATCTTTCAGGGGGAGGTTTTTGCGGAAAGAAAAGCAGAAGCGTCATTCCAGCGGAAGCTGGAATCCAGGGGCGGAGTCTGGATGCCGGGTCGCGCTCCACTAGCCCGGCATGACGGGCTAGTGTTATCCAGACAGAAGACAAACCCGCGAAAATTGCAGGTTGGACGAAAAACCTACCTCTCTAAGGAGTCTTGATGGAGGCAGCTCGTCAAGCTGCCCCTGAGAGCGTATCAACTACTTGGTCGACAGCTTGGTCCCTTTCTTGTTGAACGTCCAGGCTTGCTGATTGAACAGACGGTCATCGCCGATAACGACCTGCGTGGCCAGTGCGCCCTCGCGGGCATTCATCACCTCGGTGCTCTTCAAGTTCACTTTGACCTCGAAGACACCCTTCTTGGTGTTGGGTTTGATGCTGAGTTGTTCTTTGGCCGTCGGGTCGCCCAGGGAGTTATCTTTTTTATCCTTGAAGGTCCAGGTGCCCTTTTTGAGCGTCCAGCCCAAGGAGTTTGCAGGAATTCTTAGGCATGCAATTTTCTTATGCGGATCGGTCGGATCAAGCACGCCCACGGTGACGCCTTCGCTCAGGGGGTCGATGCTGACTCCTGCCGACACGAAAGAGCCCTGGAGGGTCATCTGATCTTCGTCTGGGTCAGGTTTCAACGACAGCCCTGCCGATTTCAATGACAGTGCCGCAGGCGCTCCGCAGTCCGGGTCGAGCATATCGATCAGATCGTCGCCGTCGTCATCCTGGCAGTTGCCACAGATTTCCGGGAAGAAGAGCGTCGTACTCGTTTCCCAACCGCTGGTGTCGCCTTCGATGTCGTCGGTAAAGAGCGAAGTTTCCATGCCAGAGGAGGCGACGATCTGGCTTTGCTGACCGGACAAAACCGGGAGCAAGATATCGTTGACCTGGACATCGTCGATCAGCCACCCACGGAAGCCATTGTAGAAGCCGTCCACAGCAGAAAAGCTGAACTTCACACGTACAGTGCCAGCGGGAAGGGCGACTGTATACAGTTTCCACACCGGGTTAGCGAAGGGATCGGTCGGCACGGCTGATTCGTTGAGAAAGGCGTTGTAGCCAGACGCATAATGGCGGTCGCTCGCGTGCCACGGTGGATCGGTGAGCGGATTCAGTTTGACAATGCGGGTCTCGTTACCGGCCACATCAATCGCGACAATCTCCATCAAGTCGAAGCCGGAGGGATTCTGGGATTCAATTTCCCGCCATGCATAGAATTGCACCCGCCCTTCTGCCGAGGTTGCGGGAAATGACGGTGTGGTCAACGTCCCTAATTTGCCGACGACTGAGGTGCCGCCGGTTTTGGAATCTTGAGGAAGCGGGGCCTCATCCCCGAGGAACGACCCGCGCGCGTCGCCGCCGAACCACCATGCACGAGTGCCGCTATTCGCCGCCGGGAGACAGCCCGGGACCGGGCCGGGAATGGTAATGAGGTCCGGGTGGATGGATGGATTGAGGAGGCAGATACTTTGCGGACCATTGAGCACGTGCCAGGACACGCCAGTGAGGTTCGGTGGTGCTTGGCAGCGAGTATCAGCAGCATCAACCGCACCGTTGCAGTTGTCATCGAATCCGTTGTTACAAATCTCTGTTGCCCCTGGGTTGATCGAGGCGTTGAGGTTGTTGCAGTCATTCGGGGTGAGAAAGCCGTCGTTATCGCCATCGCAAAAGGTCGGTCGGTTCCCGCCCATTCCGTCGGGACAGCCTTCGTCGCGACAGCCGTTGCAGTCGTCATCGACTAGACCGTTACAGGCTTCTGCGGCCAAGGGGTGAGCATTGGCGTTCACGTCGTTACAGTCTTCGGCGGGATAGAGATAAAACCCATCTGTGTTCTTGGGATAGCCGTCGTTGTCGCTATCGATGGCAAAGGCCGCCCCGGTGGGCAGCAGCTGGAGGGTGCTGCCCATGCGTGTCGATAATGCATTGAGGGCAGACGGCTCGCAGAGCGCAAAGATCGTTGCTGAAAAAGCCACGCCCAGTGCTCCGATAGTTCTGTTTCTTTGTCGTTGCACGATGAGATCCTCCCTACTTCACAAGATTTTTAGGAAACTTGATAAGGGTACTACAGCACAAAATACTGCCCGAGCAATACCGACATCTGTCGGTATTCGGAGAGTGGCCGATTGCATTAGGAACTCAAAGCTCCTCCGCAGGAACTACCAGCTCCTGCCGTGCAGCCGTAACAATGAGAGTCCACACGAATCTCGCGCATTGTGAGTACACGCACGAGTTGAGCGGCTGGCGTGTGACCAAGGCGGAACGGGGTGCCGTTGCCGAGCCGCAGGTCCAACATCTGGTTGAAGTCGCAGTCGAACAGATACCCGTCCCATGAAACGCTCACAAGATTACGGCACATGAGGCTGTCGAGCGTATGTGGATTGAAGGCGTGGGCCAACAGTTCGACATAACCGTCGAGTTTGCCGTCGCGTTCCAACGCACGCGCGAAGCGGGCAATCGGCATGTTGGTGAGGGTGTAGAGATGGTTGAAGGTGATGCCGAAGCGCTCGCCCAGTTCGCGGCGATAATCCTCCTGCAATTGTCCTTGCGGCGGTGGCAAGAACGCGCCGACCGGGTTGTATACGAGGTTGAGCGTCAGCCCTGAGCCGTCGCGACCATACCCAGCGTCGTTAAGACGCAGCAACGCTTGCATAGATTTGTCGTAGACTCCGCGCCCACGCTGTGCATCAACGTTTTCGAGCGAATAACACGGCAAGCTGGCGACGATCTCCACCTGCATGGCTGCCAAAAAATCGATCAGGTCTTCCTGACCGGGTTCGAGCAACACCGTTAAGTTGCAGCGGTCCATCACCTGCCGCCCCTCGCGCCGTGCTTCCGCGACCAGGAAACGAAACGAGGGGTTCAACTCGGGTGCGCCGCCGGTAATATCCACGGTCGCGGCATCTGCGGCACGCACGAAATCGAGGACATGCTCGGCAGTCTGGCGAGTCATAATCTCCGTGCGTTTCGGTCCGGCATCCACATGGCAGTGGTGACACGCCTGATTACACAGTTTGCCGACGTTGATTTGCACGGTCTCGATAGAGCTGCGGCTGAGGCGGAGACCTTCTTGTTGGACGCGCTGGTCGAAAGGAAGGAGCGATTGAGAGAATGCGGATGAGAGCATGGCGAAGTTCTTTCTTTGAATCGTGAAACCTATGTTCTCAGATACAGAAACTCGTCCTCTGTGGCTAGAGTTCCCCTGCGACCCCGGAAAACACGATCTTGCCGGGCTTGAGGGTAAAGGAATTTTTCCATTGACTCCGCTAGGTGCGCATGGTAGCCACATGCGGCGGTAAAAGAGAGTTATTTGTGAGCTATGCAACCTTGGGCCTCTTGTTCTTCAATCTCATCTTCCTCATCTTCGTGACAGCTCCGACCCGGGCACAAAGTGCGCAAGAAGAATTGATCTTTGCCACCACGACCAGCGTGCAGGACACTGGGCTGCTCGATGTCATCGTACCGATCTTCGAGAAGCAGAGTGGCTATCACGTCAAAGCTGTTGCGGTCGGCACGGGCCAAGCCTTAGCAATGGCGGGCAAAGGGGAAGCCGACGTGGTGCTGGCGCACGCGCCGGACATCGAAAAGAAATACGTGGCCGACGGCGTCCTCACGAATCGGCGGCTGATGATGCATAACTGGTTCCTTCTCGCAGGTCCGGCGGCTGACCCGGCCAAGATCACAGGCATGACCAAATCCGTGGAGGCGCTGAAAAAGGTCGCTGATGCCAAAGCGACGTTTGTGTCGCGTGGCGACGACTCTGGCACCCACAAACTCGAAAAGAAACTGTGGGAACACGCGGGGATCAAGCCAACTGGCGCATGGTATCTCGAAGCCGGGCAAGGTATGGGCAAGACCCTCAGCATTGCCGGTGAGAAACAGGGCTATGTCATTTCCGACCGCGCCACGTATCTTGCCTTCCAGAAGACAGTTGGCCTTACTGCGCTGGTCGAAGGCGATCCGTTGTTTCTCAATGTCTACCACGTGATGGAAGTCAACGCCGAGAAGTTCCCCAAAGTGAACGCTACAGGCGGAAAAGCGTTTGCCGATTTCCTGTTATCCGCGACTGTGCAAGACATGCTGAAGACTTTCGGCAAAGAGAAATTTGGCGAGTCGCTGTTCACCCCAGATGTGGGAAAGACGGAAGACGTTGTGATGCAGCAGGCTCAGCAGTAAGAAGCTAAGGATATGAACGTGAGAGTGAAAATTGTTACTGCCCTGATTGTCGTGTTGGTGGCTGGATCAGCACTGGCGCAAGAGGCCTCATTGATCGACCTCTTGCAGTCGAAAGGCGTGTTGACCAAGAAAGAGGCTCAGCGCCTCAAAAAGGGGAAAACCACTCAGGCCGGGAAAGCCAGCTATGACGAACAGGCGCTGGTCGATTTGTTGCGTGCCAAGGGCATTCTTGAAGAGAAAGATGTTGCCCAGTTGCAAGCGCCTCCTGCGCCTCCTGCGCCGTCAGTTGCCGCCACACCCGAGTTGAACGAGCGTCTCTCACGCATCGAAAGCCAGCAGCAAACGCTCCAAGCGCAAACCCAGACGCAGGCCGAGCAGCAGAACAAAGCCGTCGAAGAGCTGAAGAAAACCACCAAGACTACGGCAGACGATCTTAAGAAAGGCACGGACTGGCTCAATCGCTTCACTCTCTTTGGCGACATCCGTGTGCGCCATGAAGGGTTCTATCAGGAAGGGGTGCATGCCCGGAATCGCCAACGGCTGCGTTTACGGCTGGGGGCACGCCTCAAGGTCAGTGATGAGATCGAAGCTGGGATCCGCCTTGTCAGCGGCGACCCCAACGAAATCGTCGCCAATAACCAGACTCTCACCGATTCCTTCACCCGCAAGCCCATCAACATCGACAATGCCTACATCACCGTGCGCCCGTCGAAAGTCTTTGGTTGGGACAAGCCGTACTTCTCGCTCACCGGCGGCAAATTCAGCGTCAATTTCTTCCGCCCCAGGGCGGTCATGCTCTCGGAGATGATTTTCGATGAGGACCTTTCGCCAGAAGGTGCGGCTGAGGAGTTCACCTTGTTCGAGGGCACAGATGTAGTGAAGAGCGTGAAGCTCGCGGCTGGCCAATGGGCGATCAAAGAATTCGCTGCCGACCGCGACTCGTACATGCTCGGCGAGCAACTCCAGGTGACGATTGCCCCGACGCCCAAGAGCCAACTCACGCTGGCTGCCGGGGATTATTATTTCTTCCGCTCCGATGCCGTGGCCCAGGAGCGCAACCGCAACGCGCAGTTGGTGCTGACCAACTCCGTGCGTCTCAAAAACGGTAAACTCGTGCGTGGCGGCGACCTGATCACCCCGAACACAGCCAATCCGATTCAACGCTTCGCTGGCGGCTTCAATATCGTCAATGCCAGCGCCCAGTTCGTGCTCAACCCCGAATCCCAATGGCCGTTCTCACTCATGGTAGATTACGCCCATAACACGCAAGCCGCCTTGGGCATGGATGACGCATTCTTGGTCGGAGCCGGGATTGGGCAGGCGAGAAATCCCGGTGACTTCGCCTTCTCGGCGGCGTGGTCACGAGTAGAGACCGACTCGGTCATCTCGATGTTTACCTTGAGCGATTATGGTCGGCGTGGCGGCACCAACGTCCAAGGGCCGATTGTGAAGTTCGACTACATGCTGTTTCCGCGTCTCACGCTGACGGCGAAAGGCTATTTCGTGGAGTTCATTGACCGCCCGGCGGGAGCCACGAACTCCACAGTTAATCGCATGCAACTGGATGCGCTCTTCGCCTTTTAGAACGCATCCTGCCAGATCAGGGAGGCCCTCCTGCTTACAACCCGCCGCGTACGGCGCGGACCGCCTGGACTCCCCATTTGGGGCCAGCCGAGATAAAGCCACTGCCAAAATGCCACGCCCAGGCTTGGCCAGGATTGGCTTGGTCATTGCTGGTGGACCAGTGGGAATAGGCAACACTACCAAGAATCGGTTCGCCGTAGATAGTGAGCAACTCGGCCAACGTCGGCAGTCGCCACCCTCTGGCACCGGCGAATCCAAAACCTCCGTTGAGGGTATTGAGAGTTTTGAGGAAGTCGTCGTATGCGCCGCCGTCGTCGTCGCCACCGACGTTAATGAAGTCTAAGGCGTAGAGGTTGTCGGGATCATGCACATCCGCGTAGTTATAATTGAAATCTGGGGCACCGCTTTTCATCTCCCAGGTCAGAAAGGTCAGGCGGTCAGTAAACGTACCGTTGCCATTATCGACGAACCGATCCTGAGCAGAGCAAGACGGACTATTTTTCAGGGCTTGTAGCTTCGTCCACACGGCTGCGTACTTGTCTTTGCACTTGAGCAGTTTGGCGCTGTCCACGAAGCCATCCCTTTCCCCTTTCGCCATAACCGTCTGCACGCACATTTCGTAGGTGCCCTTCGCCTGAGCGCGGCCCGAGCGACATTTCTGCTCGTCGTCCAATGCCTGCGCGGTACTGACCGATCCGACGACTATCGCGGTTAATGCCAACCATGCCACTTTTTTTATACGTCCGACTCCTTCCTCTGTTTTCAGAAGAGTTAAGTGATGGAGAGATCCCGGGCTTCTGCAAAGCCCAGGGGCGAAGTGATCGACCGCCTTTCGACACGGAAGCGCACTCGCGATCCGTGCCGTGACGAACGCCCGACCGTTTACGGAGGTTGTTCGATTTATGTACTCAGGATACGGAAAGAAATTTCGCTTCTCCTAGCACTTGCGAACAAATATTGTCAAGGATAGGAGCTACACAGTTGACCAAAGAAGGGTGTGAGTGGGTCATAAATACCCTGAAAGGCAAAGATGAGGGCCACATCAAATAGCAGCTAGAGGCTATCCGAAAACCTGAGTCGTGTGGCATGCCTGGATTCCCGCTTTCGCGAGAATGACATTCGGGGAGGTTGCCTCGTCACGCCCGCGCAGCAGGGCGTCCAGAAAAGGAGTTTTCGGATGATTTCTCGTCCCGACCTCGCTGTGACGCTCTCTCGACTTAGGGAGCCGGCAGAAAGTCTTTCGCGTTTTTATTATGGATCTGCTTTTAATCGGTATTCGACAAGGATTCTGGTTGCTACTTTCCGGCGACCCGGAAGTCTGGCGCATTACCATTCTGTCTTTGCAGATTTCGCTGACGGCGACCCTGTTGAGCCTGCTGCTTGGGGTGCCGTGCGGCGTGCTGCTCGCGCTCAACGAGTTTCCTGGGCGACGGATAGTAATCAGTCTGGTCAACACCGGCATGAGTCTGCCGCCGGTGGTCGTGGGATTGTTCGTGACGATGCTGCTGTGGCGCAGCGGCCCGCTCGGGTTTGTGCGGCTGATGTACACGCCCAGCGCCATGGTGCTAGCGCAGGTGATTATCGCTGCGCCGATCGTGACCGGGCTGACGCTGGCCGCCATTCAGCAACTCAACCCCAAACTGCGCTTGCAGATTCTGGCGTTGGGTGCGTCGCGGACCCAGCTGGTCTGGCTGTTGTTGCGCGAGGCGCGCTTGCCGGTGCTAGCAGCCGTCATGGCCGGGTTTGGCGGGGTGATCTCCGAGATCGGCGCGTCGATGATGGTCGGCGGCAACATCCTCGGCCACACCCGCGTCTTGACCACCGCCACCGTCATGGAAACCAGCAAAGGCAACTTCGACATCGCCATTGCTCTGAGCGTGATCTTGCTGCTGCTGATTTTCTTTGTGAACGCCGTGCTGACGTATACGCAGCAACGGCAGCGGCCATTGTAGTGCCGCGTTAGACTGTCGCAGTCAGTTTGCCCTTATGCTGTTGATTGCTCCTGGCCAGAGCGAACAAACCATTGACGGCTTCCACCAAGGCTTGGGCTCCCCCTGGAGCAAAGTACGTTTCGCCGCACTCCGAACAGACCTGAGCCCGGATACCAGACACCGCCACGCGCACCCCTTCGCGCTCGAATTCCTGAGAAACCGCCCGGGTGCGGACAGTGCCGCCGCAGGAGGAACAGGAGGAAAGTTTAAGACCTCTCATCGCTTTTCCCTCTGAGCGCTTCCAGAAGTTGACTCTCGTCGAACCCTTCTTCAATCATGTGGCGAACGGCGTGCAATCCGACCCGGTAGCGTTTCGCTTGCACCATTCCTTGGATGAGAGAGAAAAGCGCATCCATGTCTTCACTCACCTCCCTTTCCGCCGACCACGTTTCGCCAGCAAGTCATCTGGCTCGGGCAAGTTCCAAATAGTACGAATAGCCTTAGCCAAGTCTGGATCAAGTCGCTGCAAGACTTTTTCCTTGTCGTCTGCGGCATGAAACTCTGCGAACGTGCGCAGCCGCTCGGCTTCGCCTTCAACTTCTATCATATAATTTTCAATATATCGAAAATCTCCTATACCAAATGCCTTTGTGCATTTGGCCTTCCCTTCCTAAGACAGAAACCGTTATGAGTATAGTATGACTGCTGAGATCCTCCTCACCGCGCACAACCTCCACGTCGAAGTCGGCGGACGCACGCTGCTCACGGTTCCGAATCTGGAGATTCAACGTGGCGAGGTGTTGGCCATCATTGGTCCCAACGGTGCAGGGAAAAGCACGCTGCTTCAATCGCTGGCGGGTTTGCGAGCGGTATCGAGCGGAGAGTTGTCGTTCGATGGGCAAGTGGTGAACCTTGATGATCCTCCGCTGGCTTTCCGGCGGCGCCTCGCGGTGGTGGTTCAGGAGCCGCTGCTGTTCGATGCCACGGTGTACGAGAATGTCGCCAGCGGGTTGAAGCTGCGCAAGGTGGCAACGTTGGCGGTGCGGGAACGTGTGGCGTTATGGCTGGCGCGATTTGGCATTGACCATCTGGCACAGCGCCAGGCGCGTTCTCTTTCCGGTGGCGAGGCGCAGCGAGTGAGTTTGGCGCGGGCGTTTGTGTTGGAGCCGGACCTCATGCTCCTCGATGAACCGTTTTCGGCACTTGATCCGCTGACACGCGAAGCGCTGATCGATACCTTTCATCGCTTACAGCGTCAGACGCGCATCGCAACAGTGTTGGTCACGCATGATCGTTTGGAAGCCCTGCGCTTGGGAGATCGTATCGCGGTGATGGACGGCGGAGTCATCGCGCAGATTGGTACGCCGGAGGAAGTGTTTGCCCAGCCGGTGAATGAAAAGATCGCGAGCTTTGTGGGTATCGAGACGATTCTACGTGGCCATATCGAGTCGCAAGCCGAGGGGTTTGCCGAGATCCACGTTGCCGAGGATCGCCGCATCGCCGCTGCCTCGCTTCTTGCTGCTGGCGCTGCTGTGACCGTGTGCATTCGTCCAGAAGAGGTGACGCTGTTGGCGCTCGCCGGTGAGTCTTTGCCATCGAGTGCGCGGAATCACTTCCCAGCAACGGTGACACGCCTTGTGCCGTGGGGCGTGGCCTTCAAGGTCCATCTCGATTGCGGATTCCCTCTGGTCGCGTTCGTTACCCGCCCGTCCATTGAACTCTTACAGCTTCGGGAAGGGCAACGCATTGTCGCAACCTTCAAGGCAACTGCCGTACATGTGCTGGCGGAGTAGGTGCAACGTATTGGCGACGATGCCACCTGAGCGAGTTTTTCTTTCCCTCTGAGAGATTTTTGCTTGACACTGCTTTGCTCAACCTATCTACTGCCGTGGTCCGCTTGAGGGTCTCGCCTCAAAGACGTGGTCTAAGGAGGGCTGATGGAAGAATCGCAAGGGAAGTTCTTTTATGGCTGGGTGATCGTGTTCGCTGGTTTGGCGCTCAGCCTCATCATGTACGGCGTCGTCGACGTCTTTGGCATTATGTTCAAGCCTCTGTCCGAAGAGTTCCACTGGGATCGGGCAACGGTGTCGGCGTCCTCAATGATTAACTGGCTCAGTTTCGGAGTCGGCAACCTCGTGCTCGGCACGTTGACCGACCGCATTGGTTCCCGTCGGGTGATGATTCTTGGTGGGATTCTATTCGCTATCGGCACCTTGCTCATGAGTCAGCTACAGTCGGTATGGCATCTGTATTTCGTCTTTGGCGTGCTGATCGCGGTTGGTCGTTCGGCGGCGGCTGTGCCGCTGACCGCGCTGGTGACCAAATGGTTCACCAAAAACCAGGGCTTGGCTCTCGCACTGGCGCAGTCGCAAAACGTGGGGTCGGCAGTGTTCGCGCCGCTGTCGGTGTTCCTCCTGGCGCAATACGGCTGGCGCGGTGCCTACATCGGACTGGGTCTGATTGGTCTTTTGATTATCCCGCTCGCCTTGCTGATGCGCGATCATCACACCAGCCGCTCGCAGGTGTCCGAGGCTGCGGGACGTGCTGGCGCGGTCTCTTCCTCCACACTCCCTGGCATGACGCTCGGGGAAGCGATGCGCACGCGCGCGTTCTGGACGCTCAACCTCATGGTTATCGGGTGTTGTGCTTGCCATTCCTGCATCTTGCTGCATGGCGTTAATCACATGACAGATGTCGGTCTGACAGCGACGACGGCTTCGCAGGTTGTCGCGGTGATGGCGATCTTCGGCATGCTCGGTAAGATCGCCAACGGTTTGATGGCAGACAAAGTCGGTGCGAAATGGTCGATGGCTGGGTTCCTTTTTCTGCAAGCGATCACCATTCCGATGTTCGTGCATGCACACGAGTTGCCGACCTTCTACATGTGGGCCGTGCTGTTCGGCACCGGGTTCGGCGGGCCGATGCCGGTCTACGCCATGCTTTTCCGTGAATACTTTGGTACCCGTCACATTGGCTCAATTCTGGGATTCTTTTTCCTGACGGCGGCCATTGGCATGGGGTCGGGCGGGATGATGGGCGGCGTGTTGTACAACATGTTCGGCGATTACGCGGTGCCGTTCTTTACCAGCACTGGCACCGGACTGATGGCGGCAGTCTTGGCGCTGACGTTGCCCTCGACGGAGAAGCAAAAAGCTGCGATGGCCCCGCAGATGGCACTCGCCAGCTAAGTCTTTCATCTCAATGAATTTGAAGGGTAGCAGTGGTGGCGTCATTCCGGGCCAGCACTGCGAGACCCGGAATCCAGGGGGCAGAACTACAGGCCAATGCTTTATGCTCCTGGATTCCGACCGGAGTTTATCCTGAGCCCTTCGACTGCGCTGCGCTACGCTCAGGACAGACTCTGCCGAAGGGCGGGTATGACGGGCTAGTAGCGTATCCAGACAGAGTGCAAACCCGCGAAAATTGCAGGTTGGACGAAAACCCTCCCCCTCTGAGGAGCTGCCCCGACCGGGCGTCTCTCCGTACAATCCCACGTTTGCTCTCCCCCCCCTCGCTGCTATGGTGTCCGCCATGCGTTGTCCCGGCTGCGGAACCGTCAATCACTTGGGTGCCAAATTTTGCGACGAATGCGCAACGCCGCTGCCGCGCGTCTGTCCGTCGTGTGGCACCGAGAATCGCCCTGATGCCAAGTTCTGTCAGGAATGCGCCGCCTCGCTGACTGCGCTGAAGAGTACCGACAGGACAGGGACGAGCCTTTCCC
>SXGT01476292.1_pt1 | contig 12751 bp, 10 predicted proteins | sample 3176221 | NCBI WGS metagenome assembly SXGT01 (sample SAMN11356862, study PRJNA531348) | freshwater metagenome | isolation source: freshwater sample F1-120 | place: China: Fuxian Lake, Yuxi | collected 2017-12-25
CCCTGGCCCCGGGCGCCCTCTTCGGCCTTGATGAGTGTACCATCGGGCCCCGGGCGGTAAACGGCCGCCAGGCGCCCGGCTTTCTCAGCTGGCACGAAGAAATAGGTGTCGGGCATCCCGACCGGCCCGAAGATCCGCTGGGCAAAGAACTGATCGAGTGGCAGGCCCGAAACCCGCTCGACGATGCAACCGAGAATGTCGGTGTTGTAGCCGTACACGTACTTCTCGCCCGGCTGGGCCACGAATGGCAGGGCCCCCAAACGATCCATCGTCGCGCAGATCGGCTCGTCCTTGTCCGCGGTATACCAGCCGTATCCGGCGGCCGGACCCAGGCCCTGGGCCTGGTAGAGCGGGGCAACGATCGGGTCGGTGCCGTAGCTGATGCCGGCGGTGTGCGTCAGAAGATCCCGAATCGTGATCGACCGCTTGGCGGGAACGACGGTGCGGCCCGTGTCCGCCTGGCTGGCCACCTTACTCCCGGCGAAGGTGGGCATCCAGCGGGACACCGGGTCGCCGAGTCCGAGCTTCCCCTCTTCGTACAGCATCATGATGGCGACGCTGGTGACCGCTTTGGTCTGCGACGCGATCCGGAACATGGTGTTCGCGGTAAGTGCCTTGCCGGCCTCCTTGTCAGCCCAACCATAGGCGCCCTGGTAGGCCACCTTGCCATGTTGCATGACCAGCCCGAGGACGCCGGCCACCTTCCCGGAATCGGCCCAGGCCTTGAACACCTGGTCGATCCGAGCGAGGCGGTCCTTCGACAGTGTGAGCGGCTGAGCCGGGGCGGCCTGGACCAAGCCGATGACGAGCAGGCCGCATTGAGCCAACGGGCCGACGAGCTTGCGAGCGGTGGTCACGGTTAGAGCCATTGACGAGGAAGTCCGAAGGTACGGCGGCTGGCGGTGGGGAGCAAGGAGAGTTTAGAACGCCCAGCCGGCGCGCTAGATTGCGACGACCGACAACGGACCACCCATCGTGCCCCTCTCGACCCGATTCGCCGCCCAAGCGCTCGCCATTGCTTTCGCCATGGGCGGGCCTGGTACCGGCGTTGCCCAATCTCGCCCGCCGGCCGCCCGCTACGACCTGCTCTTCACCGGCGGCATCGTGGTCGATGGGACCGGGCAACCCCGATTTTCCGCCGATGTGGCGATCCGAGGCGACCGGATCGTCGCGGTGGAGCCCGGTATTCCCCCTGCCCGGGCCGCCATGGTCATCGACATCGCCGGCTTGGTTCTGGCACCCGGTTTCATCGACAACCATGCCCATGTCGCCCCGTCCATCGCCCGGTACCCGCTGGAGGAAAACTTCATCCGCCAGGGGATCACCACGATCATGGCCTCGCTCCACAGCACCGACCAGCCCTGGCCGCTGGCACCGTACTTGGCAGATCTCCGAATGGCGCCTAACGTCGGCTTCTTCGCCGGTCATACCTGGATTCGGAAGCAGGTCATGGGCCTCGCCGATCGAGACCCAACCGCCGCCGAGCTCGCCCAAATGAAGGCGATGGTCGACCGGTCGATGCGCGAGGGCGCTTTGGGCCTCTCCACCGGGCTCGAGTACGTTCCCGCCTTCTACAGCAAGACTGACGAGGTCATTGCGCTCGCCAAGGTGGCCGCCCGTCATGGCGGGATCTACGTCACCCACGTTCGCGACGAAGGCCCCGGGGCGCTCGCCTCGATGGCCGAGGTCGTTCGGATCGCCCGGGAAGCCAAGCTGCCGGCCCAAGTCAACCATCACAAGGTTGCCGGCGCGGCCCAGTTCGGACTGTCTCGGCAAACCCTCGCGATGGTCGACCAAGCCCGGGCCGAGGGGCTCGACATCAAAGTCGACCTGTATCCGTACACCGCGTTCAGCACCTACTCCGATATCATGTTCCCGCCTTGGTCGCTGGCCGACGGTGCATCCGGCTTTGCCGAACGGGTCGCTGACCCCGCGACCCGGCAGCGGATCGAGACCGAGATGCGGCGGATCTTTCCGGAGCAGGCCGGCGATGGCCCGAAGAGCATCCAGTTTCGGACCCTCCCGAAGCAGCCCGCCTATAACGGCCAGACCCTGGCCGACTACCTCACCGCCAAGGGGTTGCCGGCGACCGTTGAAGCCGCCATTCCCGCGCTCATCGATCTCCAGCTCGAAGGCTCGTTCGACGCCATCTACCACAGCATGGACGAGGCCGACGTGATTCGCATTCTCCAACATCCGACCGCGATGTTCGAGAGCGATGGCGACCCGATCGGCTTTGGGGTCGGCTTTCCGCACCCGCGGAGCTACGGGACATTCCCCCGAGTGTTGGCCCGCTACGTCCGCGAACTCAAGGTGATCACCCTCGAAGAAGCCATTCGCAAGATGACCTCGGCCGCGGCGGATCAGATCAACCAACCCAAGCGGGGCCGGATCAAGCCCGGCGCCTTCGCCGACCTGGTGGTATTCGACCCCGACCGGATTCAGGATCATGCGACGTTCACCGAGCCCCACCGATTCTCGACCGGTATCGTTCACCTGATCGTGAACGGGGCCGCCGTGATCCGAAACGGCGCCCTCACCGGCCGGATGCCGGGCCGGGTCATTCGCGGACCCGCCCGCCGACCCAACTAGGAAAACCACATGCTCACCCAAGCCGCTTTCGCGCTGCTGCTGCCCGCGGTCATCGTTGCCCAAACGCCGCCACCCACGAAGGTGCTCAAGGCGGGACACGCCCTCGATGTTCGCACCGGCCGATGGATCGACAATGCGGTGATCGTCATTGCCGGCGACCGGATTGCCGCGGTGGGGCCCGCCGCCACCACCATTGTCCCGGCCGGGGTTCCGCTCCACGATCTCGGCAACGTCTATCTCTTGCCCGGCCTGATCGATGCCCATGTCCATATCAACGACGAGCCTCAGCTCCGCGGCCCCGACTACCACGCGGCCTCGGCGGCGAGATTGGCGATCATCGGGGTCAAGAACGCCCGGAAGATGATCGAGGCCGGCTTCACCGCCGGACGGTCGCTCGGCAACAACTACTTCTCGGATGTGGCGGTCCGGGATGCGATCAACGCCGCGGAGATCGTCGGGCCGCGGCTGCAGGTTTCCGGTCCGATGGTCGGCGGCACCGGAACCCATTGCGACTACACCTTCCTTGCTCCCGAGTTTCGCCACAACGACGAGGGGGTGGCCGACGGCGTCGACGGGCTGATCGGAAAGACCCGCTTCGGGTTCAAGTACGGCGGCGACTGGGTCAAGTTCTGCGCGAGCGGCGGGGTGTCGGGCCGGGGGACGCTCCCCGACGACATTCACCTCTCGTTCGATGAGATGAAAGCCATCGTCGACGAAGCGACCCGCCGGCGGAAGAAGGCCGCCGCCCATGCCCACGGCACCGAGGCCATCAAGCTGGCGATCAGGGCCGGGGTTGCCTCGATCGAGCATGGCAGCATGCTCGATGACGAGGCCATCGCCATGATGAAGCAGCACGGCACGGCGCTGGTTGCCGACATGTACAACGGCGAGTGGATCATCGCCCACGGCGCCGAGAACAACTTCACGCCTGGCAGCCTGTCGCGAGCCCGCCTGCTCCATCCGGTGGCGGTGGCCAGCTTCCGGAAGGCCGTGGCCGCCGGGGTCGACATCGTCTTCGGAACCGACGCCGGCACCATGCCGCACGGCCTCACCGGTCGCCAGTTCGCCACCTACGTCGACAACGGCATGCCGGCTCTCCAGGCCATTCAGTCGGCCACCCTGCGAGCCGCGACCCTGCTTGGATGGGATGATCGGCTCGGCAGCCTCGAGCCCGGCAAGCTCGCCGATTTGATCGCGGTTCGGAGCAACCCGCTCGAGGATCCGAAAACGCTGACGGACGTGAAGATCGTCATCAAGGGCGGCGAACTCGTCAAAGGCCAGTGGTGACCGCCCCGGCGACGGTCGAAAGGTCACCGAGATGAACGAACTCCTGGTGACGGCGTTGGCCGAGCGCTACCGGATCGACCGCGAGCTGGGCCAGGGTGGGATGGCCACCGTCTACCTGGCGCACGATCTGAAGCACGATCGCAATGTGGCCATCAAGGTGCTCCGCCCCGAAATCGGCGCCGCTCTGGGCGCCGAGCGGTTCCTGCTCGAGATCAAGACGACCGCCAATCTCCGCCATCCCCACATCGTCCCCCTCTACGACTCGGGCGAGGTCCGGCTCGAGGCGGCGGCCGCCGGTGGCGGCCCGCAGACGCTCCTCTACTACGTCATGCCGCTCGTCGAGGGTGAATCACTCCGCGATCGACTCAACCGCGACAAGCAACTCCCGATCGACGAGGCGCTCCGGATCGCCGGCGAGGTGGCCGACGCGCTGAGCTACGCCCATGCCCGCGGCGTCGTCCATCGGGACATCAAGCCCGAGAACATCTTGCTCGAGGCTGGCCACGCCGCAGTCGCCGACTTCGGGATTGCCCGCGCTGTCAGTGCCGCGGGCGGCGAGCGGCTGACCCAAACCGGGATGGCCGTCGGAACGCCGATGTACATGAGTCCCGAACAGGCGGCGGGCGAGAGCGACATCGACGGGCGGAGCGATCTCTACAGCCTGGCCTGCGTTCTCTACGAGATGTTGGGTGGCCAAGCGCCGTTCACCGGCCCGACCGCGGCCGCGATCGCCCGCCAGCACTTGGTCGCCAGCCCGCCGCCGATCACCAACCTCAGGCCGGCGGTGCCGGCGCCGGTGGTGGACGCGCTCCAGCGGGCGCTCAGCAAGTCACCGGCGGACCGGTTCAATCCGGTGGCGCAGTTCGGGGCCGCGATCGCACCGGGAGCGGCGACGACCGGCGCCCCACCGGCTCAGGCCAAACGGTTCCCGGTGCGGCGGCTCGTGGCGGCCGGGTTGACCGTGGCGGCGATTGCCGTCGCAATCCTGCTCTGGAATCGGACCGGCCGTTCGCCAGGTGGGGCCTCCGCGGCCGCTTCGTCGATTGCCGTGTTACCGTTCGTCGACCTGAGCCCCGACCAGGCCAACGCGTACCTCGGCGACGGCATTGCCGAGACCTTGATCAACGCCTTGGTGAACGTACCGGGGCTCACCGTCGCGGCGCGGACCTCGGCGTTCAGTTTCCGGGGCCGCGAGGCCGACGTCCGCGAGATCGGCAAGCAGCTGAACGTGGCCGCCGTGCTCGAAGGCAGCGTCCAACGGGTCGGCGACCAACTTCGGGTGACGGCCCAGCTGGTTCGCGCCGAAGATGGTGTGAATCTCTGGTCACGCCGGTTCGACCGGCCCGTGGCCGATATCTTCCAGGTCCAGGACGAGGTCGCCCGCTCGGCGGTGGCGGCGCTGCAGCTCACGGCAACCTCCGCCGCCGATTCCATCAGCGCGGTGGGCGGCACCAAGGTGAGCGCGGCCTACGACGCCTACCTCCTCGGCCGCTACCACTGGAATCTGCGCACCACCGAAGGCATGATGCACGCCACCGCAGCCTTCAGGAAGGCCGTGGCGCTCGATTCGGGGTATGCCCGTGGTTGGGCCGGTCTGGCTGACGCGTACGCCCTTTCCATCCCGGCCGAATACAACGTTCCCGGACTGAGCAGGGACTCCTTGCTCACCCTGGGCGAGCAGGCGGCTCGACGGGCGATCGCTTTAGCCCCGACGCTCGGGGAGGCGTACGCCTCGCTCGGTGAGGTCCTGGAGGGATGGCTTCGCTTCGACGAGGCCGCGCTCGAGTTCGAGCAGGCCGTTCGCCTGGCCCCCCGATACCCGACCGCACGCCAGTGGTACGGCTACAACCTCCAAGTCCACGCTCAGTGGGACGAAGCGATCCGGGAAATGGAAGTCGCTCATCAACTCGACCCGCTGTCGCACGTGATCACCCTGTCGCTCGCCATTGCGTACGACGGGGCGGACCGGTTCGCCGAGGCGGCGCCACTCTATGCGCAGGGGCTCGCCCAGTCACCGGAGGCCTGGTACGCATGGACCACCCGAGTCGGCCACGAACTGGCGCTCGGGAACGTCGACTCCGCGGCCACCTCGTTCCGGCGGGTCCAGCGATCCGAAGGTGTCGATAGCGCGACGGCGGCGCGAACCGAGCGGGGGCTCGTCGACCCTGCCACCCGGGACGCCACGGTGGACGGCTTGATCCGGAGTAACTCGCTCAGCGCCCATCACGCGGCACTGGCGTTCGCGCGCTGGACCCGGGATAGCGCCGCCGTCTATCGGGTGCTCGAGCGGATGGCTGGCGAGGGCACTGGTTCGACGCCGTTGATAACGGTCTATTCCACGCTCGGTCCCAAACTCCGAGCCGACCCTCGGGTCCAGGCGCTGATGCGCAAGATCGGGGCGCCAGCCCCGGGCCGGCCCGGGCGGATCCAATGAACGGCATCGGCATCTACTGTTGCTCCTCTGAACCCATGAGGCGGAGAGTCTCAATGTCGAAGCGGCACGGTCTCGAGTCGGTGGTGGGTGGGTTGATTCTGACCTCGATGGCCCTTTGGACGGCCGGCTGCGCCAAGACCGCCGCGCCCCCCGCGACGGACGCGACGGCGTTCGTTAACGTCAACGTGGTCGACATCGCCGCGGGACGGATCGAGCCGGCGCAGACGGTGGTGGTGTCGGGCGGGCGGATTATCCGGGTGGCGGCGGACCAGCCACCGAGCGGTGCGCGGACCATCGACGGGACGGGCCGGTACCTGATCCCCGGGTTGATGGACATGCACACTCACTTGATGAACGAGGAGCAGCTCGTCCTCTATCTGGCCAACGGCGTCACCACCGTCCGCAACATGTCGGGTGACTCGATGGCGCTGGCGTGGCGCGAGGCGGTCACGGCCGGGAAGTTGATGGGGCCCCGGATCGTCACCGCGGGCCCGATCATTGACGGCAAGCCCAAGATCTGGACCTTCGGGGTCGAGGTGGACGATCCCGCCGTCGTCGACACGATGATCAAGCACCAGAAGGAGGCGGGGTACGACTTCGTGAAGGTCTATTCCCGGCTCAGCCCTCAGGTGTTCGACGCGATCATCGCGGCGGGCCGGAAATACGGTATCGAGGTATCGGGCCACGTGCCGCAAGACGTCCCGCTCGCTCACGCGATCGAGTCAGGCATGCGCACCGGCGAGCACTTCATCGGGGCGCTGAAAGCGGTGCTCGAGGACGGTGCCACGGCCAGCCCCGATCTCGCGGTGCTGGACCCGAGGGCCAAGGGGGTCGTGATCGGCTGGGGGAAGAACCAGGTGGACGTCGCGACCCTGATCGATTCCGCCAAGGTCGCGGCGCTGGGTGCGCTCGCGCGGAAGAGCGATTTCTGGTTCGATCCGACCCACGACATCATGCGGAACTTCACCAGCCGCCCGGTCGCCGGACACCCCGATGCCTTGCGATTCATGTCGCCGCCGGAGTTGGCGATGATGAAGAACGTCCAGAAGATGTTCGGTCTCACCCCCGAGATGCTCGCCGGGGAGGATCGATCGTACGCCGTGCGGACGACCCTGGTCGCGGCGCTCCACCAGGCCGGGGCCAAGATCGTTGCCGGGACCGATAACGCCATCTTGAACGGGTGGGCCCTCAAGGACGAGATCGTGGCGCTATCGAAGGCCGGTCTGGGGAATGCGGCGGCGCTGCGCGCCGCAACCCTGGCCCCGGCGCAGTACCTCCGCAAGCAAGGTGAACTGGGGGAAGTGAAGGAGGGGGCGGTGGCCGACCTGGTCCTCCTGAGCGGCAATCCGATCGAGAACCTCGACGCGCTCTATCGGCCCGTGGGCGTGATGGCGGGCGGCGTCTGGCGCACGGCCGCCGATTTTGCCCCGCTACTCGATGGCATCGCGGCGAAGAGAGCGGCGGAGACGACCATGACCGTGCCGGCCGAGATCAGGAAGTAGGCCGTCACATCCGCGACCGTGAGAGCCAGGCCTCAGGCGCCGAGCACCTCGGACAGCCGAGTTCCGACCGCGTCGACCTCGTTGTCACTGATCGCGTCGAAGCAGAAAATCAGCCGGTCGGCCCGTACGTCGCAGGCGATCGAGGGACTCCCCTCCGCCAGGAGCCGGCCGAGTTCGCCGTGGGTCAGGCGATGACCGGCGGCGAGCTCCAGGACCAGTGAGTTCACCGGGTCGGGCACCAAGCCGGTTTTGCCCTGCTCAACATTCGGGGGGCCAAGCCCGGTTCCCGCGCGGTCATCGTCCTCACGGTGCTCAAGTTGACGCCGTTGCTGATCCTCCTCGTGGCGGGCCTTGGCTCGGTCCACATCGCCAACCTCGCCTGGACCGACCAGCCGACCCTCGGCGGACTGGCCCGAGGGTCGTTGCGGCGAGACGGCGTGGTGTCCGACCGCGCCCCCCTCGCGTTGCCTGGCGCTGCGGTAATTCGGCCAGCCGCGCTCGGGCTCACTCTCGTGGTCCTGGCGACCGCGGCACGGGCTGAACTGCTCGCGGTGGCCGGCTTCGTGGTGATCGTGAGCCTGTTCTATTTTGGCTGGCGTAGGGCTTCCGCGAATCGGTGAGACGCCCCGCAATGCTCAATGGTGGCTTCGACTACCAGTCGTCGGCCCGGCGGTACGCGTCAATGACTGCCCGCTCGCCCTCCTTGCCGGGGCGGGAGTTCCCGTGCTCCATGCCGAGGACGCCCTGGTATCCCTTCGACGCCAGGTGCCGGAACACGTTGCCGTAGTTGACCTCCCCGGTCCCCGGCTCGTCCCGGCCCGGATTGTCGCCGATTTGAAAGTAGGCAATCTCGTCCCACGCCGCATCGATGTTCGGGATCAGGTTGCCCTCGGTGATCTGCTGGTGGTAGGCGTCGAAGAGAATCTTGCACGCCGGGCTCGCCACCGCTTTGCAGAGAGCGTACGCCTGCGGCGTCTTGGTGAGGATCATCCCGGGATGGTCGTGCAGGGTGTTGAGCGGTTCGAGCACCATCGTGAGGCCGTGCGGCTCGAGGATCGCGGCGGCCCGCTTGAGTGACTCGATCAGGTGCGCGGTCTGATACTGGAGGTCGAGCCGGGCGTCCACATGGCCGGGGACGACGGTCATCCACCGGGCCCGGACCCGTTTGGCGACCTCGACGGATTGGCGGATCTCGGTGAGGAACTGGGCCCGGGGCGCCGGCTCGCCGCCGGCCAGGGTGGGTTTGTTCCACCCGATGGTGTAGGCAACGAACACCCCCATCCGAATGCCGAGCCGTTCCATCGCCGCCGCGATCCTCTCTTGCTCGGCGAGCGGGCGCTCCCGCATCCCGTTGTCCTCGAGCGCTCTGAAGCCCTCGGCGGCCATGAATTCGAGTTGGGCGACCACGTCCGGGCCGGCATGGGCCCGGAACATCCCGCAATGGGGCGCATAGTTCATGCGGAACGGCCGGGCCTTGAGACCTTTGTTAGGCAGCCGGGGCAGGGAGACTAGGGTGGCGGCGGCCGCGCCCACGAAATGACGGCGGCGCATCTCAGCCCTCTCCGTACTGGCGGTCGACCTTGGTTCGGCCGGGCATCGGCACCGGCGGGACCGCCAGCGGTCCGAGCTGCATCGCGCCGGGTGGCGTCAAGCTCTGGGGCGAGAGCAACAAATCGGCCCAGTTGATCACCTGCCCGGTGTAGGCCGCCTCGCGGACCATGATCGCGGTGAGCGTGCTTTCGGCGACTTGGCGGCCCTCATTGAGCGGGGTGCCGGCCCGAATGCTGGCGATCAAGTCGATATGCTCCTGAACGTACGGATTGGGTTTGGCGCCCTGGTAGGTAAATGGCGAGGCGCCGGCAATCGACCCCGCCGGATCGGTGGTCCCCTTGGTTCCCTGAAACTGCTCGCCGACCCGATCCTCGCAGCCGTCGATCTGGCGGCACATGCTGGCCACCCGGCCGCCGTTCGGATATTCGAGGTGGACGCTGAAATGATCGAAGATGTGACCGAACTCCGGTCCGGTGCGCCATTGGCGGCCTCCAGTACCGACCGCCTTGACGGGCTGACCACCCATGACCCAGTTGGCGACATCCAGGTTGTGAATGTGCTGCTCGACCACATGGTCACCGGATAACCAAGCGAAGTAGAGCCAGTTCCGGATCTGCCACTCGGTGTCGGACCACTCCGGCTTCCGGGCCGCGTGCCAGAGGCCGCCTTGATTCCAATAGACTTGGCCCCCGACGATCTCGCCGATCGCGCCCTGGCGGATCTGTTCGATGGTCGCCCGATAGGCCGGGTCATGTCGCCGCTGGGTGCCGGCGACGATGGCGAGCCCTTTCTGCTGAGCCAGGTTGGCCGAGGCCATGATGGAGCGGACCCCGGTGGGGTCGACGGCGACCGGCTTCTCCATGAACACGTGTTTGCCCGCCGCGATCGCGGCGTCGAGATGGCGGGGCCGAAAACCGGGGGCGGTGGCGAGGATCACCAGGTCGACACCGGAGTCGATGACCCGCTGATAGGCGTCGAAACCGACGAAAGCATGACCATCATCGACCGTGATCTTGGCCGCGATGGTGGGGTCCTCGACCGCCAGCTTGGTCAGGTTCTCACGGCACGAGGCGACCCGGTCCGCGAAGATGTCGCCGATTGCCACGAGCCGGACCCCGTCGTTGCCGCGAAGACAGTCGTGGGCCGCCCCGGTGCCGCGACCCCCGCAGCCGATCAGCCCAATCCGCAAGGTGGCGGCGGATTCCCACGCCAACGCGGCCGCCGGCTTGGCAACCGTCAACGCCGCGGCGGCGCCGAGCGAAGCCTGAACGAATTGTCGTCGGTTCGGATCGACAAAAGGGGTCATAAGAAGTGCCTCGGTACCACGTTAGGGTTCTCGGACGATTCGAAAGCCGACGAAGGGCCCATCGCTGAGCCACCAATTGCTCTTGGGAATCTGGGGGTCCCGCTCATTCCAACTTGATTGCTGGTCCATTCGCGCTGCCGGTCCAACCAACCCGAGGGGGTTGCGCCACGAGCCGCCTCGCACCACCGGCCGCCCGTTCGCGGTCGTAACCCATTCGGCCACGTTGCCGAACAGATCGGACAGGCCGAGCTGATCGGCGCCCCGGGTACCGGCGGGGTGGCTCGTCCCGCCCGCGTTGCCGGCATGCCACGCAAGATCGCCGATCTGGCCGAGTGACGCCGTCGGCGCGGCGAGGTCCGCCGCTCGTTGCCATTCAGCCTCGGTCGGCAATCGGTACCGCTTCCCGGTGACTCCGGAAAGCCATCCGCAAAAGGCCTCCGCCGCGGCGCGAGTGACACTGATGACCGGGAAGCCACGGTGGCCGAAGCCGTAGTCGGGATTCCCATAGGGTTTGGACGGCCCGGCCACCGCATCGGCCCCGGCCGGTGAGTATCGGGGCGACGGTTGCCGCATCAGTGTGAATGCGTCGTAGGCGTCCCAGAGCACTTCAGTGCGGCCGAGCCAGAACGGATTGACCAGGGTCGGGTCGGTCTGGCCGGCCAATCGTACCGGTCCGCCCGGCACCTGGACCAATTCGAATCGGACGAGCGTGCCAGGGATGCTGTCGGCGATGACGGCCTGCCCTTCGGCCGGGGCGGCGAGAAGGAATCCGAGGAAGAAGTCGGCCAAGGCCGAGAGTATTACCTTGGACTCGCGAATGTCCACCGCCGCCTCGTTGTTCCTGTTGATGACCGGAGCCGCCCAGGGCCCCGCCCGCTTCGTCTACTCAGAAATCCACCTGGGTGTCGAGGTGAGGGTCACCGGGTACGCTCCGGACGATAGCACCGCGCGGTCCGCGGCGCGAGCAGCCTTCGCCGAAATCGCCCGGCTCGATTCGATGATGTCCGACTATCGTCGCTCGAGCGACGTGGCGGCGATCGCCCGGGCCGCGCCCGGGTGGGTCGTCGTGGGCCCCGAAACGATGGCGGTCGTCATGGTGGCACTCCGGGTCGCGGCGCGTTCTCGGGGCGCGTTCGATCCGACGATAGGCCCGCTGGTGGCGCTGTGGCGCGAGAGCCGGACAACCGGGCGACTCCCGTCATCCGACGCGATCCGGTTTGCGAAGGCGTTGACCGGGTGGCGGGCGGTCGAGGTCGACGAGGAACGCCGCGCCATTCGGCTGCGGCACCCGGGGATGCGGTTGGATCTGGGCGGGGTGGCCAAAGGGTACATCATTCAATCGGCGCTCAGGGTTCTCGCCCGCTGCGGCGTTCCATCGGCGATGATCGAGGCGGGCGGAGACCTGGCCGTCTCCGCGGAGCCTCCAGGGACCACGGGGTGGCGGATCGACTTGGCCACCGACGACGAGAGCCTTCGGCGTCAAGCCGGCGCCCTGACCAACGCGGCCATCGCCACCTCGGGAACGGGCGAACAGTTCGTCGAGATCGACGGGCGCCGGTACGCCCACCTGATCAACCCACGGACCGGACTCGGGCTGACCGACCGGGTGACCACGACGGTGATCGGGCCGGACGCGGCCCTGGCCGACGCCGTGGCGACGGCGGCAAGCGTGCTCGGACGCGAGCGGGGCCGGGATTTCATGCGCCGACTCCCGTCGGTGGCGGGATCCGTTGACTCGAGTCCTGCTTCACGCGGGGCGGGCGAGCGCTCGCCGGCTGAGGATGGGACGGCCGGGGTGTGGCGGCTCCGGCGGCGGCAACCCATATTGTCGGTCGAGGCTCGGCTCGACCGGCCCGCGATCCCGAAGTCCACCCGCTGAATCTCCCGTTCAAAGGCCGTTCCATGAACGATCTCGACGCCATCTCCCGTTTTCGCCAGGAGACTCGCGCCTGGCTCGAGGCCAAAGCTTTTAATCTTCTTAGGGGCTGTTTCATAATTTGGATGATTTAATTACTCCTTCACTGCTAAGTTCGATCAGGTAACTGGAATTACCATCAGTTACAGTTAAGGACCCGGGAG
>SXGT01239699.1_pt1 | contig 12748 bp, 7 predicted proteins | sample 3176221 | NCBI WGS metagenome assembly SXGT01 (sample SAMN11356862, study PRJNA531348) | freshwater metagenome | isolation source: freshwater sample F1-120 | place: China: Fuxian Lake, Yuxi | collected 2017-12-25
CGTCGAGCGTGGCTCCCTGCGTGTCAAACGGCTCCGGCCGCGTCGGGAACGGTTGGGTCGGGGACAGCACTTCCCCCTCCAGGTCCGTCTCGGTGTTCACCTCGCGTTCTTCGATGGGCCAGATCGGCTTGCCGGTGACTCGATCGAACGCGTACACAAAGCCTTGTTTGGTGACTTGCGCCACCGCTTTGACCTCGCGCCCGTCGACGGTGACGTCGAGCAGATTTGGTGCGGTGGGGTTGTCGTAGTCCCACACGCCGTGGTGCACCATCTGAAAGTGCCACACGCGCTGCCCTGTCCTCAGGTCGACCGCGACCAGACTCTCGGCAAACAGGTTGTGTCCGGGGCGGTGGCCACCGTAGTAGTCGGACGTTGGCGTGCTGGTCGGCAGATAGACATATCCCAGCTCCGGGTCCACGCTCATGTTCGACCAACTGTTGGCGTTGCCCGAGTACCGCCACGACTCATTGAGCCAGGTGTCGCCGCCAAACTCATCCGCGCTCTGCGGGATGTTGTGGAAATCCCACTGGTGCCGCCCGGTGCGCGCGTCGTAAGCGCGCGCGAACCCAGGGGGCATTTCTTTGGTATTGCTGAAGTCGTTGATCGACGAGCCCACGACAATCGTGTCTCCCACCACCAACGGGGCCGACTGCGAGGAGAGAGGGAGCAGGTTGAGATTGTCGCGCTGTCCGCGGGTGACGCGTGGCAGGTTGTCCGTCAGGTCGACTCGACCCTGCGCACCGAAGTCGTCGGCCGGCAATCCGGTCTTGGCGTCGACCGACACCAGGAAGCCATCGCCCGTGCCCCACACGATTCGCGCTTCGTCCCCGTTTTCCCAATACCCGACGCCCCGATGGGTCCATGGCGCCGGGGCCGGCGTGCCGGCTTCGTAGACGCGCGGGTCATGGACCCACAGCGTGGCTCCGGTCCGAGCGTCGATGGCCGCGGCCTGATAGAGCGGCGTGCTCAGATACAGGACGCCGTCGACCATCAGCGGCGTCGCCACCAGTCGACCGGGCCCCGGTCTGGTGACCCAGCGGTCCGGCTCGGCAGCCTCCAGCACGTCGAAGAGCGTGTTCGCCGCCACGATCGACGCGCCCCGTTCACCCACGACCGCGAGATGTGTGTCGGCGGTGCGCCACCGCCACGCCACCTCGAGCTGGCCGAAGTTGTCGGCGGTGATCTGGTCGAGCGGGGAGTATTTCGAGCTGTACAGGTCGGCCGCGTAGGACCGCCATTCCCCGTTCGTGGCCCCGGGTTGGGCTGCGGCCTGGGCCGCCAGGCAGACGAGGCCGATGAGTGCGAGCGGTGACGCTGTCAGAGCAGGCCTGCTGCGCATGTCGTCTGAACGCTTTCTCGGTGGCCAGGAACGGTCACTCGACGCGAAGCTGGCGTGGAACCGTTACGGCACGAACCGGACTTCAAACATCTTCGGCCACCACTTGCCGGTGATGTAAAAGGTCTCGGCCACGGGGTTGTATGCGATGCCGTTGAGCACTTCGGAACCGAAGAGGTCGTCGCCCTGCAGCAATCCGGCGGCGTCGATGTAGTCGGTGACGTGTCCCGTCTCGGGGTCGATGCGCACGAGGAAATCGTCTTCCCACACGTTGGCGTACACCGCGCCATCGACACATTCCAGCTCATTCAGTTTGGGCAGCGGCTGCCCGCGGAGCCGGACCCGCTGTTCGCCGACCGGTTCGAACGTCACGGGGTCGCGGAAGGTCAGACTGTCGGTCCCGTCGCTCATCACGAGCCGGTCTCCGTCCAGGCAGAGTCCCCATCCTTCTCCTTGATAGCGGTAGGTGTCGAGGGCCTCAAAGGAATCCCGGTCGAAGGTGAACGCGCGCTCGTCGCGCCACGTCAGCATGATCAACCGTTGGTCGACCAGCGCCAGTCCTTCGCCGAAATACTGCTGGCCAATGTCGATGCGCTGGACCACCTCGCCCGTTTGCGGGTCCAGACGGCGCAAGGTGGAGTCGCCGATACGTCCGGTGCTCTCAAACAGTTGATCGTCCCACCACACGAGACCCTGCGTATACGCGTCCCGCTCGTGGGACAACTCACGGAGGACGTCGACCCGGAGCATCCGCACCGGGTGCTCGGCGGCAACCGTCGCGGCCGTCGTCGTCGATGGGGGAGGGGCTGTGGTCGAGCCAGCCGCGGCGAGAGCCGCCGGGGCGGCCTCTGAGGACGGGGCTGAGCGTGAGGCCTGAAACACGCCGAGCAGGCCGAGCGCCACGACCAGGACCAATACAATCCAGACGGGCGCGCGCCGCGTGCCTGGCTTCGGCGCCGCTCGTGCCGTTCGCTTTGAGCGTTGTGTACGACCCACCGCCGAATTATACGCTTCGGTCGACGTGGATCAGATTTGCATCAAGACAGGCCGGGCCGGCTCGCCGGTCGCCTGCGCGACCATTCGGGCATAGAGCTGTACCTGCCGGCGATAGACCTCCAACCAACCCTGGAGCTCCCGATCGGTCTTGAAGTCGACGATGACCCACGTGCCCTCCTGTTTGAACGCCAGGTCGACGACGCCTTCGACCAACAGACCATCCTCCAGTCCCATCGTGACTGGTGTTTCACGACGACAGGATCCGGCCTCGGCCGCCAGGCGGGCCGCGGCGAACACAGGGTGGCTCAGCGCGTCGGTGACCACAGTGGCGGCCGCTGCGACCTCGTGGTCGTCGGAGCCCAGGAGTCGCCCCTCCAGCACGGCGACCGCGCGCACCTGGTCCGCGACAGCGTCCAGAGGCGTTACGGCGAGGACCTTGTGGACAAGGGCGCCGAACCGGCGGCCGGACGGGCGCTCGCCGTCGACGGCCGACCCCGGTGCGGTGGCCGCGCCGAGTGCGATCACCTCGACGACGGCCGCGTCCGGCGCCGGCGGTTCACCGTCACCCACCTGCTGCCTGGCCCACTCGTTCACGGTGCGAACTCGCACGCTGGGCACCTGCGCGTCGACGATGGTCTGGTCACGCCGCTCACGCCAGGTGCGATACCGGGCGAGGTCACCCGCGACGACGGCCGGTGGGGCGTCCTTCGACAACAGCTCCGCCTGTCGAATACCGAATCTCGCTTCCACGCCCAACCGCAGTGTCGGCGAGTTCGGGTCCCACCAGACGACTGAGTACCCGTGCGTCTGGCGGTCCGCCGCCGCCGTCACGTCCGGTCCTGCTGTCCCCGGCTCCGCGCATGCCACCGCCTCCGGGGGGCCGTCCTCCGCCTCGACCGCGTGGTCTGACGGCGACCGTCCCTGAAACGGCAGCACTTTCGCCAGGCCGGCCAGGTCGGGATTGAAGTCGTAGAGGCCTGGCGCCACCGTATCCGGTCCGGCAGGGGCACCGTCTGGCCGGTCGACGACGCTGTCGGGCCCGAACGGGGGGCAGCCGGGTGCGGCAGCCGGATCGCGTCGGACCGGCACCGGCGGGTAGAGCGACGCATCGAGCGGTCCGAGCCAGCCGCCCTGATAGGGACCGTCGCCAATACCTGGCACGACCAGCAGATCCCGGGCGCGCGTCGCCGCGACATAGGCGAGGCGGATGCCCTCATGCCGGTCGCGTTCGACCTCGACGGCTTCGTGGTCGAGGAGGTCCAGTGGTGGCCAGCCGGCCAACCGAAGGGCGCACAGACGGCGGTCAGGATCGAGATAGCGTCCGGCCGTCTTGCGATGCAATTTGCACGTGGGGTCGACCAGAATCACCACGGGGAATTCGAGCCCCTTGGCGCGGTGCACGGTCATGAGCCGAACCCCGTCGCTGCCTTCCTCGAGAATGGGCGCGTCCCCACCCTCGCGCGCCGCGGCATCGTCCTCCAGCTGCTCGACGAATCCGCGAAACGACAGGCCGCCGCCAGCCTCATAGCGACGCGCCATCTCGGCCACTTGCATCACGTTGGCCAAGGCCTGCTCGCCGCCCGGGCGCATGACAAAACCGGCATGCGCGCGGGTGGCTTCGAGCAAACCGCCGAGGGTCTCCGCGACCGGCACGTCGTTCCGCTTGTTGTGGGCCGTTCGTAGCACGTGCAGGGCTTCGACAATGGGCCGCAGGCGAGCGCGCGCCGCATCCGACTCGGCGTCCATGTCTCCCTGGGCCGGCGCCCCGACACGGAGCGCCGCGGGGATGCGAAACGGGTGCAACCGTCCGAATCGCTGGTGGTACTCCAGCAGCGTCGCGTCCTCGATCGAGAACAGCGAGCCGCGGAGCGTGGCGAACACCGACAACTCGTCGTCCGGATATTCGACCGCCGACAGCGCCGCCCGTATGGTCGTGACTTCGTCCCGGTCGTGGAAGGTCCGGCCGCCAATGAGCAGATGTGGCACGTCGCGCGCCTCGAGCGCGTCGACGTAGCCGCGTGTGATGTCGGTGCGAAAGCTTTCGAATCGACGGAACAGCAGGCAGACGTGACGGGCGGCGATCGGGACCTTTCTCGACGTCGTCTCGACGGCCACCGCCCCCTCGTCTACCGGCACACGCTCGGTGACCTGCCAGCCGCTCTCGCTGACGAGCCAGCTGACGAACGCCCCGACCGCGTCCGGCAACGACCGTTCAATCGCGGCTGCGGCAAGTCGGCGCAACCCGTACGGGTGGGGCACCGGCAGGACCACCACGCTCGGCTGGTCCGTCACCTCGTCACGATGGGGTGACAGCGGCACGTAGGCGACCTGCGGCCCGCCGTGCGCCGTTGGTGGCTGAGACATCAACGGCCCAAAGGCGTGGTTGATCAGTCGCTGAATGGAGGGCACGGCCCGGAAGCTGGTGGTCAACGCGAGCGACGCAATGCCGCGGTCGCCCAGCTGGGTCTTGACCTGTTGATAGACACCGACGTCGGCGCGCCGAAACCGGTAGATGGACTGTTTGGGATCGCCGACGATGAAGAGCTTGCCCGGGGCAGGCCGCACGCGGCGCCAGTCCCGCTCCGCCGGGTCGTCGGCCGCCAGCAGCAACAGGATCTCTGCCTGCAATGGGTCCGTGTCCTGGAACTCGTCGACGAAGATGCGGGTGAAACGCCGCTGGAAGTCCTGCCGGACGGCGTCGTGGTCGCGCACCAGGTCGCGCGCCTGCAGCAGCAGGTCGACAAAATCGAGCCGACCGGCGTCTCGTTTGAGGTCTGCGTAGGACGCAATCGGAGCCCAGAGCTCACTTTGCAGCAGGGCGGCCAGGTCGGCGTCGGCGACGCGCCGAAAATTCTGCAGTACCTCCGCGATCTTACGGTGCTGCTCGAGCACCGCGGCGCGTGTGACGCCGTCTCCGTAGTCGGCGCCGGATCCACGCCGGGGGGTGGCGAGGTCGCGGTTCGCGGCGAGATCCACGAGTGACGCTTCAATGCCATCGTAGTCACGCCGCCGGGGCCGCAACTCGTCGTGCGTCTGAATAGCCCGCGCCGTCAGGAGCGCCGGCCGGACATCGAGATAGAGCGGATCGCTCCGGCGGTTTGACACGCGGTCGACCAATTCCGCGAAGTCGATCAGGTGCGCGACGATCTGGTCGATGATCACCTTCCGCTCGAATGTTTCGCGACGCCACGGGGTCGGAAAATCCCGCCATTCGCTGAGGTCCGCCGCGGCCCGCTTGAGGCGCTCTGTGGGTCGTTGCTTGTCATCGGGTTCGCCGAACCCACCGGCGGTTCGGCGACGCAGCGCCCGTCTGACTCCTTCCGGAGGATCGGCCAGGGCCCGCTGCAGCCATCCGTCGAATGCCTGCCCGAACGTCCGTACCGCGCCGTCGGCGAGGACCTCGAACTGCGGGTCGACGCCGGCCTCGACCGGACGTTCGTGCAGCAGATCGGCGCAAAAGCCGTGGATGGTGCTGACGTGTGCTTCTTCGAGGTGGGCGATGGCGTGTTCGACGTTGGTGACCGATCGGTCTGACCCGGGGGGGCGGGCACCTCCAGCGTGGTCACCGTTCAGGTCGTGGCGCGCCTGTTCCAGCTCTTCTCGCAGCCGTAGCTTCAGCTCGCCGGCCGCCTTTTCGGTAAAGGTGACGGCGAGCATCTGATCGACGCGGGCCTGGCCGGCCGCGAGGACGTTGACGATGCGTGCGACGAGCTCCGTGGTTTTCCCGGTGCCCGCCGCCGCTTCGACCATCAACGACTCGTCGAGCGAATGGCGGATTCGCTCCCGCTCTGGCGCGTCGACGAGTGGGGTGGTCATGCTCATGCTCATGCCGTGGCGCTTGTCGATCGGCTAGGGGAGGCGGCGCAGGACCTGCAGGTCGGCGAGCTTGGTCGAGTCCTTCCGGCGCACGCGCGTCTCTTCCCAGGGGCCACAGACGACGCGGAAATCACACCACGTGCAGGCCCCTTGGCGAGGGGCCGGCAGCACCACGCCGTGCTCGATCGCGCGATCGATGATCTCGAGGACCTCCAACCCGTGCCGGCGCTCGGTGTCGCCCAGGGTAATGGTACGGCTGCCATACCCGCCCGCCACCGTCGAGTAGAAGAGCCGCGATTCTGCCACGGGTCGCCCCAGAGCCTGTTCGACCGCAAGACCGTAGAGCACCGGTTGGAGCACTTCGCCGCGGCCCACGATCATGCGCTCCTGGGTTCGGTTCTTTCCGGTCTTGTGGTCGGTGACGCGCAACTCACCCTCTGCGGTCGGTCGCCCGCGCGCCTCCACGAGGTCGACAATGCCGTGCAGCTGCCACTGACCGTCGATGACCGCCGGCTCCGACACACTGCGCGGGTCACGACCAGACCCGGGGGCAAAACCGAACCCCAGCTCGGCTCGCACCGGGACCCATTCCCCCTCCTCGTTCGCCACGTGATGCACCCAGCCTTTGAGGTCGGTGCGCATCGCTTCTACCTCGTCGATCCAGACCCGATCGATGGCTGGCGCGAGCTCTTCGCGATACCGGGCCGCCAACGTGTCGAGGGTGTCGTCGAGGAGCGTTTCGGCCTCCGCGAGTCGGTCGCGGGTGACCGGCAGTGCGCCCCGTGCCTCCAGTCCACGCACGAACGCGGTCTGTACTTCATGGAACATGCGACCACGCGTCAGCGGGTCCAACCGCTCGAGTGATTCGATTTCGTCGCGCGGATGCAGCCGGAAAATACTGGACAACAGAAACTGATACGGACACATCGCGAACCGCTGCAGGGCCGACACCGAGTACGGACGCGCCGACAACCGGTGCTGGTCGAGCGCCGCGCGCGCGGCGGCCTCCGGGTGGTAGATACCGTCGAATTTCGTCCAGGCCGGCATCCAGCGGGCCCACCGCGTGAGCAACGACCGGCGCAGGCCCGGGTCCAGCTCCAGCAGAGACCGGGCGCGTCCCGTGAGCTCCGGTGAGACCGCGCGGCGCAGCAGGGGCCCGAGCACCGAGAGATCGTGTTCCGTATCGTCGATAGCCATCCCGGGGTCGGACGGTGCTGGCCACGCCAACCGAGCCCCGACACGCGCGAAAGCGCGCCGTTCGGTCATGGCAAAGTCCGGGACGCGTCCCGTCCGAGCGCGCTCCAGGTCCAGGGCGTAGAACGATGGGACACGGGGGCGGGACTCTCCGAGCTGTAGCCGTGGATACGAGAGATACAGATGCTGGGTGGCAGCGCCGACCGCCAACCGGAGGAGCAGACGTTCGTCGCCGACGCGGTCAGCCAGCACCGGCAGACCAAGTCGGCCGTCCGCGGTGCCATTCAGGGCGCGGCGGTGTTCGTCCAGGAGTAGCGGGTCCTGACGCTGTTTCTGCGGGAAGATGCGTTCAGCCAATCCAGGCACGAAGACGACGTCGAAGGCGCGTCCCCGAACATGCTCTGGTCCACCGACGAACACGCGCCCGTACCGCCTGGAGGGCGGGTCCTCGTGAAGCTGCGTCAGGCGCTCCGACAGCACATTCTGCACTTCGGCAAGCGGAACCGGGCCCACCGCAGCCATCGGTCTGAGCTCGCCGAGTACCGCCAGGACCCGGTCTGGTCGCTGGAGCACCATGGGGGCCAAGGTGTCGAGGCGGTCGAGCCATTCGCCCCAGGTGGCGCCGGCAGGGAAGGCACCGAGCCGATCGATGACCGGGAGGGCGAATCGACGGAGATGGCGCAAGTTGGTGATATCGCTTGCGAGTCGAGCCACCCGGGATGATTCTGGGTCCTCGCGTTGCGCAGCTTCCAGCCGGAGCTCCAATTCGTGCTCGAGACCCGCCAGGCGTCGTGTCCAACGGTCGTGCCCACCGATGACCGCCGACTCGACGAGCAGGCGGTCCCAGCGCCAGGGCGTGCGGAGCGTTCCGTCGACCACCGGCGTGTCGCCGGTGTCGTCCGGAGCCATCGAGGGGGCCGCCACCGTCGGTGTTTCGATCTCCATGAGATCGAACAGTGACCCCTGTTGCAGCACTGGGGGCGGCAGCAGCTGGTCGCCATTGTCCGGGGGAACCCAGCGGCTGCGGTCGAGCGGCGGCGCACCGTCAGCGTCCGGCGCCGGCACTTGACCCAGCGAGAGATACTCGGAGAATCGTCGCGCTGACAGCCGTTCCGCCGCGCAGGCCAGCAGCGCCAGAAACGCGCGCCCGGCTGGATCCGGAGCGCGGGTTCCGCGGACGAACCACGCATCGACACCAGCGCGGCGCAGCGCCGTTTCCAACAGCGGCGCATAGACCTGAGGCGCTCGGAGTAGCACGGCCATTCGATCCAGGGGAACACCGCGACGCGCCTGCTCGTGGACGGCTCTGGCGATTTCGACGCACTCGCGGGTCTCGCTCGGGGCCGAAAACAGCGACACGGCTTCGTCCGCGCCGAGTTCCGCTGGTGCCCCGGCGGGCGAGGCCTCGAAGACCGCGATCGGTTCGAAGAGTCGCTCGCGGACCTTGGCGAGCGGCCCGGTGTCAGCCGTCGAGGGGTCGTCCGGCTCGGTTGTCGTGGCCACCCGCGCGAGCGCGGCGGTGGTGCGGTCATCACCCAGCGGCACGGTGGCCAGGAACCGGCTGGCTCGCCGCGCCAGGGCACACACCAGGCCGCGGGTTGCCTCGTCCCGGACCGGCACATCGACCAACAGCACCGGGACATCGAGACGCAGCCCGCCGGTCAATGTCAGGCCAGGCGGGTCGGTCGCGCTGATGGTGGCGGCGGCCAGGCGGTACAACGCTGGGATGTCGATCAGTCGCGCCTGTTTGAGGTGTTCCGCATACCGGGCCGCGAGCCTGGCCAGGTCGGTCCCCAGCGCGCCATGTTGGTCGAGGCCGTCGGTGTCCACGTCACTGACGCGGAGCTCGTCGACGCTCGAGGCCAGCGTGCGTCCAAAGCTGCGAAGCCTGGCAATCGGCGACAGATACGACAGCGTCCCCGCTTCCAACTCGTCAAAGGCGGTGCGGGCGGCCACCGCTTCAGCACCCAGTCGGGTGGCAGGGGCGAGACCGCGGGCGGCGAGGTGCGTCGCGGTGATCCGCGCCGCCAGCTGCCGCAGACTGAACCGGTGGAGTCCGAAGGTGGCGCCGCGACGCGCGGCACGGTCTCGCACCAGGTCGTCGACCGCGTCCCGGGTGGCGCCAATCACGAGCGCCTCCGCTGCCGGCGCCAGGGCGTCGAGGAACCGATCGGCCGCCGCGAGTCGGGTTGCCGCGGAGGCGGACCGATGAAGCGTGACCGGGTCCATGTAAGGGAGCTGCGGGGTTACCAGCCCCCGCGCGGCTCGATGCTACCACGCGCCAACGAGGCGGCTACGCGGTGCGACCGCTCGCTCCGTCGATCAAGCGGCGCAGGTCGTCGTACTCGCGCGTGTGCCGATACTGGGGGAACTCCGCGATCACGTTGGCTGGCGACCGAAACAGGAAACCGTGGTCGGCCTGCGCCAGCATCGCGGTGTCGTTGTATGAGTCCCCAGCCGCGATGACGCGAAAATTGAGTGACTGCAGCGCCGCGACAGCGCTCTTCTTCGGCTCGCTCTGCCGTATCCGAAAGCCGCTCACGTCGCCGTTCGGTTCGACGACCAGGCGATGACAGAACAGTGTGGGCCAGTTGAGCTGGGCCATCAGTGGCCGCGAAAACTCGTAGAACGTGTCGGACAAGATGACCACCTGGTATCGCTCGCGCAAGGCCGTGAGAAAGTCGGCCGCGCCATCCAGCGGCGCCATCGTCTGGATGACGGACTCGATTTCGGGAAGCCCCAGCTTGTGCTGGCGCAACTGATCGAGCCGGAACCGCATCAACTGGTCATAGTCAGCCACATCGCGTGTCGTCTTCCTGAGTGCGTCGATGCCTGTCACCTGAGCGAACTCGATCCAAATCTCCGGTACCAACACGCCTTCCAGATCCAGACACACCACTTCCATCAAGAACCATCCTTCGTTGCGCAACGGGGCTCGTGGCGAACACTCCGCGACATGCGACGAGCGTGAATGAGGGCAAGGCGGAGCGGACACACCGCCGAACGCGGATCGCCAATTATGGATCGAACCCCCCGCGCGCAACGGCGAAGCGGTCGCGGTGACCGGGTGTCGGGGTCGAGGTGTGCAAGAATCTGGCGAGGTGACTGTCTCGGCGAGTTACTGGACCGCGTTGCTGGCGTCGCTGGGGGCTCTTGTGTACCTGGCGCTCAAATGCCGCTCGCTCCGCGCCACCTCGCGTGACCTCGCCGAGACGCTGAACCGGCGCAACACCGAGCTGGTGGAAGCGCGCGAGTCGTTGCACCGGTTGGCCGCGATCGACCCGGTCACCTCACTGGCGAATCACAGTGCGTTTCAGGAGTTCCTGCAGTCCGAGTGGAGGCGTGCGCTTCGTGACGCGTCCTCCATCAGCGTGCTGATGATCGACGTCGATTATTTTCGGGAGTACAACGATCGGCTGGGGCACTCGGCGGGCGACGCGTGTCTAGCCAAGATCGGCGGTGCCTTGAAGGACCTCGTGCGGCGCCCCAGCGACCTGGTCGCGCGATACGGAGGCAAGAAGTTTGGGGTGGTGCTGACGCAGGCCGACCCGGGGAGCGCGTCCCTGGTGGCGCATCGAATCTGTGCCGCGGTCGAAGCGTTGGCTATTCCGCACCCGGAGTCGGAAGCGTCTTCGCGCGTGACGGTCAGCGTGGGCGTGTCCACCTCGACGCCGGCCCTCGACTCACACTGGGAAGAGTTGGCATTGTTGGCTGGCGCGAACACCGCGCTCCTGCAAGCGACGAGGGCTGGTCGCAATCAGATCGCCGCGGTCGAGTCCGAACCCGGGGAGGACGGCGATCCGGAGGTTGTCGCCGGGGGGTAGCTGGTGGTCCCATCCACCGGTGTCGCCCCGCTCCGGGGGGGGCGCAGGCCTTCAGGCCTGCGAGCGCACGGTTGAGGCCCGGCGCCACTGTGTTGGAGGGAAACCGCAACAGCGCCTACAGCAGGCCGAGCTGGAGCTTGGCCGCGTCGCTCATCTTGCTCATGTCCCACGTCGGTTCCCAGACCACGTCGACCCAGGCGTCGGTCACGCCAGCGACCGACTTGGCTTTCGCCCTGACCTCTCCAGGCAGACGCGGCGCCGCCGGGCATCCGGGCGACGTGAGCGTCATCCGCACACCGACCAGTCCGGTCGCGTCGACATCGATGTCATAGATCAGACCCATTTCGTAGATGTTGACGGGAATCTCAGGGTCATACACCGTCGAGAGCGCCTCGATGAGCCTGGGTTTCAACTCGAGCGTCTTCAGCGGATCCACGTCGATCGGATCGTGGGTCGTCGTGGGTGCCGGCGCAGGCGGCTTGGACGACATGAAGTCGCGTGGCGGCTCTGCTCGCGGCGGGGTCATCTTGGCGGACGGTTCACCGGTCAGCGCTGACACGTCGAAGCCTTCGGTTTCGACAGGCTCGACAGGCTTTTCGGGCGTTTTTTTGAAGTTGAAGATTCCCACCACTTACTCCGTTGATGCCGGTTCCTGGCTACCCTCTACCGCGGCGATGAGCGTGTGCCACGCCAGAATCGCACACTTGACACGAGCCGGGTAGTCGCGGACCCCCGCGAACACGGCCAACTTGCCAAGCTGTGCGTGCGGCGGAGCGTCCCGGTCCATCACGAGCTGGCGAAAGCGTTCAAAGAGGGCTTTCGCTTCGTCAACGGTCCTGCCTTTGACACCCTCGGTCATCAACGACGCCGAGGCCTTCGAGATTGCGCACCCGGAACCCTCGAATCGGATGTCGGTCACCACACCGTCGACGACGTTCAACGCGACGGTGAGTTTGTCGCCGCACAGCGGGTTGTGGCCGTCCGCCCGGAGTGTCGGGTCGTCCAACGACCCGAAGTTGCGGGGACTTCGATTGTGGTCGAGGATGACTTCCTGATACAGCTCTCTCAAATCGGACATGCGAATCCCCGTCCACTAGCCAAACAGCTCGCGGACCTTGGTCAACGCGGCCACGAGCTGGTCTACTTCATCCGTGGTGTTGTACATCGCCAGCGACGCCCGGGCCGTGGCCGGGACGTTGAATCTGTCCATGACCGGCTGCGCACAGTGATGGCCGGTTCGAATCGCCACGCCTTGCGTGTCCACGATGGTGCCGATGTCATGTGCGTGCACCCCGTCGAGCACAAACGACAAGATGCTCGCCTTGTTCGGCGCCGTGCCGATGAGTCGCAGACCCGGCACCGCGCTGAGCGCCGTCGTGGCGTACTCGAGCAGTCGACCCTCATGTGCCGCAATGGCGTCGAAGCCGACACCCGCGATGAAATCCACGGCCGCACCAAGCCCGATCGCGCCGGCGATATGTGGCGTGCCAGCCTCGAACTTGTGCGGGACGTCGTTGTACGTCGTCCTCTCGAAGGTCACGGACCTGATCATGCCGCCTCCGCCCTGGTAGGGCGGCAGGGC